>Ga0302324_100024633_pt1 | contig 11581 bp, 8 predicted proteins | sample Palsa_T0_1_FD_201949 | JGI IMG/M metagenome (GOLD analysis project Ga0302324, IMG submission 201949) | Peat permafrost microbial communities from Stordalen Mire near Abisko, Sweden - Palsa_T0_1 | ecosystem: Environmental > Terrestrial > Soil > Palsa > Peat permafrost | place: Sweden: Abisko... | reverse complement strand
TGTCTTCCAGGTAAAACGGCCGGAAGATTTCGTCGAAACCGCCGAGCTCGAGAAATTTGCTTCGATCGAATGCGCAGGAGCCGCCTCCGCCATAAAAGCAGGGATACAGATCGGTGATCGCCGCATCGTCGCGATGACGCACGCGCAGCCCGCCGTTCTCCCACCAAGCCTGAGTGAGACCGGTTTCTTCGCGCAGCTTGTTCGGGTCGCTGAAGAAAATCTGGCAGGATACGGCGAAGACTTTGTCGTCGGCGAATCCGGTCAGCAGCGGTGCCAGGAAATCCGGCTGCACGCGCATGTCGCTATTAAGCAGGACCACGATATCGTTCCTGGCTGCGCGAAAGCCGGCATTGGAGCCGCCGCCGAATCCGAGGTTGCGATCCAGCGCCAGAAGGCGAACCGAGGGGAAGCGCTCACGCAGCATGGCCGCGCTTCGGTCCGAGGATCCGTTGTCCACCACGATGATTTCGTTCTCCGGATTTCCTGCCAGTGCTTCGACGACTGAGGGCAGGTATTTTTCCAGCAGATCGCGGCCATTCCAGTTGGGAATCACTACCGAGGCGGAGCGATTGGCACAACGCCGCTCAGCTGGTAGATGTTTCCTCTTTCTAAGACTACCCAGCACGTCCGACGCGGCCAGCGCGGCGATGATCGCGAGCATCAGAAACGGAGAGAGCAGCAATAACGGAAGAAATTTGATCAGCCGCCAGAGGATGGTTAGAAAAGTTCTCACAAACTCGGGCCGAGCCCAAACTTTCGCCCGAGCCTGACCCAGCGCGAGACACGAATGAGGTCGAGTTGGGCCGCCAGGTCAGCACGCAGCTGCTCGGTGCGTTGGGCCCAAAGGGTCCGCTCTTCCACTGTGGTTTCCGCGGCTGCGAGCAAACGCACGCACTCGGCCAGTTCAAGGGACTTTTCCTCGAGAGTGGCCACGTTGGCGAGAGCCCATTCCGTCTTGACTAAGTTATCTCCTTCAAGCTGCTGCACCCTGGCATCGTAGTCGCCGGCCAGGGCCTCCGCCTGTTTGCGTTCGTTGATCAGCACCTGGCCCAGGGATTCGAGTTCAGCGCCGAGTCTTTCAGCCCAGCGATTTCGTTCCAGCAGTTCGCCGGTCTGATTGCGGTACAAATCAAGCAAAGTATTTCGCTCGGCCTGCGCCTCGGCCAGCCACTTCTTGGTGCGGATAAGCTGGTGCTCGAGCAGCTGGACATGCTGTTCCCGCTCGCGCAGCAGATTGGCGGCTTTCGGAACATAGACGAACGATTGTGGATCGGGAAGGCGGCCGAAGGAGCATAGTCCAATCAGGAAATTGGCCTCAGCCGCGGTACCGCCGCCGCCATCGATCCGTACGCCGGCCGGCCAAAATGTTCTGGCCGGATGAAACGCGAAGGACTCCACGCGATTTTCCAGCAGCAAGCGCACGTTCGAGAAGACGCTGCTTAGCTCACCCACGAATTCCTCGGCTTCGAATTCGTGTTCGTGAAAGGGGTTGGGCCCGGTCTTGGCGCGAGACTCGGCGTAGTAACTCTTGTTGGGCGATGAAACGATCAAAAGACCTTGCGGCGTGACCACGCGCGCGCACTCTTTCAAGAAAGCGCGGTAGTCCTGCAGATGCTCAATTACTTCAAACGCGACAACCAGTTCAAAACTGTTCGGGGGAAATGGAGTGGCAGCGCAGGCGGATACGATGAAAAGCAAGTTTGGAAGTGGATACGTGACACGAGCGTATTCAACGGCATCGGGCGCGATGTCGAACCCGGTAACTTGCAGGGCGGTCTGGGCCAGCTCGGCGGAGCCGTAGCCTGTTCCGCAGCCCGCATCCAGCACTCGTTTTCCTTCGGCAAAACGGCTGGCGAAGGCGTAGCGCGCCACATGTTCGCTCCACAGATCGTCATTCACTTGCCCGGGAATGACGCGCTCACCGGTGAACTCAACCAACTTTCGGCTCCGCGTGGCTCAGCGCATGAGCCGAAGGGGTGGATTTGGCCAGGCATCGATTTAGTTCTACCCGGCAAGGGAGGTGCAGATGGCCGTAGATCTCGCCGTCGGCGGGACTCATCTGCAGGACGATGGCATTGTCGATCCAATCGCAAGTTGTGTAGGAGCGAAGCGTGCCGTCGGCAATGGCGGGCGAGAAGGAAAATGACGATGGATAAAGTTCGGGAAGCTGGAGATGGAAATCCACGGTGTATATATCGCCGGCGGCCATGGGTGGAAGCTCGAAGCCTTCGCGCGCGGTGTTGGTGCCGGCAAAATCGAGACCCATCTGGTTGCGCATGATGAATCCAACTATGGGCAGTGTAATATCCTGGCCGGCGCGAACGCTGATCCGCACGACAATCACCGATAGTGGTTCCAGCAGATGAATCGGGTGCCCGGCCAGATCGAGCACGGCGATTCCGATGATTTCGGCGCGGCTGTCTCCAAAACGATGGTCGATGTTGGGGATGGTGTCGACGATTTCCGGCGCCTTGACCGGAGCATGCGAGATTTTTTGCGCCTGGCGGTGCAAAGTGGTGAGGTAAGCGCTGTCTTTCTCAAACATCGCCGCCAGGTAGCGTGTGATTACATGTTCCGTGCTGCCGAGCTCGCGGATGCGGCCGCCGTCCAGCCAAAGAGCGCGATCGCCGATGGACTTGACCTCGCCCACAGAATGCGTGACGAACAGAATGGTTACGCCCTTTTCGCGCAACTCATTTACTTTGCGCATGCAGCGCTGGTGGAAGTAGATATCGCCGACCGCTAGTGCTTCATCCACCAGCAAGATTTCCGGATCAACGTGAATCGCGACTGAAAACGCCAGGCGCACGGCCATTCCGCTGGAATAGGTTTTTACCGGCTGATCGATGAAGTCGCCGATTTCTGCGAAAGCTTCAATCTGTTCGAACTTGGCTGCGATTTCTTTGCGGGAGAGTCCGAGAATCGCGGCATTGACGTAGACGTTGTCGCGGCCGCTGAATTCGGGATTGAAGCCAGAGCCAAGCTCGAGCAGTGCGGCGACGCGTCCGCGAACCGAGATGTGGCCGCTGGTTGGGTGAAGAATCCCGGCGACCATTTGGAGCAGGGTGCTTTTGCCTGAGCCGTTCTCTCCAACGATGCAGAACGTTTCGCCTGGATGAATTTCGAAGGTGATATTGCGGACGGCCCAGAAATCGCGATGGAACGAGACGCGATTCAGGCAGGCCAGTTCTTTGAGACGTGCGCTGGGTGTAGGGTAAATGGGATAACTTTTGGAGACGTCCCGAAACTCTACAACTGGGGAAGGCACTTATTCGAATCTACTGGAGGGGAAAAGGCGTGTCAATTCTGGACGACAGGTTTGAGTACGGGGCGGCCGCCAACTCCTGCTTGCCGCGCTCGGCTTTTGAGATTGCGGTGTAACCGCCGCGAGCCGGTGAGGCTGTTCATCTCACCCTGCTGGTATCCGCTTCAGGCGAAGCAAGTGGAGGAAGCCGGTAGTCGCCCCGAAAGGTAATCGTTGTCGATAAGAGCCTCCTGCGTTGGTTCTATTGGCGCCGGAGGTTTTTGAGCTCCAGCACCTAATATTAAGATAATCTAATGTTCCAATTATGTCAAGTTCTTTAACGACTTAGGAGCCTTAAATTTGTGCGTTGCAGAGGTCTCGCTCCCTTGCGGTCGCTGCCGGGAACGATGCTTGTTGGTTGTTTTCTGTCTTCAACTACCGAAATTTGACATGCAAGCTAGGCTCCACATACCCTTGAAAGAGTGGCACGTGCCGGTGTAGCTCAGGTGGTTAGAGCGGCGGTCTCATAATCCGCAGGTCGCAGGTTCGAGTCCTGCCGCCGGCACCATTTATTCCTTACGAGTGGAAAGGATCATTTCATATACTCGCTGCAGGTCTTCCTGGGAATAATACTCGATTTCAATTCTCCCGTGCTGGTCAGTCTTCTCGACGATTCGGACTCTAGTTCCGAGTGTGCTCTCCAGTTCCTGAATAGCAGCTTTGATATTTGGATCCTGCAGAGCTTTTTCCGAGGGTTCGCGAGGTTCGCTGATCTTCTTGACCAGCCGTTCGACTTGGCGCACGGAATAGCCTTGCGCGGTTGATTTCTCGGCCAATTGCCGCTGAAGCTCAGGCGTCGGAAGTCCCAGGATGGCGCGGGCGTGGCCCATGGAAAGGCGGCGTTCGGCAACCAGGAGTTGAACGTCAGCCGGGAGCCTCAACAGGCGGATCATGTTGGTGATGGTGGTGCGATCCTTGCCTGTGCGATTGGCGATTTCCTCGTGACTAAGACGCATTTCCCGAACTAGGCGGTCCAAGGCCTGGGCGGTCTCGATAGGGTTGAGGTCTTCCCGCTGGATGTTCTCAACAAGGGCGATCTCAAGCAGGTGATCGTCCGCGTAATCTTGAACGACGACTGGAACTTCGGTGAGTCCGGCTAACTTGGCGGCCCGGAGGCGTCGTTCGCCTGCAATCAGTTCAAAATGCCCTGCCTTCCGCCGCACAATGAGCGGCTGTATTATACCGTTTGTTTGTATAGAATTAGCCAACTCTTGCAAGCGCCCTGGATCGAACGTTATGCGCGGTTGCAGTGGGTTGGGTTCGATTTGCAAAATGGGCACCACGGCCACACGGACGCCAGCGGGTTCCTGAGGAAGTGAGGCGGGCTCTTGAGGAACAGGCGCTTTTGTGGGAAGAAGTGCCGAGAGTCCCCTACCCAGAGCTTTGCGTTGTTTTTCCGGCGACTTGTTCATGGGCGAGGATCTCCTTTGCCAATTGAATATAGCATTCGGCGCCGCGGGATCGGACGTCGTAGGCGATGATCGGCTTGCCGAAGCTGGGTGCCTCCGCGAGGCGCACGCTGCGCGGAATCACGGTTTGGAAGACGTTATTCTCGAAGAATTGCCTTAAGTCCTGCTCCACTTGGCGGGTTAGGTTTGTTCGGTCGTCATACATGGTCAACAAAACGCCTTCCACTTTGATTTGTGATCCGAACGACTCGCGGACTCGCTGGAGGGTATCGAGAAGCTGGGAAACGCCTTCGAGCGCGAAGAATTCGCACTGCATGGGGATAAGAATGGAGTCGGCGGCCACCATTGCATTTAAGGTCAACAGATCGAGCGCTGGTGGGCAGTCGATCAGGATGTAGTGGTAACGATCGCGGATCGGTTCCAACTTTACACGTAGCCTCGACTCGCGGTCTGGTAGGTCGATCAGTTCCAAGTTAGCGGCGACGAGGTTTTTGTCCGAAGGTATGATGTCCAGGCCTTCGAACTCGGTGTGGGCGATTGCATTGTCGATATCTTCATCGCCCAAGAGTGCCTGATAAAACGTCGGCTGGCTTTCGGATTTGGAGATTCCAAGGCCTGTGGTGGCATTTCCTTGAGGATCGGAGTCGATGACCAGGACTCGTAAGTCATTGGCGGCTAAGGATGCGCCGAGATTGATCGCGGTGGTTGTCTTGCCGACGCCGCCTTTTTGGTTGGCTATTGCGATTATTTTTCCCAAACCCGCAGCTCCACTGTTCCACGTGGAACTTTAGGATATCGTTTCACGTGGAACTCCTACCGTATACACAGATTCTACGATCTCCCCAAGGTAACCGAACGGGTTCAGACCACGCAACGTGTTTTGTGGTTTTAATGTCGAGAAAATCGTATTCGCCTAACATCAGGCCCATGTTCAAGGCTAGGCGCGGGATCAATGCAACAACGTCCCTCGGTTTGACTGCTCTCGCGACCAACCAATCGAAGTTTGTGACTAAGTCTTCGGCCCGCCGCGCTACCACCGAAACATTTTCGAGCGTTCTTGCTGCTTCTCTCAAGAAGACAGCTTTCCGTTGATGCGATTCCACGAGCGTCACCTGGCATTCGGGCTTTAGAATTGCCAACGGAATCCCGGGAAAACCTGCGCCGCTGCCGATATCAGCGATAGAACTATCGCTGGTTTCTATGTGTGCGGCAAAGAAAATGGACTCGCAATAGTGGCGAATCACCATTTCGCGGCCCGGCTCAACAGTTGTCAGGTTGATTTTCTTGTTCCAGCGCTCCAACAACAGGTAATGTTCGTATAGTTGGGCTGTCTGGCCGCTTGAAAGGTCCACCCAAGCGGCCAGCTCACTCGCAAGAGTTTCTGCAAACCACCCGGGAACCTCCATTCGCTCAAGCTCGGGCACCCAAGCTCAGGTAGACATCCAGGACAGCCACCGCCGCTGGCGTCACGCCAGGAATACGGCCAGCTTGGCCAAGGGTTTCCGGTCGAACCCGCTGCAGTTTCTGTTTCACTTCCGACGACAGACCTGGGATTTCCGAAAATTCGAACTCTTGCGGAATTCTACGGCCTTCGGAATCGCGCAACCGCTCCATTTGGCGCTCTTGCTGTGCGATATAGCCGGCGTACTTGGCTTCCGTCTCAATGGTGGCGAGCAGTCCGTGGACGGGTTCTTCGCCCAACATCGCTTGAATTTGCTCCGTCAACGGAGCTATTTTAGCCTCGGGGCGCCGGAGCCATTGAATCAGAGTCGGATGATCGTCTGAAGACACGCAATCAATCCGAACGCTCTCTAGGAGCTTCCGGACGCGCTGCTTTTGATCTTGCTTCTTGAGATAGAGATTCCAGCGCGCATCAGTTACCAGGCCTGCGCTTCGCCCGATTGGCGTCAGCCGTTCGTCGGCATTGTCGATTCGCAGGTGCAGCCGGAATTCGGCCCGGGACGTAAACATCCGATAAGGCTCGTCGGCGCCCTTGTTGACCAGGTCGTCGACGAGAATTCCGGTGTAGCCTTCGGTTCGCCCAATCACAACCGGCGGCAAGTTTCCAAATTGCCGGGCGGCGTTGATGCCGGCAACCAATCCTTGGCAAGCGGCTTCTTCGTAGCCGGATGTTCCGTTGATCTGGCCGGCGAGGAACAAACCGTTGATCGACTTCACTTCCAGGCTATGGTTCAATTCGCGGGGATCGATGGCGTCGTATTCGATGGCGTAGCCCGGCCGGATCATTTCGGCGTCTTCCAGGCCGGGCACCGAAGCCACCATGGCGGTCTGCACATCGATAGGCATGCTGGTGGACATGCCGTTTACGTAAACTTCGTATGTATCCAGACCTTCGGGCTCGAGAAAGATTTGATGACGGAGCTTATCGGGAAACTTGACAACTTTGTCTTCGATGGAAGGGCAGTAGCGCGGACCAACGCCCTCGATTTGGCCACTGTAAAGCGGTGAGCGAGCGATGCTATCTCGCAGGATCCGAAGCGTTTCTTCAGAAGTGTAAGATATATAACATGATATTTGCTCGCGCTCTATCTTCTTCGTCAGGAAGGAGAATGGCGTCGGGTGAACATCGCCCTTTTGGGCTTCGAAGCGCGACCAATTGATGGTCCGGCCATCCAAACGGGGCGGCGTTCCGGTCTTGAGGCGGGTCCAGGCGAGGCCGAGGCTGCGGAGCTGGTCGCCTAGCAGGTTAGACGGTGCTTCGCCGTTCCGGCCGCAACTGTACTTCATTTCGCCGACGTGAGCCAGGCCGTTGAGGAACGTTCCGGTGGTGATGACGACGGCGTCGCTCGAAATAGTTCTGCCGTCGCGGAGGAGAACGCCTGTTACTTGTTGGCAGGCGGAAGCGCCTGCCCCACTTTTGCTGATGATCAGTTCCGCCACTTCGGCTTGTAGGATTCGAAGATTCGGCTCTGTTTCCAGCACTTCTCGCATTCGGAGGCGATACTGTTTTTTATCGCACTGGGCGCGCGGGGACCAGACGGCGGGGCCGCGGCTGGTATTCAGCAAGCGGAACTGAATGCCGACTGCGTCCGTCACCTCGCCCATCACGCCGCCTAGCGCGTCGATCTCGCGAACCAGGTGACCCTTGGCGATGCCGCCTACCGCTGGATTACAGGACATCTGCGCGATGAGATCCAGGTTCATGGTGATCATCGCGGTGCGCAGGCCCATGCGAGCGCAAGCCCGCGCGGCTTCGCAGCCGGCATGTCCGGCGCCCACCACAATCACATCGTACTTCGAGGACTTCATTGGCTGACTTCTTAGTGTGGCATAGTGTGTTAGCGATGAAGATTCTTGTGATAGGTGCGGGTGGCCGGGAGCACGCACTCTGCTGGAAGCTATCCCAAAGCGTAAGGACGTCGGCGTTGTACGCCGCGCCAGGAAATCCGGGAATGGCGGAGATCGCCACTTGTGTTCCCACATCCGAATATTTGGAGGCGGCTGAGTTCATCGATGCGGATTTAACGGTAGTGGGTCCGGAAGTTCCCTTGGCGGGGGGAATCGTGGATCGATTCCGCGAGAAGGGGCGGCGCATCGTTGGCCCCACGGCGGCGGCTGCGCGATTGGAAGCGAGTAAAGCATACGCCAAGGAGTTCATGCTGCGCGCGGGAATCCCCACCGCGCGGTTTGCGACTGTAGAGACTGTAGATCAAGCACGCGCCGCGCTAAACGAATTCGATTTCCCGTTGGTGTTGAAGGCTGACGGACTGGCGGCCGGCAAGGGCGTGATCATCGCGAACTCCGCCCAGGAAGCAGAGCAAGCGGTGGCTCAACTCCTGACGCCCGGGTCAGTGTTAGTGATCGAAGAATTCCTCACCGGTGAAGAGGTAAGCTTCATCGTCCTCAGCGACGGCGTGAATGTTCTGCCGCTCGATCCAACGCAGGATCATAAAGCAGTCTTCGACGGCGATCAAGGTCCCAACACAGGAGGCATGGGCGCATATTGCGATGGAAGAATCCTGGGTGATTTTCCGAAGGCTCTGGTGATGGCGCAGATCATACGTCCGGCAATCGAACATATGCGGGCGGACGGGCATCCCTTCACGGGCTTTCTTTACGCTGGTCTGATGATGACCCGCGACGGGCCGAAAGTGCTGGAGTTCAACGCGCGGCTGGGCGATCCGGAGACGCAAGTACTGATGCATCGAATGGAATCCGATTTCGTTGAACCATTATTCGCGGCCGCACACGGAACGTTAGATGAGCGGGAATTAAAGTGGCGTGCGGATCCGTCCGTTTGCGTGGTGTTGGCGGCCGCGGGATATCCGGGAGCGGTCCGGAGTGGAGATCGGATCACTGGAATGGATGAGGTCGCCGGCGCGACAGTTTTCCACGCTGGAACAAAATTAGTCGATGATGTTTTGACCACATCGGGCGGGCGGGTGTTGGGAGTGACGGCGTCGGGCGCCACGCTCGAAAACGCGCTGAACAATACGTATGCGGAAGTCCGAAAGATTCGGTTCCAGGGCATGCATTACCGCAGGGATATCGGACACAAGGGTTTAAAGCGCTGGTAGGCTGTTCTGCGTGCGCCGTTCCTTGTTCTTCCAGCGGTTCGCAGGCGAAAGCGCCTGCGACACGACAATTCCGCTAGATGTCGTAGTACAGCGCGAATTCGTAGGGGTGTGGGCGCAGGCGGACGGCATCGGCTTCGTTGCGGCGCTTGTAGTTGATGAAGGTCTCGATCAGTTCTTCGGTGAACACGTCGCCCTTCAACAGGAATGCGTGGTCGTCCTCCATGCATCCCAGAGCCTCTTCGAGCGATGCCGGCATGGACGGGACCTTCTTCATCTCCTCCGGCGAAAGATCGTAGATGTCCTTATCCAGCGGGTCGCCCGGATCGGTCTTGTTTAGGATTCCATCGATGCCCGCCATCAGCATCGCCGCGAATCCCATATATGGATTCGATGACGGATCCGGCGGCCGGAACTCGACGCGCTTGGCTTTTGGACTGGCCGAATACATCGGAATTCGCACAGCGGCGGATCGATTGCGGCGCGAGTACGCCAGATTCACGGGAGCCTCATAGCCCGGCACCAGCCGCTTATAACTGTTGGTGGTGGGCGCGATGATGGCGGAGAGCGCGCGGGCGTGCTTCAACAAACCGCCGATGTACCACAGAGCCATCTGGCTCAAACCGGCATACATGTCGCCGGCGAACAGCGGCTTCCCTTCCTTCCACAAACTTTGGTGCGTATGCATACCGCTGCCGTTGTCTCCGTAGAGCGGCTTTGGCATGAACGTAACGGTCTTGCCGTATTGATATCCGACATTTCGGATGATGTATTTGTACAACATCATGTTGTCGGCCGATTTCACCAGCGTGTCGAAGCGCTGATCGATCTCGCATTGGCCGCCGGTGGCCACTTCGTGATGATGGCACTCGATGTGGAGCCCGCAGCGAATCATGGTTTCCACCATTTCGGCGCGCAGATCCTGATAATGATCGGTCGGGGGAACCGGAAAATAGCCTTCCTTGTAACGCGGCCGATAGCCGAGATTATTTTCCGCGCGGCCGGAATTCCAGCGGCCTTCTTCGGCGTCGATGAAATAATAGCCGGAGTGTTGATTCTGGTCGAAGCGTACGCTGTCAAAAATGAAGAACTCGGCTTCGGCGCCGAAATAAGCCGTGTCCGCGATACCGCTGTTCTTCAAGTACAATTCGGCTTTCCTAGCGATCCAGCGCGGATCGCGCTCGTAGTGCTGGCGCGTGATGGGATCGATAACGTCGCTGGTCATCACCAAAGTTCGAATTTCGCCAAACGGATCGATGTGCGCCGTGGAGGGGTCGGGAATCAGCAGCATGTCGCTCTCGTTGATGGCGGCCCAGCCGCGGATGCTGGAGCCGTCAATGCCGAAGCCTGCTTCGAATGAGTCCTGGTCGAGCTGGCTAATGGGATACGAAACGTGCTGCGACAGGCCGGGCAGATCCGTAAAACGCAGGTCGAATTGACGAACTTCTTTTTCTTTGGCGAACTCGAGAACTTCTTTCGGATTCATGTCTGGGCCAGCATAACATGTGCTAGGGCGGTACGGTGTTTCCCGGCAAGTATCATCTTCAACGCGCAGCCGGTGGAGCAGGGTTGATCCCGCCGCTCGAATCGAGCTCGGCGGTAAGTTTATCGCCGATGGCAGCGACGTTGGGTTCAAGTAGGATTGAACTGTGATCGCCGGGGGTGTCGTAGAATACGCACTGGCTGGAAAAGCTCCCCCAGGTAAATTTGGGGTCGTCAAACCGGCCCCGCGACTGCTCGGCAGCCCAAAAATGCAGCATCCGGCCCGGCCAGGGGTTGGGAGACCAGCTCCGCAACAGCTGTGCGACCGCAGTAAGGCTCGCTGAACGTGCTTGGCGCAGCCCGGTGATCCTGCCCGTTACTGTTTCGGTAATTACCTTGGGTCCTTCGCGCCCTACCCGCCAAGCCAGCCTGCCTACGTTTCGCCAGATCTTCGCCACAAAACGCCGGAACGAGCCCATAACCGCCAGGTCGACATCGCGGGCGTCGAAGAGAGCCACGAAGACAACCTCGCCGCCACTGGATTCCAACTGCCGCGCCATCTCCAGAGCAACAATCCCCGCGGTACACCAGCCGCCCAGTGCGTATGGGCCTTGGGGCCGGAGCCGGCGCAAGGCATCCACACATTCGGCGGCGAACTGCTCCATGGTGAGGTTCGGTGTCGGATGGCCCCAGAAGGAGCTATGGATGTTGAACACAGGATGGTCGGGTCCCAGATGCCGAGCCATATTCTGGCACTCCAATCCCTGTGAAACTAAGACCAGAGGAATGCCGCTGCCGTTTTCCCGATAGGGAAAAACCTTGGTCCAGGGCTGTTGTACCTTTTCCGCACC
>Ga0302324_100024632_pt1 | contig 11581 bp, 9 predicted proteins | sample Palsa_T0_1_FD_201949 | JGI IMG/M metagenome (GOLD analysis project Ga0302324, IMG submission 201949) | Peat permafrost microbial communities from Stordalen Mire near Abisko, Sweden - Palsa_T0_1 | ecosystem: Environmental > Terrestrial > Soil > Palsa > Peat permafrost | place: Sweden: Abisko... | reverse complement strand
CGATGGCCGGGGTGGGGAGCACGCACCGAACATTGCCACCGCTGCCGAAGTGCAACATCTCGCCGACCGCGATTTGGCGGGTATTATCCGCAACGGAATCTCGGGTGCTGGCATGCCCGCCTTCTCCTCGCTCCAGCCTCAGCAGGTCGACGACGTTGTCGGTTATTTGAGAATCCTGCAAGGCCGCGGAGATATCGTTAAGCTCCCCGGTGACCCCAATCACGGCAAAGTTCTATTCTTCGGCAAAGCGCGATGCTCTGACTGTCACATGGTCAACGGCGAAGGTGGCTTTATTGGCAGCGAACTCTCATTCTACGGGGCCGACGCCAAGCCGGATCAGATGCGCGCAGTGATTCTCGATCCTGACAAAAATCTACCCACTGAGAAGAAAGCCATCACCGTGGTGACAAATTCAGGTCAGAAACTTACCGGCATGCTCAAAGTCAACGACAACTTTTCTCTGTCGATACAGACCCTGGATGGCGCCTTTCACTTCCTCCCCAAATCAGAACTTGCGCAGGTAGACTTCGGATCGCATTCGTTGATGCCCGCTTCCACACTGAACGGAAAGGAAGTAGAGGATTTGGTCAGCTATCTGCTTAGCATTGGAAACGAAAACGCCAGGCGCTCTCCCGCGCATTCTGCAAAGTCCGATGATGAAGACTAGTCTGCCCGTAAACCGAACCCGGGTGCCCCACATCTCGCTCGTTTTTCGCGAGATGTGGGATTCCGCGAACCTCCACCGATCGATTTCAACGACGAATCGATACTGAAGGCTCGCAACGAGACCATTGTCACCGATGAAAAGCATCGTCTACAAAATCGTAATCGCTTCTTTCACCCTGCTAGCCTTTTCAGGCTTGGGGCCAAACAACCTGGTTCCCGTGCAGGCAGAAGCTACGAGCCCGCTGGAAGCCCTCAAGCCTGCCTTCTGGAATCTCTTCGACCATAAGGCACAACTGACGAAAGTAGCCTCCGGCTTTGGCTTCACGGAAGGACCCGTCTGGGACCCCGCAGGCTATCTGTGGGTGAGCGACGAGATCCTCAACAAAATCTTCAAGGTAGACACCACCACCGGTCAGAAGCAGGAGATCCTCTCCCTGGGCGACCCCGACGGCAACACCTATGATCGCGAGCATCGCCTTTTGGATTGCGCAAGCGTTCTGCGGGCGATCATTCGCCTCTCGCCTGATGGCAAAACCTACACCACCGTCGTCGATCACTACCAGGGTATGCGTCTCAATAGCCCCAACGACGTGGTGTTGGGCCCGGATGGCGCCATCTACTTTACCGATCCGACCTCTGACTTGCCCAAGGATCAAAAGCAGGAGATCCCCTTCAAAGGCGTCTACCGCATTGCCTCCGATGGCCAGCTTCAACTGCTTACCAAAGACATTGGCGACCCCAACGGGCTCGCCTTTTCGCCCGACGGCGCGAAATTTTACGTTGATGATTCAACCCAACGCAACATCCACGTTTACGATTTCAAAAATGGTCATCTGAGCAACGGGCGCATCTTTGGCGTTGAGCCGGGCGGCGAACGCGATGGTGTTCCGGATGGCATGAAGGTCGATCGCCAGGGCAATCTTTACGTGACGGGCCCAAAGGGAATTTGGGTTTGGGATCCGGCTGGTCATCACCTGGGAACGATTGTGGTGCCCGAGCAACCTGCCAATCTTGCCTGGGGCGACCCGGGCTATGGCACCCTCTACCTGAGCGCGACTACTTCCGTTTACAAAATCTCAACCCGTGCACATGGGTTTATCCCTTATCTGTGAGCCTGCAAAAAAAGATGTCTGATGAAGGATGATAAGCAAATGAACGACCTGTACAGCAAATGTTTCAAGCCGCCCTATCCGGCCCGACCTACGCTCCAGCAGAATCTTGAGGTCGACGAAGAAGCTGCAGAACCGATCTCCTTCATCGCGGTCAAGAAATGAAGCGTCGAGATTTCGTTCGCTGGGCCGCTGCATTCCCGCTGCTGGCGCAGGTCGGGTTCCACGAAGCGATGGGGACTGGCTGGGCAGAAGTCGCGCGCAGTTCCACTGATAATCTGTACACGCGCCTCGGCGTCAAGCCGCTCATCAACGCGCGCGGCACTTGGACCTATCTCAGTGCCAGCCTCGAATTGCCCGAAGTGCGAGCCGCGCAGGTGCAGGCCTCCCAACATTTCGTAAACATTTTCGATCTGCAACAGGCCGTAGGCAAGCGCCTCGCGGCGCTCACTGGTGCGGAGGCGGGCATGATCACTTCCGGCGCAGCCGGCGCCATGGCGGTTGCCACCGCTGGATGTATCGCCGGCACGGATCCTGACAGGATCTGGCAATTGCCCAATACCGATGGCCTGAAGAATGAAGTAGTCATGGTCGGTGGGCGAAGCGTATTCGACAACGCCATTCGCCTTGCCGGCGGCAAGCTCGTGCTCGCCGAATCCGCTGATCAGATTCCCAACGCAATCACTCAGAACACCGTCTTGATCTATACGACTTCATCACCAGAGCAACTGGCGAAGGAGATCGCAATTGCCAAAGATCATCGCGTTCCCATCTTCATGGATGCGGCCGACGGCATTCCTCCGGTCGATAAACTTCAGTTGTTCGCCAAGATGGGCTGCGACCTCTACACCTTCAGTGGAGGCAAGGGATTGTGCGGACCGCAATCGAGTGGCATTCTCCTCGGCCGTAAAGATCTCATCGAGGCCGCACTAGCCAACAGCAATCCTTGGGAGGGCGCTGTCTGCCGGCCCATGAAGGTCGGCAAAGAAGAGATTATGGGATGTCTGGCGGCCGTTGAGGCGTGGTTGAAGATGGATGTACCCAGGCTCAACCGGGAATGGGCCGCGCTCGTTCAACGGATTGCCACTCTCGTTGGAACCGTTCCGGGAGTCGAGACTAAGCTCTTCACACCGGAAGAAAACCAATGCCCGACACTCAGTGTCTCCTGGGATCAGAAGGCCTGGGGTTACACCACAGCAGACTGCGCCAGGGACCTGCTCGAGGGCACGCCCGGCATTGCCGTCCTGACCGAAGACAATCCAAGCGACGTTCTCTCCCGCAACCCAGCCCATCAAAGGCCCCCGAGCGCGGACGATAAACTGCAAATAGTTTCCATGACCTTGCGTCCGGGCGAAGAAATCATCATAGGGCAGAGGCTCCGGCAGTTGTTGACGCAAGCCCGGCGCCAGGGGGCGGTGTAATGAGGGCTTCCACGATCTTCTGTTGGCTGACCATCGCGGTGCCAGTGTCCGCCGCAATCGCCGAGCCGTCGCCATGTCAGATCCATCCTGCGGTCTATGAGGGTTGGCAGGGGGAACAGGTTTCGAACGATTGGGTGCAACTCACCTTCGTTCCCCAATTGGGTGGCCGTCTGATGCAAGTCACTTTCAACGGCCATCCTTATCTCTTCGTCAACCCGGTCTACAAAGGAAAATATATTTCTCCCACGGAAGCCGCCGGCGAATGGATTAACTACGGCGGTGACAAAATCTGGCCCCTACCTGAAGGCAATGAGGACGAGCAACACTGGCAGGGAGCTTCCACTCCGCTCGACGATGGCCCTTATGCTTTCTCCATCCTCGCCCAGGGCGCCCGATGCGCGGTGCGCCTCGAAGGTCCCCCGGATCCGCCCACCGGTCTCCAGTACACACGGGAAATCAGCATCGGCAGCGATTCCCCGGAAATATCCTTCCATGCCATTACGAAAAACTTCACCGGCCACTCGATCACCTGGTCGGTGCAGTCTGTCTCGCAATACAACCTCTCCGACGCCAGTGATCCCACGCAATACAATCACGATTTCTGGGCGATCACCCCGCTCAACCCGAACTCCGCCTATTTGCTTGGCTACCATGCGCGCGACGGCCTTGCCAACGATCCTGCGTACGGCACACGAGATGGGTTATTTCGGCTCAACTGGAAGTATCTCGAAAGCGAAGTATGGCTCGATTCCACTGCCGGTTGGGTCACGTTGATCGATGGCGCAACGCAATACGCCATGGTGGAAAAAACAAAACACATCGCCGGTGGAGACTATCCGGGCAAAGCCACAGTGATCTTTTACAAAAACGGGCCTATGTTGCAAATGAATGCGAAGGGCTTTCCCTATCTACCGTCGACCACTCTGGAAAAAACGCCCTACTACATGGAAGCAGAACTCAATAGCCCAATGGCAGTCCTGGGGCCAGGTGAAACCTATGCTTTCGACACCAACTGGTTTCCCTCACGTCTCAGCCAAGATTTCACTACGGTGACCGATGCTGGCCTCATAGGAAAGCCGCTCGTCGTTCGGCGAACCGGCGACAGCCTTGACCTCTCTGGCAGCTTTGGCGCCTTCTATCCTGGAGAGCTCAGGGCTTTTCTTTATGATGAGGGAGGCTTGAAACAGAAGGAAGTGGCGCTCCAGCCCGTTCGCCCCCAGGATCCGGTTGCACTGCATCAGTCCATCGCAGCGGCAAAAAACATAGCCCGGGTTTCGCTTCATCTCATCGATAGCAATGGCGCAGACCGCGGAGCGCTGGGCGAGGAATTCGTTACCATCAACGATGAAGGGCATTGACCGCATGAAGCTTCACCGGACGTGGGTTCTTGTTGTCTGCACATGGGGTCTGGCTTCTGGCCTGCCTTCCACGTTGCCGCGCAATGCTTTCGCGCAGGTGCGTCCCGAATCCATAAGAGACGACTGGCCCTCTTACAACGGCGACTACACCGGCAGGCGTTTCAGCAGCCTCACCCAGATCACTCCGCAGAATGCCGCCCACCTTCAGGCGCAATGGGTCTTCCATACGAAAACTCCCGGCGTGCTCGAAGGGACGCCCGTAGTCGTGAGCGGGATCATGTACTTCACCGGGTCGAACGACGCGTTTGCCCTCAATGCGCGGTCGGGTGAGCTGCTCTGGCACTATGCGCGTCCGATCTCCAGCGGCCTGATCGACGACGCTTCCGGCCACATCAATCGCGGAGTGGCCCTCGACGGCACTCGACTCTATATGGAAACGGACAACGCCCATTTGCTTTGTCTGGATGCCCGATCAGGCAACCTGATCTGGGATGTTGCCTACGCGGACTGGAACAAGAACTACGGAGCCACCGGAGCTCCGCTCATCCTCAAAGACAAGGTGTTAGTGGCCACCTCGGGCGGAGACGACGGTGTGCGCGGCTTTCTCGCCGCCTTCGATCTCAAGACCGGAAAGTTGGCTTGGCGCTTGTGGACCATTCCCGCGCCTGGTGAATTTGGCTCGTCCAGTTGGCCCGGCGATTCCTACCTTCACGGCGGCGGCACCGCATGGATGCCCGGTACCTACGATCGCGAAACGAACACTCTTTATTGGGGCACCGGCAATGCTTCACCGGACTACGATGGAAGCGTGCGGCCGGGCGATGATCTATACACCGCGAGCTTGCTCGCCATTGATCCGGACACCGGCAAGATGAAGTGGTACTTCCAATTCACTCCCCACGACCTCTACGACTACGACGCCGTAGAAACCCCTGTCCTCGTCGACATGCAATATCAGGGGCAGCCCAGAAAGCTCATCGTTGAGGCAAACCGTAACGGTTACGTGTACGTGCTCGATCGCACCACGGGAAAATTCCTCTCGGCTACCCAATTCGTCAAGACGTTGAACTGGGCGAAATCCATCGATCCCAACGGCCGTCCAGTGGTCAGTGATCTGAAGCCCACGGCCGAAGGAACCCTCATTTGTCCGGGGGTCGAAGGCGCTACCAACTGGTATTCACCTTCTTATAGCGAAGCGACGCACTTGTTCTATTTCATGAATCTCGAGAGTTGTTCGGTCTATTCACGAAAGCCGGCGCCGTTTGAAGAGGGCAAGGAATATTACTCGACCGGAACCAGGCGCGACCCCAACGCGAAAAGTTCGCAGGTGCTTCTTGCTTTCGATCCGCAGACGACCTCGTTCGTGTGGCGTTATCCGCAGTCCGGCGATTCCTTCGGCTTTGGCGGTGTCATGTCTACCGCAACCGGCCTGGTATTCTTCGCCGACAATCAAGGGTTCTTTGAAGCCGCGGATGCGAAGACAGGAAAATCGCTGTGGCACTTCAACACCGGGCAAAGCTTACATGCTTCGCCGATGAGCTATGCCGTGGATGGCCATCAATACGTAGCCATCGCCTCCGGCAGCGATCTATTCAGTTTCGCCTTGGCGCCCTGATTGTATGCGACTTTTCTAGCCCGTCATCGGGTGTTGACTGCAAGATTAGCCCAAATTTGTCATCCGTGGCTGACTTGCCTGCGGCAAGTCAAGGATGGAATGAACGGAGAGAAGCGTTTTGCAGTTTTCTCTGTCCGGACCACAATTGCCGGGTGCCCCATATCTCGCTCGTTTTTCGAGAGATGTGGGATACCGCCGCGCCTCCCCTCTAGCTTTATCACCGCAAGTGACGAAGTGACGGTTTAGGGAAAGACCCGTGGTATCCCACATCTCGCGAAAAACGAGCGAGATATGGGGCACCCGGCAATTGTGGTCCGGACAGAGAAGAGGGGATTGAGCTGGGTAGGGAGAGGCGATCGGAGTAGTCCCGAAGGGACGGCTGAGAATTCCCCAGGACGCAGTCCTGGGCTCCCTTTCGTTCGCAAAAAATCAAGTAACAAGCTCCGACCGGAGCGCAGCGCAGTGGAGGGACCTGCTTTTCACTCAGCCGCAAACAGATGCTGAGGGAACCACGCCCGAAGCGCAGTGTTCCCCCTACACCAACTCCAGATCAATTCTCTTGGCATCGGGTTTTGGTTGAACTACCCGGAAGCTGCGAATCTGTCCCTTCTGAAGACTCTCCGGCTTCGCGGCGCTGCTGCTCGGGCCGTCTTTCCACCGCGCTTTCAACATGGAACTCAGCGACGAAAGATCCACACGGCCCTCGCTCGACGATGTTGCTGCCGTCACGCCACTTTCTGCATCGATGCGGCACGCTCCCTCGATGCCTTCACCCAGTTCTACCCTCGCCCGACCCTGGGCAACCTCGAGAATGCGGCCCGAAACCGTACTGCCCTGCGGATGTTCCGCCAGGTATTCATCCACGCTCACCGAGGTCCTTTGTTTCATGCTGAGCCGCAATTGCCGCTTTGCCTTGTCTATTTCAAGCACCTGCGCCTTGACCACCTGGCCGGCTTTCAGCACGTCCTGCGGATGCTGAATATGCTTTTCCGCGCTGATTTCGCTGACGTGAATCATGCCTTCAACCCCATCCGCCAATTGCACAAACGCACCGAACTTCGTGAAGCTGGTAACCGGTCCTTCGATTGCCGAGCCCAGCGGAAATTTTTGTTCTATCTCGGTCCAGGGATCGCCCAAGGTTTGTTTCAGACCCAGGGAGAGACGGCGTTCGCCCATGTTCACTCCCAAGACCACCGCTTCCACGGTATCGCCCGGCTTCAGCACATCGCTCGGCTTGCGCACCTTCTTGGCCCAGGACATCTCTGACAAATGGATGAGGCCCTCAACACCAGCCTCTATTTCTACAAAAGCCCCAAAATCGGCGACTCGGGTCACCACACCCTGCACTCGGTCGCCGGCCTTCAACTTCGCCGCCACTCCATCCCAGGGGTGCGGTAAAAGTTGCTTCATGCCCACCGAGATACGCTGCTTCGCGGAATCAATCTTGAGTACTCTGGCCTCGACCTCCTGGCCCACCGAGAGCACATCTTCGGCCTTGCTGATGCGGCTCCAGGAAATATCTCCAATGTGCAGCAACGCATCCACTCCGCCTATATCCACAAACGCGCCATAGCCGGTCAGGCTGCGCACCGTGCCGTGCACCGTTTCTCCTTCTTTTATTTCCGTATACCGCCGCTCTTTCGTGGAGCGCTCTTCTTCTTCCGCAAGCACACGACGGTCGACGACCACGTCTTCGTCGCCCACATCAAGCTTGATAATGCGGCAGCGGATTTGTTGCCCGACGAGCTTTTCCATGTCAGCGGCTTCGCGTGCTCCGCTGCGCGAAGCGGGCATAAAGGCCCGCACGCCAACGTCTACGCTCAGTCCGCCTTTCACTAATCCGGTCACTGTGCCAGAGATGGGCGCCTTGTCGGCGAAAGCTCTCTCCAGCGCAGACCAATCCCTCGGCTGTTCCACGCGGAAGCGCGAAAGCTCGTAGTACCCTTCGGCATTGCGACCTTTCACGGCCACCAGGAACTTGTCGCCGGCTTTTACAGCTTCGTTTCCACTTTGGAATGGGGCCAACGGCAGAACGCCTTCGGTCTTATACCCAATATCGAGAAACACCGAGTCGGTGGAGACGGCGACGACGGTAGCTTCAATTTGCCTGCCGCCTTCTCCCTTGCGTAAATGGCTCTGCTCGTACTCGGAAAAAATCGCGTCAAACGATTCGGTGGTTTCGGATTCGGGTTCTTTGTTTTCGGGGTAAGGAAGGGCGCTGTTATCCATGGGAGTCCACGCTGAGTACGGCGGTGATTCCGCTCAGAATACCACCCCATCGCGATCCCCCTCCAAAACTCTGTCCACAGCACTGGCGGGCGACCGTTTTGTATCAGGGCACGGCTTTAGTTGTGCCACCGGAGTTCGATGTGTCCTGCGGCCGCTGAGGTACGATTTTCTTCAAGTGTTTTCGCGCTGAATCATGAAAAGCCGTACCGCAGGGGCTAAAGCCCTGAATGGCATTGGCTCTTTATGGCACGGCTAAAGCCGTGCCCTTCCTTGGAATGTGGCTTTTCCATTTGTGGGAAGAAATGTACCTGAGTTCGCGGCAGGGGAAATTCCTAAAATCTAGTTCTCACGCAGACTCTTTAGCCACTCTGTTTTTGTTCCGTTATGTAAGGGCTGTTTAGCCCTGAGGCACGGGTGCGAAGATTCACTCCTCCTCCCGCTCGCGGGGCACAATCATAAGGTGTTTGAGAGTGGTGCCGCGCAGCAGGCTAACGTTCTGCGGTCTGCCGGCTCGCTCCGTAGTCAGAAGCCGGTGCAGGTCGTCGATACCCCCGACCGGTTGAGCGGCAAAGCCCACCATCACGTCGCCCTCTTCCATACCGGCGGCCGAAGCGGCCCCATTCGGCGTCAGTGCTGTCGTCATCACGCCCGAAGACAAAGGCAGCTTGTACTCGTACACCAGCCGTCGTGGTATGGGCACGTTTTGCGCGGCAATCCCAATCGAGCTGCGGCGTACCCGGCCATGCTGCAGAATTTGCGCCACCACGTACTTTGCCGTATCGATGCCGACGGCAAATGAGAGGCCCTGCGCGCCCAGAATGGTTGCGGTGTTTACACCGATCACACAGCCTGTGGAATCCAGCAGCGGTCCGCCGGAATTGCCGGGATTGAGTGGTGCATCTGTCTGGATGATCTCTTCCATCATCCGCCCCGAGACCGCCCGCATGCTGCGGCCGAGTGCGCTGACGACGCCCGCTGTTACCGAAAACTGAAAACCAAACGGATTGCCCACGGCAATAGCGATTTGGCCAATGCGCAAGCGCTTTGAGACGCCCAGCGGGGCAGGGGAGAAGACAGCATGTTCGGTTCTGAGTACTGCAATATCCGTATCGCGATCTTCACCAATAAGCACCGCGCCGCCGCGGCTCCCATCGGTAAAGGTCAGCGAAATCCTCACCGCCTGGTGAACCACATGACTATTGGTAAGAATCAGGCCATCCGGAGTAAACACGAAGCCGGAGCCCGACCCGTCATGGCTCTGCCGGCTCTCCCGCCGTTTGCTCTGCACGTCAATCTTCACCAACGATCCGCTTACCCGCTCGACCGCTCCCGTCACTGCGTGTGAGTAGCTGTCCAGCAGATCGGAGTCGTCCAGCCTGCTCGAGACAACGACGGTATCCAATAAAGATTTTTGTTCCATCTGTCTTCCCCTTGCTAAATCGCAATCAAACCCCGCGTCACGCCAATTGTCACCGCTTCTGTCCGTGTTCGGGCGCCGAGCTTCGCCATTACCGAGCTTATGTGAAACTTAACCGTGTGCTCTGAAATATTGAGCTGGGTCGCGACCTGCTTGTTCCGGTGACCCCGCGCCATCAGGCGCAGGATCTCCACTTCTCTCGCAGTCAAATGCTCGGTCTGCGGCGTTGCGTCTACCCTCGCCGCCGGCACGCGCGGCAGGGTCACTGCGAAGCCGGCCGACGTTGCTCCAATGGCGGCCGCCAGCTGATGCGTGGTCACCTCCATCGGTAGCACGGTGTAGATATGCATGCGTGCCGCGCTGCGCTCTATGGCCGCCCCCGGATCCTCCACAAGCAAAACCGTCGGCGTTTCGGAAAAAATCTCTCGTAGGCTGCCGCGATTCGCCACGCCGGACACGAAATCATCTCCAGCCGCAATCACAATGGCATCCGGGTTATCGCTCTGCACGCGAAACAGCAAAGTGGAGGGCAGCGTAACCGCTAGCCATGTCAACTGCTCCGCGGTGCGAAGCGTTGCGAACCGGTGCGCCTGCGTCATCGATTCCACGCATGGCAACACCACCCATCGCTCCAGCGACGAAGGGTGGCCCGGTCTTTGCTTCTCAGCCACGATCCGCCAGTATCACCGTCAGGTCCATCTTGGCGCCACTGCGCAGAACCACCACTGGAATCGAATCTCCGACCTTCAGGCTCAACAACTGATGCTGCACATCGTGAACGTTATGAACCAGGTGGCCGTTGACCGACACCACCAGGTCGCCCACCAGGATTCCCGCCAATGCGGCAGGGGCATGCGGTTCTACGTGCAGCACCAGCAAAGCCTCGTCGACCCCTGCCGAAAAGTGGGCGCGCAACGCTTCGGGCACGGGAACCGCCTGCATCGCTGCGCCGAGAAACGGGCGAGGCACATGGCCTCGTTCGAGAAGGTGGTCGACCACTCGATCGATGGTTGCTGCCGGTACGGTGATGACTGCGTTGCGAGCCAGCGCAGAGCTGTTGATACCCAATACGCGGCGCCCCTCGTTTACCAGGGCACTCCCAGACTGGCCTACGTAGAGTTGCAGGTCCGGACGGATGAGTGAATCCATCTGCCCACCGCGCCAGGTACGCCAACCGCCGCCGAGGCGTGCAACGATGCCTGCGCTCGCCGAGATGTCGCCCAGAGACGAACGGCCCACGGCGAGCACCACCTCGCCCACCCGCGCAGGCTGGGCATCAGCCGTCTCTGCGGCTTTACCGGCGCCACTATCGACACGAAGCACAGCGAGGTCTGTTCCCGCATCGGTGCCCGCCAGCGTCGCCTGGAATGGTTCACCCTGGTGAGCAACCCGCAGCCCTTCGCTACGGCGCAGTCCGTGCCGTACCGTCACGATCACCCCGGGCCGCCAAACCACTCCGCTTGAGGTGGAACGGCCGCCTCCATACACCGTCACGATGCTGTCCTGAACGGCCACCACTGTTTCTGCTATCTGGCCGGAGAGCCTGCTCCAAACCCCTGTGTTCTGCACTGCTGTTTCCATGATCTTCTCCATTGACGGACAAGATCATCGTGACACCTCAACGGACTCTGTACATCGCCCAGATGGCTAGGGTCACTGCACAAAGTTCTCGCCCGCGCTGCCCGCCGACGGCGAACGAAACCTGCTCGGTCAATCCAGGTGCGGAATATTTGGAAGGGTATGGCTTCACAGGCAGAAGAAGTCTG
>Ga0302324_100024628_pt1 | contig 11582 bp, 9 predicted proteins | sample Palsa_T0_1_FD_201949 | JGI IMG/M metagenome (GOLD analysis project Ga0302324, IMG submission 201949) | Peat permafrost microbial communities from Stordalen Mire near Abisko, Sweden - Palsa_T0_1 | ecosystem: Environmental > Terrestrial > Soil > Palsa > Peat permafrost | place: Sweden: Abisko... | reverse complement strand
TGTCCTGGTTCGTGGTCGAGCAAATCTCCAACTTTCCTCCATGAACCACCAGCCAAGCCCAACCGCTGCCGAAACGCTTTGTGCCCGCATCCTCGATTTTTTCCTTAAAGGCATCGAAAGTGCCGTAGGTGGACGTGATGGCCTCAGCCAACGGGCCTGTGGGATGGCCGCCGGCCTTAGGCCCCAGGAGCTTCCAGAACATGGAATGATTGGCATGGCCGCCGCCGTTATTGCGCACCGCTCCGCGAATATCAGCCGGGACGGCGTCCAGATTGCTGATGAGTTGCTCGATGGTCTTGGCTTCGAGGTCCGGTTTACCGGCGATGGCCTTATTGACATTGGTCACATAAGCCCCGTGGTGTTTGTCGTGGTGGATTTCCATCGTAAGCGCGTCGATATTGGGTTCCAGCGCGTCCTTTGGGTATGGGAGGGGAGGTAATATGTAAGCCATAATAAATGTGTCTCTTTCCTGTTTAATGTTTAACTCGCAATATTGCGTTCAATCAACCGTTGAGAAATTAAAGTAACAATCCTCCGCCCACAACACAAGAGGGGGATTTTACCCATCGGCGGTTGCGAAACATGGGCATGGGATCCAGACACATGCAACAAAAAAATGGAAAACCTTTATCGCCCGTTTTCCCGCCGTCACCGAGGCATTACATTATTCCAAAGCTCACTGCGAACGGCCAAATTTCTTCTCCAGTTCGCGGAAATTCATTTCGATCAAGGTCGGTCGTCCGTGCGGACAGGTGTAGGGCATGGCACAATGCCGCAAGTCCTCGATCAGATTCTCCAATTCCGCGCCAGCCAGGGGATCATTGGCCTTGACGGCGTGGCGGCAGACGGTCTTGGCAATGACGTGTTCGCCCAAGCGCAAGGCATTGACGCCCTGCCCGGCCGCCTTTAATTCCTCCACCAACTCAACGACGAATCGACGCGGCGGGACTCCTTTGACGAAGGGCGGCAACGCGTCCAGGAGGAAGGTCCGCTCGCCAAATTCACTCAGGCCGACCCCCAACCGGGCCAGCGCGGGCAGTTGTTCGCGCAAGAACTGCGCATCGCGCGCGGCCAATTCGACCGTTTCCGGCAGAAGCAGGCGTTGCGACGGCGCCAGGCCGTTGTTCTCCAACCGCCTTAGCATTTGCTCAAAAAGGACGCGCTCATGCGCGGCGTGCTGGTCCAGGAGGACCAGGCCGCGATCGGATTCCAGCACGACATAGAGACGCCCAATGACCCCAACCAACCGCAATGGCACTTGCAGAAGAGCAGGCGAAGAGGGACTGGGAAAGGATGAAGGATGAAGGATGAAGGATGAAACAAGAGGCAACGCGACGGGGGGCGGAGAATGGCGCAGAGGCGTCTCGTCGTTGTCTGAGGCGGTTACAGGCGGCGGAGCGACCGGCGCCGGAGCCACAACGGGCGGAGCTGCCGACGGTGAAGTACTCGCCTGGCCCTTTTCCGGGGCATGGAACTTAAGCAGCGTTTCCCGCACGGCCTGGGCCGTCCATTGCCGCACAGTCCTTTCCCGGCGAAACTTCACTTCCCGTTTTGCTGGATGGATGTTGACATCGACCTCTGCCGGGTTGACTTCGATAAAAAGGCAGCAGACCGGGTAACGGCCTTTCATCATGGCGGTATGATAGCCTTCGAGCAGGGCGAAATTGAGGCCGCGATTTTCCACTGGCCGGCGGTTGACGAAAAGATGCTGCTCTTCACGACTGGACCTGGAAAGGCCGGGCGCTCCCATAAGGCCCCAGATGGAAAATCGGGAAGAGACTTCCGGCGGCCCTTGGGCTTCCTCCTCCTCCACAAGGGCGGGGAGTTCCATGGAAAAATCGACCGGCAACATCTTCTCGCCGCCGCCGGCCAGGGCGCGCAAACGCTCGGCCAGGGCCGCGATTTTGTCGGTTGTATGGACAGGCGGCAGTTGCCAGACGGGCCGGCCGTCTTTGATGAATTCAAAGGCCACGCCAGGGCAAGCCAATGCGGCCAGTGTCAAGTAATGCCGGATGTGGGCCGCTTCGGTCTCCTCGCCGCGCAAGAATTTCCTGCGCGCGGGCAGATTGAAAAAGAGCTGGCGGACTTCGACGCTGGCGCCCGGCGCGCTGCCGCAGGCCTGGACGGAGGCAATTTTGCCGCCGTTGACGATGATCTGAGTGCCTTCAGGCGAATCGCTTTCGCGCTCGCGGGTCGTGAGCGAAAAGCGGCTCACGCTGGCAATGCTGGGCAACGCTTCGCCCCGGAAACCAAGCGTGGCGATCGAGGCCAAATCCTCGGCCTTTTGGATTTTGCTGGTCGCATGGCGCTCAAGGCACAGCAAGGCGTCGTCGCGGCTCATCCCCACGCCGTCGTCCGTCACCCGGATGAGACTGCGACCGCCGGCCTGGATTTCAATGGTAAGGCGCGCGGCGTGGGCGTCCAGGGCATTTTCCACCAATTCCTTGACAACGCTGGCCGGCCGTTCGATGACCTCCCCGGCGGCAATCTGATTGGCCACCTGCTCGGACAACAGACGGATGCGGTTCATCCTAAAAACGACTTGGGTTCCGTTGAAGCCAGTGGCAAGGTGAAGCGGAAGATCGCGCCGCCGTTGGGGACATTGCGGGCGGAAATGGACCCTTTATGATCTTCGATGATCTTCTTGCAAATCGAAAGTCCCAGGCCTGTCCCATTGGCCTTGCCGTAGGTGGCAAAGGCCCGGAAAAGGCGGTTGAGGACTTGCGGCGCGATACCCTTGCCGGTGTCTTCCAACTCAGTGACGATTTCCTGGGGAGTTTCCATAAAACGCATCGTGACACGACCGCCGGCGGACATGGCGTCGGCCGCGTTGGCAATGATATTGTGAAAAACGCGGGAAAGCCGTTGTGGATTGATGCGAACCAGAACGGAAGGAACGGGGTTGTAGTATTCGAGTTTGACCATTCTGAGGGCGACCTCCTGCTGGATTTCCTCGATCAATGGTTCGACGAAGTATTTGAAAGACATCTGGGCCAGGATGAAATCGCTGCTGGAGCCTTGGGTGAATTCCAGCAATTCACTGACCATGTTGCTGATGCGATCGACTTGTTTGCGGATGCGCACCTTGGCCACCTGGCGCGATTCCAAGGTGGAGGAGGGCATGCACGCCATGTCCGCCGAGATGCCGATGATGTTCAGTGGATTCTTCAAATCATGCACGATGGAACTGGCAAACCGCCCGACTAATTGGAGCCTCTCGGCTTCGAAGACCTCGCGGACGTATTGGTCGTTGAAAGTGCGGATGCGCCGGCTGAGTTCGCGCATCAGGGCGGCGGCCAGGCGCGGCATGCGATCCAGCAGTTTGATCAATTCGGGGCGGCCGAGGAAATAGACGGTGGTGGGCTGATCGGCGGTGGCGGTGGCGGAGCGCGGATCGCTGTCCACCACCGCCATTTCGCCGAACAAATCCCCCGCCGCAATCATCGAAAGAACCTTGGACTCGCCGGTGCTGACGGTGGTTGTAATTTGGACCAAGCCCTCCTTGACGAAGTAAATGCCATCGCCCGGGTCGCCCTGGCTGAAGATCAGTTGGTTGGCGGCGAACATCAACACTCGCGTCGCTGCGCGGAGGTCTTGCATTTCTCCTGGCAAAAGATCACGAAAAAGCTTGTTCGACTCGAGCTCAATCATACTCGTAGTGTAGGGCCAATGGGCTGGACGTAAAGCAAAACGAATGTTTTGATCTTAGACCCTAGCGCCTTTGCGTTAAAAAAGGACATTCAACGCAAGGGCGCGAAGCCTCAAAGGCGCAAAGAAAACTTGAAAGGAATGCGAAACGACGTTAGTGTCAAATAGCCAGATCATTCGTCTAGATAAGCTGGCAACTCCAAACCCTTCAATCTTTTAAAGTGTTCGACCAAAGTTAGACGCCGCGGCCTTTTCCTTAGACAAGCGTGCAACGCAGGCATGCCCAGTTTGAGGGACTGACGGATCGCACCTGGCTCGGGTAGGGTGTTAATGCGTTTCATAGAGAAATCATAACAAACTCAGTCGGCATGTAAATCGAACATTCATCCAGAAACAGCGCCTTGGGCGGCGTGCGCCGGTTCCGGTTCCACCCATTTGCCGTGTTCTTGAATCAAGTCCACCAAGCGGTCCACGGCCTCGGTTTCCGGGATGTTGAATTTCACCGGATTTTTGCCGACGTAGAGATTGATCTTGTTGGGCGCGCCGCCGACGTACCCGAAATCCGCGTCCGCCATCTCCCCAGGGCCGTTGACGATGCAACCCATGATGGCAATCTTGACCCCCTTCAAATGTTGCGTCCGCTCCTTGATGCGCGCCGTGACGGTTTGCAGGTTGAACAACGTCCGACCGCATGATGGGCACGCGACGTAATCGGTCTTGAAGCTGCGGCAGCCGGCTGCTTGCAAAATGTTGTAGGCCAATCGCAGGCTCTGCCCGCCGCCGGATTCTCCACGAACCAGAATCGCGTCGCCGATGCCGTCGGCCAGCAGCGAGCCAATCACCACCGCCGCGCGCAACAGCGCAATTTTCGGTTCCAACGGCACTGGCTCGAATTGGAGACAGTCCTTGAGCAGGATCGGATTTTTCCGGCCCAACCGATTCAACTTCGCCGCCAACATCCGAAACGCGCCAATGGCCGGAAGCGCAATGCCATCCTTGACTGTCACAAGTTGCGTTTCGCAGTTGAGCTCGAAATCCTTCGTCGGATCGATCTCGAAGACATTGAGGTCTTCATAAACCGCCTCCGGTTTGACATCGTCCTTCGGACGGATTTTCGGGGCGACCTTTTCCCAAGTGGCACGAGTGACGACCACGCGCACGGTCTGCTCACCGCCGCATTGGGATTGGTCGTTCAAGGGAATTTCAGGTGTCGGACGGCGCTCGAACGCGAAAGGATCGAAAGGCCAGGGAACGTCCGAAGCATTCGGAAAATCGGCCACGGTCAAAACCGGAATCTGGGCCAGCAAATCCGCGCAAACGGCGATTTCATGCGGCGAATCCTCTGTCAACGAAACGCGAATCGTGTCGCCCAGGCCGTCGCACAAGAGCGAGCCAATGCCGATGGCGCTCTTGATGCGGCCATCCTCGCCCTCGCCGGCCTCGGTCACGCCGAGGTGGATGGGATAATTCCAGTCCGGCCCCAATTCATCGAGGCGCGCCACCAGCAGGCGATAACACTCGATCATCACCTTGGGATTGCTGGATTTCATCGAGAATTTGAAATTATGATACTCGTGCGCGCGGGCGATGCGGGCGAATTCCAACGCGCTCTCCACCATGCCCAGCGGCGTGTCGCCGTAACGGTTCATGATGCGGTCGCTCAATGAGCCGTGATTGGTGCCGATGCGCATGGCGCGTCCCAATTGCTTGCACAAGAGCACCAGGGGCGTGAATTGCTCCTCCAACCGCGCCAATTCGGAATTGTATTGGTCGTCGGTGTACTCGCGCACGGCGAATTTCTTCTTGTCAGCATAGTTGCCCGGATTGACCCGCACCATCTCGACCCACTTGGCCGCTTCCAAAGCGGCGTCCGGCTTGAAATGAATGTCGGCCACGATGGGGGTCAGGCAGCCGCGCGCTCTCAATTCGGCCACGATGTTCTTCAGGTTGGCTGCGTCCTTGACGGTCGGCGCGGTGATGCGCGTGATCTGGCAGCCGGCGGCGGCCAATTCCAGCGATTGTTTGACACACTCGGCCGTGTCCATGGTGTCGCAGGTGATCATCGATTGTTTGACAACCGGGTGATTGCCGCCCAGGATGACGCCACCGTGGGCTGGATCGCCCACCACCACTTCACGGGTGTTGCGGCGGCGATAAAGTATGGGAGAAGAACAATAGCGCATGGCTCAAGGATGGACCGGGGTTGGCCGATTCTCCGGCACCGGCTGCAATTCCCTGGCCGGGCTGGCGGGCGGCTGGGTTTGTTCGATCTGTGTCTTGCGTTTGAAGAGACTGTGGATCAATGGGATTCGCTTGATGTCAAAAAATGTCACGTAGAGCATGAAGGAGATCAGCAGCACGGCAAAAACGGTGGTGGTATATTCCAGCACGCGCACTTCAAGTGGGCGGCGGCGGATTTTTTCGAGAATGGCCATGAGGATGTGGCCGCCATCCAGCACGGGAATGGGGAGCATGTTGAGAATCGCGAGGTTGATGTTCAACATGACCAGAAAGTGCAGCGCCAGCCGGTAATCCGCCTTGACCTGCAAAGCGAGCATGCTGGCGATGCCGACCGGCCCGGAAAGATCGCTGGCCTTGACGCCGCTCTCACGCGAATGCACCAGGGCGGTGATCGTGCCATAAACCTGTTCGCACACCTCCTTCACTTGCGCCCATGGAGTGGGGTGCTCGATGTCATAAGAGTCCTTGCCCGGCGCAAACCTCACGCCCAGGAGGTACATTTTTTGCGAGGCATCCATCGCAGGTGTCACCTCGACGGTCAGCAATTGGTTGGCCCGCCGGATCATCAGGGGCGTCTTCTTTCCGCCGCAGGCCTGAACCAGATTTGTAAATTCATCGTGGCTGCTGATGGCCGTGCCCGCAAAGGCGACAATTTCATCATCGGGTTGCAAATGGGCCGCCGCCGCCGCCGTTCCCTCCGAAACCTCCCCGATCACCAAGTGGTCCTTAGGGTCCAGGTTCAGGGTTTTGAGATTGACCGCATTATTGGCTTCGGCCGCCAGGGCATAGACTTTGGAAGGCCCCGCCGCGTTGGTGGCCCCGCCGCGCACAATGGTCACATCAAACACATTGGTCAGCGCCAGAATGGTCGTTCTGTAGATGTCGTCCCACGATTTGACCGGCTTCCCATTGACGGCCACGATGCGGTCGTCTTCGTGGATGCCCATTTTTCCCTCGGGCGACTTGGGATCGACGTAGCCGATGTTCGGCGGGTTGACCTGCACTGGCAGGCCGACGAAATAGATCAAGGAGGCGATGGCAAAGGCGAAGAGGACGTTCATGCACGGCCCGGCGGCGGCAACGAGGATTTTGGACAAGGCCGGCGCGGGCGGAACAGCCGCTTGCTCCTTCTGCGGCGCCTCAGACTTAAACTCCGCGCCGGCGGTCTGGACGGCGGCGCCGGGCAAGGTATGGCTCCTGCCCTCGATCGCCTCGGAAGTGATCATCTGGGGCAATTTGACGAAACCGCCGGCGGGAATCCAGCGCAAGGAATAGGCGATGCCATGGTGCGTCCAGGAGACGATTTTTGGCCCAAAACCGATGGCGAATTCCTCGACTTTGAGGCCTCGCCAAAGGGCGACCCAAAAGTGACCGAATTCATGCACAAAAATGGCCGCGCCGAACAGGAAGACGACACCTGCGGCGATGTACAAATCGTTCAAAATGTGATTCATTCAAAAACCCGCCTTTTGGGCGAACATCCGCAAGCTAACGCCAAACAGGCCATCTGGCAACTTTTGATATGGCTGCGAACTTGGCGAGGTGACGCTGGAACAGGTCGGGGAATGCGAGGCAGAGGAATAATTGCATAGAGCAGTCTTTTCCCGTTCCCCAGCCTCTCATTCCCCTGACAAAATCTTCTTGTGCGCATGGAGGTTAGACTACCATGCATTCGTGGGAATTCAATTTATTTCTTTACGGTCTTTCCGGCGATTCATGAGGGCGGGGACGCGGCTTGAACCGGACACCCGCGTACACGTCTGCCATCTCGATGGTGAGGCCCACCGAGGGCAACGATAACTTGCTTTCCAATCCCGCAACGTCGCGGAGCAACCATTGCCCGTTGTCCTGGCGGATATACTGCTCAATGAGCGGCTCGTGTTGATTCGCCAGCAGATATTCGCGCAAGGATGGAACCCGGCGGTAGAGCGCAAATTTAAGGCCGCGGTCGTAAGCCTCCCAGGAATCAGAAAGAATTTCCACAATGACCGTGGGATTGAGCAAAATATCCTCGTATTCGTCTTCAAACTCCTCCTGGCCGCAGACCATGGAAAAATCTGGATAGGTGTACAGCCCCGATTCTTGCACCTTGACGCGCATATCCGAGGTATAAACCCGGCAGGGACATCCCTTAAGTTGGTTGCCGATGGCGCGGATCATATTGGAGGCAATCAAACTGTGCGAGCGCGTACCCCTGGACATGGCGAACATTTCGGCGTCAAGGAATTCGCTCTTGAATTCCGCACGGCGCTCCATTTCTAGGTATTCCGCCTCGGTCAGCGGATGAACTGGATTGGCGACAGCCATGCCACAAACTGAATAATTCAGCCTATGAAAGCAAGCGGATTCCCGGAGCAGGGCAGGGAAGTGAAAACTGGTGCAATATTTTTTTCGACTTGCGGCGCAAAACCGTTACCTTATGCGCCATTCAACATGCGCTGGAATAGTATTAGTATAATTGGGGTGGGTTTGCTGGGTGGTTCGCTGGCCCTGGCCATCAGGCGGCGGCAAGTGGCCGCCAGGGTCGTGGCTTGCGTCCGGAGCGAGGGTTCGCTGGTCCAATGCAAGAAGCTTCAGATCGGGGATTTGATAACGCAAGACCTCAAGGAAGCCGTTCAGGGGGCGGAATTGGTCATTCTTTGCACGCCCCTGTCCCAAATGCCCGGAGTCACTACCAGGATGCTGCCGTTTCTCAAAAGCGGCGCCATCCTCACCGATGTCGGCAGCGTCAAAGGCTCGGTCGTCCGGGAATTGGAACCGCTGGCGCGCCAGGCCGGGGCGGAATTTGTCGGCAGCCATCCCATGGCCGGGTCGGAGAAAAGCGGCGCGACGGCCGCGCGCGCGGATTTGTTTGAGAGGGCGGTCTGCCTGGTCACTCCGGGACGTTATTCATCGCCGGAGGCCACGGCCAAAGTGGAGGATTTCTGGAAGTCGCTCGGCGGCTGCCCACTCCGCCTCAGCCCCGAGGCGCATGATGATCTCGTCAGCCGGTCGAGCCATTTGCCGCACGTCGTGGCGGCGGAGCTGGCCAATTATGTTCTAAGCCCGGTGCATCCCAAGGAGCAGGCGCTGGTCTGCGCCAATGGCTTCCGCGATACCACTCGCATCGCTTCCGGTTCGGCAGAAATGTGGCGCGACATCGTGCTGGCCAATCGCCAGAACCTGAGCCGGGTGCTGGGAGTGTTCATTGAGGATTTGCAGGAGTTTCAATTCGCCCTGGAACGGCAGGACGTCAAGGCCATCGAGGAATTCTTTGCCAAAGCCAAGCAACGACGTGACCATTGGCAGGCCCAATCGCCGACGCCATCGCCGGAATGACGGGCGCATCCGATCATGTCACTGCCTGAGCTTATCGAAATCATGCCATTGGATGGGCCGGTGTCGGCGCTCATAACCGTGCCCGGTTCCAAGAGCATCACCAATCGCGCCCTGGTCCTGGCGGCGCTCTCCGAGGGCGAGGCAATCTTGCGGGGCGCCCTTTGGAGCGAAGATACGCAAATTATGACGGCGGCATTGAGCCTATTGGGCTTTGACATTGATTTGGAGCAGGATGAACGGGAGTTTTGCAATCGCACCATCCGCATTCGCGGCCTGGCCGGGCGCATTCCCAACGGCGGCACGGCGGAGAAACCGCTGGAGTTGTTCGTGGGCAACGCGGGCACGGCGGCGCGATTTCTCGCGGCCTTGGTCTGCCTGGGACGAGGCGTCTATCGATTACACGGAAGCGAACGCATGCACCAACGTCCGCAGGCGGCTCTGTTGGCTGCCTTGAGCGGGCTGGGTTATCGCATCGATTCCGCCAATGATCGGTTGCCGCTCGTAATTCACGGGATTGGGCCGCGCAGCTCAAGTTGCCACGTCGATATCTCAGAAAGCTCGCAATTCGCCTCCGCTCTTTTGCTTTGCGCTGCGGCCGGGGGCTGGGAAGTCGAATTGGCCGGGGAATCGGAAGAAGAGGCTCCGTATGTCTCCATGACCCGGCAACTCATCGCCGTTTTTCCCCGCAAAGGCGGAGAATTTCAAATCGAGGCCGATGCCTCCAGCGCGAGTTATTTTTGCGCGGCCAACTGGCTGATGCAGCCGCGCGCCCGCATCGATGTATCCGACTTTCCGAAATCGGACTGGCAGATTGACACGGCCTTCCCACGTTTTTTGCCATTGCCGGTCGAGGTGTCGCGCCGGCGGCAACTTGGCGATAGCATCATGACCGCCATCGTGCTGGCGCCGTTTGGCAGCGCGCCGACGCGCTTCCGCGACTTGGAACGCCTGCGCGTGCAGGAATGCGAGCGCGTCGCGGCCTTGAAAAACGAATTGACCAAATGCGGCGCCAAGATTTTGGAGCAGAAGGATGACTTGACAGTCTTTCCCGCCAGCGGCGGATTGCACGGGGCGGAGATCGAGACTTATGACGATCATCGCATGGCCATGTGCTTCGCCATCCTGGGATTGAAAATCAAGGGCATTCGCATCAAGAATCCTTCCTGTGTGAAAAAAACGTTTCCGAATTTTTTCCAAAAGCTGGCGGGCCGATCCCCATCCGGCCTGGGCGCGGCCATTTTGGATGCGCGCACCGCCCGCCCTTTGCCGGGGGCGGAACTGTTTGCTGATTAAGGAATATTTTGAATTCGACCAACATTGTTATCGCCATCGATGGCACCAGCGCCAGCGGCAAGAGCACCAACGCCCGGCTTGTGGCGCAGGCGCTGGGTTTTATTTATGTTGACACAGGCGCCATGTACCGCGCGCTGGCCTGGTATGGCCTGCAAAAGAAAATCGACGTCCACGACCCCAAAGCGGTGGCTGCATTGTGCCGGCGCTGGAAGACCACCTTGGAATGCGCGGATCACAAAGTGCGCCTGCTGGTGGACGGATATTATCCGGAAAAGGAAATGCGCACCGCCGCCGTGAGTGAGGCTGTGTCGCATGTCGCCGCCATCCCGCAGGTGCGCCGCTGGATGAAAGAACGACAACGCGAGTGCCTGCGCTTTGGCAACCTGGTGATGGAGGGGCGGGACATCGGCACCAATGTCTTCCCGGAGACGGACTTTAAATTCTACCTCGACGCCAGCCTGGCCGAGCGGGCCAAGCGCCGGGCCGCCGAAGGAGTGCAGGAGAATCTGGCCGCCCGCGACCAGCGCGACAGCCAGCGGGCTGACGCGCCGCTGATGATCCCTCTCGGCGCTGTTGTCATTAATAATTCCGGCATGACGCCCGAACAAACCAGCACGCTGATACTGGAACGGGTGAGGGCCGGGCTGGGCGGCCGATTCTCTTTCTCTTCGTAATCGTAATCGTAATCGTAATCGAATGGTCCGAAATCGATTACGATTACGATTACGAGAAAGACAAGACGGACTCACTCCGCGACATCCCGCAAATTGGCCATGCGTTGTTCGATGGCCTTTTTGATGATCGTGGCCCGCGCAATCGCCGTGTCCTTGGTTTCGCCTTTGAATGATTTCATCCGCGTCTTGAGGGCTGCGGCCACGTCGCCATTGTGGTCGCGCAGGGGCAGCGTCACCTCCACCGAGTCGCCGTCCTTGAGAAAGTAAACCGACGCGTGCTCGATCACATCCGCCTCGTACTGGGTGCCGACCGCTCCCAGGTTGCGGGCGTTGATGTCACCCACGATGACCGGCAGGCCGGGAACCTTCTGGGCGTAAATCTTCAATCCCAGCAAGCGCGGATATTTC
>Ga0302324_100024627_pt1 | contig 11582 bp, 10 predicted proteins | sample Palsa_T0_1_FD_201949 | JGI IMG/M metagenome (GOLD analysis project Ga0302324, IMG submission 201949) | Peat permafrost microbial communities from Stordalen Mire near Abisko, Sweden - Palsa_T0_1 | ecosystem: Environmental > Terrestrial > Soil > Palsa > Peat permafrost | place: Sweden: Abisko... | reverse complement strand
ATCTGAACGCCGGCGGTGGCACGGGTTACGTGGATGCCTACAATACCAACGGCAAGCTTCTGTTGCGATTGGCTGGTGCGCAGTTCAACCAGCCTTGGGGAGTGGCGCTGGCGCCATCCAGTTTTGGGCAGTTCAGCAACATGATTCTGGTCGGCAACACGGGCAACGGCCAAATCGGGGCCTATAGCGCTTCGAGCGGCGCGTTTCAGGGCTACCTGGAGAGCGGCGGCTCGCCCATCGCGATTCCAGGACTTTGGGGGCTCGAGTTCGGCAATGGCAACGTAGAATCCGGACCCACCAGCACACTTTATTTCAATGCCGGCGGCCCCAACCAAACCACTGGCGTGTTTGGCGCGATTACGGCGAATTAGGCTCCTGCGAAGTGGCCCAATAGCCGCGCTTGGCGTTGACTACTAACTTAGTATCTCGCAGGCGCACGGAGATGGCGCGGAACTTGCCGTCGGAAGCGGAGTTACTGGGGACATAGGCCAGCATGTAATATTGGCGGCCGTCGGCGAAGGCGCGCTGCAGGCCGCCAAAAATGTCGTTGCTATTGTGAAATGCCGTGCCTCCGGTGGCTGCCGCGATTTCCAAGAGCGTCTGGCCGGCATCGGCGGCGGTCTGATCCATAATACCCAGCACGGCGGGCGCCAGTCGCGAGACGCCGCCGGCATTCGAGGCATCGTAATACGGGGAAGTGTAGAGACCGCGCGAATCGATAGTGTAGATGGGGATGTTGCTGTTGGCGGCCAGCCGCAGCACTGGATCCAGGTCCGGCAGGCGTTCCACCGCGCGCAGGGAGGCCTCTCGCATTTCCGGAAAATAAGCCGCTAACAACTGGTATTCGATTTGGCCGGGCACCAGCACGAAGCCGTCGGAAAAGAGGACGATGGTGCGGCGCCCCGTACCTTGCCGCAATTGTTCCACCAGCCCGCGCAACTGGTGCAAAAATGTGCGTGTATTGAAATCGTCCTGTTGTGCGATCCGGCCGGCTTCAGCAGCCACCATGCGCTTTAAGCCGGGACACTCCGGCTGCCCGGCATCGCAGGCGGCCCGCGCTTCGTCAAGCTCGCGCCGGAAGGACTGCAGGTCGCCACCGGCGGAGCTCTTGCGGCTGCCCAAAAACAACTTTTGAAAATCCTTGCGGTCGATCGCCTGAAGCACCACTTGGGGATCGGAGGTCGTGTTTTGCATAACCTGGATGGTGAGCCCCACGGAAACCACGACGTACTGCGCATCGCCCGCCTGCTCGGTTCGAAACAGCTTCGACAGGGCTTCGCGGACGTGCACCAGGTTGGCGAAATCCGTGTGGAAGGCGTCGATGCAGATCAGGTAGGTGCGGCGGACAGGGACCGGCTTGGGCGTCGCGGCGGCTGGCGCCGGCGCTTCGGCGGGCGACTCGGAGACCGGCGCCGCGGATGGCTCCGGGCTGCGAACACCCGCATTCTCCACGCTGAAGCCGGAGATCTTCTGCTCGACGCCGTCTTCAAATACATGGAAGTCCGCCTGCGTGAGTCCGGTGACGTGATGCCCTTGCTTGTCGGTGACCACCACGGGAACCAGCACCTGGCGCACTTCTACTTTGATAGTGGTTCCCTCCGCCGCGCGCGCCAACTGCTCGTACCGCGTTTTGAAGCGCGCGTTATCGGGCGCCAGCGTGGAAGCGGTGCGGTACTCTTCGAGGGCAGCCTTCCGATCGCCGGTTTTCTCGATGGCCTGAGCCAGGTTGTAGTGCACGATGGCGTCCTGGGGTTGAAGTTGCGCGCTGGCGTGCAGTTCCGCGATGGCGCCCGGCATATCGCCGCGCTTGAATAGCAGGATGCCCAGAAAATTGTGCACGGGTCCGGAATCGGGCACCAGCTTCAGCGCTTCACGCACTTCCGTTTCGGCGCCCGCATAGTCGCCCGTGTCGCGCAGCGCGGCCGCCAGATGGAAACGCGCGGCCGGCATTTGCGGATTGCGGCGCAGCGCGTCGCGCAGGGTAGCGATGGCCTCGCCGGGCTTGTTTTCGCGGGCCAACGCGATGCCGCGATCCAGCAGTTCCCAGGCGTCCTCCGGAGCCGGCGCGATCGCGGCCCCAACCCCAGCATGCTCCGCATTGGTTGCACCGCCGCCTTCTAAGCGGTAATCCGAATAGCGATGCACGCTGTGCAGTTCGCCGCCTGCGTAGCGCGCATGCACGGTGACCGTGGCGGGCAGCCAGAAGGCGGTTCCCAGAGACTCGAAGGTTACCGGGACCAGCGTTACGTCCGTGGTTACGGTTTCGAGTTGCGAGCTTGGCACGCGCTCCAGGGGCTGCGCGCGCAGGCGCACGATGCGATAGGTGGCCGCGTCGATCCAGACGAGGCCTTGCATGTGGCTGCGCGGTTCCGCGAATGCCACCACGAAAAGATCCTGTCCGTCCACCGTGGATCGCCCCACGTAGCGGAAACTCGATTGCTCCCGAAATTGCGGCAGCAGGTAAAACAGCAATTTGAAGAACTGTCCCATGACCAGGAACTGGCCGTCGGAAGGCGGCGCGGGAGACATGCTCTTGGGGTCTACGCGCAGTTCGGTGAACTGATCCAGCGCGGCATCGGGAGCCATCCGGAGCAAGTAGCGAAAATCCTCTCGCCGGCTGCCCTCGCCCATGCCGGCTTCGAACCGCATTTCGTGGATCTGTTCCGCGGCGGAGAGGTCCACCAGCCCGGCCAACATGGCGGCGAGTTTTTCTTCGGTGGTGCTGAGCAACGCGTCCAGGCCATCCTGACTGGGGTCGAACTTGGTGCCTGCCAGATCGGGAACGGCGCGCAGCAACTCGGCGGGGTCGCAATCGATAAACGCTTTATCCGCGGGCTTGGCGTTTTGGCCCGCTGCCAGAGCAAAAGCGAAAAGCAACACGAGCGCTACGCGCAGCATACTGTCGATTGTCCTCCAATTGGTGCTGGGAATGGGGAAATCGCCTGCCGTACCTGCGGCGAACACCACCCTTTATCTTTGCGGAAATCCCCACATGGTGCAGAACGCCAAGCCTACTCCGGCGAGAGCGGGGTACTCGAAGGACTCGGTCAAAGAGGAACAATACTGGGTCGCGGCCGCCACGAATGCCGCGGCTGGCTGAGCGCGGCCATCCGGCGAGTGTCAAAAAGACGAGATGCCGGATGTATAATTGGGTGGCCGTCGGGAAACCAAAATGGAAATCCTGGCGAGAAGGAGATTAGCCATGAAGAAACGCCATCTGAACGGTTTTGCGCGCATCGTCGCAGTGATGCCGGCCGCGCTGGCCTTGACTGCCTCGGTATGCGCGGCAGGGGACTTCGTCTACGTCGATACGACAGCCACACTGTCCTACACCACCCTCGTCGGCCCCACTCCCATCCCGGGTCTGGCGTTGATACTGCCGGCTTCCACTAGCAATTTCAACACTGCGGTGGTCACATTAAACATGCCTAACTTGTTCTTGAGTGAACCCACTAGCAAGACCATCCCCATGGCGGCGACCATGCAAATCGTGGCGCCCCTGACGCAGGGCGGAACCGTGGTTAACAGCGGCGGAATCGGCTGCGACAATGCCAACGTTACCGTTTCGGGCACCAAGCCATTCACGTTAGTGCTTAAGGTGCCGCTAGGCACCGTCAGTCAACCGGTCGAAGCGGAATGGTTCAGCAATGGGACTTCGACGGTGACTACGCAAAATTACGCTTCGCTGTCGGCGATATTGGTGAAGGAGTAGGTGGGCAGGCGGTTTAGAACTACATTTCCTTCACCGTGGGGCGGGCAATTCTGCCCGCAGCCGGCTTTCAGCCGGCTCTTCCCGCGAGCGAAGCTCGCGGGTCGCCGGGCGTAGCCCGGCCGGAGGCGAGCATTGCTCGCCTGTGTCGGCAGGAGTGCCGACACGGCACGCCGGGGGTGTGCGCCACGTAGTCGCACGAAATGGCCAAGCTCCAGCGCCGGGCACAGCCCGCCTAGCCGTGCAATTTGCGGAAACTCGCCAGGCAGCGCTGCGCCGTTTCTAACTCCGGGTAATCGCTGCCTTCCTGCTCCACCAGGTAAAACTCAATGCCGCCGGTCCTCTCCGCGGCCTCGAACAGCTTCTTCCAGGGCGCCACGCCTTCGCCCACCAGCACTTTGTAGCCCCGCTCCCGCGACCAGTCCTTGCAATGCATGGAGCGGATGCGGCCGGGATTCTGCTCGATCCAGGCCACTGGGTCGGACCCCGCTTCAATGCAGGTGCCCACATCCAGTTGCAGCATGACGTCCGGCGTGGTGTTGGCGGCCAGCACTTCCATCGGCCGCTTGCCATCTAAGGCCGTGAACTCCAGTTGGTGGTTGTGATAGCCCGCCCGCAGGCTGGCCGCCTTCATCTTTTCGGCGCCTTCGTTGAGACGGCCGGCGACCTCCTTCCAGCCGTCCAGTGTACTCACCCGGCCGGCGCTGGCCAGCACGATGAACTGGCTGCCGAGGATGTTGTTCAATTCGATGGCGTGCGGCAGGCCCTCAGGTTTAAAGGACTCCGGACCGTTGTGCGTGGACAGACAGCGGATACCGGCATCGTCCATCATTTTGCGCACTTCCTTGGCGTAGTCGGGCTTCCAGGCAAAGTACGGCGAGAAGAACTCGACGTCCTGGTAGCCCATCTTGGCCACCGCGCGTACCGTGCCCATGAGGTCCTTTTGCAGCTCATTGCGCACCGAGAACAGTTCCAGGCCGACGGGCAGGCTCTTGCCTTGCGCCACAACGGACGCCAGGGGAGCAGCCGCGGTAAGCGCGAAAAACGCGCGGCGGGAGAGAGATTCGCATGCCATAATCGTAAAGCAAACGATATCACATCCCATCTTGGGCCATCTTGGGTAAAGGATCGTGAAAATGTGGCGCAAACTGATTGACACAAACAAACAAGCGTCGCCGGCCATCCTGCGGCTGGTTTTGGGAGTTGTGTTCTTCGCGCACGGCGCGCAGAAAGTGCTGGGCTGGTGGGGAGGGCGCGGCTTCTCCGCCACTCTAAGCGGTTTCGAGCATTCCGGCATCCCGGCGGTCTTCGCATTTCTGGCCATCGCGGCGGAGTTCCTGGGCGGCATCGGCTTGATTCTGGGCTTGCTGGGACGGGTGGCGGCGTTCGGCATCGCTTGCAACATGCTGGTGGCCGTCGTGAAGGTGCATGCCCCCAACGGGCTCTTCATGAACTGGGGTAGCCAGCAGAAGGGCGAAGGCTTCGAATATCACCTGTTGGTGCTGGCCATGACGGCGGCGATCATGATAATGGGATCGGGCGCGCTTTCGGTGGATGGGGCGCTTAGCCGGCGGAGGTAGGGCGTGATCTGCAAACACCCATGTCATAATCGAAGGAGATGTCCGAATCGCTGCTGGGGATGGAACTTCCGGATCTGCGCGAAGCTCTAGGACCAGGCCAACCGCCCTTTCGCGCCAAACAGATCTATACCGCGCTCTACCGCCAACGCGTAACCGATCTGGTGCAGGTTTCCACTTTGCCCGCCGCCTTGCGGCAAGAGCTCGCGGGCCCGCAACGCGTGGGTCTGCCGGAGATCGCGCGGCGCTATGAATCGGCGGACGGCACGCGCCGCTACCTCCTGCGCCTGGAGGATGGCCGCACGGTGGAAACCGTCCTGATGCCGGAGGGCGAGCGCGACACCATCTGCATCTCGAGCCAAGTGGGCTGCCCGGTGGATTGCAAGTTCTGCATGACCGCGCTGATGGGGCTGGAGCGCAACCTCACCGCCGGCGAGATCGTCGGCCAGGTGTTGCTGGTGGCGCGCGATAACGGCCTGTTGGGGGACCGCACGCGGCTCAACATCGTGATGATGGGCCAGGGCGAGCCGCTGCTGAACCTGGCCAACGTGGTGAAGGCCACGCGGCTGCTGACGGATTCCGAAGGGGTGGGGCTGGCGTCGCGCCGCATCACGGTTTCGACGGCGGGCATCATTCCCAAGATTGAAGAACTGGGACGCGAATCGGTGCGGCCGCGCCTCTCGATATCGTTGAACGCCTCCACCGAAGAGATGCGCCAGCAGTTGATGCCCATCACGCGGAAGTATCATTTGCAGGATCTGCTGGCGGCCTGCAAAGCGTATCCGCTGCGGTCCTGGGAGAAGCTCACCTTCGAGTATGTGCTGCTCAAAGGTGTGAACGACAGCGACGCCGATGCGCGGCGCGTGCTGAAGTTGCTGGCGAACCTGAACGCGAAGGTCAATTTGATCGCGCTGAATCCGGGTCCGGGCATTCCGTTTGAGACGCCGGATCCGGAGCGGGTGGCGAGTTTTCAAGCCATTGTGCGGCGGGGGATGCAATGCTTCGTGCGCAAGCCGCGCGGGCTGGATATTTACGCGGCGTGTGGGCAGTTGAAGCGCAATGAACCCAAGCAATTGGTGGACTAAATTCCGCCTTCCATGGCCAGCGCGATAGCCCCCAGCACGCCCGCATCGCCGCCCAGCGCAGGCGGCACTATGTACTCGCCGATGCGCTCCAGAATCTCGGGCGCCTGAATGTAGCCGTTCAACAGCGCCAGCACCTTCGCCCGGATGGCTGCAAACAGTCCCGCCTGCCGCATCACGCCGCCTCCCAGAATAATCCGTTGGGGCGAAAGAGTGCAGATCAAGCTTGCCAGGCCCAGGGCGATGTAGTGCGCTTCCAGGTCCCAGGCGGGATGCCCGGGCGGGAGCGTCTCGCCGCGCTGGCCCCAGCGCGCCTCCACCGCCGGCCCCGAAACCAGGCCTTCCAGGCAATCGCCATGGAAAGGACAACAGCCTGGAAAAGGATCGGCCGCGCGATCGTGCGGCACCCGGATGTGGCCCATCTCCGGGTGGACCAGGCCGTGTAACAGCCGGCCATTCGCCATGCCGCCGCCGCCCAGGCCAGTGCCGATGGTCAGGTACAGGAAGGTGTCCAATCCGCGCGCCGCGCCCCAGCGCGCCTCGCCCAACGCCGCCGCGTTCACATCCGTGTCGAACGCCACCGGCAGTCCCGTGGCGCGATGCACCGCGCCCACCACGTCCGTATCGCGCCAGCCGCTCTTCGGGGTGGAGGTGATATAGCCAAATTTCGCCGAAGTGGGATGCAGATCCACGGGCCCGAACGATCCGATCCCGATGGCCACTGTCTGGGGCTGGCCCTGAAAAAAAGCGATGGCACGGCCGATGGTTTCCGCGGGCGCGGCGGTCGGAAACTCGGTGCGCGCCAGTAAGTCGCCGGTTACTCCGCCGATGGCGCACACGAACTTGGTGCCGCCACACTCAATTCCTCCGTAAACGGGCATCAGTTTGTTATACCGCGTTTTTGAGAGGAAATCGCCGGCCGAGACACAAATTCAGTTAAGGAGACCTGTTTATGTGTTGCTGCCGACGGGCTGCGGCCCTGCTCATTTTGGTTCTCGGGACGGGGTATGCGACCACCAAAGCGGTATCCGTTCCCAGAACGGTCACGGCACCCGCTACGAGCGTGCGTCCCAAGCAAGCTTCCATGCCGGACGCGGAACTCGAAAAGGCCATACGGGCGCGCTTTGCCGCCTCCAAAATCTCCACGCACCACTTTCAAGTTCACGTGCAAGGGGGCGTGGCTACGATCGAAGGACAGACCGACGTGCTCCAGCACAAAGGCACCGCCACCAGGTTGGCCAAGAACGTGGGGGCAGTCAAGGTGGTGAACCACATTGCCGTAAGCCAGGCAGCCAAGGACAAGGCGGCCAAGAATCTGGCATCTGGCAGGCGGCGCGCGCAGGTGAAGCGCAGCGAGACTACTCCGCGATCGGCGAAGCGGTCACTGTAGCTCGGTTAGCGCGGACTCGCCCGGCGCTGCAGTTTGGACGTTCTGCGACCCTGACGTGGCGCACGCTCTCAGCGTGCCGCGACCGCACTCTTGCGGTCGCCGCGAGCTTCGCTCGCGGGTAAGCCGGGCTACGCCCGGCGCGACTGCAAGAGTGCAGTCGCGGCAGGCAGGGTGCCTGCGCCACGTCCGTACGCGGTTAACTGGTCGAAATCGAGGTTGCCGCCTGATAGGATCACCCCGATGTTGCGCATATCGCGCGGCGCCTTGCCGGACAGCAGCGCGGCCGCGCCTACGGCTCCGCTGGGTTCCACGAGGATCTTGAGCCGCATGAGCAGAAACTTAACCGCCGCGCGGATTTCATCGTCGGTCACCAGGAGAATCTGCTCCACCCAAGCGCGCACGACCGGGAAAGTCAGTTCGCCGGGTTGCGGCGCGCGCAAGCCATCGGCTATCGTCTGGGGCAGCGGGATAGTACGCCGCTCGCCGGCCTGGAGCGAAAGGAACATATCGTTGCCATCTTCGGGCTCGACGCCGAACATGCGAATCGCGGGGCGCATCTGCTTGGCAATGGTGGCGCAACCCGATAGCAGCCCGCCGCCTCCCACGGGGGCGATCAGGGCATCCAGATCCGGTACGTCTTCGAGCAGTTCCAGGGCGGCGGTCCCCTGGCCGGCCATGATCATTGGATGATCGAAGGGCGGCACCAGCGTGGCGCCGGTTTCCTGCAGAAGTTGGGCGGCGATGGCCTCACGGCTTTCATGGAGACGGTCGTAGAGCACGATGCGGGCGCCCTGCGCGCGGGTGGCCTCCAACTTGGAGCGGGGCGCATCGGCCGGCATCACGATGGTGGCGGCGGCGCCGGCATGCCGGGCGGCGATAGCCACCGCGATGGCATGATTTCCGGAGGAGAAGGCCACTACGCCGCGCGGCAGATCGCCGGGCGGGATGGACAGAATCAGGTTGGCCGCGCCACGGATCTTAAATGCGCCGCCGGTCTGCAGGTTCTCGCATTTGAAAAAAACGCGCGCGCCGGCCGCGTCGTCGAAATCCTGTGAGGTGAGCACGGGGGTACGCCGTGCGAGCGGCCGAATGCGGACGGCGGCGGCGCGCACGCCGGCGGACGTAATTGGGAGCACCGTTCGATTGTAGCGTGCTATTTCGGCACGTTGTTGCTACGGTAGCGGCGCACACGGCGGGTTGCGCCGGTCTCCAATGCAACCAGTAAACGGGCCCGCTGGCGCGTCCGCCTGGCGCGTTCCAATAATTGCAGAATTTGCCGAACCTCGGCGCGCAACTGCCTTTCGAGCAGAGTATTCCTCGGCCGCCTTTGCATCTGTCCAACCCTCCCCACACGCCAAGCGCGTGTCTGTAGGGTAGTGCATGGAGAGGCGCCGAATGTTTCAAACGGACGGCAGAAATCCCAAAATATTTTGACCAGCGGATCAGGCCTGCTCATCGTCGAGCGCGCATCCCAGCGTACTCAAATATTCGTCGGACGTGTAGAGCGAGAAACCAAACGACTGGGGTTCGAGCGGAGTGAACGGTTCCAGGCGCTGATAACAGGCGAAGAGAGCATCGGTGTACGCGTAGTATTCTTCCAGGAACCCTGTGGAAATCACTCCGAAATCCGGCGGGTTTGGGAAAACCGCAACGATCGCGATGGCGCGGGAAACGATGCGGCGGAAGTCGATCACTCCCCAACTCTCGAAGCGCGCGGCCACCAGGGGTGGCGTGCGATTCACCAGCAGGTCGGCGAAGCTCTGCTGCCGGATTCCGGCATCCGCCAGGGCTTGGTCGCGGCTGGAGAAATCCATGCACTGTGCAATCCAGCGCATGACATCCTTGCCCACCAGGCACAGCATGCGAAACTCCGCGTATCGTCCCCGCAGCAAGGGCTCTTTGTCCGTGTCCGGTTCGCCCAGGCCATTGAGGTGCAGCGCCAGCTTAATGCTGTCGAGAGACGCGGAGGCTTCCAGGCCGCGATCGAAAGGATGCAGAATCAAGGGCGGCAGATCCCATCGCTTCCCGCGCCAGGCGCTGTTTGGATCGTCACTCATCTCTGTCTAGAGCCATCGGCATTCAGCCCAAATAGCTTTACTCCACGACCACCGCCGGTTTTTCCCCCCTGGTGTCGGCGCCTTCCAGTTCTGTGCGGAGGGTGCGGCTTTCGCCGGGCATCAGGGAGACGTAGTTATCGCTATAGATGGCCGGCAGAATACGATCGCCGCTCTTCTCGCGCACGGCTTTCAATTTCACCATCAGGGCGGGCGTTTTGGCGGCGTTATGCAGCTCGGTGGTCAACAGCCAGCGGCTGCCTTGCCGTTCGGTGCGCGTGACCGATTCCGGTTTCACCCTGGGCAGGTCACGCAGGGCGCGGTAGTTGTACTCTTCCAGGCCGCGCCAGTAAAAATTCTCGGAGATAGTCCCGGCGCCGCGGGTCAGCTTCAGGCGGATGAAGTGCACCGGAGTCAGTCCGTCGGAATATTGCATATGGATGGGCGTGGCGACGCTGTCTTGGGCGCTATCCAACGGCGCGGTTTTCCGCCACATTACGGCGCCATCCATGTTGAGCAGCTCGACGCCGGCGGTGAGCCCGCGCGCGTCGCCGCCGCTATAGTTCACGACCTCCACGTTGTCAGTCACAGGATTCCATTGGATGTGCAATGGCTCGCAGGCCTTCTTCGCGCCGAAGTAAGCGGCGGTAGGTTCGAGGTAATAGTCGTAAGTTTGCCAGACAAACGACGGCCAGGTGGGATGACTCATCCAGATCAGGAGGCCCATGCGATTCTTGCCCTGCGCCTCGAACATGGCGCGATAGCCTTCGTAATTGACATACTGGGCGAGCCACACCCAATCCGCCACATTGTCCGCGCCGCCGTAGCTGGCCTCGATGCGGCCGCGGAACGAAGCGCCGCCCTGCGCGCCATTGAGCGAGAAATCGTGCAAGCCCCACATGCGGCCCTGCGGCCACATCGCCGCTTCGGGCATCATGGCGCGCAGGCTATCCATACTCACGATGTTGGGCATGCCCATCTCACTGTGGAACTTGGGCGTCGCCCGCTCGGAAAAGTACGACTTCAGAGGCATGGCGCGGTAGGGTCCATGTCCGCTAACTACGTCGTCCGCGGAACTGGAGATATAGGGCAGGCCGGGATGCAGATCGGCGAGCAACTGGCGGATGCCCTCCTCAAGGGGCTGAGGCGGGTAGCCTTCGTTGCGCCCGCAATAGAGCCCGATGGAAGGATGGCTGCGGATGCGGAGCACGGTGTCACGGGCGTTGCGCAGGAACAGATCGTTGTCGTCGGGGTCCGGGCCGTCATACGGATTGGCGAGCCAGAAATCCTGCCACACCACGATGCCGTGGCGGTCGCAGGCTTCGTAGAAGGCGTCTTCGCCGATCTGCCCCACCCAGTTGCGGATCATGGTGAAGTGCATGTCGCGGTGATAGCGCACGGCGGCATCGTACTCGCGGTCGCGGTAGCGCAGCATGGATTCCGAGAAGCCCCAGTTGCCGCCGCGTGGGATGAATCGCCGGCCGTTGATCCACATTTTCAGCGCGCCGCCCTCCTCGCTGTAAGTGAACTGGCGCACGCCGGCCTGGAAGGATTTAGCGTCCGAGAGCGCGCCTGCGATCTCAAACTTCAGATCGACGGTGTAGAGATGCGGATCGCCGTAGCCGTTGGGCCACCAGAGCTTGGGATTGGCCAGGTGCAGCGTGTGCTTGACAGTTTGCGCGCCGGAGGCAGCCAGCGTGACAGGCCGATCGAAAGTGAGGCCGCCGAAGACACCGTGCAGATTTCCCACCACAGGTTGCAACTCGTGAT
>Ga0302324_100024626_pt1 | contig 11582 bp, 7 predicted proteins | sample Palsa_T0_1_FD_201949 | JGI IMG/M metagenome (GOLD analysis project Ga0302324, IMG submission 201949) | Peat permafrost microbial communities from Stordalen Mire near Abisko, Sweden - Palsa_T0_1 | ecosystem: Environmental > Terrestrial > Soil > Palsa > Peat permafrost | place: Sweden: Abisko... | reverse complement strand
TGCCCCCGTTCGTCTCGGCCATCACCTTGGTCAGCGCCGCGGTCAGCGTGGTCTTGCCATGATCCACGTGTCCGATCGTCCCGACATTCACGTGGGGCTTGTTACGCTCGAATTTTTCTTTGGACATACTCGTTCAACCTCTTCGAAATCTTTTACACGCAGTGGGTGATCATTAAGAGTTAGGCCGTCACCTGCGGCAATTAGACTAGAGAGCGGATTTGCATCGATGCAAATCCGCTCTCTAGTCTAATTGCCACGGGTAGCTTCATAGCTCTAGATGTCCAGCTACTTTCTGATAATGGTTTCGGCGATGTTCGACGGCACTTCCATGTACTTGCCGAACTCCATGGTAAATGTCGCGCGGCCCTGGCTCATCGAGCGCACCGTGGTCGCATACTGAAACATCTCGGACAACGGCACTTCGGCGGTGACAGTCTTGCCAGCCGGGGTGTCTTCCATGCTCATGATCTGGCCGCGGCGGCGATTCAGATCGCCGATCACATCGCCCATGTAATCCTCGGGTGTCACGACCTCGACCTTCATGATGGGCTCGAGGATCACGGGCTTGGCGCGCCGAAAACCGTCCTTGAAGCCAAAAATGGCCGCCATGCGGAACGAGATTTCGTCCGAATCGACGTCGTGATACGAACCGTCGAACAGCGTGACCTTGACGTCCACCACCGGATAGCCGGCCATCACGCCGGTATTCACCGCTTCCATGACGCCCTTCTCGACCGCGGGAATGAATTCGCGCGGCACCGAGCCGCCGGTGACGCCGTTGACGAACTCGACACCCTTGCCGGTCTCGTTCGGCTGCAGCTTGAGCCAGACGTGGCCGTATTGACCCCGGCCGCCGGACTGCTTGACGTGTTTGCCTTCCGACTCGACCGTGCCGCGAATGGTTTCGCGATAGGCGACCTGCGGCTTGCCGACGTTCGCCTCGACCTTGAACTCGCGCCTCATGCGATCGACGATGATCTCGAGGTGCAGCTCGCCCATGCCCGAGATGATGGTCTGGCCGGATTCCTCGTCCGTGGAGACGCGGAAGGAAGGATCTTCTTTCGCCAGGCGCTGCAGCGCCATGCCCATCTTTTCCTGGTCGACCTTGGTCTTCGGCTCGACAGCCACCGAGATCACGGGGATCGGGATCACCATCTTCTCGAGCGTGATGACCTTGTCCAGGTCGCAGAGCGTGTCGCCCGTGATCACATCCTTGAGGCCCACGGCCGCGGCGATGTCGCCGGCGCGAACTTCCTTGATCTCGCTGCGCTCGTTGGCGTGCATCTGCAGCAGGCGACCGATGCGCTCCTTGCGATCCTTGGTGGGCACGTACACCGTGTCACCGGAATTGAGCGTGCCGGAATACACGCGGAAGAAGGTCAGGTTGCCGACGAACGGGTCGTTCAGGATCTTGAAGGCCAGCGCCGCGAACGGTTCGTTGTCATCGGCCTTGCGCGTGATCGGCTCGCCGTCCGGATCGATACCCTTGACCGGCGGCATTTCCACCGGCGAGGGCATGAACTCGATCACGGCGTCCAGCAGCGCCTGCACACCCTTGTTCTTGAACGCGGTGCCGCACATGCACAGCACGACTTCGCTCTTGAGCGAACGCGCCTTCAGTCCGCGCTTGATCTCATCGTCGCTGAGCGCCTGGCCCTCGAGGTACTTAGTGGTCAGTTCGTCATCGCCCTCAGCGGCAGCCTCGATCATCTTGGCGCGCCACTCCAGGCACTCGGCCAGCATCCCGGCGGGCACTTCGCGAAACTCGAACTTCATGCCCTGGGTTTCCATGTCCCAGTAGATCGCCTTCATGCGGATCAGATCGACCACGCCGTCGAACTTGTCTTCCGCGCCGATCGGCAGTTGAATCGGGATCGGGTTGGCGCGCAGGCGCGTGCGGATCATGTCCACGCAGCGCAGGAAATTCGCGCCGGCGCGATCCATCTTGTTGACGAAGGCAATGCGCGGCACGCCGTAGCGATTCATCTGCCGCCATACGGTTTCGGACTGCGGCTGTACGCCGGCAACCGAATCGAACAGCGCCACGGCGCTGTCGAGCACGCGCAGCGAGCGCTCGACTTCAATCGTGAAATCGACGTGGCCGGGCGTGTCGATGATGTTGATGCGGTGCTCGGGAAAGCTCTTGTCCATCCCGCTCCAGAAGCAGGTGGTGGCAGCCGAGGTGATCGTGATCCCGCGCTCCTGCTCCTGCTCCATGTAGTCCATGACGGCCGCGCCGTCGTGAACCTCGCCGATCTTGTGCGAGACGCCGGTGTAAAACAGGATGCGCTCGGTGGTCGTGGTCTTGCCCGCATCGATATGCGCCGAAATACCGATATTCCGGTAGCGCTCAATGGGGGTCACGCGTGCCACGACCTGCTCCTGCTCCTCTTTCCAGTTACCAGCCGGTTACCAGCGATAGTGCGCGAAGGCCTTGTTGGCTTCCGCCATGCGGTGCGTGTCTTCGCGCTTGCGCACGGCGGCACCGCGATTCTCGGCCGCGTCGAGCAGCTCGTGCGCCAGGCGGAACGCCATCGACTTCTCGCTGCGATCGCGCGCGGCCTCGATGACCCAGCGCATAGCCAGTGTCTGGCGGCGACTGGCGCGAACTTCAACCGGTACCTGGTAGGTCGCACCGCCGACGCGGCGTGACTTCACCTCGACCACCGGTTTGACGTTGTCGAGCGCCTGCGAGAGCAGCTCGAGCGCCTCGCCAGCCTGACGGCCGGTCTTCTCGGTGATGCGCTCGATAGCGCCGTAGAGAATGTGCTCGGCAGCGGACTTCTTGCCGCTGTGCATGACGACGTTCATGAACTTCGCCAGCATGTCGCTGTTGAACTTCGGGTCCGGCAGGATGGTGCGGCTGGGTGCCGCTGCGCGACGGGACATTCGTGAATACCTCTGTTATTTCTTCGGCCGCTTGGCGCCGTATTTCGAACGGCCCTGCTTGCGGTTGCCAACGCCGGCACAATCGAGGGTGCCGCGGACGGTGTGATAGCGCACGCCCGGCAGGTCCTTGACGCGACCGCCGCGGATCAGCACCACCGAGTGCTCCTGCAGGTTGTGGCCCTCGCCACCGATGTAGCTCGAGACCTCGTAGCCATTGGTGAGCCGCACGCGCGCGACCTTGCGCAGCGCCGAATTCGGCTTCTTGGGCGTCGTGGTGTATACGCGCGTGCACACGCCGCGCTTCTGCGGCGAAGCGCCCAGTGCCGGCACCTTGGTCTTCTCGGCGCGCACCTGTCGCGGTTGACGGATCAGCTGACCTGTAGTGGCCATTCGCTCTCCAGCATTCCTATCTAATAATGTGTCGGCTCTTGAGAAGCGCGGGGCCGTCCTTTGACGGGACGGCCCGGCGCTTCAGATCTCGGTTTTTGGGGCCGGCAGCTAATAGGCCGGACCGACAAAGGCCGGCGATTCTAGGTAGCAATCGCTATCAAGTCAAACGCTTGCTGCGGCGCAGCACGCCTCAACTCTTGCCTTGCGGCCTCGCGGGAGCCTTGGCGGCGGGCGGGGTTGCCGCCTTGGGCAATGGAATCAGCGTCTCCCGGGCGGCGGCATCCACCAGCTCTTTGCCCACGGCGGCGCTGACCGAGAAAAACCAGGGCTGAGAGGAGCTCTTGAGGACGTAAAAATCGCCGTCCTGGGGTCTGGACAGCGTCCAGTCGACCTCGTGGGACTTCTCATCCTTGAGCGTGAGGGCCAGCTGGGGGTGATCCTGCTGCCACTCAGGTCTGGCCGCAGTGCCCAGCACCGCATCCACATGCAGCTGACCAAGCTGCTGCGCCAGCGCTTGCGCGCGAGCGCCGTCGAGGTGCTGCCCAGCGGCAAGTCCCGGATCCGCCCAGGAATCGGGCTGCTTGTCGGTGCCGGGTGTCCGCACCAGCTGCATCCGGCCGCTCACCAGGCCCTTCGCAGCCCCATTGGCAATGTCGATTTCGGCCAGTTTGGCCGTATCACCCCGCAACAAATCGGGGCTCAGCCAGGCGCCGCTGTCGGTCGGCAGCTCGTAGGTCGGAAGATCGACGGTGTACACCGCCTTGTCCGTACCAAAGCGGGCGTCCGACTTGCGCAGACCCGGGGAGGATCCGAAATAAACCGTCGCCAGCGCCTTGTCGCCGGCGCTGAGCACCAGCCGGCGCTCGAAATCTGCGTCCACGACCTTGAAACGCTTCAGGGCTGACTCGCTGGTGGCGATGGGCAGACCGCGTTTGAGGGCGGAGAGCCGATCCAGCAGCGCTGTGACCTTGGCGCCGTCGGCCGGCGCATCGAAGGATGTCGGCAGCACCCAGGCACCATTCTTCTTGGCCAGTTCGATCCGCGTGCTCTCGCCGCCGGATGGGCCGCTGGCGGGCTTGGCATCGATCGCCACGTGGTCGGCATTCCGGACCGCATCGGGCGGAATCAACACGGTCACGCTGGTGACGCCGGCCAGCGGGTCGTGGCGCATGAAAAGAAGTAGTGCCAGTGCCAGTTGCAGCACCAGGACCACGGCCAGAGTCGTCATTCCGCGTCGCATGGCCTTCAGACCTGCTCGAGAAGTTTCAGATGGCGCGCCCCGGCGAGCCGCCGGCGACGCCGATTCAGTGCCCAGACCAGCGCCAGGCCGCCAAGGGCCGCGCCGTAGTTCAGATATTCCCAGGTGGCCTGGGCCTGGCGACTCAAGGGCGCGAGGGTGCGCGCAAAATGCTCGCGGCCGCGGATGCTCAAGAGGCCCTGGTCCTCCAGCGACCACTCCACGATGTTCTGTACGAACTCGGTCGGCTTCGTATAGCTGGTGCCAAAGGTCTCGCCGATCAGACGGATCGCCTGGTCGCTCAGCATGGAGCTGGAGCCCAGCAGAATCACCCGCGCCGATTCGGGCGAGTGCTGGATCACGCGATCCAGCGTCGGCTTTACCGGCGGCGTGCCGGGCGCCGCTGGCGCCGGCGCGGGGGGTGCGGGCGGCCCCAGCAAGGGCGAGGGTTTGTCGGCAAACGCCGAATCGAAGGTTCCCTCCACCATCACGGCCAGGCGCTGGGCGCCGTCGGGCTTGTGCACCGCGAAGCCCTCGTCAGGGTACTGGTCATAGTCGGGCATCAGATTGGTGGAGTCCGACAGCCAGCTGCGCGCCGATGAGCGCAGCAGATCGGTCGTGCGGCGCCCCTGGGTGCGCGCGGCATCCACCTCCAGCGGCGCCGCCCACGGCACATCGATCTGGCTCAGGGTGTCGGTGATCGGGCTGGTCGAGTTGAGTCCGCCCCCGCGCACATCGACGATATAGGGGTATTGGGCCAGCTCAACCTCGTCGACCGAATAGCCGCCTACATCGCGCTGCACCGGAATCGGCAGGCCGCCGCTTTGCTGATCGAGCACCAGCCCCTTGCCATACGAGAGCCCGTAACGCCCCAGCCAGCCCTCGAGGCCGGAGAGCACCGGCCGCGCCGTGATGCTCTGGCCGACCTGCACATCGATGGGTGCGGCCGCGACCACCACGGTGCCGCCCTGCATGAGGAATTGATCGACCGCGAACACCTGTTTGGTATCGAGGTTCACGGGATCGAGCAGCATCAGCAGATCCGCCTCGGCGGGAACCTGCCCGCTCTTCAGATCCGTATCCAGCCATCGCGCCGAATCGGCCAGCGAGCGGCGCAGCGTGGAAAATGTGCGTCCGGCGCCTCCGGGCGGCATGCCCATGGAAGGATCCGGACCCGGCGGCGTCACGACCGCCACGGTCTTGAGGAAGCCCGGCGTGAGGCGGCGAACCGCGGACTCGATCGCTGCCTTGAAGCCGGCCTTGTCGAGATTCGCCGGCAGCGGTACCTGCTCGCTGCCGCGCTCATCGCCAATCGTCATGTAGAACCAGAATGGCTTGGGGTCCGCCAGGCTGATCGCAATCGGACGGAAACCATAGTCCTTGGGCAGACGCGCCGCCAGCGCCGGATCGGAATCCGGATCCTTAACCACGACCTTGAACTTCCCCCCTGAGTCACTGGTGATCTCGGCCAGCGCCCCATCAAGGGCCGTGCGCGCCTCCTGCAGCTGCGCCGGCAGATTGGCCGCGGCTGACAGGTACCCCGTAAACGTCACGGGCTGCCGCAAGGTATCGAACACTCCGCCGCTGCCCTGGTAGCTCAGCAGCACCTTGCGGATGGCGCTCGTAGTCGCATATTCCGGGTTCTTGAGTTCGACGCTGATGTCGGTCTCGGAGCGCTCCTTGACGTCGATGAGGTCGCGGAAATTCAGTACCTGGTACTGATCGCCATAGGCGATGAGGATGTCGAAGTAGGAATTGACCACCGAGGCCTGGTACTTGCCCGAGACCTGGAACGGCACCGGACGAATGTTGTAGCGGCTGTTGGCCTCGGACTCGATCGCCGGATCATCGTGCGGATCGACGAATTCCACGTGCACACGATTACCGCCGGCCACCGCGTACTCGCGCAGCAGATCGCGCAGCTGCGGCACCAGTGGGGCCAGCAGCGGATGAGTGGCGGCACTGAAGTAGCCGCGGATCAACAGCGGCTCCTGCAGCTGCGAGAGATAATTGCGCGTGGCATCCGACAGCGTGTAGAGCTTGCCCTGGGTCAGATCCACGCGTGCCCAGCCGATCTGGTCGAGCCAGAGATTCGCGGCCAGCGCATTCAGCGACAGCAGCGCCGCAACCCCGTACCAGCGACGGTGTACGGGGGTTGAAGGATTGCCCGCCCAGCGCAAGCTCTCGAGCGAGAGGCGGTTGAACACCAGGAAGGCCGCGGTGATGGAGAGGTAGTAGTACAGATCCCGCAGATCCAGCACACCCCGGGTGATCGATGCAAAGCGCGAACCGGCACCGATGGCATGCAGCCACTCGGCCGCACGATATCCCACCAGCGAGGTCAGCGCTTCTGAACCGATGAGGTACAGCGCGCCGGTGGCCACCACCGTCAGGATCAGGCTGACGATCTGATTGTCCGTGCGGCACGATACCCACAGTCCGATGGAAATGTAGGCTGCGGCCAGTGTGATCGCTGCCGCATAGCCACCGATCACCGGGCCCCAGTCGAGCTGCCCTAAGCAGGCCACCGTGATGGGCAGCGCCAGCGTCAGCACCAGCGCCAGCAGCACCAGCCCCAGGCAACCGAGGAACTTGCCGAGCACCAATTCGGTGGGCGCGGTCGGAGACGTCAGCAGCAGCTCCAGCGTGCCCGCGCGCCGCTCCTCGGCCCAGGAGCGCATCGTCAGCGCCGACACCAGGAAGATCAGCAGAATCGGCATCCACTGAAACAGCGGACGCACATCGGCCAGATTGCGCTCGAAGAAAGTCGCGACCCAGAAGAAGATAAAGAGCGTCGCGCCCAGGAAGGCGGCCAGAAACAGGAACGCCGCCGGGGAGGCAAAGAAGCCCGTCAGCTCCTTGGCGGCAATCTTCAGGATCTTACGCAGCATCGCGGCTCTCCACGGCGCGGCTCTCCGCCGCCGGCGCCACCGCGTTGACCTCGGCGAACACAGTCTCGAGGGTGCGTTGCTCACGCGTCAGCTCATAGAGCGCAAAGCCCGCCCGAAGCGCCGCGGCGGCCACCGCCGGCGCTGCATCTCCCGCGGCCTGCAAGGCATAGCGGTAGCGGCCCGCGGCCCCCGCGCCGCCCGCGGCGGCATCCAGGAGAGTCACCGCGCTGACGCCATCGACGGCGCCCAGCACCGGGCGCACGGCCTCCAGATCCCGGTCCAGCGTGACCAGCAACCGCGTGTCGCGCTGCAGTTCATCGAGGCGCGAATCCACCGCCTTGCGGCCGGCGCGCAGAATCAGCACGCGTTCGCACACGGCCTGCACCTCCTGCAGGATGTGCGTCGACACGATCACCGTAGCCGACTGCGACAGCTCGCGGATCAGCGCGCGCATGTGAAGGATCTGGGTGGGATCGAGGCCATTGGTCGGCTCATCGAGAATCACGATATCGGGGTTGTGCAGGATGGCCTGCGCGACGCCGACACGCTGACGGTAACCGCGCGACAGGGTCTGGAGCGACTGCGTGGCTTTATCGCGCAGATCCGTACGGCGAATCGCGGTGGCAACCGCCTGCGCACGCTGCGCCGCGGGCGTGTCGTGCAGCACGGCCTGGTACTCGAGAAATTCGATGACCGTCATCTCCGGCCAACCCGGGCAGTTCTCGGGCAGATAGCCGATGCGGCGCTGGATGGCCGCCGTGTCGGGGCCGATCTGAAGATCCCCGACCCGGATCGAACCGCTGGTGGGCTCGAGAAAACCGGTCAGCATTTTCATGATGGTGGTCTTGCCGGCGCCATTGGGACCCAGCAGACCCACGACCTCACCGCGCGGGATCGTGAAGCTGACGTCATCGACTGCCACAAAGTCCCCGTAGCGGCGCGTCAGATTCGAGATCGTGATCATTCAATGGTCCCGTGCTTTTGGGGGCGCAAATCTAATCCAATGAGGTCCATGATTGTCAACCACCGCAGGGCTCCCGCGGCAGCCGGATTCGACCGCCGCGCGCGCCATTGGTTTCATCGCGGCGCTGATTGTATCGTTCAGTGATGCGCTGGGTGTCCCGGTCCGGGCACTCATGGAGATGAGTCGCTGACCGTCTGCGCTTCCATTTGCGCTTCGAGATCCGTGCTGGATCTCATCCAGGCCGATTCTGCCGCGGCGATCGACTTCACCACTCGCGCCTGATCCTTCATCAGCGTCGCGACGCGCGCCGAATCGCCCGCCTCGCTGGCGGCCAGCAATTCCCGTTCGAGTTTCGCCCGTTCGGCGCCGAGGCTCTCCAGCGTTCGCTCCTGCTCGGCCACCGCTGCGCGCAAAGGGCCGAGCGCCGCGCGACGCTGCGCCTCCGCTCGCTTGCGCTGCTTGCGCACATCCGCGGTCTCGGTGACGGGCCCGGTAGCTTTCGGCGCGGCCGCTATCGGCAGCGCCGCCAACGCCGCGGACGCCGCACCCGCACCCGCGGTCACCGCCGGCTCATCGGACAGCCATTGCGCATAGTCCTCCAGATCCCCATCAAAGGGTTCCGCGCGACCGGCAGACACCAGCCGAAACTCATCGGCAACGGTGCGCAGCAGGTGCCGGTCGTGCGAGACCAGCACGACGGCGCCCTCATAGTCCTGTAGCGCTACCGCGAGCGCCTGGCGCATCTCCAGGTCCAGGTGATTGGTCGGCTCATCGAGCAGCAGCAGATTCGGTCGGCGATAGACCACGAGCGCGAGCACCAGCCGCGCCTTCTCACCGCCGGAGAACGGCCCCACCGGCTCGAATACGCGATCGCCGCGAAAGCCGAATCCTCCCAGAAAGTCGCGCAGCTCCTGTTCCGGGGCGCGCCCGGCCCCGCCGCGCATCGATTCATCCAGTTCCTGCAGCTGCTGCAGCGGCGATTGTTTGATCCCCAGTTGTTCGAGCTGGTGCTGCGCGAAGTAGCCGAGCTTCAGATCCCGCGCCTCCGTGCGCACGCCGCCCATGGGCGCCAACTCGCCCGCCAGCAGTTTCATGACCGTCGACTTGCCGGCGCCATTTCGACCCAGTAGCGCCAGGCGATCGCCTGGCGCGATGGTGAGATTCAATCCCCCAATAATCTGCCGCCCGTCGTAGCCTGCTGCCTGGTTCTCGAGGGCCAGCAATGGGCGCGGTAGTTTCGCCGGCACGGCGAAGGAGAACTCAAAGGGTGAGTCCACGTGCGCCGGCGCGATGCGCTGCATGCGCTCGAGTGCTTTCAGCCGGCTCTGCGCCTGGCGCGCCTTGCTCGCCTTGGCGCGAAAGCGCTCGACGAAGGACTCCATGTGGCGAATCTCGCGCTGCTGGCGCACATATAACGCCGACTGCTCGGCCAGTTCGCTGGCGCGCTGGGTCTCGAAGGCAGAGTAATTGCCGCGGTAGGCGCGAGCCCGGCCGTGCTCGATATTGACGATGCGGTTGGTGACGCGATCGAGAAACTCGCGGTCATGCGCAATCAGCAGCAAGGTGCCCGGATACTCACGCAACCAGCCCTCGAGCCAGATGATGGCGTCCAGGTCCAGGTGGTTGGTGGGCTCATCGAGCAGCAGCAGGTCCGAGCGGCACATCAGTGCCTGCGCCACATTGAGCCGCACCCGCCAGCCGCCGGAGAACATGCGCACCGTGCGGGTCTCATCCGCACTCGAGAAGCCCAGTCCGTGCAGCAGCTGCGCCGCCCGCGCGCGCGCATCGTAACCGCCGATGGCCGCATAGTTCGCATGCAGATCGCCGAGCTTCAGCCCGTCATCGGCCGCCTCCGCCGCAGCCAGCCGCCGCTCGACCTCGCGCAGTTCCGAATCCCCATCGAGCACGAACTCGATGGCGGATTGGCCGCTGGCCGCCAGCTCCTGCGCCACCGAGGCGATCTCGAGCTGCGAAGGCATGTCGAAGCTCCCCGCATCCGGCGTGATCTCCCCGCGAACCAGCGACAGCAGGCTCGACTTGCCGCTGCCATTCTCACCCGTGATGCCCACCTTTTCCCCGCGAAACAGGCTGAAAGTGGCATCGCTGAACAGCACGCGCTTGCCGCGCCGCAGACTTACGTTGGAAAAATTAAGCATCTCTAAACCGTCAGAAATAAACCGTCACAAATAACGTCAAAAACGCGGCCTAGGGGTTACGGACCCCGGCCGGGCGGTCCGTAGGGCCGTCAGACCGAGAAATCGGCAGGACTCGAGACCGCGCCAGCGCCCTTTCGCAACACATGGGTGTAAAGCTGGGTGGTGGACACGTCAGCGTGCCCCATGAGTTCCTGCACCGTTCGGATATCGTAACCGCGCTCGAGCAGGTGCGTGGCAAAACAGTGTCTCAGCGTATGACAGGAGGCCCGACGGTCAATCCCGGCGCGCAGCATCGCCTTCTTCATCTGCCGCTGCACCGAATCCTCGTAGATGTGATGCCGGCGCTTGGCCCCCGAGCGCGGATCCACGCTCAGCGCCGCTGCAGGAAACAAGTACTGCCACGGCCATTCCAGGGACGCACCGGGATATTTCCGCGCCACCGCCTCCGGCAGTTCCACCCCGCCGTAACCGGCTTGCAGTGCCCGCCGATGCCTCTCCTTTACCACCTCGAGATGGGCTTTCAACTGCGGGACCACGACCCGCGGCAGCATCGTGACCCGGTCCTTACCACCCTTGCCGTGGCGTACCAGGATCTGCAGGTACTCGAAGTCCAGGTCCTGCACCCGCAGCCGCAGGCACTCCATCAGCCGCAGGCCGCTGCCATATAAGAGGTTGCCTATCAGCCCGTAGACACCATCCAGCTGAGCGAGCACCGCACGAGTCTCCGATTGAGACAGCACCAACGGCAACCGCTGCGGTTGCTTCGCCCTCTCGATATTGTCGAGCCAAGGCAACTCCTGCTGGAGTACGTGCTTGTAGAGGAACAGCAACGCCGCCAGCGCCTGATTCTGAGTGGCCGCCGACACATTGCGAGCCACTGTGAGATCGTTGAGGAATCCCCTGACCTCATCGGCCCCCATCTCCTTCGGGTGCCGCTTGTCATGAAAGAGAATGTAGCGGCGTATCCAATGCAGGTACTGCTGCTCGGTACGATAGCTGTAGTGCTTCAACCGAAGGCACTCGCGAATTCGATCGAAGAGTCGGGGTGGCTGCGC
>Ga0302324_100024624_pt1 | contig 11583 bp, 8 predicted proteins | sample Palsa_T0_1_FD_201949 | JGI IMG/M metagenome (GOLD analysis project Ga0302324, IMG submission 201949) | Peat permafrost microbial communities from Stordalen Mire near Abisko, Sweden - Palsa_T0_1 | ecosystem: Environmental > Terrestrial > Soil > Palsa > Peat permafrost | place: Sweden: Abisko... | reverse complement strand
AAAAAAATTTGTCATCCTGAGCGGAGCGAAGGACCTGCTGTTCGCGTCGGGCGCAGCGCAACTAATTCAACCGCCAAATCCCAAAATTCAACGCCGTTGCAAACGCCACCCACGCCAGATAAGGCACCAGCAGCACCCCAGCCAAACGGCTCACTCGCCAGAATAAATAAGTCGTCATCGCAATCGCGGCAAGCAGCACCAAAATATCCGCCAGCGCCCAGCCAATCGCGTGCATCCGGAAAAAGATCACGCTCCACGCCGCATTCAGCACCAGCTGCAGCCACCACCACGTCAGCGCCGTCCGGTTCGACGGTCCGCCCGCGATCCGCCCCGTCAACTCGCCAACGTCCGTCCGGACATGCACCCGCCAAGCCGCCACCGCCATCATCGTGTACAGCAGCGTCCACACCGGCCCAAACACCCAGTTCGGCGGATTGAACGAAGGCTTCACCAGCCCCGCGTACCAGGCCGGAATCGCCGGCGCCGTCAGGCCGCCCGTCACCGCCGCAACTATATATACAGCTGCCAAATATCCCAGCAGCCACAACCAGACGTTCCGTCTCACTTCGCCCCTACTTCCCGCATCGCCCCAACCGCCGCCTCAATCGTCTGTGCAATCTCCTGCTCGGTATGCGCCGCGCTCAAAAACGCCGCCTCATATTGCGATGGAGGCAGCCAAACCCCGCGCTCCATCATGCTGTTATGCCACGTTGCAAACTTGTGCGTATCCGAACGCGCCGCGCTCTCAAAATCCGTCACCGGCCCTTCGGTAAAGAACCACGTAAACATGCTCCCCACGCGATTCGCCGTCACCGTCACCCCCGCCTCATGCGCCGCCACCACCACGCCATCCACCAGCGCACCACTCAATCTATCTAGCTTTGGATAAATTTCGTCACTGTGTTTGTACAAATACTCCAGCGTCGCGCGCCCAGCAGCCATCGCCAGCGGATTCCCACTCAACGTCCCCGCCTGGTACACCGGCCCCAGCGGAGCCAGCATGTCCATCACATCCGCGCGCCCACCAAACGCGCCACAAGGTACCCCGCCGCCGATAATCTTGCCCAGGCAAGTCATATCCGGGGTCACGCTATATAACTGTTGCGCCCCGCCCCGGGCCACGCGAAACCCCGTCATCACCTCATCAAAGATCAGCAGCGCTCCCTCGCGCGTACAAATCTCCCGCAGCCCCGCAAGATACCCCTCCGCCGGCGCAATGCATCCCGCGTTCCCCACCACCGGCTCAAGAATCACGCAAGCAATCTCCCCCGGCCTAGCATGAAACGCCGCCTCCACCGCCGCCAGCGAGTTGAACGGCAGCGCCAGCGTATGCTGCACCGTCTCCTCCGGAACCCCCGCCGATCCCGGCAACCCAAACGTAGCCACGCCGGATCCAGCCTTCACCAGCAACGCGTCAGCGTGCCCGTGATAGCAGCCCTCAAACTTGATAAAAAACTTCCGCCCCGTCGCCGCCCGCGCCACGCGGATCGCCGACATCGTCGCCTCAGTCCCCGAGCTGACAAACCGCATCCGCTCCATCGAAGGAAACGCTTCCGTCACGAGAGCCGCCAGCGCCTGCTCCGCCTCCGCACTCGCGCCAAAAGAAGCCGACCGTCCCGCCGCTTCGCGAATCGCCTCCACCGAAGGCGGAAACGCGTGCCCCAAAATCATCGGCCCCCACGAGCCAAAATAATCGAGATAGCGATTGCCATCCGCGTCGATCAGCCAGGCTCCCTCGCCCCGCTCCACAAACGGAGGATGCCCGCCGACCGCATGAAACGCCCGCACCGGCGAATTCACCCCGCCCGGAAAATACCGCTCCGCCCGCGCCTGCAACAACTGTGACTTGCCATGCTCCATACAGCTTCAAGTCTATCTACTCGCGACCCTAAGATTTTGGTCCCGCAGTTCTCGCAAAAAATCGTGGGTTTGTTTCGGGCAAACTCAGGATGCCGTTGTAAGCCGTCATCACATTCGGCGTCCCCTGCAGGCTGCCCTCGGCGCTCGTTCCGTTGTCGCCATCTATATAGATGATGAGCGTGTTGTCCAGCTTGCCCTCATCCTGCACTTCCTGGATGACGCGCCCAATCTCATAGTCGGTGTACGCCGTGTAGGCGGCAAATGCTTCAGCGTCGGAATCACGCCGCCGAATGTCCCCGACACGCCGTAGCCCTGGTCATCCGTCATGATCAGCAGAATGTTCGGCGCGCCCTTCGGTGGAACCACCCGCGGCGCCCACCACGGCGTCGAATCCTTCCAGCTCTCCTTGATCACGCCGCCAAATTTCGGCGGCGGTGCGGCAGCTGTTTGCCTCCAATCGTTGTCGTCGCGTCGGGTGCCCCTGGCTGCCCCGTCACCACTTGCGCGGACGCAGGCAAAATCGCCAGCATCGCCGCCGAAAATATCGCAGCCGTTGCGCAAAGGAAAAACCTGCCACTCGGCCCGAATCTCATCATCCGCGCTCTCGCTTTCCAACGTAATTGGTCAAGCGATGCTATCGCCGATGCAGCGCTCGGAAACACTGCCAGAACTATCAGTAAGCTGCGGAGACTCCTCTAGCGGTGCTCCAACACCATTCCTCCCACGTTCTCTCTGCCCTTGCTTTCTTTACAGGACATCTTCCCTGACATCACCCTCAACTAGCCGCCAGGAATCGCGCATTCCGCGGCGAATGTCCCGTATTACCCCGCAATGTCCCGTCCTGCCCCTTTGTTCTCTCCCGCCCATCCCCCACACTGGCTCCTAGCGCCACTGCGCCTGGAAACCAAAGCCGATGCCCCGCAACTTCCGTGCCCTCTCTGTGCTCTTCGCATCCTCCTTCACCTTCATCCTCTCCAGCCACGCGCAGACCTACACGGAAACTCCCATCGCCCAGTTCAATGACGGCAACGGCAGTCAGCCTCGCGGCGGCCTCGTCCAGGCCAGCGACGGAAATTTCTACGCCGCTATCGCGCAGGGCGGCTCCGCCGATGGCGGCACCATCGTCAAAGTCACGCCCTCCGGCACCCTCACCGTTCTCTATAACTCCACCGGCGACGGCGGCACCGACGGCTTCAACTACACCGGTCCCCTCACCCTCGGTCCCGACGGCGCTCTCTACGGCATCGCCAGCCAGGGCGGCTCTCCCGCCGATCAGTACTGCTACGCCGGCTGCGGCACCGTCTTCAAAATCACCACCAACGGAAAATTCTCCGTCATCCACGTCTTCCTCGATAACGGCACCGACGGCTACGGCCCCAACGGCGGCCTCGCCCTCGCCAGCGACGGCAATCTCTACGGCACCGCCAGCAACGGAGGCAAATATTCCGCCGGCACCATCTTCCAGATCACCACCGCCGGCGGCTACTCCACCGTTTATAACTTCACCGCCGCCGGTGACCTCCCCGGCAACGCGCCCGTCCAGGGCAGCGACGGCTATCTCTACGGAACCAGCAACGGCGGCGGCTCCAACACCGCCGGCGTCTTCTACAAAGTCGCCCTCAACGGCAGCGGATTCACTGACCTGCTCAACCTCGACGGCGTCACCTATATCGGCGCCACCGCCACCGCCCTCGCCGAAGGCAGCGACGACAATTTCTACGGAGCCAGCATCAACGGCGGCGACTCCACCGTCTGCGGCGGCGGCTGCGGGCAGATCTTCAAGATCACTCCCGCCGGCAAATACTCAACCTTATATAGCTTCACCGGCGGCGCCGACGGCAATGAGCCCTTCACCGCACCCGTCATCGCGTCGGACGGAAATTTCTACGGCGACGTCAATGCTGACAACTTCTACGCCTGCTGCGGCTCCCTCTGGAAGCTCACCTACGGCGGCGAGTTCTCCACCATCTACACCTTCACCGGCGGCAGCGATGGCGCCTACCCCGCATCCTCCCTCATGCAAGCCAACACCGGCGCCATCTTCGGACTCACCCAGGAAGGCGGCGACTATCAGACCAGTCCCTACGGCGGCGACGGCGTCGTCTTCAAGCTGGCCGCATCCCCCGCACTCGCCGCTCCCGTCCAGCTCACCTTCAGCTCCGCATCCGTAGCCGCAGGCACCGCCGTCACTCTGGACTGGAAAGTCCTCAACGCTTTCTCCACAACTGCCCAGCAGTGCTACGCCTTCGTTCAGAACGCGGCCGCCGGCGCCGGCACGTGGACCGGCAAGCAATCCGGCTCCTACAGTGCTTCCACCAAGCTCCTCACCGGATCGGCCTCCATCACCCCGACCGCCAACGGCAGCTACACCTACGCCCTCACCTGCGGAGGAGTTGAAACCGGCTTCGCCACTCTCACCGTCACCGCCAGCACGAAAAAATCTTCCACCACTGCACTCACCGCCACGCCCAACCCGGCCAGCGTCGGCCAATCTGTAACACTGAAAGCTACAATTACCGGCTCCGGCGCAACGCCCACCGGCACCGTTACGTTCTCCTACGGATCTGACGTCCTCCACACCGCAACCCTCAGCGGGGCAGCAGCCTCCTTCGCCGCCTCCACCAACGGCCTCCCGCCCGGCACCTATGCCATCACCGCAAAATATTCCGGCGACACCAACTACAACACCAGCTCCGGATCGAACAGCGTCAAGCTAGAAGAATCTCCCACCACCACCACCCTCACCGCGTCACCCACCTCAGTAACTCCGCCAGCCAGCGTCACCCTCACCGCCACCGTCAAGCGCTCCGCCAGCGGCGCGTCAGGAACTCCCACCGGCAGCGTCACCTTCTACGCCAACGGCAGCGACGCATTAGTCACCGTAAAACTAAACTCCAGCGGAGTCGCCGCCATCAACGCCAGCTCCAGCGGCTACCCCGCCGGCAAATACGCCATCACCGCCAAATATCTAGGCGACTCCAGCGACGTCGCCTCAACCTCAGCCGCAGTCGACGTCACCGTGAAATAACTCGCGATCCACGAGCCAACCCGCGGAAGGATCGCCACAAGCTCTGTGCGATCCTTCCGCATTCTTTTTGTTCGTATAGCCGCCGATAACTCTGACCGTGTAATTGCGCTCCAGGAGTTAAGCTTCTAGCTTCCCTGTAACTCGTCTTGATATATTCGGCGTGCCGTCTCTGAACTGAGGTCATGTGCACAAATCTTTCCTCGCGCAATCCATCCTGCTATTCGCAGTCGCCGCCGCATCCCTCTCCGCGCAAGCGCAAACCGAATCCACCATCTACACCTTCACCGGCGGAGACGACGGCGGCGGCCCATTCGCATCTTTGGTCCAGGGCATCGACGGCAACTTCTACGGCACCGCCTCCTACGACGGCTCAGCCGCCAGCGGCACCATCTTCAAACTCTCGCCATCGGGCAACTTCACTCTCCTCTACACATTCACCGGCGGAGACGACGGCGCCTACCCCCAACCTGCCTTGACCCAAGGCCCCGACGGAGATTTCTACGGCACCACTGACTCCGGCGGGTCCACATACTCCGGAACCATTTTCAAAATCACCCCCTCCGGCACCTTCACCCTGCTCGGCCCGGGAGCCAACCTGGTATCTCAACTCGTCCTCGGCCAGGACGGCAATTTCTACGCCACAGCCATTAGCTCTGGCATATATGGAACAGTGCTGCAGATCACACCCGCCGGCAGCGTGAATGTGATTTACAGATTCACCGGACAAAGCGACGGCTCATATCCGAGCGCGCCTCTCGTCCAGGGCAGTGACGGCAATTTTTACGGGACAACTACCGCCGGCGCCAGCCAGGGTACTTGCGGCGGAGAAGAATATGGCTGCGGCACGGTATTCAGCGTCTCTCCCTCGGGCACGTTCACCACGCTCTACACCTTCGGCACGCCCGCCGAAACAGGAATACCTCACGGCGCGCTCGTGCAAGGCTGGGATGGAAACTTCTATGGCACCACTTTCAACGGCGGTACAAGTGGTGGCGGCACAGCTTTCAAAATGGCTCCTGCCGGCGGCAGCATCACCACGCTCTACAATTTTTCCCAACAGAGTGGCGGTCAACCCATGGCCGGCGTGGTTCAGGGCAGCGACGGAAACTTCTACGGAACCACGGAATTCTACGGCACACCCACAGGCGCAGGAACCCTATATGAGCTGACACCGTCCGGCGGATTCACCAAGCTCTACGACTTCACCGGCAACGCCGACGGCGCAACTCCCTTCGCACCTCTGCTCCAAGGTGCTGACGGAAACTTCTACGGCACCGCAACCGGAGGCGGCGCAGCCGCACAGAATAATGGCTTCGGCACCGTATTCGAAGAAGCTCTCAGCCCGACGCTAGCCCCGCCAGTCCAGCTCACACTCAGCCAATCCTCCGTCGCCGCCGGCACCCCGGTGACGTTTTCCTTCAAAGTCCTCAACGCCTACTCCATGACCATGCAGCAGTGCTACGCCTTCCAAACCCTCAACGGAGGTGTAACTGCGTTCGGTAAGCTGCACGGAACCTATAACTCGACCACCAACTTATTCTCCGGCTCCGCAACTCTTACCCCAACCACAGCGGGCACCTATAACTACGCTCTGACCTGCGGCGGCACTGAAACCGGCCTCGCGACGCTCACCGTCACCGGCGCCAGCAAATCGTCCAGCACCACGGCGCTCGCCGCCAACCCTGCCTCGCCCACCATCGGCCAATCTGTAACACTAACTGCAACAATTACCGGCTCCGGCGCAACGCCCACCGGCACCGTCACGTTCTCTTACGGATCGGACGTCCTCCACACCGCCACCCTCAACGCCGGAGCAGCCACCTTCACCGCCTCCACCAACGGCCTCCCCGCCGGCACCTACAACATCACCGCAAAATACTCCGGCGACACCAACTACAAAACCAGCTCCGCCACCGACAGCGTCAAACTCGCTGCCGCGCCCACCGCCACAAGTCTCATCGCATCCCCGGCCTCAGTAACTCCGCCCGCGAGCGTCACCCTGACGGCAACCGTAGTTCGCTCCGCAACCGGAACAGCCGGCACGCCGACAGGCAGCGTAACTTTCTACGCCGACGGATCCCACGCTCTAGCCACGGTGAAACTGAACAGCAGCGGCGTCGCCACCGTCACGGCAAGCTCCAACGGCTATGCCGCCGCCGCCTACCCCATCACCGCAAAATATCTCGGAGACGCCAGCGACACCAGCTCCACATCATCCGCCGTAAATGTAACCGTGCAGTAGACAAAAAAGCGACCGCCCTTGAACAACAAGGCGGCCGTCATCCTCTTGCAACAAAATTACGACCCGATCTTCGACCCAATCACGCTGCCCGAAATAACAATCTCGACGCGACGATTTTTCTGCCGCCCCGCCGCCGTCTTGTTATCCGCCACCGGATTAGCTTCCCCCAGCCCGGTAGCAGTCATCGACGCAGTCGGCAGTCCCTGCCCGACAAGATAAGTCTGCACCGCATCCGCCCGCTTCTCGGAAAGCTTCTGGTTGAAGTCCGCACTCCCCGTGCTGTCCGTGTAGCCCTCAATCGAAAGAGTCAGCGAAGGATAATTCGACAGGATCCCCGCCAGCCGCGCCAGTGCGATCTGCGCCGGCGGCTGCAGGTCCGCAGCGCCGGTGTTGAACAGCACGTCGCCCATGTTCACGACCAACCCACGCGGCGTGTCCGTAGTCGGCAGCACGCGATTGAACTGCGCCAGCAACCGCTCGCGCAGCGCTTCCTTCTCATCCACAGCCTTCGCCGCCGCAGCTTTCGCATCCGCGGCTTGCTCCTGCGCCGCCGCCGCCTGTGCCTGCGCCGCCGCCCTCGCCTGTTGCGCGGCAACCTTTTGCTGCTCTGCCAGCGCCCGCTGTTGCGCCTCCAGCGCAGCATCGGCCTGCGCCTTTTCCTGCGCTGCCTGCGCCGCCTGCTGCGCTTCTTGTGAGGCTAGCTGCTGCGCCGCAATCTTGGCCGCGTGCTCATTCTTCACCGCGATCGAGCGAGCATCTTCCGCTGCCTGCACTGCCTGGCGCGCAATCGTAACCGCATTTGCCTTTTTCTTCGACGCCAGATCGCTCTCCGCCTGGCTTAGCGCCGACTGCGCGGTCGCCAACGCATCCGGCGCATACTTCGTCGCACCTTCCAGCACCGCGATCCTCACCGCATTCCTCGCCTGGTACAAATCCAGCGGAATATTCGGATCGATCTGGTAGCCCGAAAACGATGCATCGCCATATTCGCCGCGCTGCAGCAGTCCCAGGTTCGCATTCACCTCAGAAACGGTTCCCTTGGTGTCGCTCAAAACGGTGTTCGCCAGCACCACCTTCTGGCTGGGAAAGCTGACCGCAAAATAAGGCTCCGCCGTCACCATCATGCCGAACGTCGGCAACTTCGTCGTCACAAAGACGCGGCTCTTCCCGTCCTTGACCATGACCTGTCCAAGATTCGTCGCCCGTCCTTCCGGCGTAATCGCCCAAAGCACGTAAACCAGATATTCCGGCCCGAACGTCGACGGTGAGTCGAGGCCCTTGAAGTTTGCCACCAGCTGCACACTGCCATTCCGGCTCTGCACTTCCGCCTGCCCCTCGGCCCGAGGCAGCAACGCCGTCCCCAGAAACCCGACCTTCGTCGTCCCGCGAGACCTGTAATTTACCGTTGGCAGGCTCTGCGAAACCTGAATATTAATCAGCGAGCCAGAACCCTGACCTGCTTGCTGCCCAAATGTCGGAATTGCCATCGCCGCCAAAAGACAGCAGCTCAGAATTGCGCCAACGTTCACTTTGTAGTTCATCTTCTTACTCCAGAAAATTCGCGTTTGTCACTATCCCAAGTATTTAACACCCTCACTGTGAATAAGGATAGGCGAGCCATCCATCGAAAACAGGAGGACGATGACCCTTGTTGCTGTCCAGTTCCAAGTGTAGATTTGACCGTAATCTCAGATGGTTCCCTCCGCACTGCATCGCGTTCTTCTCGGTTGCCTATATGCCCGATTGCTCTCCTCCTGGCTTGCCCCGCCCAAACTATCACCGATACCGTTCTCCATACCTTCGGCATGCAATCCCTCTGCAACCCAATCGAGGCATCTCCAAGCTGCAGCACTCTCATCCAGGCAAGTGATGGAAATTTCTACGGCACCACTGAAGATGGCGGAGCGCTAGGGTACGGAAGCATCTACAAGCTGACGCCCTCCGGCCTGGGCACCGTCTACCAGGCAACTCCCTCTGGCACGGTGACGGTGCTGCACGACTTCACTGACACCGGCGACAGCGCCTTGCCTTACGGCGCACTCGTGGAAGGCAATGACTCCAAGCTCTACGCAACCACGACTGGAGATTCGACTTACGGTAATCAAGTCGCGAATAGCTTCCATTGTCCTTCAGAAACAACTTCGACGGAGTCGCCGATCACCTTGATGGCGGTCTGATCATCGATGGCATAGACCGGTACCGGCAACTTTGCCGCCCACTTCGGTGCGGCAGCGAACGAAGCATCTGGACGGCCCTCCCCGTTCGCGTGGACAATCATTGCAAAGTCGGTAAATCCGGCTCCTTTGGCCGTGATGAAATTCATAGTGACCTCGCCTTCGCCGTCGGTGAATGTCATGTCTTCCCTTGTGAGCGGATTTCCCGTTCCTCGATATGGCTTGGTATAGGACTCGGCAAAGATAGGAGCTGCAACCAGACTGCCGGCGCTGACCCCGATATAGACAATGGGACGATGCATGGACGACAGAAGATCTGGAAGGCCGGACTCGTGCATCCAGTAACTCAGGAATAGCGGATCGCCGCCCCAGACGAGCAGTGCGTCGGTTTCCTCGACAGCAGAAACCCATGCGCTTCGATCGATGCTGGGCAGCGCGGTGAGTTCGAGCAGCCCCAATGACTTCCAGCCCAACTCGCACAAGGGAGTGGGGGCCGTTCCGCAGACCGCCTTATAGGCCATGGCAGCGCCAACAGGGTAGGGATAGATGCCGGAAGGAACAATGAGGGCATTGGATTCGGCAATCGGCTTGCCCAGAAGGTCGACCAAGGCTTGATGAATGGTCGGGTTATTGATGCCGGATGAGGTGAGAAGAAGCTTCATCATGCGGCTCCTTTCGTAGGGGCGGCCGGATGAAAGGCTATCAGAACTGCGCAAGGAGCCAAAGGATCACTGGCTCCTGTCGCGACTCGCTCTGACTTACTATGAAGAACGCCAGTACGATCGTGCCCTTCAATTGGACATTAAAGCGCTTCAGGAGGCCCCCTATTGTCCTCTTGCGATTTGGGGTTACGCAGGCTCACTCGACATGCTTAACAGGGGCAGCGAGGCTCTCAAAATCTATAAATGGCTTGCGAGTTGGGGTGAAGAAACCCTCGCACACGGTGAATGCGGTGAAGGCCTCAGGTGGGCTCGCTCTTTGATCGCCGATTGCCACTATCGCATCGCTTCCATCCTGGAGAAGAAATGTCAGCGGAAGAGGGCAATCGCTGCTTTCGAGGAATACTTGTCAAGAAGACAACGAGGGCATCGCAGCATCTATTCCCTACGTGATGTGAAATCGCGTTACAGGCTGCTTCTCACGAAGCATAACTCCTGATAAACGCCGTTCACGCCAGTGACGGATAGCTTCCGACAAGATGACTTATGAGGACCAATTAGTTGTTGCGGAAAACGTCGTTTTGCGGGAGAAGCTTCGGCATTCTGGAACCTTTTGCAATCTAAGCTCGTCCACCTTGAATGAGTGAGCCGGCGACAGAACCTCCTACCGACCAAGAACTGGCCACCGCATTGGCGCGGTTATGGCCGCACCGCGAGCACGAGGCCATCGCTATATCAGGATTGCTGTGCCGCTTGGGCGTTCACTACTGGCGTTCACTGGACCTAAGCGAGCTTGTACCGAATAGACAAGTGCGCTTCTGCTTCTGGTGCCCGAAAGTCAAGATTGATGGGACAGTCTACACACCCTGACCGCTGCGCCGAGCAACTCGCCGTTAGCTGGTATCCAGCAATACGCGTAGTACCCGCAAAGTCTCGTTTTCGGCAACTTCATACTCACTCCTGATAAACGCCGTTCTCGTCAGATGAGAATTGATGGCGAGAAGCCGACTTATCAGGGCTAATCTAAGATCGAATGATGAAGGTGCTCATCCCGATTGCTGTTTTAAGCATGGTTACCTTGCCGCATTCCCTGGTCGGCCAGGACGTAACTGTGACCGCCAAAGCAACAACATCTGACGAGAGCATCTCGCAGTCGTACATGGCTCTGAACCAAGAGTGCAGAAACTTCGTCAGCAAACACGATTCGGCCAATGCGGTTGTTGCCTGCAAGAAGGTCGCGGATGAGGCGGACAAATTTGATCCGAAAACGCACTTCATTGCGCGTCGTGGGGCCTACGTCTTTTACGCAGCTTCTCTGATACAAGCGAAAAAGTATCAGGACGCTGTTGTGGCCGGCAACAAAGCTGTGGCGGTGGTTCAGTTGGGCCACGACGACGCGTCGGGGAGCAGCGCAGCTTATGGAGTCAGAGGAAACGCAGAAGCATTTGCTGGTGATCTCGCGAGCGCAGATCGCGATCTAGAGAAGGCTGAAATTTATGAACGTGACGGCTTGAATAGTCCCGCAGGGCGTGAATTGAGTTTTGAATACTCGAAAACTCTAAAAGGCTTGCTCATGTTTCACGCTCAGGTGCTCAATGCCATGGGCAAGTCGGACGCAGC
>Ga0302324_100024623_pt1 | contig 11584 bp, 7 predicted proteins | sample Palsa_T0_1_FD_201949 | JGI IMG/M metagenome (GOLD analysis project Ga0302324, IMG submission 201949) | Peat permafrost microbial communities from Stordalen Mire near Abisko, Sweden - Palsa_T0_1 | ecosystem: Environmental > Terrestrial > Soil > Palsa > Peat permafrost | place: Sweden: Abisko... | reverse complement strand
CGACAAGGGAGCCGCGTTGAGTTTGTTCAGGATGTTTACATCCGTTTTGAAATCAATCGCCGGCGTGAGGTTATGGGATCCCAAAGCTTGCCGGACGGCGGAGCGGACCACGGCGTAGACTGCCCGCTCGTCGTCAAATTTAATCTCCGTTTTGGTGGGATGAACATTCACGTCAATATGCTTCGGATCAATGTCAATAAAAAGTACATAAAATGGGAAGCTATTATCCTGCAACAAACCCTCAAACGCATTCATCACCGCGTGGTTGAGATAATTATTCTTGATGAACCGTTGATTAACAAACAGAAACTGCTCCCCCCGTGTTTTTTTAGCCGATTCGGGTCTTCCTAAATACCCTGTTACTTTGATCAGCGCCGTCTCCTCCTGGCAGGGTGCCAGTTGTTCCTGGTACGATTTTCCGAATAGCGCAATAATCCGCTGGCTTAGTTTGGAGGGAGAAAGGTCATAAATCATTTCATCCCCCTGGATCAGGGTAAACGCGATGCCCGGGTGCGCCAGGGCAAGACGTTGAAATTCGTCGATGGAGTGACGCAATTCGACAGGGTTTGATTTCAGAAAATTTCTACGAGCGGGAATATTGTAAAAAAGATTTTTTACACTGATGCTGGTCCCTTGCTCACAGGCTACCGGCTCTTGTCTCTTTACTTCGGATCCGTCCACCAACAACCACGTACCAAGATCCCGGCCTGCCAATCTCGTTTTCATTTCAAACTGCGACACCGCAGCGATGGATGCCAGCGCCTCGCCTCGAAAGCCCATCGTGTGCAGGGTGAAAAGATCCTCTGTTTTTTGAATTTTGGACGTCGCATGACGCTCCAGACTCATGCGGGCATCCATCTCGCTCATGCCTGCGCCGTCATCGATCACCTGAAGGAGGGATTTTCCGGCATCTTTAACGATCAACTTAATATTTTTAGCTCCTGCATCAATGGAGTTTTCGATCAATTCTTTAACCGCCGATGCCGGGCGTTGCACCACCTCACCCGCCGCAATCTGGTTGGCAATGGAATCCGGAAGCAAATGAATAATATCGGGCATTTCGGGTGCGCGTAAAACTATCAGGCAGTATAAAGAGAAAGTATCCTAAATTTCATGCGCCGAGAACTTCGTTATTAAAAGTATTTAAATTAGCACATTAAAAATGGAATTATTAACATCATCTTCATGCCCTGCAAAAATGCGGCTATTCAAGTGCAAATACAAAATCCTGACAGTCATCAGCTAAAAAAAATCAGTATCCTTTTGGGACTCTGGCTTTCCTGTTCCATCGTTTCGGCACAAGATCGGAAGAGTTCGTGGACCGACAGCATTTTTCAGACGCTTAGTGTGTCGGAAAAAATTGGTCAACTTTTTATGATCCCGGCTTCCGCTTACCTGAGTGAAGCAGAGGTTACGGCGCTCGCAAACGAAGTGAAATCCTACCACGTTGGCGGGTTGTATATAACCCGGGGCGGACCACGAAGTCTGACCCATGTATTGAATCGCTTACAGGGAATTACCAGAATTCCACTGCTGGTGGGGATTAACGCCGCGTACGGTCTTGGTCAAACCATGGATAGCACCGTACGTTTTCTGAAGCCGATGGCACTTGGGGCCATTCAAAATGATAGCTTGATCTATCACCTTGGCGAAACGATAGCGCTTCAGATGAAGATGCTTGGCCTGCACATCAATTTTATCCCGCCATCAGATGTTTACCAACGGGAATTGGTCTATGAAGATTATTTCGGCGACAACGAACAACAAGTGGCTGCCAAATCAGAAAGCTTGATTAGAGGTTTACAGGATCACGGTGTACTTGGCTGTGAGAAACAACCCCCAAAAAAGCAAATTGGCTTTCAGGGTCTCGCCTTTGCGGAAATCCCCGAACCCAGGAACGGTGAGATAAAACAAAAAAAAGGAGAAACAGAGGTATCCGCTTTTTTGGCAGGCAAAGATGTGCTGATCGCCTTTGAAGATCCTGGCACAGCCATAAAGAAAATTCAAAAAATAGTAAAAAAAAATGCTGCCTTAATGGCCCAACTTAATGAACATGTAAAAAAAATCCTGGCTGCCAAATATGAAGTAGGGCTTGCGAAAAACCGATTTGTGGAGACCAACAATTTAGTAAGCCGTCTGAATTCGCCGGAAGTCACCCTTTTCCGGTACGGGCTCGCCGAGTCGGCGGTCACGGTCGTCAGAAATGTTTCGTTTTCCATCCCGGTCCGGTCCCTGGTTGAGAATCACTTGACGGCCATTTCCATCGGGCAGAGCACTCAAAATGAATTCAACCATTATCTCGCCAAGTACGCTCCCATTCAAAAAATCGCGGTCCATGCAGCTTCAGATACGCTTGGACTTGAGGCCAGGGTTCGGACATCGAATATTATTATTGTCGGAATTTTTCCAAAAGCGGCATTTTTCCAATCCCAAATCATCCCGTTCATTCGAAGCCTTGCCTCTAGGAAGGAAGTTATTCTCTGTTATTTTGGAAATCCATTGGGCATAAAAGATTTTGAAAATTTTCCAACCGTAATGGCCGGGTACACAGATGACGAATTGATTCAAGAAATAGCGGCCCAGGTCATTTTCGGAGGTGTGGCAAGCCAGGGAGTTCTGCCGGTAACGGTGTCGGGCTCCTTGTCTCAGGGGTCGGGTATCTCCACGCCAACATTCGACCGGCTTTCCTACTCACTTCCCGAGGCGGCAGGCATGGACAGCCGAACGCTGGAACAAATCAAGTTGGTGGCCGACGAAGCGATTGGTCAGGGAGCATTTCCCGGGTGCCATATTTTAGTAGCCAGGAATAAAAAAGTAGTCTATGAACAATCTTTTGGTTCCCTCACCTACGAAAACAAAGTACCGGTAACCGACACAACCCTCTTTGACCTTGCGTCGGTTACTAAAGTGTCGGCCACATTGCAGACCGTGATGTTTATGTACGAAAAAGGACTGATCGACATTAATAAAAAAGCATCGGTGTACTTGCCCGAACTGAGGACTTCGAACAAGGAAGATCTCATCATCAAAGATATTTTAACACACCAGGCCGGTCTTTGGCCCTTTCTTCCATTCTGGACGGAAACCATCAAGGACTCCGTCCAGTGGCATGAATATTATAACAAAACAGAAAATCCCGGATATCCTTTTCCGGTAGCCGCGCATTTATTTGCTTCCAAAGTCATGAAGGACAGCCTCTGGAATTGGATCATCAAAGCGAGGATCCGGGAGAAAATAGGCCGGGCACCCTATGACTATAAGTACAGCGACATGGGTTTTTATATCCTTCAGCATTTGGCGGAAAAAATTCTTAATCAGCCCATGCAAGATTTTTTAGCACAAAACTTATATGGCCCACTGGGTGCGTACACCACTGGCTATCAGCCGCTGCGCAGATTCCCCGCAGCACAAATTGCCCCCACGGAAGATGATAAGCTTTTTCGCAAAAGTCTTCTTATAGGATATGTTCATGACCAGGGGGCTGCGATGCATGGAGGAATTGCCGGCCATGCCGGATTGTTCAGTACGGCCAATGATTTAGCTAAACTCGCAGAGATGTGGCTGCAAAAAGGAAGCTATGGCGGTCATCGGTACTTTAACCCGGAAACGATCGAATTATTTACCCGGAAGCAGTACGAGAACAGTCGGCGGGGGCTGGGATGGGATAAACCGAATTCCCCTATCGACACCAACGGTCCCACGTCGTTCTATGCCTCTCCCCAAACATTCGGGCACACAGGTTTTACAGGCATTGGTATATGGATTGATCCGGAATTTAACCTGGTATTTATTTTCCTCTCCAACCGGGTATACCCCGATATGAACAACAATAAAATATCCAACGCCAATATCCGTCCACGAATACAGGATATCGTTTATAGATCAATATTTAATTATTGTGCAAATCATAACTAAATTTGGACGAAACCAAACAGGCTTAAACTTGGTTTACACAGAAAACCGTTAACCGTGGACAGTATAAAAATAGGTATCGTTTGCTACCCTACTTTCGGGGGTAGCGGAGTCGTGGCCACTGAACTGGGAAAAGCATTGGCACAGCACGGTCATAAGATTCATTTCATTACATACTCTCAACCAAGTCGGCTTGATTTTCTGAACGAAAACCTCTTCTACCATGAAGTGGACTTTCATTCCTATGCCCTATTCGAATACCCGCCTTACGAGCTCGCGCTGGCCAGCAAAATGGTGAGTGTGGTGAAAAATGAGAAACTTGATTTGCTCCACGTCCATTACGCGATACCTCATGCCTCTGCCGCTTACATGGCGAAGCAAATCTTAAAAACCGAAGGGATAGAAATTCCGGTAGTCACAACCCTGCATGGAACAGATATAACCCTGGTAGGCAAAGATGCATCCTATGAGCCCGTGGTCACCTTCAGCATTAACCAGTCGGATGGCGTGACCGCTGTCTCCCATGATTTACGAAAACAGACCTATCAGTTCTTCAAGATTACGAATGAGATCGAGGTTATCCCCAACTTTATCGACCTCGAGAAATTCAAAAAGCAGAAGAAAGATCATTTTAGAAAAGCCATCTGCCCGGAGGGTGAGGCACTGGTCGTTCATACTTCAAATTTCCGTAAAGTGAAACGGATCGGTGACGTGATCAAGATCTTTTACGGCATCCACAAAGAAATTCCTTCTAAGTTGCTCATGATCGGTGATGGACCAGAGCGAACCGGGGCCGAAAAAATGTGCCGGGAACTTGGGATTTGCGACGATATTCGTTTTTTGGGCAAACTGGAAGCCGTCGAAGAAGTGCTTTCCGTGGCTGATTTATTTCTGATGCCCTCTGAAAAGGAGAGTTTTGGTTTGGCAGCACTCGAGGCCATGGCTTGCCAGGTACCCGTAATTTCCACCAATACAGGAGGACTACCTGAACTTAACGTTCAGGGCATAACAGGATTCATGAGCGACGTCGGGGATATCGAAGACATGACACGCAATGCACTTTTTGTGTTGGACAAAGTCCATCTCCCCCTTTTTAGGGAAAATGCCTTAAAGAGGGCTATCGAATTTGACATTTCAAATATTTTACCCTTATACGAGGCTTTTTATCAAAAAATCATGGAAAAATCTACTGCTAAGATGATTTTATAGTAGTTATCTTTGGCGGATTTTATACAGGATGTAAATTTGTTTGGAAACCTGAAAGCTATGGTGGCAGCAATAAATTCTCAGATCAAACCTAAACATGCAGGCTCCAAGACGCTTTTCAAGAATCCCATTCTTGAAAAACTGAGCAGGACCCACATCCTGGTGCCGCTGACAATTTTCTTTATTTACTCGAGTGCACTGCTTTTTTGGAATTTAACCCACGCGTCGTATGCCACCTGGATTACCGCGTTGCTATTTTTCGCTGGCATTATCTCATTTACATGGGTTGAGTACATGATCCATCGCCACCTTTTCCACATGGCGACGTACACAAAATTCAGGAAAAAATTTCAGTATATCGTCCATGGGGTACACCATGAATTCCCCAAAGACAAGGACCGTCTGGCGATGCCCCCTCTGCTGAGCATTACGATCTCAACTGTTTTATTGTTGATCTTCCGGGTTCTTATGGGGGATTTCGTATTTGCCTTTTTGCCTGGTTTCCTGGTAGGTTATGCGTACTATCTCTCCATTCATTATATGGTCCACGCTTTTCAACCCCCAAAGAATTTCTTTAAGATACTTTGGGTGAATCATAGTGTTCATCACTATAAAAATGGTGAGGGAGTCTACGGTGTGTCCTCACCCCTGTGGGATTACGTTTACGGAACAATGGCGATCCGCTAGCCAGGTTATTCGGCGAATATCGACGCACTTTTTTGCTTGTTTTGGTACCTGTCTATTTTTTGATAAAGATAAAATCGCCTCCTTCATCGCCCGTTTCTGCAATGACTCCTTCCTGTGGCACTGTCGCACTGTTATTAATCACGGCAAGCCGAATGCTGTTAAAAAGCATTTCTGACGATAGAAATTTTTCCTGATTCTGGTTCAATCTTTTCACAAGATATTCTACAAATACGGACCGGTCAGGCACGGCCGTTAGAGTGCCGCTGGTAATCGCCCTGCGGCTCGGCAGTTTATAGAGCATCTGATAATCGATGGACGCAGATTTTATACTTCCCGCGTCCCGGGTGCGAAAAATTCCCCCGCTGAAACAGGCATCACTGACCAGTAATGTATGAGCCGAACTGATGCCGCGCAATTGCTCGCGCAAATCGCTATTGGAGAGCCAATTGGACGGATCCGAGGCATTAGCGTCGCGCGGCCACCAATATCCTTGTTTTATCTTATCGTCCCAATACCCATGTCCCGCATAAAAAATCAACAGGTTGTCGTTGGGCGTTACTTTGTTACGCAACTTATAGAGGGTCGAAAAAATTTCACTCCGGCTGGGATTTTCAAGCAGGATCGTATTCTCAGGATTGAAATTATAGCCTTGAGTTAAGACTTCTTTCATTCTCCGGGCATCGCTTACAGGATGATCCAGGTTGAGCCTGGGATCGGAATACTTTGAGACCCCAATCAACAACGCGTAATATTGACCCCCCGGCTTAACTGCTTTATTCGTAGAGGGGTCAACCGTCTTCTGAACTTGAGACGGCTGGGCAATCGTTGTTTCTCTCTTGGGAGCTGTGGGTAACTGACTTTGAACAACCGGACCATCATACATCGGCTCGGTATAATTATTCGGGTATTTTTTTCTCCACACATCAAACTCTTTTCTCTTGATATTTTTTAGAATAGCAATGATCGCACCTGCCCAGTAATTCCGCAGCCCCGCCCCTCCCGGAGATGCCGTCATACGTTCGGTGAAAATGACTTGTTTTTCGCTCAGGTTAATAAAAGTTACCCAAATGACACCCTGATCATCTTTTTTGGAGAAACTTTCGACGATAAACATGATTCCCAGGCCGGACAGGTCTCCATAATCATATCCGGCAACAATCCCGCATACAGCGGCTTTATCCAGATGAAAAAGATCTCCTGAGTTGTCCGAAAGCATGGCATCAAAGTCCAGCGCATCATTAATTCTGTTCGCTGCCGAAAAATCGATATTGACTCTCCGCTTGCTCAGCGCATTGCCGATGTTATACTTATCCTTCTCTTTGTCCAAAAGTACATTCCAGGAAGCCAGCAAAACCTTGTTCTTCTCTGGCTGGTTGAATTTTTCCCGATCTCCGATAAACTTCGCTTGCGAAAAGTCGAGACCCAACCAGGTGGCCTGCGCATCCGGGTCAAAAACGGCCGAGGCTGTTTGTGCTTGCAACGTCGTTGCGACTGCCAGCATGACTACAAAGAAAATTTTTATTTTATTTTTCATGGGAATCGAATTTAACCGTTTTTTAACTCCCCGTCAAGTTAGATGCCTTGAATTCCAACGGCACTGCGGGGCTGTATCCACGGGATTGCCTGTAAACTTACTTAATTCACAGGTATCTGTGTCTATCACAATTGATATATCAAAATAGTCTGATAATCAGCTGTTTAAGTCTTATTCAATTAAATAATAAAGGGTGCAATAGGGAGCATACCGTAAAATTGAAAATTAGATTTCCTTCCGGGAAACATAATCCCGAAATTAGTGGTTTACCGTAAAGGAAGCGTTCAAATTTTTATGCTCGGTCATCGATTTTCCAAGTTTACACCCCCGCCTACTAGCGAAAAAAGTGACTTTGAGGGATTGCTGAAAGTTTTCATGCAACTAGTTCTGATTACCTCAGGGGATATCGGAGAAGCCTTGCAATGGCTAACCGAGGTGGACCGGCAATACAAACTGACCAACGAGAATTACGGGATAGGCGATTTTATCGAGGACCTTAAGCGGAAGGGGTATATCGCACAGGAGGGGCCCAATGGCGAATTTAAACTTAAGGCGAAAAGTGAACAAAGCCTGAGGCAATCCGCCCTGGAAGAGATTTTCGGAAAGCTGAAAAAATCCAAAGGCGGAGAACACTCCACTCATCACAGCGGCCGGGGCGATGAACCCACTACCGACCGTCGCGACTATGAGTTTGGTGACACGCCGGAGCAAATCTCCATGACCGAATCCCTGAAGAATGCTCAGATTAATCACGGCTTTGACGACTTCTACATGACTGAAGAGGACCTTGAAGTAATTGAGCAAGAATTCAAGACGCAGACTTCCACTGTATTGATGATCGATATTTCACACTCGATGATTTTGTATGGGGAAGACCGGATCACACCCGCCAAAAAAGTGGCCATGGCATTGGCCGAACTCATTACCAATAAATACCCCAAAGATACACTGGACATTCTTGTTTTCGGTGATGATGCCTGGCAAATTGAAATCAAGGACTTGCCGTATTTGAAAGTAGGTCCTTACCATACGAATACGGTGGCCGGGCTGGAGTTGGCTATGGATATTCTACGGCGCCGGAAAAATTCGAATAAACAGGTTTTCATGATCACCGATGGAAAACCAACCTGCATTAAGCAAGGAATTAATTATTACAAAAACAGTTTTGGCCTGGATGCTAAAATTCTGAACCAAACCCTTAATCTTGCAGGGCAACTCAGAAAGTTAAAAATACCTGTCACCACCTTCATGATCGCAACCGATCCCTACCTAAAGGCATTTGTGCGGGATTTTACAAAGGCCAACAACGGCAATGCCTACTATAGCAGTTTGGAAGGTTTGGGAAACTTAGTATTTGAGGATTTCAAAAATAATAGACGAAAGAATCTGTGAGTGTTGCATAGAATCCTCGGTTCATCAATTAGCGAATAAACAGAAACATGGAGTACGCCAAGATCACCACGCTCGGTCAATTGAAAGCGACAGGGTACAAAATCAAAACCATCAAAGAAGAACTGCGCGAAAATCTGATTCGCAAACTTAAGAGAAAAGAGAATGTCTTTGAGGGAATTTGGGGGTATGAAGAAACGGTTATCCCGGATTTGGAACGCGCCTTGCTAGCCGGTCATGATATCAACCTCCTCGGCTTGCGCGGGCAAGCCAAAACACGTCTGGCACGCCTGATGGTTAATCTGCTGGATGAATTTGTCCCCTTCATTGAGGGATCCGAACTTAACGACGATCCGTTCAATCCTATTTCACGGTTCGGAAAAGACAAGATCGGTGAATTCGGGGATGATACCCAGATTAGTTGGATTCCCCGGGAGGAGCGTTATACCGAAAAATTGGCAACACCGGATGTTTCCATTGCCGATCTGATCGGGGATGTTGACCCGATCAAAGCGGCATCGTTAAAACTCCCCTATTCGGATGAGCGGGTTATTCATTTCGGATTAATCCCGCGCTCTCATCGGTGCATTTTTGTGATCAATGAATTACCCGATTTACAAGCCCGCATTCAGGTGGCACTGTTTAATATTTTACAAGAAGGGGATATCCAGATCCGGGGTTTCAAGTTGCGTTTGCCGCTGGAAATTCAGTTCGTATTCACGGCCAACCCGGAAGATTATACCAATCGCGGTAGCATTGTAACACCACTCAAGGACCGGATTGACAGCCAGATTACCACGCACTATCCGAAAACGCTCGAAATAGGCAAGAAAATCACTCAACAAGAGGCGAGGATCAACGAATCGCAGCGGAAGGCTATCGCTTCCCTTGAAATCGCCAAAGACCTGGTTGAGCAAATTGCCTTTGAGGCCCGCAAGAGCGAATATGTGGATGCCAAAAGCGGTGTTTCCGCCCGGCTCACGATATCGGCCTACGAGAATCTGATTGCGGGAGCGGAACGAAGAAGCATTATCAATAATGAAAAAAGTACGACCCTGCGCGTGTCTGATTTCATTGGCGTTGTTCCTTCCATCACCGGCAAAGTCGAATTGGTCTATGAAGGAGAGCAAGAGGGCCCTGGTATTGTGGCCCAAAATCTGATTGGAAAAGCGATCCGAACGCAATTCATCAACTACTTTCCCGATCCCGACAAATTCCGAAAACAAAAAGAAAAAAGTCCGTACAAAAAAATTACAAATTGGTTTGGTGAAGGAAATACCGTGGACTTGCTTCACGATCTCAGCAATCAGGAATACGAACAGAGCCTGAGAAAGGTGCCGGGTCTACTTGATCTCGTCAATGAATTTCACAGGGCACAAGACCTGGCAACAAAACTTTTTCTGATGGAGTTTGCCCTGCATGGTTTATCCGAATACAGCTTGCTGAGCAAGCACAATCTCACAGCAGGACTCCAGTTCAAGGATCTCCTCAGCAGTATGTTTACTTTGCCTAAACCCGGCGGTGACGAAGACGACATCGAAGACGACGAATCATTGGGCGGGCGTAAAACAAGGTAAGTGCCGTTAATAAATCAGAAATCCTTATGAACCCCTCGGAGGTAGTAAGCATTAATGAACGACAACTTTCAGACCTAAAAAGACTGGTGGCGCGGGGCGAAGGTTTGCATCTGGAGTTTAAAAGAAAAGCATCTCACCCCGATAAGATTGTCCGAGAATTAATTGCGTTTGCCAATACGGAAGGGGGAATACTACTCATTGGCGTCGATGACGACAGAAACATCCCCGGGGTAAAGTATCCGGAAGAAGAAGCGTTGGTCATTCGTCAGTCTTTACAAAAATATTGCCGGCCGTTAATTTCGCTTAACGAATCCGTCATCCCGATTTCAACTAAGAAATTTGTGGTTCGGCTCGACGTCATCCCTAATCCAAAAAGACCTCATTACTTTAAACTAAACCATCATTCGACAGAAAGCTATGTTCGCGCGAATGATATGAGCGTAAAGGCAAGTCGCGAAATGCTTGAAATCGTACGCCGTGCGAAACGCAAAAAAAATATCCGGTTTTCCTTCGGCGATGCCGAGAAAACACTGATGGAATATTTAGAGGAAAAAGGTTCAATCTCGCTTACTGAATTCAGGGCGATTGCCAAGCTCAATCGTTTCATCGCCGCCAAGAAATTAATTTTGCTCGTGTTGGCCAACGTGCTCCAGATCCGTCCAACCGAAAAAGGGGATGTTTACTCAAGGGTTAACATTTACGACGTGGAGAATAGTGTAAGGTGATGTAAAAGATTAATCTGAAACACTTGTATTCTTTCTCATGCTTTTGTTAGCTTAGCGTGACAGAAGATGGCGGAGATACGTTTTACACTTACAGGACCTTTTACCCACTGTAAGAAACGTGTCTCCGCTGTTTTTTTGTAAAGAATTTTTGGTATTGATTTTATTTTCCACTCATGAGTAAACTCCAAAAAGAAAAAAAGGTCTTTGTCCTTGACACCTCAGTTATTATTTACGAACATAATTCCATTCTCAATTTCGACGAACATGATGTTGGAATTCCGATCACTGTATTGGAAGAGCTTGACAATTTCAAAAAAGGCAACGACACCAAAAACTTCGAGGCCCGTGAGTTTATCCGACTGATCGACAAACTGGCGAAGGATCAAATGTTACACCGGTGGAACCCCATTAACGGAAAAGGAAAAGGGAATTTCAAGGTCGTCATGGATACCGGGGGAAACGGCTCACTTGATGCAAATAAAGTCTTCAATGAAGATAAGTCTGACCATCGTATCCTGAATTCCGCTTTGTTACTTCAGAAGGAGGAAAAAGGC
>Ga0302324_100024620_pt1 | contig 11584 bp, 10 predicted proteins | sample Palsa_T0_1_FD_201949 | JGI IMG/M metagenome (GOLD analysis project Ga0302324, IMG submission 201949) | Peat permafrost microbial communities from Stordalen Mire near Abisko, Sweden - Palsa_T0_1 | ecosystem: Environmental > Terrestrial > Soil > Palsa > Peat permafrost | place: Sweden: Abisko... | reverse complement strand
TGGTGGCCAAGGCTGCCCACCGCCTCAAGGACGCGCTCGACACCCACACCCATGGCAAGGCCGAGAGCTCCGCGCTGGTCAAGCAGATCAAGGATGAGCTAGCCGCCGAGTTGCCTGCCGACGACCCGGGCGCCAAGAAGAAGCTGAGCCACTATTACGAGCATTTGCGCGAGAGGATTTTCCGCGAGCAGGTGACCAAGGATCGGATTCGTCCCGATCGCCGCGCTTTTGATGAGATCCGCGCTATTTCGATCGAGACCAGCGTGCTGCCCCGCACCCACGGCTCGGCGCTCTTCACCCGCGGCGAGACGCAGGCCCTGGTGACGGCGACGCTGGGCACGCAGGACGACGGACAGCGCCTGGAGAGCTATGAGGGCGAGCAGAAGAAGCCCTTCATGCTGCACTACAACTTCCCGCCGTTTTCAGTGGGCGAAACGGGCCGCATGACCGGCACCGGACGCCGCGAGATCGGCCACGGCGCACTGGCGGAGCGGGCGATTTCCGCAGTCCTGCCCAGCGCTGAGGATTCTCCCTACACCATCCGCATCGTGAGCGACATTCTCGAGTCCAACGGCTCTTCGTCGATGGCCTCGGTGTGCGGCGCAAGCCTGGCGCTCTACGACTCGGGCATCAAGCTCAAGGGCTCGGTGGCGGGCGTAGCCATGGGCCTGGTCAAGGAGGGCGACGACTACGCCATCCTAACCGACATTGCCGGCGCGGAGGATCACTATGGCGACATGGACTTCAAGGTGGCCGGCACGCGCAAGGGGATCACCGCGCTTCAGATGGACATCAAAATTGGTGGCCTCACACGAGAGATCCTGGAGCAGGCCATGGAGCAGGCGAAACGCGGCCGGCTCTTCCTGCTTGACAAGATGGATGCCGTGCTGGATGGACCACGCCAGGAGCGCTCCAAGTTTGCTCCGCGCATCGAGACGGTGATGATCCCGACCGACAAGATTCGCGATCTGATCGGCAAGGGCGGCGCCACGATTCGTGGCATCATCGAGCAGACCGGCGCCAAGATCGACGTGGACGACACCGGCCGCGTGAGCGTGGCCTCGTCGGACGCCGATGGCTTGAAGAAGGCGCTCGAAATGATCGGCAACATCACCGCGGTGCCAGAGATCGGCAAGGTCTACCTGGGCAAGGTGGTGCGGCTGGCCGAGTTCGGCGCGTTTGTCGAGCTGTTCCCCGGCACCGACGGGCTGCTGCACATCTCCGAGATCGCCGAACACCGCGTCAAGGAAGTGAAGGACGAGCTGCGCGAGGGCGATCAGGTGATGGTGAAGGTGCTGGCCATCGAGGGCAATCGCATCAAGCTCAGCCGCAAGGCGCTCATCCGCGAGCAGAAGGCCAAGCTGGCTCAGTCGGCGCCTGCCGAAAACGGCTCGGCCGAAATCGAACCGTCGGAAGCTCCGTCCACACCGAAACCCCGTCACGAGTTAGAAGAGCGCCAGCCCAGCTCCAATCAGAGCACCATCCTGATCGAGGGCGGCGACGACTTTGACGAGGAAGACGGCGAAGAATTCGACGAGGAGACCGAGCCCAACTTCAACCGCGTGGAGGGCGCGCCGGTGCCGGTGGGCCAGGCGGTTGGCGCGGGCCGTCCGCCGCAGGGCGGCGGACCCAACAACAATCGCCGCCGCCGCCGCCGCCGTCCAGGTGGCCCCGGTGGTGGGCGCGGACCTGGCGGCGGGCAGTAGCCGTCGCTTCGATCCATCCAAGCAAGCCGGCCCGGAAGCGCATGCGCTTCCGGGCCGATGCTTTTCTGACCGGCTTCTCACGGCCCCATCCGATGCGATCACGCGAATTACTGTATCCAGCGAAGTGGGATGATTCACCGTCCGCTGAAGCAGTCAAAAGTCACCTTCTTGCTATTACGAAAATCACCTATATCAATGAATACAGATATCTTTAGTTGATTACCTAGACAAACGTACCAACAAAGGCATCAGATCACCGTACCGGGGGTGTGCTGTGTCCAGATTCCTTATCCCGTTCCGCATGCACTCTTCAGGATGGCTGCTGGTTGCGATGTGCGCGGCCATTGGCGTTTTCTCATTTGGTCTCTCGCTCGGCTTCGCTCTCGGCGCCCTGCTGTTGGCGAGCCTGCTGCTGCACGAGGTAGGTCATATGACGATGGCCACGCTGCTCGGCGTTCCGGTCAAGGAATTCGGAATCTGCCTGGCCGGCGCCTACAATCGCAGAGCCTATGCTCGCCGCCGCCGCGACGAATGTCTGATCTCCATCTCCGGCCCGATGATGAATCTGTTCCTGGTGGTTCCGCTGCTGTTCGTACCACGCATCGGTTCCCAGGCTGCACTTTGCAATCTGGCGCTGTTCCTGTTCAATCTGCTGCCCATTCCATCGAGTGACGGATTGCGGATCGTGCGCAACATCTGGCGCTCAGGCGAATCCGAGCGCATGGTTCCGGCGCTCGACGCGTCTGGCCCACGCTAGCGCCTTTTCGATCCAGGTGTTTACAGGTCACATGGGCTTCTGAGATTCCCACCCTTTGTGCGAAGGACGCACAGATCGAAAGCGTTCTGGACTTCAGCTGGCCTGCTCCTGGTATTGAAATGCCGCTCTGGCCTCAGCCTCGGCAGGCGTGAGGGGCTCGATGGTTTGCAGGGAGCTGTGCTTGGCGTCGTACATGCGCAGGTCGGCCTGGATGCACAATGTCTCCATGTCGGGCGCATCGTGAGGAAAAACCGCGATGCCGACGCTCGCGCCTATGCGCACGGTGTGCTGCCCAAGCTGAATGGGCTCGTTGAGCAACTGGATCAGCGACTGGCCGACGTGCAGCGCTTCGTCGCGGCTGGCGGGCTCCTCCAGGATCACAGAGAATTCGTCGCCGCCGGTGCGAGCCACGGTGTCGGAGCGGCGCACGCGCGCAGAGAATATGGTCGCCACGCGCTGCAGCAGCAGATCGCCCACATGATGCCCCAGCGAATCGTTCACATGCTTGAATCGGTCGAGGTCGATCACCAGCAGGCCGGCCTGCGCGTCGGTGCGGCGGGCGCGCTCCAGGGCGTTGGCCAGCCGGTCCTGGAAGAGCCGCCGGTTGGGCAGTCCCGTCAGGTCATCGTGCAGGGCCAGATACTTGTTGTGCTCGATCTGGTTCTCCAGCAGCAGCAGGATCATGCCCACCGCGACCACGTACTTGGGCAGGTTCCAGACCTCGCTCTCGATGTGGATGGCCGGGAAGATTGCCTGCTGGACGGGCGCGACCACAAAGACGAACGCCCAGGCCAGGAATCCAGAAATGGTGATGAAGGCGCCGGCCGTCCCGCGCCGGTACATGTACCAGAAGTGCAGCGTGCAGCCTATGTAGACGGTGAACAGGACCGCGTTCATAGCCAGGTCCGCACCACCCGGCCGGCTCTGCACAGCCAGCAGGAAGATGGAGAGCGCGACATGCACGGAGACCATGATCCAGCGCAGCGGGTGGTTGAATCTGCGCAGGGAGGCGAGCGTAATTGCCAGCGGCAACAGGCCAAACATGGCTGCAGCCGGCCTCAGCGCCCACATGGGAATGGGGTCGGCGTTGATCACGCCGATGTAGGCCGTGTTTGCGGCCAGCAGCGCAATCAGAATCCAGCGGCTGGAAGATTCCCGGCGATACGGAACTGAGGCCCACATGAACAGCACGCCTGCCCATGTGAGCGCTGCCAACCCCACTGTGACGGCCAGGTAGCCCCACTTCCCTTGCGCATTGAGGAACAGGAACGCTCCGAAGTGCACGGCAATCATGATCCAGCCAGTGAGCCAGAGCCCGGAGACCGGAGTCTGACTGCGCCGCGCCACCGAAGCAAATGCGCTCGCGAGCAATGCCACGGCTGCCAGGTCAGGGAGTTCACTCCAATTCACCACAGCCACCCCTTAAAGCCAAACTTCGTTCATTTAATAGAATCGACCATTCCACCGGAAATGACATAACCCTTTAGTAGCAGGAAGGTCACTGGTGGGGCGAACTTCAGTAACGCAACCCGCAGTCTGCCCCGTAATTCAGTGGATAACCCCGCACCGATTCCTCTCGGCAGCCAGGACTATCTCCAATAGACTCGGAACGATGGCGGCATGTCTTTATATCGTGGTTGAGGGCGAAGACCCTGGCTTTGACATCTTTGTGAACGGCCACGCGCTGGCCCGCAACGAGGATGCGCTGGAGCGTGTGGCCGAGCGGATGAATGTACGGCCGCTGCTCGAGTTCTTCTCCGCCGACGAGAACTCCATGGCGTTGCTGCTCGAGCAGGGTGCGGGCGATCCGGACTGGGCGCGGCATTTGCCCCAGCCGCAGTGGTTTGGCGCCACCGACGGCTTGCTCACCACCTGTGCGCTGATCGATTTTCTCGCCCTGCACCCCGCGGCGCTGGGCTCGGAGACTCTCCCGGTGCTGAGCGAGCTGCGAGAGTACGAGCGGGTGCTGCGCAAAGCAGCTCAGCGGGGAATGCGCTGGCACATCGCGGTGAGCTGGCGCTGAGCCTTCAGCGCGCCAGAACTGCCTCTTCGCGGGCAGCGAATACATTGCCCATGCGGCGGATCTGCGCGCCCACGCCGCGCAGTTTCTCCTCGATGCGCTCGTAGCCGCGGTCCATGTGGTAGACGCGGTCCAGGATCGACTCCCCATCGGCTACCAGCGCGGCCAGCACCAGCGAGGCGGACGCGCGCAGGTCCGAACACATCACGGCTGCCGACGACAAACCCGCGCCGCCGCGCACCGTGGCTGTCGAGCCGTCGACCTTGATGTTCGCGCCCATCCGCACCAGCTCCTGCACGTGCATGAAGCGGTTCTCGAAGATGTTTTCCTTCACCACGCTCACGCCGTCTGCCTGCGTGGCCAGCGCCATGTACTGCGCCTGCATGTCGGTGGGAAACCCGGGATACTCTTCGGTGGAAATATCGGCCGGGTTGAGCTTGCCGTCGGCGCGAACGCGAATGGTGTCAGGCCCCAGAATGTTGACTCGCGCGCCGGCCTCTTCAAGCTTGGCCAGAATGGCGCCCAGATGCGATGCGTTGCAGTTGGACACGATCAGGTCGCCGCGCGTGATGACGCCGGCCACCAGCAGCGTCCCTGCCTCAATGCGATCGGGAATGATGCGGTGGCGTGCCCCATGCAGCCGCGTGACGCCCTTTACCCGGATCGTCGACGTGCCCGCGCCCTCGATGCGCGCGCCCATGGCGGTGAGCAGCGCGGCAAGGTCGCCAACTTCAGGCTCGCGCGCGCAGTTTTCCATCAGCGTTTCGCCCTCGGCCAGCACGGCGGCCATCAGCAGATCTTCAGTGCCGGTGACGGTGATCCTGTCAAAGACCAAATGCGCGCCGCGCAGACGGCCGGTGCGCGCCTCCAGGTACCCGTGCTCCTGGGTGATGGTGCAGCCCATCTTTTCCAGGCCCTTGATGTGCAGATCGATGGGCCGTCCGCCGATAGCGCATCCGCCGGGCATGGCTACGCGCGCCATGCCCGTGCGCGCCACCAGAGGGCCAAGCACCAGCGAACTGGCACGCATCGTCTTGACGATTTCATACTTGGCCACCGGGTCGGAGAGCGTGGCGCAATTGATGGTGGTGCGGTGCTGGGCGCGGCCGTAGCCAAGCTGCACCTTGGCGCCCATCGACTCAAGCAGGCGGCGCTCGGTCTCGATGTCCCGCACCTGGGGAATGTTCTCGAGCGTGACTTCTTCCTCGGTAAGGATGGCGGCGGCCATGCAGGGCAGCGCGGAGTTCTTGGCGCCCGACACGCGCACCGTGCCGATAAGGGGATTGCCGCCGCGAATGACAAATTTATCCATGAAGAGTGGGGATTCTCCTGGATTCCAGTGTAAAGGGAAGCGGGCGAAACGTCCGCCCGGTCCGTACCATAGCCGCCAACAGGGCTATTTGTACAGCATATGGATGGTGATGCCGGTCTCGGGGCAACCAACTTGGACCAGCGCATCCTTGAAGGGCGCGGGGCCCCAGCCGACGTGCGGATTGTTGGCGAATCCGAAGCCTTCTTTGGGGATGCCGAGAAAGTTCTTGTCCAGCCTGGCGTTGCTGTTCTCGTCGTGGATGACGGCCACGCCGTAGTTGCCGGGCGGCAGGTTTTCCCAAACGGCTGTTGCCTTGCGTGTGCCGGGAGGAATCGGCGCCGGGCCGACGCGAAAAGCCTTCTTCGTGTCGTCGGGCCAGCCGTCCGCGGAAGTGAAGAGCACTGAGCCCAGGTTGCCGTTGGAGTTGCGCAGCCCATCGACATGAATGCGCAGCGTACAGCCTGCGGGAGTACCCGCTGCTGCGGGCTGCACGATTCCCGGCATGGCCGGGACCGCGAAGATCGGTAAAAGTGAAACGGCCGAAAGCAAGTGAGAAATCTTCATTGCGTATGAGACGGGATTCAGGAGGCGATCGATATTGGTATTCCATCCTTGCGCCAGAAAAAAGGGGCGCCCGGCCCAGAGGGCACCCCGGCGCCCAGAAGGGGCACCCACATTGTTCTTATGCAGTCACCGCGACCTCAGCGCAGCTTGCGGCCTGCACTTGCTCACGGATCGCATCGATCACCAGGTCGGGCTGGTCGAGGTGGATCCAGTGCGCGCTGGCGGGCGCAATTACCTGCTGCACATTGTCGCCGATGCGGCGCAGACACTCGTCGGAGAGCGGCGTCGATTGGCCCGGCGTGAGCACCAGCACCGGAATCTCGCGGATGGGTTCGGCGTCGCGCATCTCGCGCACTGTATCGGAAACCGCCGCTACGTGGCTGCGCATGCCCGCGTAAAACGCCGGCCGCGACCAATGCGAGGCCACCATGGGCCACACCTCGCGCGGCATCTTCGTCACTTCGTGCGTCACGCGCGCCAGCACATGCCTCCCGCCTGCGCCTGTTGCACCGGCCAGGCTGCGCGACAGCAGGCCAGTGCGGCAGAAGAACGACGTGACCGCAAGGCGCGCCAAGCCTATGCGCGCAATGGGAATGGCATAGGTTGAAAGTCGTTTGCCGCGATCCACCTGCGCCTGCTTGCCGGGATTCATGGGCGGCCACTCGTCGCAGCGCATGGGATCGACCATCACCACGCTCGCAACCTCGCTCGGATACATGAGCGCAAAGCGCCACACCACGAGGCCGCCGAAGGAGTGTCCCACCAGCACGTACGGCGGCTCGATGTTCGCGCGCTCAAGCATCTCATGCAGCTCGGCGGCAATGTTGGCCGGCGTACGCGCCGTGCGGCAGGGGCCGCTCCAACCCAAACCTGAGCGGTCGTAGGAAGCGGTGCCGGCAAAGCGCGAGACCGTCTCCTGAATGTGAAACCAGTTGAGGTTGGTGGCGGCGATGCCGGCCTCGAAGAGCACCGTTGGCCCGTCGCCGCAGCCTTTTTCGACGACGTAGAGCTTGCGCCCGCCGCCGATGTCGATGGAGCGGCCCGCGCCCGCGTAGCGCCGCCGGTCGCTCCGCTCGCCGAGCCATTGGTACACGCAACCCGCGGCAATCAGCACGGCTGCAAATCCGAAAACGATGAGAAAAAGATTCATGGACCATCCTGAAAATGAACAAGCGCGGTGGGGCTGAAGTCCTTCAGGGTGAGATTGGCCTTGGCGCTGCCGCCGTTGACGATGAGCAGCGTGGAGCCGGCCTGGCCGCGAACTTTCGCCTCAATCTGGCTCGCGGACCACACACCGCCGTTGTGACGCAGGCCAAAATACGTGAATTCCTTCACGGCTGCCGTGTCTTTCGCGGATTTCTCAGCGTATACGGGAAACCCGATGCTCTTGTCGAGCCATGTTTTCACCTGGGAATAGTGCGTGCGATCGGCGCTGCCGGGCGTGCTCATGATTACATCGCAGTCGCGTGCGCCATACTTGGCCGGTTCGAGCGCGGTCTGGCCAGGCCAGAAATACTGCGATTCAAAGAGGTCTTCGTAGCTGAAGCCGGCGCCGAGCGGCCCATCGGACCATTTGTCGAAAGGCAGCGCCGCAGCTGCCTTGTCGCCGGGGTGGGCGATCTGAATCGCGTTGTGACCCTCGGGCCGCATCTCGAGCAGCACATGCGCGCGCGCCGAGGCCGGCGAATTGATCTCCAGCAGCACGCGCAGCACGCCGGGAAACCAGTGCGCCTTGAGCGTAACGCCGTAGCTCAAGCGCGCGCCTGCTGCGTCGACGCGCACAAGTTGGCCGGTGGCGCGATAGTCGGCCTCCTGGATGCGCTGCCGCGGAACGGCGAGCACGGCGCTCACATCGGCGGCCGGAGCAGCCATGCCAAACAAGAGGGGCGCGACGGCCAGCATGAGCGCTCTCATGACTCGATCCTGCCGTCGCGGATGCGGATGTGGCGCGGCGCCGAGCGCGCAATGTCGTCTTCGTGCGTGATGACAATCAGCGTCATGCCGCGGCGCTGCTGGATGCCGATGAGCATCTCCATGATACGCGCGGAGTTGGTGCTGTCGAGGTTGCCGGTCGGTTCGTCGGCCAGCAGGATCTCGGGATCGTTAGCCAGCGCGCGCGCAATGGCCACGCGCTGCCGCTCGCCTGCGGAAAGCTCATTTGGAAACTGCCGCAGCCGGTGCTCCAGGCCCATCTCGCGCAGCAATGCTTCGGCGCGGACCGCACGGTTGGGACTGCCGTTTCCGTTGCGCTGCACACCGAGCATGGGCACCTGCACATTTTCAAGGGCGCGCAGCGTGGGCAGCAGGTAAAAAGCCTGGAAGATGAATCCCACGTGCGTGGAGCGATAGGTGTCGAGGCTGATGGCCGAGCCCAGGCGGTTATTCTTGAAGAGCACTTCGCCGCTCGTAGCAGTGTCGAGCCCGCCCAGGAGTTGCAGCAGCGTCGACTTGCCGCTGCCGCTGGGGCCGCTGATGGTGACGAACTCACCTGCATGGATGGCCAGATCGACGCCGCGCAGGGCCTCGATGCGGCCTTCGTCGTAGCTCTTGCGTAGGCGCCGGACCTCGAGAATGGGCTCAGTCATGGCGCAGGGCCTCCACCGGCGACAGGCGCGCGCCACGCCATGCGGGCAGTGCTCCGGCGGCCAGTCCAGCCAGCACGGCGATGCCCAGCGCCTCTGAAATCATCAGCAACGGCAGCGACGCCGACGCAATGCTTGCGGTCTGCGGCAAACGAGCCAGCACGCGCAGTGCGCCCCAGCCGACTGCGATTCCGACCAGCCCGCCGGCAAGGCCCAGCACGGCCGCCTCGGTCTGAATGAGCAGCATGACGCGCCAGCTCTTCCAGCCCAGAGCGCGCAGGATGCCGATCTCGCGCGTGCGCTCAAATACCGACATGGCCATGGTGTTGGCGATGCCCAGGATGCCGATCAGCAGCGCAATCGACGACGTACCCCACGCCGCAGCCTGCGCCAGCAACACCAGCTGGTTGCTGCTGGCCCGCTCCGCGGCGGGAACAGCGCGCAAGCCCGGCAGCATGGCCTGGATTGCGTTCTGCGCGCTGGCCACCCAGGCCTCCTGCGACTCGCCCGAGGGCGCAGGCTTGAGACGCACATGAAACGCCGTTACCTTCCCCTGCTGGGCGCCCAGGCGCTGCATCTGGTCGAGCGGCAGAATCACCGCGCCGGCCTCAAGAGCTGAGCCGCCGTGATAGATGCCCACAATGGTGAACGGCGAAGCCTGAATCTCCAGCGTGTCGCCCACTTTCTCCTTCAGGTTCTCCGCCAGCAGGTCGCCCAGCATGGCTTCGGGCTGTCCATCCTGAAAGCGCCGTCCCGCAACGATCTTCAGCGCGTCAAATTCATACGAGTCGGCCTTCCATCCGTAGGCCAGCGCGTTCACCTCCGGCGTCAGGTCCATCAGGTTCAGGATCATGGGCGTGGCCCTGTCTACCATGGGCAGCGCCTGCAGGCGCGCGCCGTCTTTCTCGTCGACGGTGGTGTTGAGGATGGTCTGCTGCACCACGGCGATATCGGTGCCGCTGCTCTGGTACATGCGCAGCCATTCATGCTCGAAGGAGCGCGAAAACCCTACCAGTCCGACGAACGCGCCGATGGCCATGCCGATGCCACACAGGGTCAGCAGCGTGCGCAGACGCCGCCGCCAGAGATTCTTCCAGGCGAACAGAGCGAAAGATAATTGTGCGGCCATGGGTGCGAGAGGGGTCCTCTTAAGCTACCGGAGAAGAGAAGGGAAGCCTGTGTGAGGAGTGTAGCGGCGCGGGAGGGGCCGTGTCCATGATGGATTGCGATGGAATGGAATTTCTGCTGGGTTACTCCCAGGCGCCGGAACCGACAAAGCCGGCCCAGTACCACGGATGCGTGCTCTTGCCGGCGGCGCGCCGCTCCAGCAGCAGGCTGCGCGAGGCATTCCATACCGCGTCGGAGGTGCTGGCGTGGCGGCCGAGCCGCTCCGCGTATAGGTTGTGCATGAACTGGTGGGTGATTTTGTCGTCCACCGGCCACAGCGTCATGATGACGCTGCGCGCTCCGGCAACGCGAAAGGCGCGTTCCAGGCCCAACACGCCCTCGCCGTCGTGCAGTTCGCCATTGCCCGTGTTGCAGGCCGAAAGCACCGCCCAGTCCACACCGCTCAGGTCGAGAGATGCGATCTGCTGCGCGGTCAGGATGGAATCTTCGCGGTTGCTGTTGGCGCCGGCAAACACGAGGCCGGAGTGCATGAGCGGGTTGCCGTTGCCGCAGGACTGGTCCAGCAGAAAAGCATGTGTGGCCACATGCAGAATGCGATTGTGCTCGGCCTCCGACAGGAAGCGCCCTCGCGTGGCGTCTGCGCCCGTGACCAGCGATGCAGTCTCGCTGCGGTTCCAGCGCCGCCACGCCTGGGCGATCTCCGAGACTTCACTGCCCGAGCCCGGCAGCGGATGAAAGTCCAACGTGTGGAATTCATCGCAGGAAACGGTCCCGCCGCGCAGCGGGGCCGCCGGCTCTGCGTTGCTGGCCAGGTTGAACTGAGGGCTGCCGATGGCCAGCAGGCCGGTTTTCTTCGCCGTGTCTTCGGCGGGAACAAGGTCCCGTTCACTGGTAAGCATGTGGATCACCGGCCCGTGCTCGACCAGATAGCCGTTCCCCTCCGGCAGCCCGGCAAAGGGGATCAGGTTGAGAACGCCGTCTGCGACCACGAGAGCCAGCCTCGCGCCGGCCGCATCGGCGCGCAGCGGATCCCAGATCTTCCTGCGCAGCACTTCGCCGGCCTCGCGATACTGGCGCTCATTACGCCGCGCTCCCATGCCGCCGCCATGCGCCTCGGCATCGGCAGCGGCCCGCGCGCTCGTCACCAGATCGTCAATCGGTTTGGCCGCGCCCAGATCGTAGACGCGAATCCGCTCCGAACCGGGATGAAGAACAAAGGCCAGGTAGGACCATTCGCTCCTGGCGTTTGGGTCGCGCGACTCCAACGGATGGCGGAGGTAATTCACATACGAAATCAGCACCGAGTGCTGCGGGAGATGGGCGCGCACGTCATCCAGCGCCACGGTGCGGTTGCGCTGGTCGGCCCGAAAAGCGAGGCTGCGTTCGGCCAGCAGTCCTAACTGTAGGAATCCGATCAGTAACGGCCGACTTGGTTAAGGCGAGGGCGCATTTCCCTGGACCATCGCCGAACACAAGGCATGCCAGTCGGGGAAGAGAAAATAGGCGGTGATGGTG
>Ga0302324_100024619_pt1 | contig 11584 bp, 9 predicted proteins | sample Palsa_T0_1_FD_201949 | JGI IMG/M metagenome (GOLD analysis project Ga0302324, IMG submission 201949) | Peat permafrost microbial communities from Stordalen Mire near Abisko, Sweden - Palsa_T0_1 | ecosystem: Environmental > Terrestrial > Soil > Palsa > Peat permafrost | place: Sweden: Abisko... | reverse complement strand
TCATCTTTTAATTTCCACCTTGTTCGAAAGATTTCGCTCATGCGGGTTTGATGCCGTCCGCATCGATCTGTTCGCGGCAAGGAGGATGGAAGTTACGGTTTACTTATGCAAACCGGTCATCGGCGCGCGCTCAACGCAACGTGGCTGCCGAGTTGGTGGCGAACTGTAACAGAGCCGAAGGGAAAAGGCCAAGACCCAATACGCCAATCGCGCTCACCCACATCGCGAGGCGCAGACTGAACGGCGGAGCCTCCAGCTGCATGGTGGCCACATCCGGTTCGCGCATGTAAATCGCCACAATGATTCTCAAGTAATAATAAGCCGCAATCGCGCTGTTCACCAGTCCAAGAATGGTCAGCCACACCAGGTGAGAATTCAGGGCGGCCTGAAAGACGTAAAACTTGCCAAAGAAGCCGCCGGTGAGCGGCACGCCAATCAGCGAGAAAACGAAAATGGAAAGCAGTGCCGCAGTAGCCGGCTCACGCCGTCCCAAACCCGCCAAGTCTTCAATCCTTACAAAGCGCTCATGCCGCGAAGCGACGTAGCCAATGACCGCAAAGGCCCCAATATTCATGAGCGCGTATGAAACCAGATAGAACATGGCCGCCGACACGCCAATACTGGATGCGGCTGTCAGCGCCACCATTACGTATCCAGCGTGGGCAATCGAGCTGTAACCCATCAAACGTTTGACGTTGGTTTGCAGCAATGCACCCAAATTGCCAACGAACATTGTTCCCAGCGCACAGCCCCACATCAACCAAGCCCAACGTTCATGAATTGGCAGAAACGACGTCATAAAGAGGCGGAAAAAAACCGCGAAAGCCGCCGCTTTGGGGCCGGCGGACATAAAGCCACTGGCGGGAGCCGGCGCACCCTGATATACATCGGGCGCCCACATCTGAAACGGAGCCACCGACACCTTGAAAGCCAATCCTACAAACACCAGGGCCACGGCCACCGAAATAATCGCCGTTTGGTTTTCCGGCATCCACTTTCGAATATCCTCTAAATTGGTAGAGCCAACCAATCCGAAAATCCAAGCCGTGCCGTACAAAAGAAAGGCCGTCGCAAACGAACCAAGGAGAAAATACTTCAGCGCCGATTCATTGTTACGCCGGTCGTCTCGCAGGAAACCCGCCATCACATATGTTGCAATGGACGAGATCTCGAGGCCAATGAACACCATGATGAGATCGTCGGCCGTCACCATAATGCACTGGCCGACCATCGAAAACAGAATCAACGAGTAGAACTCACCGCCGGCCCGCGAATCTTCGCGGTCGAGATAGCTCAAAGAAGCCAACGTAGATAAAAATCCAACTCCTATGATGACCGCGCGGAAAAAAATGCCAAAGCCATCCACCACCAGCATTCTGTGAAAAGCGGTCTCTGGCCCAATCAAAGGCCCGGCAATCAACCCTGGAATGTTTGTAACGAACGCAGCGGCAATACCCACCAGCGAAATCACACCCAAGTATGTGCGCTTCCCGCGACTGACAGCCTCGAGCATCATAACCGCTATGCCGAAAAAGGCCAGCAGGATTTCAGGCAAGATGCGCAAGTAATCCGCGACCGGCGGTATGAGGCCGGCGAGACTAGCGGGCATGAAGCACCTCGGCCACTGCATTGATCGCGTTCACGCCGCCGCCGGCCGCATCCAGCTTCACCCGGTATTGGTTATTCATGTTCGTGCTATCAAGCAACTGGGAAGTTGCCATTGAAATGCTTGGCATGAAACTTTGGGTATAGCAGCCCAGCCAAACCATCAACAAAAGTAAGGGGACAATCGGAACCCAATCCCGCCATTGCAAGTCTTGGAAATGCTCGATCGCCACGTTCAGCTTGCCGAGGAAAACCCGCTGATACATCCATAACATGTAAGAAGCGGACAGAATCACGCCTAAAGCAGCCCATATGGCCCAATTGAAATTTGCCAAAGCTGCGCCTTGGAGCAGCAGAAATTCGCCGACAAAATTGCACAGCGTGGGTAAACCGACGCTCGCGAACAACGCAATCGAAAAAACGGCCGCCAGGCGCGGAGCCAAACCAGCGATGCCCCCGAAATCGGCAATCTCGAGCGAATGCCGGCGCGACTCAAGGTAGCCCACGAGCAAAAAGAGCGCGCCCGTCGATATGCCGTGCGCCAACATCTGGTACACGGCGCCATCGGCACCCTGCTGATCGAAAGCGAAGATACCCAGAACGATCACGCCCACATGGCTAAACGAGGAATACGCGAGCAGGCGTTTGATGTTGGTTTGAACCAACGCCAACAGCGCGCCGTAAACGATGCCAATGATGGCGCAAACCGCAATCCAGGGCGCCAGGCGATGCGCTGCCGAGGGAGCCAACGCAATAGCGTAGCGCAGCAGCCCATACGTACCCATTTTCGACATGACCGCCGCTAACAAAAATGTCGCCGGCATCGGCGCTTCCGCGTAAGTGTTGGGCAACCATGTGTGCAGCGGAAACACCGGCGCTTTGACGGCAAACGCCGCCAGCAGTCCCACAAAAATCAGCATCTGGTCGCGCGAGCTTAGCGAAGTCTGGCCGGACGAGACAGCTTTGAGAATCTCCGGGTAATCAAACGAGCCGGTCAAAGTGTGCAGGTAAAGAACCGATCCCAGCATGAGGACGGAACCCGCCATCGTGTACACGAAAAACTTTACCGAAACTTTGAACCGGTTGGGGCCACCCCAGCCGCCCACCAGCAAGTACATGGGCACCAATGCAATTTCCCAGAACACATAAAAGACGAACATATCGAGGGCGGAAAAAACGCCGATCAGGCCGAACTCGAAGAGCATCAGCATCGCAAAAAAACTTTTGCGCCGCTCTTTCACCATTTTTTCCGTCGCCCAAACAGCCATCGGAACCAGCAAGGTTGTCAGCAGAATCAGCCACAGGCTAATGCCATCCACACCCATATGCAGGCGGATCTTCAAGCCTTCCACCCAGGGCGAATCGATCTCTGAAGTGAAGTTGGCTGCGTGCGCCAGCACGGGCGGAATGAGACGTAACGCCGCGACAAAGGCAGCCAAAGAGGAAATCAGAGCATAGAAAAAAGGCAGCCGTGAACGCCGGGGAGCCGCTGTCACAACAAAGAAACCAGCCAGCGGAATCAGCAGCGTGATGGCGAGATAGTTCGCAGAGAGAATCGCAGCCAGGATGGAATCCATGCTATCGCGCCCCCTGCGTCGCCAATCCCAACACAAAAATTAACAGGAGCGAGCCAGCCAGAATCCAAGTCGCATAATTGCGGATGCTGCCCGATTGCCAGCGGCGCAATACCGAGCCGACAGACTGAATCGCACTCCCCAAACCGTTTACCAAGCCGGTATCAATCAGCCCCTCGTCTACTCCGCGCCATAACACTGTCCTCGAAATCGCATTCAGCGGTCTCACAATCGTCGCGGAATAGAGCTCATCCACGTAATACTTATTCACCAGCAAAGTGTAAATAGGGCCAGCGGCTGACTTGAGCGAATCGCTGAGCGACGGTTGAACCACGTAAATCAATGTAGCGAGCAGAATGCCCGCGATGCCGAAGCTGGCCGAAATAATCATCGGCTGCATGGCTTCGTGCTCCGCGACTGGGAATAAAGGCGCGAGCCAATGCGGGACACTCAAAAATCCGCCGCCGAGTGAGAACGCAGCCAGCACCATCAGCGGAAATGTCATCACCAAGGGCGATTCATGCGGGTGATGGTGTCCGCGATACTTGCCAAAGAACGTCAGGAAAAAAGCGCGAAACACGTAAAATGCCGTGACACCAGCGGTGACCGCTCCGGTCCAGAACATCCACGGAGCGCTCTCATACGCGGCCGACAAAATCGCATCCTTACTGAAGAATCCAGCGAAAAAAGGAAAACCGGAAATGGAAAGACTGGCGATTCCGAGCGTATAGAATGTCACCGGCATTACTTTGCGGAGTCCGCCCATATGCCGTAGATCCTGCTCGCCGCTCAGACCGTGAATCACGCTGCCCGCGCCCAAGAAAAGGAGCGCCTTGAAGAATGCGTGCGTCATCAGGTGAAAGATGCCGGCTGAATAAGCGCCTAATCCGACACCCAAAAACATATAGCCGAGTTGCGAAACGGTGGAATAGGCAAACACTTTCTTGATATCGTTCTGCGCCAAGCCAATGGTCGCGGCAAACACCGCCGTCAGCAATCCAACCACGGCGACAACGTGCATCGCGGCAGGCGCATGGTCATAAAGGAAGGACATGCGCGCCACCATGTACACGCCTGCTGTCACCATGGTTGCCGCGTGGATCAAAGCGGAGACGGGAGTAGGGCCGGCCATGGCATCAGGCAGCCAGACATAGAGAGGAAGCTGCGCCGATTTGCCACACGCGCCCATAAACAACAGAAGAGTAATGACGCCCAAGCCGCCCAGCGACGTCTCGATCGGGACACCTTTGACCGCGGCGGCGATGGCGCCAAAATCCAGCGTACGAAAGCGCGCCACCAGCAGGAAGATGCCGAGCATGAAACCAAAATCGCCAATGCGATTCACGATAAACGCTTTGTTAGCTGCATCCCCGGCAAACTTCTCTTTAAAATAGAAGCCGACAAGCAGATAGCTGCATAAACCCACGCCTTCCCACCCGACAAACAACAAAAGTAAGTTAGAAGCCAGCACCAGCAACAGCATGAAGAACATGAACAGGTTCAAATATGCGAAGAACCGCGCATAGCCTTCCTCGTGTTCCATGTAGCCAATTGAGTAGGTGTGGATGAGCAGACCTACGCCGGTGACAACGAGTAACATCACCGCGGTCAAACGATCAACCGTAAGATCGAAACCGATCTTCAGCATGCCGCTTTGAATCCAGGTGAAGCCGTGCTCAGTAACCACACTATCGACCGGATAGATCTTCGAAAGTGAAAACAATACCAAGCCGAAAGACGCCGCTACCGAGCCGACCGCGATAATATTGACAAGCTGCTTCGGGAAGCGCTTACCCAACAAGCCGTTCAACAGAAAGCCGATCAGCGGACAAAAAGGTATGAGCCAAAGGTTCATGATGGGTAGCGTTAGAGCTTCATCGAATCGACTTCATCGATTTGCAGCGTGCCTCGGTTCTTAAAGACAGTCAAAATGATGGCAAGCCCCACGGCCGCTTCTGCCGCGGCCACGACCATCACGAAAAACGCGTAAATATGGCCGTCAATGTTCTTGTTGTCGTAAGAGAAAGTTACAAAACTCAAGTTCACGGCGTTCAACATCAACTCAATAGACATGAACACGGTAATGACGCTCTTGCGGTAGATAAAGCCCGCGATGCCCAGCCCAAACAGAACGGCACTGAGAATCAGATAGGCGGACAGCGGTATGCGGTCTATCAATCGATCTCCTTTTGGGCTAAGACAACGGCGCCCAGAATCGCAATAAGAATAAGGACGGAAACGACTTCGAACGGCAGCAGAAATTTGGTGAACAACTGTTTGCCGATTGCCTCAGCCGTGCCGCCCACCCATTCGCCGAAACTCACTTCCGACACGGTGGATGGAAACGTTTGCCGAATAAGGAACGACAACAACACAACCAGGACCGCCAACAGCGGAAACCCGGCAATCTGCGCAAACAGAGACTTGTCGCTGCGCTTCTCAGCGCCAGCATTCAGCAGCATGATCACGAATATAAACAGCACCATGACCGCGCCGCCGTAAACAATCATCTGCGCCATGGCAATAAACTCCGCACCGAGCAACAGATAGAGCAGCGCCAGGGACGACATAACGCCTATGAGCGAAAGGGCGCTGGAAATCGGATGCGTTTGCAGCACCAGGTTCAAACCGCAGCCGATAGCGGCGATGGCGGCGATGATGAAAAGGATTGAGTCCATTGGTTTCGGCCTACTTTTGATCGGGGAAAACGGCCACCATCAAGGCCGTGAGCAGCAGGTTGATCAGCGCGCACGGAAAGAGAAACGTCCAGGCAAAATGCATCAACTGATCGTAGCGGAAACGGGGCAAAGTGCCACGAATCCAAATATAGACAAACAGCAGGAATCCAGCCTTGCCCACGAACCAGAAGACGGGCACCAGGTAGGTTTGCAAAAAGGGAATTGCAAATAGGAACGCCAGCAGCAACGCCCCGATACCAAAAATCGGGAAGGTGACATGATCGCCTTTACGCCCGATTTTGTTGCCCTGCAGAAACAGAAGCATGGCTGCGGCAACAAAAACCACCGAAGGGACCCAATCCGAATAGGGCGCGGGAAACAACGGATGCCAGCCGCCCAAAAAAAGCACTGTGGCAACGCAGGCAATCGTCACCATATTGGCGTATTCGGCCATAAAAAAGCAGGCGAATTTCATGCTGCTGTATTCCGTATGAAATCCCGCCACCAGTTCGTTCTCCGCTTCCGGCAGATCGAAAGGAATGCGGTTCGTCTCGGCAAAACCGGCAATCATGAAAATAAGGAAGCCAAAAATCTGCGGGAACGGTAACTGAAAAATGCTCCAGCGCGGAATCAGGTCGAAGTAATAGCCTGCCTGCGAATCTGTAATCGCTCGCAAGCTCAAATGGTTAGCCAAAAGCAAGGGCGAAATAATCACCAGCGTGAAAGGCAGCTCATAGCTGATCATTTGCGCGCTGCTCCTCAGACCGCCCATCAGTGAATATTTATTGTTTGAAGACCAACCGGCGAGCGCGATTCCGTAGACACTAATCGAACTAACGGCCAGAATAAACAAGATGCCGACATTTGGATTGGCGATCTCCATAAACGTCTTGCCGAAAGGCACCGCCACTTCCGGCCCAAACGGAATGATCGAGATCGAGACCAATGCCAAACTCACCGCAATAAAAGGCGCGAGCAAATAGAAGAAGGTATTGGCATGCGGCGGCAGCAGATCCTCCTTCGTCAGCAGCTTGAACACGTCGGCCAATGGTTGCAATAAGCCATGCGGTCCCACACGCAAAGGTCCCGTGCGCGATTGAATATGCGCCAGCACCTTTCGCTCTACCCATTGCAGATAGGCAAGCGTCGTCATAAACACCGCGAAGACGATGGCAATTTTGACCAGCGTAACGATAAGGAAGAAACTCATTTCTTCTGGCCCGTAGTCTCCAATGGGGCGCGCTCCTGAGTCTTGTTCGGATCATGATACAACGCGCCCGGAGACTCCATCACCGAGTTCAACATCTCAGAGTACTTACTCATCGTTCCCGAAGTAAACAGCGTATTCCCCGACGACCGCACCAATTCCGGCTGCGCTCGGTAACTCAATTCGCCCGTTGCTGGAGTGGTGGTCGCCACTCCTCCAGTCTCAATAGCTGCCAAGGGCAGATCATACCCCAAGACCAATCTCTTAATCTCCTGGAACACCGTCTCCACAGTAGGAGTCACCCAATCTGTGCGCATTTCCTTGGCGAGCAACGCAATGATGTCGAGATCGGATTTAGCGCCCATGGTCTTGGCCGCGCGCGTTAATTTCTGCAGGCCGCCGCACACATTGGTAACCGTGCCATTCTTTTCATAGGCCGATGCCGCGGGCAGAACAACGTTCGCACGCTTGGCGGTCTCGGTCAAAAAAAGATCCTGCACTACCACGAAAGCGTTCGCCGAGGCCGAAGGCCGGCGCGCAAACGGATTCGAACCAACCACCCATAATGCATCCAGATTGGGCGAGGCTAGCATTTCATCGTAATTCAACCCCGGCGATAGTCCGCCGTCGGCAATATTGTGATAACCGGGAAGCAGGTCGGGCAGAACGCCCATATCGGAAGCTCCCCGGGAATTAGAGTAATCCAAGAGGCAAACGTACTTTACCGGTATGCCCAACGAATCGCCGAAAGCCACCAGCTTTGCCAAAGCCAGCCCTTTAATCGCAGCTCCGAAAAGGATCACCAGCTCAGCCTCGGCGGCAAGTGCATCCTTAAGCTCGCCCAGCGCCCTGAACTCTTCTCCCAAGGCGGCGCGCTTGGTAGTGGCATAGCTGTCTTCGCGCACTGGACCCGGAGTTACGGCCCAAACTTTGGCTTTGTTCAATCGCCAATTGGTTCGCAGCAAATAAGCCAATAAAGGATGCTCTTGCGAGAGATCTGCATCCAAGATTAAAGCGGCCTTGGTGGTAGAGAGGTCGGCCGTGGTCGCCAACGTATTCTTCCGGCCGCGTAAAGCCGCCAGCAAGCCCAAAAGATCGCCGGTGCGGTGATGATCGATATTAGAAGTCTTCAGGATCTGCCGCGTGAACTTCTGCAGAAGATAGTTCTCTTCGTTGGTCGTGTGGTTCGACCCAATGACGCCGAACTTCCCTCCTTTCGCTACAAATTCGGAAAAGCGTTTCGCCACCGTCGCCAGCGCCACGGCCCACGATACCGGCCGCAGTTCGCCATTGGCGGTTTTCAGCAGCGGCGACGTCAAACGGCTCGGATGCTCATTGAAATCGAATCCATAGCGGCCTTTGACGCAAAGAAACTCGCCGTTTATGCCCGACTTATCGCGATTGTTAGCGCGGATGATCTCGCCATTGCGTATGCCCAAGGTGGTTTTGCAGCCGTTGGAGCAATGCGTGCAAATGGTGCCAATATGCTCCATTTCCCAAGGCCTGGTTTTGTAACGATACGTGCCCGACGTCAGCGCACCCACCGGACAGATGTCGATACAAGCGCCACACTCGTCGCATTCTAAATGGTCGCCATGGTTCGGAATGATCTCGGACGACGACCCGCGGTTGCCGATGCCCAAAGCATGCACCCCCAGGCCTTCATCGCAAATGCGCACGCAGCGATAGCAGAGAATGCAGCGCGGCGCATCGTAGAAAACGACCGGCGACCACTGTTTCTCTTCCACGTGTTGCTTAATTTCGCGAAAGCGGCTTTCACCGGCCCCGTAGCGGAACACCATGTCCTGCAATTCGCATTCCCCACCCTTGTCGCAAACCGGACAGTCCAGTGGGTGATTCGTCAATAAAAATTCGAGAGTCCCTTTGCGCGCCTGGCGAACCGTGGGCGAATCCGTATGCACCACCATCCCCGCAGCCACCGGCAGCGTGCAGGCCACTTGCAGCTTCGGCGTCTTCTCCACTTCCACTAGGCACATACGGCAGGCGGCCTGCAAGGAAAGCCCGTCGTAATAGCAAAATGACGGGATAGAGATGCCTACCTGTTTTGCCGCATTAATCAGCAACACACCAGGTTGGCTCTGCACTTCCTGTCCGTCGATCGTAAGCTTGATTGGGTCAGCCATCGTGTTCCTAAACCACCACCAGGTCCGGCTCTTTCTTCGTGGCGCGTGTCTGTTTCAGCTTGCCTTCGAATTCATCGCGGAATTTGGCGACGAATGCGCCAATGGGCATCGCAGCCGCATCGCCCAGCGGGCAGAACGTCCGCCCCAGCATGTTCGCCGCGAGCTCGCCAATTAAATCGATATCGCTCGGCACCCCTCCACCATCTTCCAGACGCCCGATGATCTTTTTCAGCCAAGTTGTGCCTTCGCGGCACGGAATGCACCAGCCGCAGCTTTCATGCGCGTAAAACTTAATGGTGCGCAGCGCCACCGACACGATATCGGTATCTTCATCCAAAATGACCAAGCCGCCTGAACCTGCCATGGTCTTTGCTTTTGCCAGAGCGTCAAAGTCCAGCGTGAGATCGATGCATTCCTCGGCCTTCAGCACTGGGGCGGACGAACCTCCTGGAATCACCGCCTTCAATTTCTTGCCGCCACGCATACCGCCGCAAACCTCGTTAATGAGCTTCATCATCGGGAAGCCTAGCGGCAGTTCGTAAACGCCGGGCTTGTTGACATGGCCGGAAACACAGGTTAAGCGTGTGCCGCCGCTCTTCGGAACTCCCAAATTGGCGTACCATTCCGCGCCTTTGCGGAAGATCACCGGTATGGACGCGAACGTCTCAGTATTATTCAGAATGGTGGGACATTGGAATGCGCCCACCACGGCTGGAAAAGGCGGCTTTAACCTTGGGATGCCGCGCTTCCCCTCAAGAGACTCCAGCAGCGCCGACTCTTCGCCGCATTCATACGCCCCAGCCCCGGTGTGCGTGTACAAATCGAAATCCCATCCGCTGCCTAAAATATTCTTCCCAAGGAAACCCTTCTTGTAGGCTTCCGCGAGCGCCTTATCGACAATATCGATGAGGTACCGATACTCGCCGCGAATGAAGATGTAACCCTTTTTCGATTTGATGGTCCAACCCGCGATCACCATGCCTTCGATCAGTTGATGCGGATCTTTTTCCATCAGCAGCCGGTCTTTACAAGTGCCCGGTTCGCTTTCGTCGGAGTTACAAATAATGTAAGTGGGCTTGCCGGTGGTGCGCGGCACAAAGCTCCATTTCATGCCGGTGGGAAACCCCGCGCCTCCTCGCCCGCGCAAATTGGAAGCCTTCAGCGTGTCAATGATGGCATCGGGCGTCATGGCAATCGCCTTCTTCAACCCGTCATACCCTTCGGTCGCCAAGTAGGTGTCGATAGAAGCCGAGTTAGGCGTTTGAAAGCGCTGTGAGATCACTCGCACTTCGAGTGGACTGGGATCGTTATACTTGGTTGCCATTGGTTAAGACGCCTTCTTGCCGTAACTGCCGTCGCGCAGCGATTCCATCAACCGGTCGAAATCGCCCGCGCTGACGAAGTGATGAAAATCGTAGTTAATCTGGATGGCAGGCGCCCATGAGCAAGCGCCCATGCACTCCACCTCTTCGAGCGAAATCAGCCCGTCCTCCGAAACCTGCTTGTTCTTGAGCTTCAGCGATTGGCAGGCATGTTGCCACAACTCTTCGCCCCCGACAGCCTGGCAGGCGATGTTCGTGCAAACCTGCACATGGAACTTACCCAGTGGTTTGCGATGAAGCATCGAATAATACCCGATGACTTCATCCACTTGCAGAGGACTCACACCGCAGCGCCTGGCCACTTCTTCCACCACCTCGCGATTGACGCACCCCACCTCGTCTTGCGCGTAAAGCAACATCGGAACGACAGCCGAGCGCTGTCTCCCCTCTGGGTAACTGGTCAGTAGCTTGGCGAAGCGCGCTTCGAGCGCGGATGAGAAGGTCATAGCAGTTTAACGGTCGACATCTCCCAGAACGAAATCCATGCTGCCCATGATCGCGATGGAATCGGCAATCGGCACGCCCTCGAGCATTGCGCCCAGCGCCTGCAAATTGCCGAAGCTGGGGGTGCGCATGAACACGCGATGTGGTTTCGCGGTGCCATCGCTCACCACGTAATAGCCTAACTCGCCGCGCGGCGATTCCACCACCTGGTAAACCGAACCTTCCGGAACCCGGAAACCTTCCGTCACTATCTTGAAATGATAGATGAGCGATTCCATCTCGGTCTTCATCTTTTCTCGCTCCGGCAACAGCACGTGCGGCGCATCGGCCTGCCAAGGGCCTGACGGCATACCGTCCAGAGCCTGCTTTACAATTCGCAAGCTCTGGCGCATTTCTTCCATGCGCACCTCATAACGCGCGTACACGTCGTTTGCCGTCCGCGTGGGAACCTCGAAATCGAATTTCTCGTAGCTGCTATGCGGGCAGTCTTTGCGCGCATCCATCTTAATGCCGGCAGCGCGAATCATCGGACCCGTAACTCCGAGCTCTA
>Ga0302324_100024618_pt1 | contig 11586 bp, 7 predicted proteins | sample Palsa_T0_1_FD_201949 | JGI IMG/M metagenome (GOLD analysis project Ga0302324, IMG submission 201949) | Peat permafrost microbial communities from Stordalen Mire near Abisko, Sweden - Palsa_T0_1 | ecosystem: Environmental > Terrestrial > Soil > Palsa > Peat permafrost | place: Sweden: Abisko... | reverse complement strand
CCCGGCGACGCAGACGCTCCCGCTGGTCGGCTGGTCCAGGCCGCCGACAATATTGAGCAGCGTGGTCTTGCCGGATCCGGACCGGCCGCGCAGCGCGACGAGCTGCCCGCGCGGTACCGCGAAGGAAACTCCCCGCAGCGCGCGGACGGCCGTGCTCCCGCTGCCAAAGACCCGGGTCACGTCGCTGACCGCAACCATCTCCTCAGGATCGGCGGCAACGCCGGCCGCGGTTCCGGTCCCGGCAGGGCGCGCGGCGGACCCGGCCGCCGTTCCGCCCGGCTCGCCGCTCACGCACTGCCTTCCGCCGGGGACGGGCCGGCGTCGCGGGACGGGCCGGCGTCGCGGGACGGGCCGGCGTCAGGAGACCGGCCAGCAGGCGGCCGGGAATCGTCCGGCCAGACGCCGATGTGATCGGGCTCGGCCTGCAGCCTGACCCTGTCCCGCATGCCGAGCGGCTCGACCATCTCACGGGGCAGCTGCAGCCGGCCCGCCCGGTCCAGGACGGCGTACTCGACCGCGTGCTGGGTCGCGTTCCCCTCCTGATCGGCGGTCGCGTGCCGGAGCGTCTCCGTCGCGGTCCGCCCGTCCCTGATCGCTATCGTCCGGCGCACCTGCTCCGACACCGCCGGGTCGTGCGTGACAATAAGCACGGTGACCCCCAGGCTGGCATTGACCGACTGAAGCGCGCCGAACACGTCCCGCGCGGTAGCGCTGTCCAGCTCGCCGGTCGGCTCGTCGGCGAGCAGCACCCGGGGCTGGTTGGCCAGCGCGGTGGCGATAGCCGTGCGCTGCTGCTCGCCGCCGGACAGCTGCGCGGGCCTGCGGTCCGCGCAGTGCCCCACGCTGAGCATCTCCAGCAGGTCCCTGGCCCGGCCGCCGCGCTCGCGCCGGGGGATGCCGCTGAACCGCATCGGCATCACGACGTTCTGCTGCGCGGTGAGATAGGGGAGCAGGTTGCGCGCGGTCTGCTGCCAGACGAAGCCGACAGTCGAGCGCCGGTAACCAACCCGGTCATTGGCCGTCATCGCGGCCAGATCATGCCCGGCCACCCGGACCGAGCCTGCCGTCGGCGCGTCCAGCCCGGCCAGGATGTTCATCAGCGTCGACTTGCCGCTTCCCGACGCACCGACCACCGCGGTCAGCTCGCCCTCAGCGATCAGCAGGTCCAGCCCCTGCAGCGCCTGAACCTCCACGCCTTCCGCGGCGTAGATGCGGACCAGCCGGTCGCAGGCGATCAGGGCGTCGGCGCCATAGGAAGCCCGGGATCGCTCGAACTCGGTGCCGAGTTCGGCGATCCCGGCGGCCGGCGCCGTGGCCGCACTCGCCTCTCCCCGGGCACCAGCGCCGGGGACAGCGTTCATGCCCTCGGGCTTGCCGCCCCGTATCGCGCTCATCGTCCTCCTCTGCCCTCAGCCGCTGATCCGCAGGGCACTGGCGGCGCCGCGGCGGGCCGCCAGGAAAGCCTGGGCCGACAGCGTCGCCGCTCCCAGGATTATCAGGCCGGCCGCGGGGATCGCCAGCGCGGCGAGGTCAGCCCGGACCGGCACGGCCGCCGCCGAGCCGGTGAAGACCGACAGATCGAGCACCGGGCCGAGCAGCGGGACCAGCGCGAGCGCGCAGGCCGCCCCGGCCGCCGCGGCGGCCAGCACTGGCGGCAGCGCCTCGGCGATGAGCAGCCACCGGCCCTGCCCGGCGCCGAGGCCCATCGTCGACAGCCGGGCCAGCGTCAGCGCACGGGAGCGCGCGGCCAGCACCAGGGTGAGCAGCAGCACGAGCACGCAGAACCCGCCCGCCGCCACGCTCCCCTGGGCGAACGCCAGATAGGCTCCGCGCGGCAGCGCCGCTCCGGTCAGCGCGGCCAGTGCACTGGATCGCAGCGTGACGCCAGCCTGCGGGATGATCCGCGCCACGGCGGCCGCCAGCGCCGCGGCGTTCAGCCGCGGGCCGACGATCAGCAGGGCGGTCGGCGGCGCGGCCGCGTGCAGGCGGCCGATCGCCCAGGCCGGGAAAAGGATGAAGCCGCCGCCCGGCACGGCGGGAGTTCCGGACAGCCGGCCGGCCACCCGGACGCGCAGCGTGCCGAGCGCGGTCGCCAGGCTGGCCGTGCCGCGGCCCAGGCCGGCGGCAACGGCCGGGGAGGCGAGCACCGGCACCGGCGCACGGGAGCCCGCCGCCCCGGAGCCCGCCGCCCCGGCGGGCTCGGCCAGCAGCCCGGGCCGGAATCGCGGATAGGGCGTGCCGGCCACCAGCGCTGCGTAGCTCGCCGGGCTGACCGCGACGACGTCGATCGGCGGCCCGCCGGCCGGCGCCGCGGTGGTGACCATGACGGCCGTCGTCCGCGCGCCCCCCGCGGCGGCCGTGATCGCGCGCTGCTGCGCGCTGGTGATCGGGTCCGGCATGCTGGCCAGGCTGATCACAGCATCCGCTCCGGTGGCCTGCCAGGACGCCGCGACCTCGCCGCGCAGCACCGCGGCGCGGACCATGAAGCCGAACGCCACCACCGTCAGGGCGAGCACCAGCGCGAACGCGGGAAGCGCGGCGGCCAGCGACGCGCGCGCCGCCCGCGCGAAGCCGACGAACGCAATCACGCCGGGCCGCGCCGCGGCCAGCCGCAGCAGCCCGCGCAGCGCCAGCGGCGACAGCCAGACGACTACCACGGCGGCCGGCACCGCGACGAGCACCGGCGCCGCGCTGATGTACGGGTTGAGGCCGCCGCCGCTCGGCAGGCCCTGCTGGCGCAGCACGATGATCCCGCCGACGGCCAGCACCACCGCCGAGCCCTGGGCGATCCACCGGCGGGCCGCGACCGGCCGGTCCGGCGCCGGGTCGAGTGTCCTCGCGCCGCCGTCAGCCCCGGCGGCCCCGCCGGAGCCCGGCCGGCCTGACGCGATCAGCGGCGGCCCGGCCAGCGCCACGGCGACAGTCACGCCAGCCAGCCACCATGCGAGCGGATCGGCGTCCCCCGGCGTGACGGCGACGGCGGCGGCGAGACCGGCCAGCGCGCCGGGAAGCACCGCCATGGCGCCCCCGGCCAGCGCGACCAGCGCGAGCTGCGGCCGGGTCGCGCCCCGTGCCCGCATCAGGCCGAACTCCTCCCGGCGGTGCTCGGCAAGCATCCGGGCGCCGAGCAGCAGCACGACAATGCCGATCACCGTGAGGCTGACGAACAGCAGCGACAGCAGCGTGGCCAGGGCCGCGTCGGTGCTGGTGAACGCAGTCAGCAGCTCGCCGAGGCCCGCCGTCACGGTGACGTTGACCGTCCCAGACCGCAGCCGCAGGAGGCCTGAGCGGAGGCTGGCCCGGTTCAGCTCGCTGGCCAGCAGTCCGGCCTGGTCCGCGTTCACGCCGCCAGTGGCGACCGGGAAGTCCCACTCCAGCTGCCCGTTGAACATGTCAAGGTCCTGCTGCAGCGCCGCGACCTCAGCCGCGCTCACGAACGCCGCGCCGGCCCAGAACGGGTTGCCGCGCGGCACCGGGGGCTGCGGCGTCGCCGCGACCGGGTCGGCGTTCCAGAACGCGGAGCCAGGGCGGACCGGCCGGAGGATCCCGGTGACGGTCAGCGTGATAGTGCCCGGCGTCGTCAGCCGGGAGCCGGGGCGCAGGCCGAACCGCTCGGCCGTCGCCGTGCTCACCGCGATCGGCAGCTCCCGGCCCGGCGCGGCCCGCGGGTACCGCCCGGCGACGAGCCGCGCGTTGGCCGCCAGCGCGTCCCGGTAGATGACCTCAAGCTCCGGCGGCGTGGTGCCGTTGACAGCACTGCGCGCTGCGCCGCCCACGATGCCGTACGCAGTTGTCATGCCTGACCAGTCAGCAGAGGCCGCCGCCAGCGGCAGGCCGGTGCTCGCCAGGCTGCCGCGCAGCTGATCACGCGCGCTGGCCAGCGTGCCTGCCGAGACCGGGCCGTGGAACGCGGCGGTGAAATCGGTGTAGTTGCTCGCTGCCGTGACCGACCTCACCAGCGGCGAGGCCCTTGCCAGCGAGGACTGCAGCGCGCGGGTGCGCAGCCCGAGACTCTCCCTGGGCCCGGCCATGGCGACGAACACGCAGCCGAGCACCAGCAGCGCGAGCGCGACGCTGGCCGCGCCGCCAGTGCCGGTGAGCGCGGCCCAGTGGGCTCGCAGCCTGTCCGGCCTCATGTCGTGCCTGCCGCGGGTGATGTCGTTCCCGCCGCAGGTTATGTCGTGCCTGCCGCGGGTGATGTCGCGGTCCCCGCGGGTGATGTCGCGGTCGCCGCGGGTCATGTCGTCTCCGCCGCGCGTAGCTGGGCCGCCGGGTCCGGCCGGCGGGCCACGGTCAGCGCGGCCGCGATCACGGGGATCGTGGCGACGGCCGCGGCCAGCCCGGCCGCGAGACCCCAGGGGATCTCGATCACCGCCGGCGTGACCGGCGGCGCGGCGGTGGCCGTCAGCGTGACGGCCGGGATCAGCAGCCGCGCCAGTCCTGCCCCGAGCAGCAGTCCGGCGGCCGCGGCCGGCCCGCTCAGCATGAGCTGCTCCAGGCAGAGCTGCCCGGCCTGGGCGGTCCTGGACACGCCGAGCGCCGCGAGCAGCGCACTGCTCGCCCGCCGCTCCCGCACGCTGGCCGTGACGCTCACCGAGAACCCGACGGCTGCCAGCGCCGCCACCGCGAGCGCGATCGCCGGCAGTGCCTGCTGGGGCAGGCCGGACAGCGGATCGGCCTGCAGCGCGTCGGCCACGGCGGCGTCAGTCGTGACGGTCGTGCCGGGCGGCAGCCCGTCGGCGTGCCGGGCCCCCTGCCCGTCAGCGTGCCCGGCCCCGTGCCCGGCGGCGTGCCCGGCCTCCTGCCCGGCGGCGTCCCCGGGCCGCCACCCGGCTGGCACCGCGGCCCGCCGGGTCCGCAGCCACCATTGCATGACGGGCAAGTCGGCCGCGGACTCGCTGGTCAGCACGGACGTCACGGTGGCCAGGTCCACGATCAGCGCGCCGCCGCCTCCGGTGACGGTGGGGAACCTGGTGACCGCGGCGATGATCCGGGCCCGCACGCTTGCGGTACCGAAGGTCAGCGTGACGGCGTCGCCGACGGAGGCGTCGGCGGCGGTCAGGTAGGCCCGGGTGGCGATGGCCGGGATGGGCGCGGCCGGCGGCGGCGCGGCCAGCGTCAGGGTGCCCTGGATCGCGCTCGCCGCGCCGGAATCATCAGGGATCGTCCCGTAGCCGGGCTCGAAGCCGATCAGCTCGCCGCCTCGTCCGGGCTGGTCCCGCAACAGCTCCTGCGGGGCCGCGCGGGGCTGGCCAGGGCTGCGGCCGTCCTGGATGGCCAGCGCCAGGCCCGGCGCCGACATCGAGGCTACCCAGTTCCGCAGAGCGCGGCCAGTCGCGAACGGGCCCGCGAACGCGCCGGCCGCGCTGGCCGGTCTGCCGGTGCCGGCCGGGCCGGTGGCGTCGGCCGGGCCGGTGGCAATGGCCGGGCCGGTGGCAGTGGCGATGCCGCGAATGGTCAGCACGGCGGTGCCGGTTTGTGCCAGGGGCAGCGGGTAGGACAGCGTGATCCCGGTCAGCCGCAGCGGATAGTCGGGCCCGCGCGTCGCCGAGCCCGCCGACGTCGCCGAGTTCGCCGAGTTCGCCGAGGCCGCCGAGTTCACCGAGTTCGCCGAGGCCGCCGAGCCCGCCGAGCCCGCCGAGCCCACCGAGCCTGCCGGGCGCTGTCCCCTTGGGGTGGCGACGACCGGTGCCAGCACGGCGATCAGCCGATGCGGCCGGCCGTCGGCTGGCAGCTGGCCGGCCGGCACCGAGTAGCTGACCCCCGCCGCGTCGGTGACGTCCAGGGAAGCCAGCACCGGGCTGAGCCCCGCCGCCGAGCGGCTCAGGCTGGCGGAAACCGCGAGCCTGGCGGGCTCGCCCGGCAGGGCCAGGCCGCCTGGCCTGACCGGGACCAGCGGCCGCCAGAGCGCGGCGGGACTCAGCCGGGAGAAGTCAGGGCCGAGCAGCACGGTCGGCGCGGCCGTCTGTGCGCCGACGGCAAGGACTTCCCCTGGCCCGGTGTCACCGATCCGCGCCACCGGCATGGCGTCAAGCACGCCCGGCGCCGCGGTGATCGCCGCCGCCTGGCTGACCTGGATCGGCCCTGGCGTGTCCACCCTGACGTCGGCGCCGACGCTGAACGCCGCCTGGTCATCGACCGAGCGCCGCCAACTCTGGCGCTGCGCGAGTACCAGCGTGCTGGTCGCAGCGGCCAGCACGACGAGCAGCACGGAGGCGCCCTGCCGGAGCGGTCGCCTGCTGATCTGCCAGCTGGCCATGGCGGCGCCGAGCCGGCGGCTGCGGGCCGCCAGCCGGTCGCCGATCCTGGCCGCGACCGGGAGCAACCGCAGCAGAATGAGCGTCCCGGCCGCGAGCGCCAGCACCGGTGCCGCCGTCAGCACGGGATCGATGGTCAGGCTGCCCGTTGCGCCGCTTGCGACGGCCCGGTACCGGCGCAGCTGCCAGATCGCGACAAGCGCGATCGCCAGCAGCGCCAGATCTGCGCCAGCCCTAGCGATGGCCGCGGCCCGCGCGGGCCTGCCCAGCCGGCCTTTCCCCAGCAGGCCCCTGGCCCCGCCCGCAGCCGGCGCCCGCAGCGCGGGCCAGAGCAGCAGCGGCACGCAGAGCACTCCGATCGCGCCAGCCGCCCACCAGGCCACCGCGGGCGCCGGGGGAAGCCGCAGGCCGACGGCACGCAGCGGCCCCGATCGCGCTAGCGCCGTGGCCAGCCACCCGCCGGCCAGCGCGCCGGCACCGGCCGCCGCGACGGCGATCAGCGCCGACTCGGGCCAGCCCAGCCGTGCCAGCTGCCAGCGCGCCCCGCCCCTGGCGCCCAGCAGGGCGCTCTCGCCCTCGCGCTGGCTGGCCAGCAGGCTGGCCGCGAGCGCGAGGGCCGCCACGGCGAGCAGCAGGAGCTGCAGCGCGCCGATCGCCAGCAGCGATCTGGCCACCACGTCGTCGGCCGCGATGCCGTCCAGCACGGCAGGCAGGCTGGTCGTCACCTGCAGGCCGCCGAGCTGGGAGCTGCGCTGCAGCGCGCGGTCGGCCTCGCCGACCCGGCCGGCCAGCAGGGTGAGACCACCAGCCGGGATCCGCCCGGTGCGCGGCGCGGCGATCCACGTCGCCCCGCCGACGCTGAGGTCGCCGTCGCTGAACGCGGCGGGATTGACGATCAGCGGGCCGTAGGTGACGAACCCGCCCGACGCGTCGGACCCGCCCGCCCCGGCTGGGTCAAGCCGCCAGTACCCGGCGGCCGGTTCCCTGGCCTGGAAGACCCCCGTGATCTTGATCCGGACCCTGGCGCCAGTGTCGCGGTCGCGCAGCGTCAGTGCCTCCCCGGGCACGAGATGCAGCTGGCGCGCGACGGCGGCGGGCACGGCGGCGGGCACGACGGCGGGTGTGGCAGCGATTCGGGTGGCGCCTTTGGCGGCGGATGCGGCGGCGGTGCCCTTGGCGGCGGATCCGGTAGCGAGTCCGGCAGCGGTGGCCGGGCGAGCTGCTGCCAGCGCCGCGGGCGCTGCCGGCCAGTGACCCGCGGTCAGCGACGCGCGGGAGGTGACGCCGTCGGGCGCGGCGGCCACGGCGAGCCGGGTCGCCCTGCCCCGGTCGGGCCCGGGCAGTGCGAGCGGATCCGACCATCGCCCGCCGGTGACGGTGACGGCGCCAGCGCCAAAGGCGGCTCCCATCGAGCGGCGGACCACATGGTCGTCCTGCCGGGCTACCGGGGCGTTGACGGCGCCGCTGATGACGATGGACGTGCCGGGAGCCGCTGCCAGCAGCCGGTGAACTGCGCGGGGCAGCGCGCCGGCCGCGAAGCTCGCGAGCGCGGCCGTGAGCGTCGCGGTGATGAGCGCGGTGACCAGCGTGGCGCTGAGCACCAGCCGGTAGGAGCCCATCCTGGCGACCAGGAAGGAGGCTCGCACTCGTGGCACCTCCCTCGCGCGCGTCATGTCTGGCCGGCCCAGCGGCTGGCGGCTGGCGTTCTTTTGTCATCATCATCGTGCCGGCTGATATGCCGCAGCGCGCCGGGTGACATGGGCGCCGTCGGCCGGGGCCACCGGCCGCGCAGGGGCACGAGTGGTGGCCGCGCGGGCCGGGCCACGGGGTCATGCGGGCCGGGCCACGGGGTCATGCGGGCCGGGCCACGGGGTCATGCGGGCCGGGCCACGGGGTCATGCGGGCCGGGCCGCCGGTCGCGCGGACGAGGGTGGTCTGCCTGGCCACGCACTGCGGCCAGCTGACATAGTAGATTAATAAGGTAGGAATTATGGATAGCTCTGCCTGGCAGGCACGACGCGCCTGCCAGGCATCGTCCCGCGCGACCTAGGAGGACCTGAATCATGTCCGTCACTGACGAACTGCTCGCGAACAACCAGCGTTACGCCGACAGCTTCGGCGGCCAGTTGCCGCTGCCGCCCGCCAGGAACGTCGCCGTGGTGGCCTGCATGGACGCGCGGCTGAACGTGTACGCGATCCTCGGCCTGGCCGAGGGCGAGGCGCACGTGATCCGGAACGCGGGCGGGGTCGTAACCGACGACGAGATCCGCTCGCTGACGATCAGCCAGCGCCTGCTCGGCACCCGCGAGATCATCCTGATCCACCACACCGACTGCGGCATGCTCACCTTCACCGACGACGAGTTCAAGGCGGCCATCCTGAAGGAGACGGGCATCAAGCCCGAGTGGGCGGCGGAGGCGTTCGATGATCTGGACACGGACGTCCGCCAGTCGATCGCCCGGATCAAGGCCAGCCCGTTCATCCCGCACACCGAGGCGGTGCGCGGTTTCGTATTCGATGTGGCGACCGGGCGGCTGAACGAAGTCAGCTAACCGATGCTGCGCGCGCCCCAGTAATGCGGCGAGCCGCGGCGCCTCAGGAATCTGGCGAGTCGCCGCGGCCCTGCTGCTCGGCTAGGAAGCGCTCGAACTCCGCGCCGAGTTCCTCGGCGGTGGGCATGTGGTCGGGATCGTCACCAAGCAAGCCCTCTTGTCCGGCCGCGAAGGCGTCGTACTGCTCCTCCAGGGACTGGACGACCTCGGCCACCTCGGCCGATCCCGCCACCTGTCTGCCGATCTCCTGGTCGGTGCTGGTGGCGGCCTCACGCAGCGCTTCAGACGGCAGGGACAGGCCGGTGGCCCGCTCGATCGCCTCCAGCAGCGTGACAGCGGCGGCGGGATAGGCCGCCTGGGCCAGGTAATGCGGCACGTGCACGGCGAACCCGAGCGCGGCGCGCTCGTCCTCGCCCAGCCTGAGCTCCAGCAGGGCTGCCGCGCTGCCGGGCACCTGCAGCCGGTCGACAAGCGGCCGGTAGCCCTCGGTCAGCTCGTCACGAGTCGCGTGCGCCGTGACCCCCAGCGGCCTGGTGTGCGGGACGCCCATCGGGATGCCATGGAATCCGACCGCGAGCCGCACGCCGAGCGACAGCGAGAGCGTTCGGACGGCGCCGGTAAAGCCCTCCCACAGGTGATCCGGCTCCGGGCCGTTGAGCAGCAGGAACGGTACCCCCGCTATGTCGTGCAGCAGGTAAACGGCAAGCTCCGGAGCGTCGTAGCTCTCCCAGTGGTCCTTGACGAAGGTCATCGCCGGCCTGCGCGAGCGGTAGTCGATCAGCGCGTCCACGTCGAAGGTGGCGACCTCCTGGTGATCGAGCGTGCCGAGGATATGCGTGGCGAGCAGCCGCCCGGCGCCGCCCGCGTCGATGAAGCCGTCGAGGTAGTACAGCAGGATGACGCCGTCCAGCTTCGGCGCGTCAGGTTGCACCGCGTAGAGGCGTTCCGGATCACGCGCCACGTTCCCGCCTTCCGCATTGGTTACCCTTAAGTTTTATCAACATTTCCCGGCTGATCACGCATCCCGGGTCGTTGCCAGCGGATCGTCGATCGCTCCGGGCCAGCCGCGGGACCTCACCACGCGCCCGACCACCCACCGGGCTGGCCTGGCAGCCGTCCGGTCAGTCTCACCACTGGACGCCGATGTGGAGCGCCGCTAGCAGCGGGATTCCCGTCTCATGCACTCGGCGGAACATCGCGAACATCCGCCAGCGGCAGCCGGTCATCCACGACGAAGATGACGGGCTCAGCCAGCAGTCATTGAGGACGGCTGCGCACAATGCGGGGCCATCGTCGAGCGTGAGGAGCCACATCGCCGCCGCCTGGCCCTCCATCATGCGCAAGACGTTCTCCTGGGCGGCGCGCTCGGCCTCAAGCGCCGCAAAAAGACCAGGCCGTTCTCGTAATGCCGCCTGATGTCCGGCGTCGAGCATGCCGGGACGGGAAATCGCGCCCCTGCCGGTGAAGTCCACGTACTGCCCGGGAGACGCGCCGTCCAGGGCGTGCACCGAGCCCTGCATCTGCAGCGCGGCATGCAGCACCAGGACCTGGGCGGTCGGGTCGGTGAGTGTCCATGTCACGCCTGATTCCGCCGTCATCGCGGCGCCGATCTTGATGACGGGTGCCTCCACGCTCCCTTCCTTGTCGGTGCTCCGGGTGAAGGAGTCGATTGCCCCGAGTTGTCCGACGAAGCTCTCCCGGACCCGGGGCTGGTTGAGATAGAGCGTTTCCACCGGCCCGCCGACGAAGCGGAGCCTGCTGAGCAGGTCCGCCACTGACTCTGTCATCACCGACCTCCGTCTCTCCCCATGCCATCATCGGCCAGGAACGGCCGCCGGGATACGGGGGGCGCGGGCCACGGGCAACTCGGCATTGAAGACTTCGGCGAGATGTTTGACGGCCTGACGGAGCCGGGCAGCGCGGTTGCGGCAGCCAGCCGTGCCCGTTACGGGGGATTGCCTGCCGTGCCCGCTAGGGCGGAAGCCTGCCGTGCCCGTTACGACGACAGCCTGCTGCCTCGTTAGGCGGAAAGCCTGCCGTGCCAGTTACGGGTGGATCGTCTGGCCGTCCGCCAGCATCGCGACGTACCTGGCTATCCGCCGGGCCCTGGTCTCCGGCTGCCGGGCGGCAGCGATCCGGTACAGGATCGCGTAGCGGTTGACGCTGCTGAGGGTCGCGAAGAACTCCCTCGCCTGGTCATTGGCCGCAAGTTGGGCCGCCAGGTCGTCGGGGACGGTGATGGCCGACTGGGGCTCGTAGGCCGCCGCCCACCGGCCGTCCGCCTTCGCCCGTTCCACTTCCGCGAGCCCGGCGGGCCGCATCCGCCCGGACTCGATTAACTCGGCTGCCTTCTGCGTGTTGATCCGCGACCACCGGCTGCGCGGCTTGCGCGGGCTGAACCGCTGCAGCCAGTACTCGTCGTCGAGCGCGCCCTTCTGGCCGTCGATCCAGCCGAAGCACAGCGCGCCCTCGAGCGCCTCGGGATAGGTGATCGTGCGCCTGCCGCCGTTCTTCTTCGCGATCTTGAGCCAGGCGCCGGGAGAGGACGCGTGCCGTGCCTCAAGCCAGGATTCCCAGGCGGCAGCGGAGTCGAAGCTGACGACGGGGAGGCTGTCGAGCGCCATGCAGGCAGTCAACCACGACGGCGGGGGTGAGTACGCCCGCGCGGTCCGCGCGGTAGTTAGTTTTCATCCCGCAACTGACGGGAGGCATACTTGCCGTGATGGCCGAGATGGAACTCAGCAGCCGGCGCCGGAACCTGATCCTGGCGATCTGCT
>Ga0302324_100024616_pt1 | contig 11586 bp, 7 predicted proteins | sample Palsa_T0_1_FD_201949 | JGI IMG/M metagenome (GOLD analysis project Ga0302324, IMG submission 201949) | Peat permafrost microbial communities from Stordalen Mire near Abisko, Sweden - Palsa_T0_1 | ecosystem: Environmental > Terrestrial > Soil > Palsa > Peat permafrost | place: Sweden: Abisko... | reverse complement strand
CCAGCAGAATCACGGGGAGTTCCTCGTGACTCACACCTTATCTCAACCATCAGGCAACCATCGCCCACCACCTCACGCGTAGCGTCTGCCGCCGGACGGCTTCGTTCTAACGCCATATCTGGATGCGACTTTGCTCTCGGAAAACACTGTCAGATCGCGTTAAGCGACACCGCGTCCATGGAGTTGGCCTCGGTTCGTCACCAGAAAAACTTTTTGACAGTTATATGGAACCTGCCAGGGAGAACCACAGGGGCAAGACCCGGATGCAGCTGGACAACTACGATTCGCGGGTCAGGTAGAACTGGATGGCTGGGGTGATTAGCAGAGAGAGGACCATAGATATCAGGATTCCGCCGATTACGGCGATGGCCAGGGGTTGCAGCATCTGCGCGCCGGCTCCCCACGCAAGCGATAGCGGCAGCATGCCGGCCACCGCAGCCATGGCGGTCATGACGATTGGACGCAGGCGGCGACGCCCAGCTTGAATCAGCGCTTCTTCGGCGGAATAGCCAACCGAGCGGAATTTCTGGTTGGCGTCGAGCAGGAGGATCCCGTTCTTGGCGACGATGCCGATCACCATGATCAGCCCCATGAACGACGACACGTTGAACGTGGTGCGGGTGATCAAAAGCGCCAGAACGACCCCCGAGGTCGAAAGCACGGCCGACGAAAGGATAGCCACCGGCGCGGAGAACGACCTGAACTCGAACAGCAGCACGAGAAAGACAAGAACGAGCGCCAGTAAAAGCACAACGACGAGATCGTGGAAAGATTTCTGCTGTTCCTGGTAGGTACCTCCGTATTCCACGCGAATCGAAGAGGGCAGATGGAGGCCCTTCACCGCTTTTTGCACTGCGGCAACACCTGTACCCAGATCCAGGCCTTCCAGGCGCGCGGTTACTTCGACGTCGCGCTGCAAATTCTCGCGCAGAATTTCGGTCTGACCGGGCAGCTCGGAGACGGTTGCAACCGAGCCGAGAGTGGCTGTACCGCCGGCCGGGCTCACCAGCAGCGTGTTACTCATCGCTTCAAGCGAGGAACGATTCGATTCCGGGAAACGCACGCGCAGCGTGTAGGGACGGTCATTGACGATGACGGGATTCGCGGCGGGTTCGCCATCGACGATGGCGGAAGCAGCCACAGCCAACTGGTCCGCTGAAAAGCCCGCCTTGGCGGCCGTCTGCGGATTCACGTTGAACACGACGGCGGGGCCGCTCGTGGTGTTCTCGATTCCGTCCGCTATATCGACCACCGGCTGCTTCCCGTTGACTTCAATCTTGCCCAGCGCATCGGCAACGCGAGGCGCCCATGCTGCGAGCAAACCGGCATCCGGAGAGAAAAGTTTCACGACCACCGGCTGCGGCGCACCGGTGAGATCGCCGATCATGTCCTGCAGCACCTGCGTGAAGTCGACATCGAGGGCGGGCTCTTGCGTTTTTACCTTGGCGCGGATTTCAGCGATGATTTCGTCGACCCCGCGGCTTCTTTTGTCCTTCAGCTTCACGGCAATGTCGCCAGTATTGGGTTCAGTGACGGCGGCGAGCCCCAGTTGCAGACCGGTGCGACGCGACGTGCTTTCCACTTCGGGGGTTTCGCGCACGATGGACTCGACATGCGATATCACACGATTGGTTTCCTGGAGCGAACTTCCGGGGGGCATCACGTAGTCGAGAATGAAGCCGCCCTCGTCCATCGCCGGAAGCAAATCGCTGCCAAGATGCGTGTAGCCCAGGCAGGAAGCCGCGATCAGTATCGCGCAAAACAAAGCAAGCCACGCAGGGTGCCCCAGAGCGCGGCGAACCCAGCGTTCGTAGAACTTCAGAATACGCTCGAAAATTCCTCCCCGAAGCGACGCTTCTTCGGCCGCCATCATCCGGCGAATTTCTTCTTGCTCAGCGGAGTGCCCGGATTCGAGCGGCAGAGCGCCGGCTGTCTCCGCAGAATCGGGACGCAAATTTCCTTCCGCATTTTCATCACTCGTACCGACGGCTTCAAGCGCGCGGTTGCGGCGGATCAGGCGCGAGCCCAGGTTTGTCGTCCAGCTCAGCGCGAGCACGAGCGACGTGAGCAACGAAACGCTCATGGCCACGGCGAGGGCGCGGAAGAAGGTGCCGGTCACGCCGGTGATCGAAATCAGCGGCAGGAAAACGACAATCGGGGTCAGAGTCGAGCCGATCAGCGGAACAGTGAGCTCTTTGAGAGCCTTGCTCGTGGCTTCGAACGGGCCTTCGCCGCCGTCGCGATGGAGGACGATATTCTCGACGACTACGATCGCATCGTCGATCACAAGCCCCCCGGCCGCGGCGAGGCCGCCGAGCGTCATCATGTTGAAGCTTTGCCCCATGATCTTCAATGCCACGAACGTGATGCAAATGGTGAGCGGCACCACGACGCCGGCAAGGATCGCGGTGCCCAGGTCACGCAGAAACAGCCAGATGATAAATCCGGTGAGAAAAATACCGATGATGATCGCGTCCCGCACGCTGCCAATCGATTCGCGAACGATGTTCGACTGGTCGTAAAAAACGCTGAGTTCCACGCCCTTGGGCAGAACGGAGCGAAGGCTCTCGATCTCCTGGTGGACTTCATTGGCTACTTCGACGGTGTTGCTATCCGGCTGGCGGTTGATGCTGAGCAAGACCGCCGGCTTGCCGTTCGCGGTAACCACCGTGTAATTCGGGGCCGTGGAAGGTCCCACGGAGGCTATGTCGCGAACCTGCACCGGAATGTTGTTGGCGTCTTTGACGACAATGTCGCCGATCTGCTCGGGCGTCTGCACCTGCGCATTGATCAGGCCGAGAAAGAGCTGATGATTGCGGCTGAGCAGGCCGGGCGAATCGATCAGGTTGGTTTTGTTCACCGCGTCCAGGATGTCCTGCAAGGTCACTCTAGCGCGCAACATGCGGGCCGGATCGGGCGTGATCTGAAATTCAGGTGTCTGGCCGCCCTGCACGAACACGCTGGCAACTCCATTCAGCCGGTTCAGCCGCGGCCTCAGATCGTAGGTGGCCAGCTCCCAAAGCTGAGTCTGCGGCACCTTGTCGGAGGTGAGACTGTAGCCGAGGATCGGGAAGCTCGCGAAATCGAGACGGTTGGTCTGAATCTGAGCTGTGGACGGCAGCGTGCTCTGGATGCGTGAAACGGCGGCATTCACCTGCAGCAGCGTCTGCGCCATGTCGACGTTCCAGTTGAAGAATAAATCCACTTCCGCGGAACCCCGACTGGTCGTCGATCGGACGTCTTCGAGGCCGGGAACGCTGTTGACCGCTCCTTCAATCGGCCGCGTAATCGTGACTTCCATCTGATCGATGGGCATCACGCCGTTGTCCACGCCGATAATGATCCGCGGAAAATTGGTGGACGGGAAAACGGCGATCGGGATCGAGAGCGCTTCGTAGACTCCCACGAGAGCGAGAATAATCACGAGAAAGATGATCGATTTGGAGTGGCGGGCGAACCAGTATCGCGAGGAATCCTCGGCAGGCAAACTCTTGCGAGGAGGCACGAGGACGGAAGGGGCCTGGGTGTCGGCGGACATCTATTGGCCTTCGGCCGTGCCAGGCGCCTGCACCTGAATTTTCGTTTTCTGCAAAACGTCCGGATCCTCTTTGTCCAACTCGAATGCGCCCACGGTTACGACACGTTCCCCGGCTTTCAAGCCTTGCGTTATCTGGACATCGTTTCCGTTGCGGATGCCGGTCTCCACTTTCTGTTTGTGGGGAACGTTGCTGGAATCCAGAACGATCACGGAACCAGCGCCGTCCGGCGATGTGAGCAGGGCCTGCGCGGGAATCACGATCGCGTGGGCCACTTTTTCGGCAACCATCGAGACTTTCACGCTGGCCCCGGGCTTCAATTGCATTCCAGGATTGCGCGCCTGCACCCATACTTCGACAGTGGTGCTGTTCGGATCCAAGGCGGGGCTGACGAGACTGACGCTCCCTGGAACGGGAGTTCCACCGGGTAACGACAGCGACGCCGCGTCTCCCACTTTCAATGCCGCTGCTTCCTGCTGCGATACGTGGGCGCGAGCCACCACCTGCGACAAATCCATCACCGTGAGAATGGGAGACCCGATAGGAGCTGTCTCGCCGACGTAGAACGGGCGGTCCGTGACCACGCCATTAATGGGACTGACGATTTTGGTGTAACTCAGCTGGGCTTCGGCGCCCGAGGCCTTTGCCTTGGCGGACATCAGCTGGCCCTCGGCGGCTCTCAGGTCGTACTGCTTCTGAGCGACTTGATATTGGTTCTGGGCCTGCGTCAGGGCGATGCGCGTGTCTTCCACATCCTTCGCCGACGCGGCCCCTTGTTTCAGCAGGGACTCGCGATTGTCATAGAGCCTTTGCTGTGCGTCCAATTGCTGCTTGGCGAGAGTGAGGTCCTGCTGCGCCTTCTGAAGGGCGGTCTGATACGATGCTTCCGCCTGCTGGTAGGCTCCCTGGTTGTCCGCCACGGCGCTGGCAATGTCGCGGTTTTCAACTTCGGCAAGGAGTTGGCCCGTATGTACCGGGCTGCCGCGGTCCACGTAGAACTTCTGGATGGGAGCGTTGATTTTGGGCACCAGAGCAGCTTGATCTTTCGGATAGAGGATTGCATCCGCGGTGACTTCGCGCTGGATCGCCTTATTTTCCGCAGGGGCAGCCTGCACAGTAACGGAAGGAGCTTCGTCCGCGGCTTCTTTCGTTGCGCAGCCGGAGGCGCCGCCCACCACGAGCGAAACAATTCCCAGAAGCCACACGCCGCGCCGCGCATTCCATCGGGTCGCATGAAACATGGCACCACCGGAGAATCGTACAGACTTCGTGCATTTCACTCTTGTTCTCGTCGCTGCTCGCATGTTTCAGAAATTGCCGGTCAATGTCTGGAGATTCGCCAGATCCACGCGATACCGCACTTGTGAGTCGTCGTAAGCATTCCGCGCCGCGGTCAACGTGTTCTGCGCATCTACCATCTCGAGCGCCGTCGATTCCCCCGCCTGGTAGCGCAGATTCGTCAGCCGCAGGCTTTCGGCAGCAAGATCGGCGGTGCGCCGGGAAGAATCGACCGCGGCGCGGGCCACCGTCGCCTCGTTGTAAAAGGAGTACAAGTTGCCGAGCATCACCCGCTGCGCCTGACTCAGGGTGCTGCGGGCCTCTTCCTGCCTGATCTCGGTCTGGTGGAGTTTACTCCGCAACGATCCCCAATCCCAAACCGGAAAGCTCATGCTCGCGGTGAGAAAATAGCCCAGCGTCGGGACACGGCCTGCGTCGGGATGGGCAGCCCACACGGACTTGAGAGCGAAAGAATTCGCCTCAATCCCGTAATCGGTATCAATCAAGAACGAAGGAAGGAAGGCCGCTTTTGCAGCCGTGACTTCCAGGTTCGACTGACGGACCGTTTCGCTCGCAACGCGAAGGTCGGGATTCTGCTTGCCCGCCATGGATTGGGCTTCGGCGAATCCCGGCAGAGGTTGGGCGGAATCGAGATCGTCCACTACGCTGAAATTCTCATTGAGCGACGGGAAAATCAATACGGCGAGATCCAGACGTGCGTTTTCCACAGCCAACTGGGATTCGTCGAAAGCCTGCTCCTGTTGTCCATACTGAATCTCCGCCTTCACCACGTCGCTGTGGGCGGCCTGCCCGGCGCGTTCCTGATCCTGAGCGATGTTAAAGAAGCGCTTCGATTGATCGAGGGCCTGCTCGGTAGTCGCATACCGTCGCTGGGCGACGACGAGCGCATAGTATGTTTTCGTGACGGTCACGGCCAGGCCGCGGCCCGCAATTTCCGCCTTGGCCTTGGCGATGGCCTCGGCCGCCTGCGCGCGATGGACGCCCGTCAGCAGGTAAGTGGTCGGCGAAAGATCCTCGTGCAGCACGGCCCATTGCCGGTACACGTGGACGCCATCGTTGGTCACAAACCTGCCTTCGGGAATGTTGTGTATTCCTGTCCCTCCCGTCCCCTGCGTGTTCAAGAACTGCGTCGAGTCGCTGATCGAAGGCAGCATTGCGCTGCGCGCCTGCACTCGATCTTCCCGGGCGAGTTTGGCGTCTCCCTGCGCCGCGAGAAACTGCGCGTCGTTCTTGCGGGCTCGATCGAGCGCGTCCTGCAAACTCACAAGCACAGGCCCTGTCGATTGCACGGACCCGGGGGGCTGGACTAACTTCACCGAAGGTCCGTCGTCTTCGGCCGCTGACTGGTCTGGTAATTGGTTTGTGGCCTGGCTTGCCGGCCGATTCTGGGCCGGAGCCGCCGGCGAAAAGCTAACGAGCGCGGTGCAGAGAACAATTCCGGCAGCGCGCCGCAGAAAAGAGCGGGATGGAGGACGGGTCGATCCATGCGCGACTCTAATGAACAGACCGTTTCGAGAGGCAAGTAATGACACGGCTGCGCTCCTTCCGAGAGAAAAAGTTCAGATTTGCGGCGGCCTGCCGAAGTCTCGAGGCCAGGCCATACGCCAGAATCATACGCGACTTAATCCGATTCGGCCGCCTTCGTGGTCATCTTCTGAGCCATAGGAAGCAGCAGCGCCGGCTGCGATCATCCAATCCGGGAAAGAAGAGGGCGGAACCGGGCCAGTTGTTTTTCTGCTTGAAATTTGAGTTCACGGGATTGCAACCGCGCACGCGATTCGGGACGGCGTAGAGGCCGGCGCCATTTGTCCCCAGGGCGCGCCATTCTAATCCATTGCCCTCTCGCGCAAAGATTGTTGCCGCAGTTGTTCCCGGAAAAGCTAGCGGTCGATCCGCTTGATCATCTTATCCAGCGCGTCGCGGTCGATCGGATAGCCAAGGCCGGGTTGCGTAGGCGCCTGGACATAACCCTCGGCATCAATTCGGAACGCGTCCTTGTGGTAAGGGCGGTCGGCCCACTCGGCCGGGAAGGGCATCTCGAACCAGTAAGCGTTTGTCAGCGCCAACTCCAGGTGGAAGTGAACGGCGAGATCGAGAACGTTCCCCCAATTGTGCGGCGTGCATTCCAATCCAAATGCATCGGCCAGCAAACCCACGCGCATGGAACCCGTCATTCCTCCGACATTGTCCGAAATGAGCCTCACCACATCCAACGCGCCCCGCTGGATGTATTCGGCGTAATCCGCGATGGAGTATATAAACTCGCCCACGTGTATCGGCAGAGCGAGCGCGGCACACAGCTCGATCAAACCCTCCGTGTCGATCGTGCGAACCGGATCTTCGAACCAGGCGTAATTGAGTTCATCCAGCAGGCGCCCCACGGTCATGGCCTGCTGGCGGTTATAGGATTGAACCGGATCGTGCATCAGCACGAATTCGTCGCCCACTGCCTTGCGAACTTCCCTGATTTCCTCCATGTGTCCGATATAGGAAGGAATCGCCGGACCGGTGGCGTGCTGCCCCTGCCCCGGATGGATTTTGTAGCCTTTGTATCCGAGAGCTTTCGCCTTCAACACGTCCGGCACGTAGTCTTCCACGGTGGGCAAATGCTGAGAACTCGCATAAGCCATCAGGCGAGTCTTTGCGCCCCCGCCCATAACTTTGTAAATCGGCTGGTTCACCGCCTTGCCCAAAATATCCCAGAAGCAGATATCAGCCGCCGCGGTGTAGGGATTCGGCCAGGTGCCTGCTCCGCGCGTCACGGTGTCGAATGCCGGAGCCATGCTCTGGCCCATAGGCGGAGCTGGCGTAACGCTGCGTCCGGAAGCCGCGGCCCCCGGCATCGGGCGCGGACGCGGGCCGCCAAATCCCCCTATGCTCTTCATCCCCGTGGTTGCGGTGAGCGTAGGAAGCAGTTCGAGCACGTTCTTGCCGGTGAGAGCCGGCTTCGCCCACGCCAGCCAATTCTCGGTGCGATTGCGATTGCCCAGCGTGTAATTCCCTTCGATGCCGTCATGAGTGACAATCGACACGATCTCGCCCGTTTCCGAGCTGTTCAGCTTGTGAAGATTCCCCAGATCGACAACGTAGACCTTCACTTCCTTGATGGTGAAATCCGGCAGATCGGCGGGCTTTACGCCCACGGTCTGCGCCGCGGCCAAGCCGGGATTCGCCAAAGCTGTTCCCAACGCTGATCCGGCTGCAACTCCCACTGCCGATTCGCGCAGAAAGTTGCGGCGCGAGAGTTTCTGATTGCGCATGACGTCTCCTTGAAACACGCTTTTCATTTATCCGAAAGGGCAAACGATAAAATGTTGGCTCCCGAAGCGATCGCGACATACTGGCGCCCCGCAGCCGTGTAGGTCATGGGCGAAGCCTTCCACGGTTGATTCGCCTCAAAGTGCCACAGATACTCGCCGGTTTTCGCGTCTACGGCAGCAAAGCCTCCGCTGGTTTCGCCGAAAAACACGAGACCTCCCGCAGTTGAGAGCACACCCGAGTAATTCGCTTCCGCTGGACCGATCAACGGCTTCTCCCACGCGACTTTCCCGGTTTCGATGTCGAACGCGCGAAGGTACTTCATCGGCGGATCGGCGGGATCGTCCACGCGCCCGTAGCCGCCGTTCTGCGATTTGCGGTAGATGGTGCAGTCCTCAACGGTCATAACGTAGTAGAGATGCGTGGCAGGATTGTACGCTGTCGAATACCAATTCGTCGCACCGCGCACTGCAGGGCAAGTTTTCACACCGCCCGCGCTCGTCTCGTTTGCGGGCAAAAGATCAGGACGGCCGTTTTCGCCAATCCCGCTGGCCCACGTCAGCTTTTTCACCAGGGGCGTAGCCTGCAGCAGTTTCCCGTTGGTCCGGTCAAGAACGTAGAAAAAACCATTGCGATTGGCGTGCAACAGAAGTTTGTGCGGGCTTCCATGAAACGGCGCGTCGGCCAGAACCAAGGGCTCGGTCGCATCCCAATCGTGGAGGTCATGCGGAGTGAATTGGTAATACCAGAGAAGCTTGCCTGTCTTCGCGTCGAGAGCAAGGTCGCAGTCCGTATAGAGATTCTCACCGCCACGGTTGTCGCCATCGGTATCGGGATAAGGATTCCCGGTGGCCCAGTACAACACGCCTGTCTCAACGTCATAGCTGCCGGTCAGCCACGTGGAACCGCCGCTGATCCCACCCCCGCTTCCTTTCCATGTTTCAGAACCGCTTTCGTCCGCCCGCGGCACCGTCCAGAATCGCCACGCGAGTTCGCCTGTGGCAGCTTTGTAAGCGGCCACAAAACCCCGGATGCCTTCATCGGCGCCAGAAACACCTGCAATCACCAGGTCGCCCACAACCAGAGGCGCCGAGGTACCGCCATAATGCCCAGGCTCCTCGGGCATAAATATGTCCCACAGCACAGCTCCCGTCAGGCGGTGCAGGCAGATCAGATGTGCATTGTCCGCCACAAAGAATATGCGATCACCCAATACGGCAACACCGCGGTTCGCACCCTTGGCCGCATCGCCGGCAATCGTTCCGCCGGGCGTGCGCGGGCGTGAGTAACGCCAGATCTCGTGGCCGCTGCGGCCGTCCAGCGCGTCCACTTCGTTGGGGCCGGTCACGTACATCACGCCATCCAGCACCAGGGGCGTTGTCTCCAAGCCGAAGTACGGGACGGAATAGCTCCAGTCGAGCCGGAGCTTGCCGACATTCTCTCTATTGATTTGCGAGAGCGCGCTGTAGCGGTTTCCATTGACGCTGCCGGAGTAGGTGGGCCAATTTCCGGAAGCGGGACTCAGAATCGCGTCGATCACATTTTGTGAAAGGCCCTGCTGTTGCGCTGGCGCAGGGCCAACGCGGATCCCACCCATGCGACTCAGGAATGCGGTCAAATCGCGCCGCTCTTCCGGAGTGCCGGCGAAGGGAGGCATGAAAGACGGTTTTTCGTCCGTGATCGCCGTATATTCCCCTTCGCCCAGCAAATGGAATCGGCCATCGAAGGTTTGCAGCTGCAAGCTGTGAGCTCCGCGGCCGCGGGCAAACCCGCGAAGAGAAGTCCCATCCCGAAGCTGGACGTTCACCACGCTATACCCCGGAACGCTTCGCGCTCCAGGATTTTCGAGCCACTGCCCGAGTTCAGCAACGCTCAATTGGCGGCCGATTTCGGAAAGGTCCGGGCCGTTCGTGCCGCCGCGCCCCATCACCATGTGGCATTCGGAGCAGTTGCCAGCACCAAAGAAAAGATGTTCGCCAGCCGTCACATCTCCAGCCGGGGGCATTTCGAACGCAGTCGCATTCAATGATTTGATGAAAACGGCCATTGCGTGAAGCTCGGACGGCGGCAGCGGAAAAGAGGGCATGGCTCCTTGGCCGCTTTTGATCACATCCGCGATCTCATTTACGCCGACGCTTCGAAGCCTGCGATTGCTGGCCAGTGCGGGCCCACGGTCCGTGCCTTCCGCATTGCTCCCGTGGCACAACGCACAAGTGCGCTGAAACTGGTCTCGGGCGGAAGCAATCTGGGCGCCTGAATCGGCCTCTTGCGCCGCGCCGAGCGCCGCAGGCATAGACACCGTCGCCAGCACTGCAAGCAAAAGAGGCGCTTTGGCAAACTTTCTAAGCACGCAGATAGGGTTTCAAGTATTGGTCAAGCGCGTCGCGAACCACCTTTTTCGCGGCGTCATCGAGAGGGGCATTTCTTCGGCCGTCTCCCATACCCGGAGTATTGCGAAATGTGGCGTCCTCTTTGAGGATTCCCCGGGCCTGCAGGATGTACTGGCCGGCACCGGGAATGGTCTCAAAGGCCTGGATCCTGCCGAACATATCGAATCCCTCCCGGCGTTTTCCCGCGTGCCAAAGATCGAACGCCGACTGGAAAAGATCGGCGAGCCCAGTAGTGGGGCAATGTCCGGAAAAGCCGAGGCGCATTTCTTCCAGCATCATGCGTACTCCCCGTCCGGAAAAGACCGCGAGTTTATTGTTGGTCCGTTCTCGTATCTCCGTGACGCGCGCCAGCGGGTCACCCGCTTCATCCTTCACGCACTTCATCGTGGGAATCTGCCGGAACATCTCCACAATGAGGTCCACGCTCATATCGCCCTTGGTCTGCACCACCAGCGGAAGCTCCGTGGCGGCGCCGATCGTTTTGTAGTATTCGATGAGCGCCTTGTCGTCCGCCTTATCGGGCGGCAGCGCGATAATGGCATCCGCTCCCGTCTGTGCGGCATGCTTCGCATAGCGGAGACATGTGGCAATTTCCGGATCGCCTGACTGCACGCCGATCACCACCGAAGTCTTCCCGCCCTTACCCGCCGCAATGATGGCTTCCGCTCCATCCATGCGCTCTTTCTCAGAAAGCGTCGACCAGCCGCTCGCTATTTGTGGCCACGCGAAACCTGCCACGCCCCCTCGATTGCAAAACTTTACTTCCGACGCCAGCCCATCCAAATCCAGTTTGTTGTCAGGAGTCACAGGGGTCTGGCCGATGGGAAACACGCCCCAGAACGGCTTGCTGGCAGGCGCTTTTGCATCCACCGCACCGGCAACGTTCGATAAGCCGAGAGTGAGCGCGGTTGCTCCGGCGGCTTGCAGGAATTCCCGTCTGCTCGGGTCGGTATCGAATCGATTTATTCGCATATGGATAACGCCTCCTTCAATAAATTCCCGTGAATATACTCCAAAGATAGCCATCCCGAACATCACTAAGATTCCGGCTTAACGGCTGGAGTCCCCACTGTCAAAAAACCGCGATTGGATTTACCGGCCCC
>Ga0302324_100024614_pt1 | contig 11586 bp, 10 predicted proteins | sample Palsa_T0_1_FD_201949 | JGI IMG/M metagenome (GOLD analysis project Ga0302324, IMG submission 201949) | Peat permafrost microbial communities from Stordalen Mire near Abisko, Sweden - Palsa_T0_1 | ecosystem: Environmental > Terrestrial > Soil > Palsa > Peat permafrost | place: Sweden: Abisko... | reverse complement strand
GGCTTAGCTGGCTCCGGGCGGTGTGGGTCCCGCTCGCTCTCGTCGTGATCCTAGGGGCAATGGCGGTGGTGAGCGGATTCCTGTCGCCCGAGCTTCAGTATGTCGCCGAAACCGGCTTTGTCTACCTTGTCGTCGTGGTCGGGCTGTACACGTTCATAGGCCTGTCTGGCGTGGTGTCCTTTGGACATATCACGTTTATGGGAATCGGCGCTTACGCGTCGGCCCTGGTGTCGATCCCAGTTATTACGAAGCAGGTATTGCTCCCCGCGCTTCCCCATTGGCTCGAGCACACTCAGATGTCGTTGGTCCCGTCTGTCCTTGTCGGCGGCGTCGTCGCACTCGTGTTCGCGTTGATCATCAGCTTCCCCATCATGAGGATCTCCGGGATCGCCGCCTCGATCACCCTCTTTGCCGTTCTCATCGTCGGCAATGTGGTGGGAAGTAACTGGGTTCAGGTGACCCGCGCTACTCAGACCATGCTCGGCGTACCGACGGACGTGGGTATGGGAGTGGCGTTCGGGGCGGCGGCGTTAGCAGTGTGCGCGGCCTATGGTCTGGAGGTCTCGCGCGTCGGGCTGCGCCTCAAGGCGACACGCGAAGACGAGTTCGCGGCGCGCTCCGTCGGAATCTCCGTCGCCCGGTCGCGGGCATGGGGTTTTGCGCTCAGCGCGCTGATCGTGGGCATGGGCGGTGCCCTCTATGGCCACCTTGTCGGGGCCTTCAGCGCATCAGATTTTTACTTGGACACAACGTTCCTGACCATCGTGATGCTCGTTGTCGGCGGGATGCGAAGCCTAACGGGGGCCGTTGTCGGAACGATTGTGATCACGGTGCTCCAACAGCTACTGACCTATGTCGAGGGCGGTCTCAACCTTGGTCTGTTCAACATTCCCGCCCTCCCCGGACTGAGTGAGGCGGGGCTTGCCCTTGTCCTGCTCCTGATCCTTCTCTTCAGACCAAACGGAATCACGAGTGGACTGGAGGTCGGCTTCCCGGTACGCCGGCGGCGGCAACCGGACACCGGAGCTGACGTCGAGGTTGGAGAGCACGAGAGAGACGCTCACGTCGTGCAGGACCTGGCACATGACCCGTCGAAGTGATACGGCGCTAGCCGAGGTCAGGACCGCGCTCAACGCGATACGTGATCCGTGTTCGGTCGCTGCTCAGATGCCAGTCGGCCTGTGGGACATGGGTCTGGTTACGCATCTCGAGGTCAGCGAAGGCGTGATTACTTTGAGAATACGGCCCACATTTCCTGGATGCTTGTTCATGGGGCATTTCGATCATGAGGTGCGGTCGCGCTTGAACGCGCTGCCATGGTGCTCCGCGGTCGTGGTCGAGATGGATTCATCGACGATCTGGACGGAGGAGGACATGGCTCCGCGTGCACGACGCCTGCTGGAGAAGCGGCGCGCTGGGGCCCGGGTCATGATGACGAGCGGTCGCTGACAGCGGCGAGGGGTCAAATCGTCGCGGTGGATGGCCTGCCCAACTGCTCGGCCCGTCGAGCGAGGGGATCCGGCGCTTGCGGCGTGGGCACCAGTCCCCACGGCTCCCTGAGCACGCCGTCACCGTCAACGCTGGTCGTGCGCGCGCCGAGGCCATGCAGTGTTGCGGCGTTCTCACCAAAGATGAGCCGCTTGTCTTCCGTCGTCAGGGGTCGGTAGCCGTATTGCTCGGTGAGCTCCTCCGGCATCTGAAAATGTGCAAACGCTTCGATCAGCGGACGCGGATGGGGAATAGCCCCTGTCCCCCACAGTATCTTTCTGGGACCACCAGCATCGATAAGCTTTCCGATGATGTGAGCAAACGCGTACGGCCGGCGTAGGAGCAGAGCGATCGTCGACTCGAGGTTCACTATGACGTTGGGGAACCGCGCGAGCTGGAACGCGGTCTCATCCGTCCAGGCATATCCACCGTGGACGATCTCGAAGGTCATGTCAGGGAAATCCGCCGCCGCGTGGTCGACGTCTCCCGGATCGAAGACGCTGGTTGGTGCCGTTCCGATGGGAAGCGCCTTGTGGATGGCGATCGTGCGCACGCCGGCAGCTCGGCAGCGTTCGATAACCGGATAGACGTGCGTTTCATCGGCGAGCGACACCGCGCGCAGATTCCCGTCGATGATGTCCACCGGGTAGAGCTTTACGCCTAGGATGCCGATCTCGGCGATCTGCCGGTCGAGCTCGGCCAGCGCCCGAGCCCCTTCCACGGGACTAACCGCGCCGTAGAGGAAAACTCGATCCGGGAACATGTCACGGAGCTCCTTGCCGACCGACAGAGGCGAAAGGTCCTTGAGGATGCCCCACGCCGGAATCGCGTGAAAGATCGCAGCATCGGTCTGACTCTCGTGAAAGAGTGCGCTACCGAGCTCTTCAGCGGTCATACGCTGGAAGAACCGCGCTCGCGAAAGCGAATACGACTGCAAGCGGTCCGGTAGAGCGGCGCGTTGACCCTGATAGATCGACTCGAGTACGTGAATCCCGTAGTCGCTACGGACGTTCGCGCTCGTGGCGTCGAACGCATGCACGACCGCGTCGAAGACAAACATGTCGTCGATCAACGCTCAGCACCCGGGCGAGCCAAGCTGCCGCGAGATCTCGGCGGCCGACTTGCCGAGCAGCTCGAGGTTCGACTCTAGATTGCCGTCGAGGATTGCCGGGCGCGGTCCGCTTAGGGATATTGCGGCGCGGATTCGATCGCAATGGTCGAAGATGGGCGCTCCGAGGGAAGCGATGCCTGGGATCACGTCCCCATCGCTAATCGCGTGGCCGCGCTCGGCTATTACCTCCAGTTCGCTGAACAGTGCCTTTCGAGTCACGGGGGTCGCGTCCGTGAACCGATGTAGCGGACCGCTCGCCAGGTACTCCGCCCAGAATTCGCGCGGCTCGAAGGCGAGCAGCGTGCGAGCGTTCGCGCCGGCGTGCAACGGGATCGAACCTCCGACGGAAAGGATCATTACCCCGACGAGCTGCCCTTCTAGGCGCTCGATGCAGACCGCTTGGAACCCGCGGCGAACGACGAGGAAGATGGTCTGGTGCGTAGCGTCATGAAGGCGCTCCATGGCCGGGAGCGCGGCGGCGCGTACGTCCTTGAAGCGTCTGGCCGCTGCACTGCCGAGCGTGTAGAGCTTCAAGCTCAGCTGGTAGGAGCCACGCCTCGCACCCGGCTCGACGTAGTCATGCTCCGCGAGCGCTGTCAGCAGACGATAGATCGTGCTCCGCGGCTCGCCCAGCGCCAGGGAAAGCTCGGCAGGCGTCAGGTCGGCCGTGTCGGACAGAGCATCGAGTGCCGCGAAGGCCTTGGAAAGGACCTTTACGGAGTTCATTTTTGCTGGTGCGTGCATGTGGGAGCGCACAGCTGATTCCTTGACAGTCACTTTCTCCTCGGTTAGCCTACATTAGCCACTATACAGACATTTTGTCCACTATGCGGACGCGAGTGCGTGCGCTTCGTTCGCTGCCAAGCTGAGGCGAGGAGGCAAAATGAACGATGGCTACTGGGCTGTCGTGAAGGCGAATGTTACGAGCGCGGGCAACGAGCGGGAGGCGGCACTCAATGCGTGGTGGTCGCACGAGCACGTCCCGGAGTACGTGACACTTGACGGCTTCCGTTGCGCCTGGCGCGTTCGCAGCGTCGAAGCCGAGGGCCAGATCGGCACCTCGTCTCACCGCTACTACGCCATCTATGAGGTCGATGCGGTGAGCGATTTCAATGCTGCGCTCGAGATGGGGTCCCGATCCCATCCCGGTCGCCCATGGGGTCCCTGGCAGGAGTACGTAGACGAGTACGTTGTCGACTGGGAGCGAACCTACTATCGGGTCCTTCACAGGGAGAAGCCGACGGACGATGCGGGGGGCTTCTGGGCGATCGTACGCGCGAACCTGGATTTCACCCGGCCCGACCAAGAGCAGGAGTTCAACGACTGGTACACGAGTAAGCACATGCCAGAGATCTGCGCTTATCCAGGCATCCACCGGGCTTGGCGACTCCTCGTCGAGCCGGACGACAATGACCTCGGACCGAGGCGCCAGCGGTCGTGGGGGGTCTATCAGATCGATGATCCGAGTAGCTTTGCCGCGGCCCGCGAGGATCGGGCCACCAGAGGCATCAAGCCCTGGGACGGCATCTGGCTGTCATCTGTGCGGGACTTCGAGATCACGTTTCATGAGGTGATCTACGACGTCGGCAAGCAAGCGGCCGTGGCCGCGGTCGCAGCAAGGGCGTGAGCGAGGGTCATGGCACTTAATGAATGGCTGATGGTGGTGGATCTCGAGGTTGACAAGGCAATCGTTGATGATTGGAATCGATGGTACGACGAGGTGCACCTCCCCGAGATTGTCGAGTGTCCGGGCTTTGTGCGCGGCACGCGCTACATCGCCGCGATGTGCGACGAGGGTGCGGAGGACAAGGAGCGGCATCTGACGATCTACGAGCTCACCGAACCTGAGGCATTCGAGTCAGACACGCTCCGAGCGCGCCGTGGCCTCGGCGAGTTCGGCGACCATGTCAAGGTCAAGACACGCCTGTACCGAAGGCATACGAGTTACGAAAGTGGTTCCTGAAGCGCGTGGGATCGCGTGTTGGCGAGCAGTGTGACGGCCGCATGGATCGCCCTTAGGCGACGGACTTCGACCCCCGTCAGCTCAGCTAGTTCCAGCACGGCGCCGAGCAGCACCTCTAGCTCGAGTCGTTTTCCCGCTTGGAGATCTTGCAGCATCGAAGTGCGATGGTCGCCCACGCGCTCGGCCCCTGCGAGCCGTCGTTCGATTGATACCGGCACACGGCAGCCGAGACTCGAGGCGACGTCGATTGTCTCCTGCATCATCTGAGCCGCCAACTCTCGGGTCGGCGGGAAACGACAGATCTCAGCCATCGTCGCTCCGGTCAGAGCGCTGAGAGGATTGAACGCGGCGTTTCCCATCAGCTTCACCCAGATTTGCTCGCGGAGCCTCTCGTCGATCGGACACTTCAACCCCCCTGCCGTCATCGCCTCACTGAGCCGGCGACAGCGCTCGCTGATCTCGCCGCCGGGCTCACCGATGGCGAACCGTCGCCCTTCGATGTGGTGAACAACGCCAGGCGCCACGAGAACAGCCGCGGGAAAGACGACACACCCGATCGCCCGCTCGGGCGGGATCGTGGCACTCACCGCGCCCTTCGCGTCGACGCTCTCGATGCGCCGACCGTCATACGGACCGCCGTGCCGATGGAAGTACCACCACGGGATACCGTTCTGCGCAGCCACCACAGCGGTGTCTGCGACCATGAGTGGCCTCAGCAGCTCACCGGCGCTTGCGTAGCTGTACGCCTTGAGGCCGAGGATCACCGTGTCGACTGGGCCGATGTCTCGAGGATCATCTGTGCACGGCAAGCGAGCAGACCACGTCTCCGTGTCCTCGATCACCTTGACACCCTCGCTGCGCATCGCTTCGAGGTGCGGCCCGCGCGCCAGCAGATACGTCTCGGTTCCGCCACGCGCGAGGCATGCGCCGAGGTAAGCGCCGATGGCTCCCGCTCCGACGACCGCGATCTTCATCTAATCAAGGTCTCGGCGAGGAGTCGTCGCTGTACCTTTCCGGTGGCTCCCTTCGGGATCTCTCCGACGATGTGCACGGTTCGTGGCACCTTAAAGGCCGCGAGTCGCTCAGCGCAATGTTGACGCAGGACGGCGGACGTGACCGGAGCGCTCAAAACAACCACCGCTTCGACTACTTCGCCCCATTTCGGATCGGCGCGACCGAACGCCACCGCTTCGAGTACCGCTGGGTGTGCGAGGAGGGCCTCGTCGATCTCTCGCGGCGCGATCTTCTCACCGCCACGATTGATCAGCTCCTTCAGACGACCCTCGAGGCTGAGATAACCGTCCGAGGATAGGCGCCCCAGATCGCCCGTCCGGAACCAGCCATCGCGAAACGACGCGACGTTCGCATCCTCGTTGTCGAGATACCCGTCAACGACGCCGGGACCCCGGACCGCGACCTCGCCGGGGGTGTCGACGGGCAGCGCTCGCCATTGAGCGTCGATCACGTTCACATCTGCACCCGCCGCCGTACCCACCGTCCCCGGCCGGCGCTCACCGGGCGGCAGCGGATTTGTCGTCATCTGATGCGATGCCTCGGTCATCCCATACGCCTCGACGACCGCCACCCCCAGTCGGTCCTCGAGCGCGGACCACAGAGAGGGTGCCAGCGCCGAGGAGCACGAGCGCGCAAACCGCAGCTGGCCGACGCCGGCTCGAGGCGGCAGTTTCGCGAGGATGGTCGGCACCGCCGAGAACCAGGTGACCCCATGATCGCGCGCGTGCTCCCACACGGCGCCTGGACGCACGCGGCGTGGGACGACGAGGGTGCCTCCGCCGGCTAGGGCGGCGAGTGTCGAGGCGACGAGCCCGTGGACGTGAAACAAGGGCATCAGACAGTAGGAGACATCGTCAATCCCCAGGTCGTAGCCTCGGGCGATCCGGCGCGCGGCGGCGGTCAGGTTGCGCTGGCGAAGCGGCACAGCCTTGGGACGGCCGGTCGTGCCGCTCGTGTGCAGGAGGAGCGCAACGGCCTCCGCGTCCGGGTCAGGCAGCAGGTCGACGTACCCGCGCCCGATTTCCTCGAGCCGGGGCTCGAGGCTGTCGGCGAGAGTGACGACCCGTACGTCGATCGCGGCGGCAGCTTTTGCGGCCTCCACCCCCACGTCCGTGCCGACCACCACGAGCGCCGGCTTCTTGCTCGCGAGCAGCGGCTCGATCTCGCGAGCGTGTAGTTGCGGGTTCAGTGGGATCGCGAACGCGTTGCACCGGAGCACCGCGAGGAAGGCAAGCACGGCGCCGGGCCCGTGACCGAGGACGAGCACGACGCCGTCGGCAGGCTCGACCCCGGTGGCGACGATCTGCGCTGCGAGGGCGTCGACCCGCTGCAGCACTGCGTCGGCGCTGAGCTCCCAGCCCGAGTCGGGGTCGACCAACGTGCGGCTGGCAGTCCCAGAGAGAAGTGAGAAGACCGCCGAATCCTGACGCCCGATCACGCGACGGCCGCCCAGGACTCACCGCGAGGATCTGACATCGCTTGCAGGGCTGAGCCGTCGATCGGCGCGACGACGGCCGAAACGGCTCCGAACAACTGGTCGCCGGCAGGCAGGATCCGAACCGCACGACCGTGAAGCTCCAGCTCTTCGATCAGGCCCGGGTCGAAGCCTTGCTCGACGAGGACCTCGTCTCCGACCAGGCGCCAGCGCGGCTGGTGGAGCGCCAGCTGGAGTGGAATGTCGTCCTCGAGCACGCGACAGAGGACCTGGAGCAGGGTCTGGACCTGCCCGTCGGCGCCGGGAGTCGCGATGCCTATGAGTCGGTCGGGGGTGCGCACGAGCGCCGGGGCAAGCGTGTGTACCGGTCGGCGCCCCCGGCGCGGCGCGTTCGGCCCGTCCTCGCCGAAGCCCAGCATGCGACTGTTCAGATGAAAGCCGAGCTCCGGGACATAGGTCGCCGAACCGAAGTCGTCAAATACGCTGACCAGCGCAGACACGACCTGGCCGGATGCATCGGCAACTGTGACGGCGGCGGTGTGGTTGTAAGCCCGCGGCTTGGCGCCCGCACTCGGCTCACGGCTCAGATCACCTGGAAGCGGATCGGTGAGCAGGCGATCCTCCGCATCCGCGCGAGCAACTTCGCCACGGTACGCAAACGAGCCCTCGATGGCGCGGACCTGTAGTTCAAGCCGCTCGGGCTTGGAGACCGCCGACGAGGTCAGCCGCGCCAATGACCGGAGCGCCATCAGGAGGAGGATGCCCTGCGAGACCGGTGGACTGAGCTCGATCTCGGCGCCGGCGAACTTCGCGGTGACCGGCGCACGAACGAGCGCCGAATAACTCTGCAGATCGCCCGTCGTCATCGCTCCTCCGTCACTCTGTACGGCATCGGCCACCGCAGCCGCCGCCGGTCCGACGTAAAAGGCTGCCGACCCTTCTCGGCCGATGGCTAGCAGCAGCTCACCCAGGCGCGGGAGCCTGACGATGCTGCCAAGGCGAATCGTCGGCTCGAGTAACGGCCAGCCGGTGCTGGAGCGCTGCAACCGCTCCCGCTGGCGGTCCAGTGCAGCGAGTAGCTGCTCTCCAACCGCGAAGCCATCAGCAGCGAGACGCGCAGCGGGGGCGAAGATCTGTTCGCGGGGTAGCCGACCGAACCGTTCGTGCGCTTCGAGCAGCCCCGCGACGAAGCCGGGCACGGCCGCGGTTCCCCCGCCGTCGGGGGGGATCTCCGGCGGCACACCGTCCGGCGCGGCGCCGTTGCCGTTGATCGCCGTGGTTTCACCGCCCCGACCGCCGACGAGGATCATCGCGTCCCCACCAATACCGCAGGCGTGCGGAGAGGCGACGCCCAACACCAGCGCGGCTGCGACGGTTGCGTCGACGGCGGTGCCGCCGGCCTGCAACATTTCGACACCCGCAGACGTCGCCACTGGACTGCCGCAAGAAACGACACCTCGCCGGCTGCGCAGCACGGGTCGGGCGAGCTGAACCACCGGCGCGCTCACGCGCGCGAGAACAGACCGGCTATGCCGCACATGGTGGATCTGAGCGTAGACCGTCCCCCGGGCGGCCGGAATGGCACCGGCGGGCACACTTTGCGCTCCAGATGTGGTTGCTGGCGCTACAGCCACTACGGCGCCCACACGGCGAGCAGCTTCTGCGCGCGGCGGACGCCATGCAGCGCCTCACGGAGATCGCCCCGGGCGACCGGCGGCAGCGCGCCTGGATCAACGAGGTTGTCGGGCGGCTCACCGGCGGCGATGCGCGCCGCATGGTGCTCGAACCGCAGGCGCGTGATTACGTCGAAGGCCTCATGTAGCGCGTCCGCCAGGCCCGGTTCGATCCCGCCGGCGCTCGCGACCGCGTCGATCCGGTCGAGCGTCGGCGAGATCGTGACCCCGTTCGCAAGCGCGTGGAAACGGACAAGATTCACGATCGGGAGGATCGCGCCCCGCTTGAGGTCGAGTCGGCCCGCGGCGTCGCCGTGCTTCTCCACCGCGAGCTGACCGCGGAACCCGAGCGCCACCTCGTAGCCCGTCGCGGTCCGAGCCATCAGGCGCATGAAATCGGGGTACTGGCGCGCCGCCCTCATCCGCTCCCCGAGCGGAGCGGCGATCGCGAGGCCGCCGAGACTGTGGCGGAAGTCGAACGCGACGGTGGCACGGATGAGATGTGACTCATCCGGCTCGCGTAGGCATGCGTCGAAGGTCTCGAGCCACCCGGCCTTCGACATGCGCCACAGCCGATTGCCCGCAAGGACTCCGTTGTTGTCGGCGCTGAAACCGCATCTGACGAGTCCGTCGTTGACGTCGGCGGCCAGCTCCTCGAAGTACGCGTCGACAGGGCCCTCCTCACCCGGAGCAGGGGTCGAGTACGCGAGCGCGTTGTCCTGATCGGAGGCGAGCGTGAACTCGCGGCGTGCCGCGCTGCCAAGCGTCAGCCAGGCCCAGGGCAAAGGGGCCGGACCGTACCGCGCGATGCCGAAGTCGATCAGCCGCGCGGTCACCGCGTCGTTCTGCAGGCTGAGCACCCGCCCGAGGTCTCGCGGCGGGACGCCCGCGCGCACGAGCAGCCTGAACAGCTGAGGCAGATGGGACACGGCGCGGACGAGCACTTCCTCGTCGGCTGCGCCGTTGATCGTGTGACGGAGCGCGATCGGACTGCGCGCGTCGAGGCCCAGCAGGTCGCTGGCCGACAGCACCCCGGCCACCCGCCCGCCGTAGTCAGCGACGGCCACATGCTCGACGCCGAGCGCGAGCATGTCGACAGTCGCCTCGACTGCAAGCTGCGAGATCGAGATCGTCGGTACGGGCGAGCGCGCGATCGTTCTCACCGCCGCGTCGATCGACAGTTCTCCGGTGGCGACGTGCGCGCGCACGTCGGCGTCGGTGACGATCCCGAGCTCACCCTCTCCGAGGCGCACCAGCAGCGCCGAGACGCCCTCCTCGCCGAGCCGGCGCGCGGCTTCGCGCACCTCGACGTCCGGCTCGCAGAATGCCGGCGGGCGCAGCAGCGCCGACACGGGGGTGGTGCCGACGTCGAGCAGGCCGTGAACGGTGTGGCCGGCGCGCGTGAGCCGCTGACGCATGGTGCTGGCCACGTAGCCTGCACCCTCCGGCCGTCCGAGCACACGCAACGCCGTCGCCTTCGGGAGGACCAGGCACACGGAGTCCTCGTGCGCGCGGGCTGTGAACGCAGGTGCCATGCCCGTCAACAGCGACGGATGACCGAAGCACTCGCCGGGCTCCAGCACTTGGATCAGCTCGCCCTCGTGCACGATCTCGATCGATCCGCTGCGGATCACGTACAGACCGGACGCCGGTAGCCCGTCCTCGACCAGCACGGTCTCACCCGCCGCGAGCGTCAGCTTCCGCGCGTCGGCGAGAACCTCGCCAAGCTGCGCGGAATCGAGGTTGTCGAACGGTGGCTGCCGCGCAAGTAATGCGTCCAATTGCTTCAACTCGGGCGGCGATAGCATTAGTTTCGCTTATCCAGCGTCGTCCATATCGTTATAGGACAAATTACACCCGCGGCGCCAGACTGGAAGGCGATGGCGACGATCATGCTTATCGTCGAGCGCGCCGACGGCAGCTACGTCGAGTGGTGTGGCGCGGGCATCCGTGATCGGCTCGCGACGCGTCTGCGCGCGGCGAAGCTGGACCGTGAGTTGGCCGCTGGGAGCTCGCCCGACGCGAGCGTGCGGCTCTCGCTCCGGGCCCGCGTCCTCGGCCGGACCGCGACGCGGCTCGCGCTCGCGCGGCGCCTGCGCGCAGTGATCGCGGAGGCCGAGCACGGGCCGGCACTTGCGACCGCCAGGATGCCGGTGTGCCGGCACAAGGTGCTGATCGCAAAGTCCGAGCTCGAGGAGCTCGCGATTCGGCTGACCGCTCCCGGAGTTCTCGGCGCCGAGGGCATCGCCCTTACGCGCCGCCTGCTGATGGATGGAAGCGGGCCGATCTATGCCCGGCCCCGCGCCGACGATCTGGTGATCGCGGCGCTCGGGGCGCGGCGTGCGCTCGACCCTTGACTGTCACGACTGCGCTCCCGCACTGACCGCGACCACCGACACCTCGAGGCCGTGGATCGAGGTGCTCGCCCCCATGTCGCTCGGCTCCGCGCAGGTGAGCGCGTTGACGTTGCTCCCGTCCTGTCGCAGCTTCGGCCAGCCGCCCTTCGGGATCAGCGCGACGCCCGCGGGCACGGCGTCAGTGATGTGGACGGGGACGACGATGCTCCCTGCCGCGCTGCTCACTCGGGCCAGTGCCCCCTCGGAGAGCCGCAGCTCGCTGGCGTCTGAAGCCGCCAGACTGAGAGTCAGCGCGCCCGAGCGCTGCACGACCCGCACGTCGTTGGAGAAGCTCGAGTTGAGCGACCAGGGCGACGCCGGCGAGAGCAGTCGCAGGCGCCCCTGCGTGGGCCGCTCGTCGGCGGTCGGGCGCGGCAGGAGCCCGTGGCCGTCGGCCGCGGCCGACGCCGAGGCGAGCTCGACACGCCCACTCGGCGTCGGGAAACGCAGGTCGGCAAACTGCACCACCGGGCGATCGGCGGGCGTCCAGACCGTTCCGCGCTCGG
>Ga0302324_100024613_pt1 | contig 11587 bp, 8 predicted proteins | sample Palsa_T0_1_FD_201949 | JGI IMG/M metagenome (GOLD analysis project Ga0302324, IMG submission 201949) | Peat permafrost microbial communities from Stordalen Mire near Abisko, Sweden - Palsa_T0_1 | ecosystem: Environmental > Terrestrial > Soil > Palsa > Peat permafrost | place: Sweden: Abisko... | reverse complement strand
GTTCCCGCCGAAGAGGCGCTTTTTCCACTGTTCACGGCGATCTACGCGGATATCGGCGACGCGCAGTCGATCGAGCGCAACCTGTCGAGCTTCTCGGCGCATGTGGTGAATGTCGACCACATCGCGCGAGTGGCGGGACCGAGTTCGCTGGTGCTGCTGGACGAATTGGGTTCGGCGACCGATCCCGAAGAGGGTGCTGCGCTGGCGGTCGCAGTCGCCGAGCACTTTCTCGGGTTGAACGCGTGGACCTGCATCACGACGCATCTAACGTCGCTGAAGGTCTATGCGGCGTCGCGAGCGGGTGTGCTGAACGCTGCGGTTGGCTTCGACCAGCAGACGCTGGCGCCAACTTACGAGTTGCGGCTGGGAGTTCCGGGCGCGTCGGCAGGGCTGAATATCGCCGAGCGGTTGGGAATGCAGCCAGAGATTATCGCTGTGGCGAGAGCGCAGCTGACCACGCAGCAGGCAGATATCGGGGCGTTTCTGGATCGGCTGCATGAGCAGCTCTCGGAAGCGACGGTGGAGCGCGTGTCGCTCAAACGGCGGCTCGAAGAGGTTGCGGCGGAGCGGAATCGGCTGGAGACCGAGGGCCGCGCCGAGCAGAAGCAGCGGACGCGCGACTTGGAAGCCAAGCTGAATGCGCTGCTCGAGGACTTCGAGGAGCAACTGCGCGAATCGGTCAAGAACATTGCAGACAAGACCGTGGCGCGTAAGATCGCGCGGGATTCGGCGCTCCGGATGTCGCGGGTTCGGCGCGAGTTCTCGGAGCAGTTCAACTCGACGGTTCTGGCACACAATACAGGCGCGGATCGCGACGACGTGAAGGCGCGGTCCGCACATTCCAAAGCAGAGAAGCCGATTAGGGTCGGGGATCTGGTGACGCTTAAGTCCCTGGGCAGACAGGCGCGAGTGGAACGGCTGCTGGATCCGAGTTCCGCGGGTTTTCCGACTGCGTTCGAGGTCTCGATGGGCCAGATGAAGATGCGAGTGACGCGCACCGACATCGCGGATGTTGAAACAGTAAAGGTGGCGACTCCGCTCGAAGCGGCGCGACGACGCGGAGGAGTGACGGTGCAGACAAACAGCAATCTCGAGTACACGCCTTCTGAAATCAATGTCATCGGACGAACCGCTTCGGATGCGGAGGACGAAGTCGCTCGGTACATCGATCGCGCGTTTCTGGCGGGATTGCCGCGCGTGCGGATCGTTCACGGAACGGGAATGGGCGTTTTGCGCCGGACTTTGCGCGAATTCCTGAAGTCGCATCCGCATGTGGCGACTTTTGCGGAAGCCGGCCAGAACGAAGGCGGCCAGGGCGCAACGCTGGTTGAATTGCGCCAGTAGACGATCCTCCCAGAAATGGCTGCCTGGCGGTCAAATTAGTCGAGAATCGCACCCGGACGGTTGGTGGTGCGGGTGGGAAAGAATACCCCCGTGGCATCAAGCCCGGACCTATCTCAGAAGCAAAGGCAAAGACAAAGGCGTGAACAAAGCAAAGGCAGAGCAAAGCAAGATCAAAGCGCTGTCTTCTGCCGCTCCACCACCCACCACCAGCTCATTCCAAGCACCATAAACCCCAGGTAAACATAGGGCAGATATACATACGGCTTATCCGGCACCGGGTAGATCGTCCCGACGATCGCCGCCAACGCCGCGGCCGTCGCGAGCACCGACAACACCACGCCTCCCACCGAAAACCGCTTCACCCGACGCAGATGAAACGGCAGCGCCGCCGCCACCAGTCCGTACGCCGTCATGAATCCAAATACCGCCAGCGTCCCCGTCCAGGCGAAGATATCTTCCGCGCTCGCTCCACCCACGGCCAGCGCTGCTATTGGAATAAATGCCAGCGCCGCGGTCAGGACACTCGCGACCGCCGGGGTTTGTTGATCCGAATGAGTGGCCGCAAACGACTTGTGCACCAACCCGTGATGCGCCATCAGCAACAGCACTCGCGCAGCGGCGATGATGCAACCGAGGACACAGGCGAACATGCTCACCATCATGCCCAGAGTGATCGCCGGACCCACGAATCCGATGCCTGCGCGTGTCGCCAGAAAGGACATCGGCTGAGCGTGCTCGCCCAATGGCGGCGTCACTCCCCGAAATGCCATTACCGTGCCGTACGCGCACACGATGAAGAAGATTCCGGTAACCGCCGCGCTGCGCACAACCGCCCGCGGAATCGTGATCAGCGGATCCTTCGCCTCGGACCCAAGCGTAGTCGCGCTTTCGAACCCCACGAAGCTGAACAGCGCCAGCATGACGCCCTGCCGCACCTTCTGCGGGGTCACGCCGGCCAGGCTCCACTGCGGCCAATCCAGATGCAGCCCCTGCTTCCACAGCAGGATCCCGATCACGATGACGATCAGCAGCATCGACATCACCTCGACCCAAAGCATCGTCTCGGCTGAGATCTTTATGTTCCGGCAGGCAATCCACCCGCCTCCGGCCACGCAAATCCAGCCCAGCAACGCAACCGGAATATGCGTCCCCCGCGCCCCGATATCCAGCAGAAATTGTTGGGTGAAATAGGCAAATCCGGCCCCCGTCGCCGTACCCGACACCAGATACGCGAAGAACAGCGCCCACGCCTCCACCGCCGCGAAAACCGGCGGCAGCGTCTGCTTGGTATACACGTACAGCGACCCGGGCGACGCCGAATCCCGCGCAAACCCCGCGATACAGAAGGCGATGAGCATCATCGCGGCCATCGCCAGCGCATAGGCCAGCCAGGTTCCGTTGCCGGCGAGCAGGAAGATCAGAGGAACATTCAGCGGCGGAGACGTACTGGGTGCGATCACCGAAACCGACTGCGCCAGCACCTCCATCGGCCCAAGCACGTGCCGCTGCAGCCCGTACGCCGGCGCGGGCTCCCCGGTCACAATGTCGGCGCTCTCCAGCGTTGCAAGGGGATCAGGCATGTCGACTCATAGACGTGGCATGTCGCTTGAAATTTGTTGTCGGAAGCTTGATTCTGTACTCTCCGCCCCATCGAGTCAACCATGCTGCCCAAACTCTCCCCCCTCGCCGCGCTTCAGCAAGCCCTGGCCGCAGGCTCGCTGACCCCGCTTGATGTCGCCCGCGACTCGATCGCTCACGCCAACTCCAACGCCTCGCACAACACCTACATCCGCTTCGACGCCGGCTCGCTCCTGCGCGAAGCCGAAGCCCTCACCCCCGGCGGCCCGCTCTACGGCGTCTCAATCTCGGTAAAAGACTTGTTCGATCTCGCCGGCGCGGTCACCTCAGCCGGTTCGAGCTTCTACGCGGCGCTCAACGCTCCCGCGACCGTCGACTCCTCGGTCGTCACGCGTCTCAAACAATCCGGCGCGCTCATCACCGGCAAGACCCACCTGCATCCGCTCGCCTACGGCCTCACCGGCGAGAACCCCGACTTCGGCGACTGCCTCCAGCCTCGCGACTCCACGCTGCTCACCGGCGGCTCGTCCTCCGGCGCCGCGGCCAGCGTGCAGGAAGGCTCCGCGCTGGCCGCCATCGGCACCGACACCGGCGGCTCCGTGCGCATACCGGCCGCGCTCTGCGGCCTCTGCGGCTACCGCGCCTCTCACTCGCTGCCAACTCTGTGGACCGGACTGTGGTCCGGTGGCTTGCATCTCTCCGAGACCTTCGACACCATCGGCCTCTTCACCCGCGATCCGCGCGATCTCGCCCCCATCGCCGGAGCGCTCTTCGGCATAGCTCCCGCTGCCGCCCCGGCCCATCCGCGCATCGGCTGTGTCTCGCTGGACTGGGTCGCGGACGCCAACCCCGAAGTGCTCGCCGCCTACGCCGCCTGGAAGCAGCAACTCCAACTCTCCGGCGCGACCGTCGCCGAATTCGACACCGCCGCCTGGGACTCCGCCTACGAGATCTACGCCGCCATCCAGGCTTATGAAGCTGCCGCGATCCACAAGCGCCACATGGCCAAACTTGAACCCACCCTCGAACCACGCATCGCCCAGCGCCTCCGCTGGGGAGCCTCGCTCACCGAACGCGACATTGAATCCCTGCGCTCGCGCCAGCAGCACTTCCGCGCCGCGCTGGCCATGCCGTTCGCCGCCTTCGACTTCCTCATGCTGCCCTCAGCCCCCGTCAACCGCCTGCCCGCCGGCGAGGACTACACCGCCGCCCGCGCCGCCATCCTGCGCTACACTGCGCCATTTTCGCTCGGCGGGCTGCCGGTGGTGACGCTCCCCGGCGAACTCATCGGCGCAGGCCTCGGCACCGGCATTCAGCTCGCCGCCCCGCAGCTCGAAGACGCCACCCTCCTTGCCTTCGCCGCAAACGTGGGCGCCTCCTTGGTGTGAGAACCCGCGTTTTTCCAAGGCTGCGGTTCGCCGCCTGAGCGACCACTCGGGTGTAGCATCTATCGCAGATGCCGAACTTCCACACAATCTGGCACAACCCACCCCAGCTACTCGCTGGTATTTCTGCCGCTGGACTCATCATTTACCTCAAGTACCTCAATCTCCGCGGTGCCGAAGATCGCAAGGTACATAAAGCCGACATCCAAACTCTCTGCGACGGCAAGAAATAGGAAGACCGATCGCCCCAAATGCTACTCTGCTCCCATCCCATTGGAGAGCCACCTATGCGGATTCGCCACTCGCCGATCCTCCTTCTGCCTTTGACGCTCCTCCTCGCCTGCAAGCCCAAACCCGCCGCCAACGGCGTCTTCCCCATCGTCTTCCAGACCGATTGGTACCCCCAGCCCGAGATGGGTGGCTTCTACCAGGCCTCGCTTCAGGGCCTTTATAAAGCCGAGGGCCTCGACGTCCAGATCGTTCCCGGCGGCCCCATGATCGTCGCCGACCAGCAGGTCGCTTCCGGCGCGGCGCAGTTCGCCATGGGCTCCTCCGACCAAATCCTGGTCCGCGTCTCCCGCGGCCTGCCCCTGGTCGCCGTCGCCGCCACCATGCAGCAGGACCCGCAGGCCCTGATGCTCCACGACGAGTCTCCCGTCCACACCTTCGCCGACCTCGACGGTCGCACCATCGCCGCCAAACCCGGCTCCATCTGGTTTCAGTACATCGTCAAGCGTTACTCGCTCGCCCACGTGCGCGAGATTCCCGCCACCTACTCCGTCGCCAACTTCGTCAACGACCCCGCCTACATCCAGCAGTGCTTCGTCACCTCCGAGCCATACACCGCGCAGCAGCACGGCGTCAAAGTCCGCACCTTGCTCATCAGTTCCTCCGGCTACCAGCCTTACCGCGTTATCTTCAGCTCGCGCCAGTTCGTCGCCGACCACCCCGAAATTGTTCAAAAATTCGTCACCGCCTCGATCGAGGGCTGGAAGCGCTACCTCGCCGACCCCGCCCTGGTCAACGCCGAACTGCGCAAGCTCAACCCTGCCATGGACCCCGGCCAGATGCAGTTCTCGGTCGACACCCTCAAGCAGGGCCACTTCATCGACGGCGACGGCACTCCCGACTCCCACCTCGGCCACTTCACCGCCCAGCGCTGGGCCGCAACCTACCACCAACTCGTGGACCTCGGCGTCACGCCCCGCCCCATCGATCCCACCACCGCCTACACCCTACAGTTCGCCCCCTGACGCCTGAGGCGACAAGGCTGCCCGAGACGGGGCGTCTGGACATTGGTACCCGAAGGCCTGATGTAAACTGGCGGTCAGCGCGGAAGTGGCGAAATTGGCAGACGCACCAGACTTAGGATCTGGCGGAGCAATCCGTGGGGGTTCAAGTCCCCCCTTCCGCACCATCATCCATAGGACATCCATGAGCCAGCAGAAGCCGTTTCACCAGCCCGACCCGCCCGAAATCCGGCTCAGCAAGACCGACAGCTACCGCGAAGGCTACGCCAACAGCGTGCAGGTAAAGATGAGCGTCTGGGATTTTCAGCTCGTCTTCGGGACCATGCAGCAGGACGCGCCGGAGCAGGTGAACCTGGTAAACTTTCAGGGGATCTACCTGAGCCCGCAGCAGGCCAAGGCGCTGTGGAATGTGCTGGGGCACAATCTGGCGCAATATGAGCAGACATTCGGCAAGCTGGCGCTCGAGCCGGTGGTGCAGGCGCCGGGCGGCCCGGTGCATTAAGGCCAAAAGCGGATTCTTCCGCTGCGCTGCGGAAGGACAAATCAAATGCTGCAGTTTGCCGGATAGAATTGCCCCGTGGAGGCATCCGTGGCGACTCGACCGAAGCTATCCGTGCTGGCCGCGCCCGAGAAGCCGCTGCCGCTGTGGATGCTCTATCCGCTGTTCTTCGTCGGGATTTACCTGTCGCACTGGTCGCTGCTGAAGCTGCCGTATTTCTGGGATGAGGCGGGGTATTACATTCCGGCGGCGCTGGATTTCCTGCGCACCGGCACACTGATTCCGCACTCGACGCTGACCAATGCGCACCCGCCACTCCCGTCGATTTTGCTGGCGGGGTGGTGGCGGATTTCGGGGACGGCGATCAATGGCACGCGGACGTTTCTGTGCATGGTTTCGGCGGCGGGGCTGCTGGGAGTGTTTCGTCTGGCGCGGGTGTTGGCGGGGCCGCTGGCGGCGGCGATCGTCACGCTGCTGACGGCGGTTTATCCGGTCTGGTTTGCGCAGAGCACGCTGGCGCAGGCGGATATCTTCGCGGCCACGTTCACGCTGTGGGCGCTGTCATTCTATTTCGAGCGCTACGCGGAGCCGGAGTGCCCACCGTCGAGGCTGGCGGCCGTGGCGATTCTGTTCTCGCTGGCCGCGCTTTCGAAGGAGACGGCGATTATTATGCCGGTGGCGCTGGGGCTGTGGGAGATCGTGCTGCTGATCACCGAGCGGGAGAGGGGCGCGTGGGGCTGGCTGGCAGCGCTGTCCGCTCCGGCCGTGCCGCTTGTGCTGTGGTACTGGTTCCACTTCCACCAGACGGGATTCGCGTTCGGCAATCCGGAGTTTTTGCGCTACAACGCGACGGCAAACTTTACGGCGGGGCGTTTGCTGGTGAGTTTGTGGCATCGCTTTGTTCATCTCTTCATCCACATGAATATGTATGTGCCGGTGGTGGCCACGATCGCGGTGCTGCTGATGCCGCGGCAGGGAAGTCAGTCCCGCACTACTTCGAGGCCGGTACTGACGGCGATCGGGGTGGTGCTGGCGGGGAACGCGATTGCCTTTTCGTTCCTCGGCGGTGCGCTGCTGACGCGCTACCTTTTGCCGATGTTTCCGCTGGTGCTGCTGGTGTGCGTTGCGGTGTGGCAGACGCGCGGCAGGGTCGTCTGGACGCTGACCGGATTGACGGGCGTGGCATTTATCGCGGGGCTATGGTTCAACCCGCCTTACTCGATTGCGCCCGAGGACAATCTTACTTATGCAGACTTTGTCATTCTGCACCAGCAGGCGATCGCGGTGATTGCGCGGCAGTTTCCGGCGGCGACAGTGCTGAGCGCGTGGCCGGCGACGGCGGAGATGCAGTATCCCGACCTGGGGTATACGCGCAGCGCAATCAAGACCGTGGCGATCGACAATTTTTCGCCGGAGCAGATGCAGAAGGCGGCGAGCGATCCGGGGGCTTACGACACGGCGCTGATCTTTTCGACCAAGTGGGTGCCGCGCGGCAGCTTGAATCTGGGGCGGCCGAACGAGGCCAACGACGCAAAGTACTTCGATTTTCATCGCGACGCGTCGCCGACAGAGGCCGCCGCGATGCTGCAGGGGCAGATTGTGTGGCAGGGCTATCGCAATGGCGAGTGGGCGGCAGTGCTGAGGTTTCCGCGGGCGATCGAGGCACGGCTTCAGCATTGAGTGAAGCAACTATAATCGAGGGTGTGCTGAAGGTTGCGTGTCAACGGTTGCTGGGCCTGTTGTTGTGCGCGCCTGCGTTGGTCAGCGGAGCGCTGTACGGACAAGCTTCAGCCGTCGCGGATCAGCCCGCGCCGGGGGCGCGCGTGGTGCTGGTGCTGCCGTTCGAGAACAAGTCGGGTCAGGCGACCCTGAACTGGATTTCGGATTCGTTTCCGGACACGCTGAATCAGCGGCTCACCTCCGCGGGGTTTCTAACGATTACGCGAGACGATCGCCTGTTTGCGCTCGATCACCTGGGCCTGCCGACCGACTTTCGGCCGACGCGGGCGACGACCATTCGCATTGCCCAGACGCTGGACGCGGGGTTCGTGATCGTGGGCAGCTTCAACGTCGATGGAGCGCGGGTGCTGGTGCAGGCTCAGGTGCTGGATGTGAACCGGCTGTGGCTGACGCAGCCGCTTGAGGACTCGTCCCGCCTGGACAGCTTGTTCGATGTCGAAAATGCGATCGCATGGAAGATCTGTCATCAGATCAGCCCGACGTTTTCGGTGGCGGAACAGACGTTTCTGTCGGCCTCAAACGGCATCAAGCTGACAGCGTTTGAGAACTACATCCGCGGAATCGGTGCGCCGACACCGCAAGAGCGCGTGAAGTATCTCGCGGCCGCGGTGCAGGAGTCGCCGGGCTATGTGGCTGCCGAAATCGCGCTGGGCAAGGAGCACTATGCGGATCGCGAGTTCGACCAGGCGGCTGCGGTGATGGCGAAGATTCCACGCAGCGACCGGCTGGCGCTGGAGGCGAATTTCTTCATTGGGCTGGCGCGCTTCAACTCGGCCAAGTACGCGGAGTCGGAGGCGGCGTTCGCGTTCGTGGCGTCGCGGCTGCCGCTGCCTGAGGTGGTGAACGATCAGGCGGTTGCACAATCGCGCCAGGGCAAGGACGGGACCGTACTCTTTCAGCGGGCGGTCAGCACCGATCCCAATGACCCTGATTACCACTACAACCTTGCGGTCTCGCACTTCCGCCACGGCGATTTTCCGGGAGCGCAGGCCGAGGTCGAGGCGACGCTGAGGCTGCGGCCGAACGACACCGAGGCGGCTGAGCTGCGCACGATGGTCGCGCCGGGGCGGCCGGTCGCGGCGAAATCCGGCGCGTCGATCGACCCGACGACGCGGCTGCGGCGAACGTACTCTGAGGCCGGATTCCGGCAGGCGGCGTTTGAGCTCGATCAGGTGCGCGCGCAGCGTCTGGCGACGCTGCCGCCGGCGCAACAGGCGTCTGAGTACACGCAACTCGGCCGCGACTATCTGGCGCAGGGGCTGCTGCCCGAGGCGGAGCAAGAGTTCAACGCGGCAGTTGCTGCCGATCCCTCGAGCGCGCAGGGTCATGCCGGACTCGCTCAGATTCGGGAGCAGAGCGGCGATGAAGGTGAGGCGCGCAAAGAGGCGCAGCGATCGCTGACCCTGGCGCTCAACGTCAACGCGTTCCTGGTGCTGGCTCGGCTCGATCTGCAGAAGAACGACCTTGCGGCCTCGGCCCTCGACGTACAGAACGCGCTGCAACTTGAGCCGCAAAATCCGGCCGCGTTGGGCATGCGGCAGGCGCTCGCGGCGCGCGGCCAGACCATCCCATGAACGCGAACATGAGCGCGACTCTGCTAGCCTTCGTCTCCAATCCCGACCACGCCGTGCTGCTGCTGCTCTGCGGCATCATGCTGCTCTACGTCGAGTTCAACAGGCCGGGCACTGTGATTCTCGGGTGCCTCGGCGCATTGTCTCTGATGTACGCGCTCTATGGGCTCTGCCAGCTTCCGCTGCGACCGTTCGCCGTTCTGCTAGCGGCGGCAGGCGTTGGCTGCATTCTGCTGGGGTGCTGGTTGCCCCGGGGCGGCGTGGGTGCAATCGCAAGCGGGATTGGCGGAACCCTCGCACTGATCTTCGGACTGCTGCGTCTGGTGGTCGATCCGCCTGTCCATCCGGCAGTCGGCATCGCGGCAGCTCTCATCTTTAGTGGAATCACCACCTGGCTCGTCCGCATCGCTCTGCTGGCGCGCCACAACAAGAGCCTGCTCGGCCCTGAAGCGATGATCGGCAGGCTTGCCGTTGCCCGGACCGCACTCGCACCGGCCGGCCAGGTGGAGGTGCGGGGCGAGTTGTGGCAGGCGGCGCTGATCGGCGGCGGCTTCGAACCCAGGGGCGCGGCGGTGGTGGTGCGGGAAGTTCGTGGACTGGAATTGCTTGTCTCGGAACAAAACGCGCCGACGACCTCGCAAAACGCAGCCGCGGCACCCCCAACACGAGGCGGAGCGAGTCCAACCTGAAATCACCGTGGCGCGGCCCAATCAGGCCAGCAGGGTAGACTGAAGAGACAGAATTTTTTTGGGGTAAGGGAGTCCGCTCTACATGAGGAATGCAATTCGCCGGGTCTCGACGTACGGCGCTGCTTTTTCGATCGTCTTTTTTGTCTCCGCCGCCACAGCTCAGACCGCGCCCACGCGCTTCGAACGCCAGATGGCAAAGATTACGCTGGGCATCAACGGCTACGGCGAGTTCAGCGCCGACAGCTCCGGCACCACCTACGTGCCGCAGACGGTCGCGCAGGTTCCAAGCAACACCGCCGGGGCGCTGGGTGAGTTGCGGTATGAGAAGTCGCCGCTGATCGGCATGCAGATGAACTACGGCTACGCTCGCTATACCCAAAACTTCACGGTCAACGACACCAATGGAACTCCCTCGGGCCAGTTGCCGTTCATCCTCGGCGTACAGAGCAAGGTGACCGAGTTCGGCCTGGGCTACGTGGCGCACGGACCGAAGCTATTCGGCTTGCAGCCCTTTGGCGGCGCCGGGGTTGCGGCCCTCCAGTACAAGCCGACGGCGGGCGGTGGCGAGCATCTTCCCGAGCAGGTGCGCGCCGGCTTCTACTACGCCATTGGCCTCGAAGAGTCGGTCTTCAGCGAACACTTCGGACTGCGCGTGCAATTCCGCCAGCTGTTCTTCGGCGCGCCGGATTTCAACCAGAATTACTTTGCGACGGGCGCGCGCTCTATGACCACCGAACCCGTCGCCGGCTTCTTCGTGCGCTTCTGACGCCCCAGCCGATACAGCTCACGGGATGGGAAGAAATCGTCTAGACTAGAGCAGTTTTCCTGTTGCAGTGAAGTGATTGGGCTGGCTGTAGCCCCACAGGAAACTGTCCTGGCTGCACCTTCGCCAGACCGGAAAGACTTGCGCCATGCCCGCTCCTATTCTCATCGTCGTCGTTGTCGTCCTGCTGCTCTACGCGTTCAACTCGATCAAGATTCTGAAGGAATATGAGCGCGCGGTCGTCTTCCGGCTGGGGCGCGTCGTTGCCATCCCCAGAGGTCCAGGGCCGATCTTCATCCTGGGGCCCTTCGTGCGCTTCGTGCGCGTATCGCTGCGGCAGGAGGCGATGGAAGTGCCCGCGCAGGACATCATCACCCGCGACAACGTCACGCTGAAGGTCAACGCTGTGATCACGCATCGCGTGATCGATCCGATCAAGGCGGTCATTGAGGTCTCGAACTACATCTACATGACATCGCAATTCGCGCAGACGACGCTGCGCTCGGTGCTGGGCGAGGTCGATCTCGACCATCTGCTGGCGCACCGCGATTCGTTGAATGCGCGCATCCAGACCATCATCGACGCGCACACAGCGCCCTTCGGCGTGAAGGTGATCGCGGTTGAAGTGAAGCAGGTGGATCTGCCCGACTCCATGCTGCGCGCCATGGCGAAGCAGGCGGAGGCGGAACGCGAGCGGCGCGCCAAGATTATCCACGCCGAGGGCGAATTCGACGCCGCCACCAAGCTGGTCGACGCCGCCGCGCTGAT
>Ga0302324_100024612_pt1 | contig 11587 bp, 10 predicted proteins | sample Palsa_T0_1_FD_201949 | JGI IMG/M metagenome (GOLD analysis project Ga0302324, IMG submission 201949) | Peat permafrost microbial communities from Stordalen Mire near Abisko, Sweden - Palsa_T0_1 | ecosystem: Environmental > Terrestrial > Soil > Palsa > Peat permafrost | place: Sweden: Abisko... | reverse complement strand
GCCAGCGTGAGCTTCGTGTTTGCGCTGCTGATGGGGCCCGAGACCAAGGGCAAGGTGCTGGTCGCCGACCTCGCCGTGGCGTAGCCGAGCCCGACCCGAAACGAACGCGCTGGGAGCATGCTCTCCCAGCGCGCTCGCGGGAACGGCTACGTGTATTTCACGCAGACCGAGAGCGTAACTCTCTGATCGTCATGGCCGGCCCCCGTGCCGGCCATCCACGTCTTTCAGGCCGACCGGCGATCCCAGCAACAGCAGCCGTACGCGGATAGAAAGGCGTGGATGGCCGCCACAAGGGCGGCCATGACGGCTTGGAGGGGGTGAAACGCGGCGCCCTCGCCGCTGCTTCGTGACGTCTCTCTACTTCGCGTTGCGGTCGAGGATCTCGATGCTGACGTTCTCGGGGCCGCGCAGGAAGGCGATGCGGACGCCCGGCCGCACCGTGGTCGGCTCCATGGTGAACTCGGCCCCCTTGCGCTTGAGCTCGGCGACCGCCACGTCGATGCCGTCGACCCGCAGGCCGATATGCTCGAGCCCGAGATAGGGCGATTGCGGCGGCGCGGCGGTGCCGTCCTTGGCGACGATCGGCGCGATGAAGACCGTCATGCCGCCGAGATTGAGGTCGATGCGCTTGCGGCCGTCCGACTGGGTCGAGCGCAACACCTCGGCGCCGAACATCTTCTCGTACCACAGCGCGGTCTGCTCGGGATCCGGGCTGCGCAGATGGACATGGTCGTAGGTGAAGGCGGACACAAGTCCCTCCCTGGGTCGCTGGCAAGAGGTGGCAGTCTATACACGGGAGCGCGGATGCGCCAATCGAGCCCGCTTCGTGTGGGCCGTCGTCAGATCCGGGCGCGGAACTCGCGCAGCCAGCGCATGGTGCGCGCGATGCCTTCGGCGAGCGGCACCTGGGGGGCGAAGCCGAGCAGCGTGCGGGCGCGCGTGATGTCGGCGACCTTGCTCGGCTCGCCGACCGGGCGGCTGGTGTCCCACACGATCTCGCGCGGGCGCCCGCTCACCGCGATGATAGTCTCGACCAGCTCGCGAATGGTGACACCGTGGCCAGTGCCGAGATTGATCGGCCCTTGCCCGAGGCCACGAAGATAGGCGAGCAGCAGCCCCTCGACCGCGTCCTCGACATAGAGGAAATCGCGCACCGCGCTGCCGTCGCCCCACACCAGCAGGGGCCCCGTGCCATCGAGCACGCGCCCGATCAGCGCGGCGACGACCAGCGCGGTCGCGGGATCGAAATCGTCGTACGGACCGAACGTGTTGACCGGCCGGATGATCGCCGTGTTGACGAGCCCGTACTGCACCTCCTGGGCTTCGATCAGCTTTTCGGCCATGCGCTTGGACCAGGCGACGAACTGAACACCCGGCGGCGGATTGGCGCTCCAGGCGAGATCCTCACGAAATACCGCCATCGGCGGATGGACCGTCACGGTGCTGACATAGACGACGCGCGCCACGCAGGCCTTGCGGGCCGCCTCGAGCGTGTTGAAATCGACCGAGATGTTGCCGGCCAACAGGTCGCAGGCCTGACGGGTCTGGATCGCGATCGAGCCGCGCAGCCCGGCGCAGTGGAACAGCCCCGCCATGCCGCGGCAAGCGTGCTCGGCGAACCGCGGATCGGCCAGCGACCCGGCCAGATGCTCGACCCCCGCCGGCAGCGCGAGCGCGGGCGGCTTGGTCGAGACCGCGCGCACGCGCGCGCCCAGCGCGACCAGCCGGGCGATCAGGGCACGGCCGAACAGCCCGGTGCCGCCGGTCACCAAGATGGGCGCGCCGGCGACCAGACCCGCGAGCTCGGTATCGGTCCGGTCCGTCATCCTGTTGCCTCTGGTCCCTGCCGCCGGCCCGCGCAGCGGGCCAATCCCGACACGGAGGCGGCAGGTTAGCGTAAATTGGCGCGCCGCACCCGTCCGCAGCGAACGATCGAGGACGTCCCCGAGCGATGACGAACCCGCCCCCGCGCTACCCCCTGACCCCCGCCGACGCGGTCGGTGCCATCATCGTGACGCCGGACCGGCGCTTCCTGATGCAGCGGCGCGATGACATCCCGGAGATCTGGTACCCTGGTGCCTGGGGCCTGTTCGGCGGCGCGATCGAGCCGGGCGAAACCGAGCTCGAGGCGCTGACCCGCGAGCTCAAGGAGGAGATCCATTTCGATCTCGTCGAGGCGACGTTCTTCACCCGCTTCCACTTCGAGTTCGGCTTCGCCGGTGGCGGCACCGTGTTCCGGTCCTACTTCGAGGTACGGATCGAGCCCCAGGCGGTCGCCGGCCTGCAGCTCCACGAGGGGCGCGAGATGGCCCTGATCGCTGCCGACCGGGTGATCGGTCTGCCGGATGTGACCGGCTACGACCAGTTCGCGCTCTATTTGTATCTGCACCGCGACCGGGTCTCGCCCCGGTCCGCCGGACCGCGCGCGGCCGGATGATGGCGACGTGGTAAATCAATCGCTTTTGTGGCGTAAGCCCCTGGAGGGAAAGCAACCGGCGGGTCCGGCATGGCGCACGGGGTGTGGGCGGACGTGCCGGCTGCCGAGGCTTCGATGACGGACGGTCCGGCCATGATCGATCCCACGGTCCGCGCCTTGATCGTCGAGGCGGAATCCGCCTACACGCGCTGCGATTGGGCGAGCGCGCTGACGGCCTACCGCGCCCTCCTGGCATGGCAGCCCGATCTGGCCCAGCCCCTCCTGCTGCCGCTCGCCATCAGCCACTGCGAGATCGAGCTCGACGGCAGCGCGGAGTCCTGCGCGCGCGCGCCGCAGCCGCAGGGCGGCGACATGGAGCGCGTCCGCTCGACCGTTCTCCAGGTCCGCGCCCTCGCCTTGGCGCGCGAGCGCGATACCACCCGCGCCTCCAATCTGCTGCGGCTCCTGGCGTCCTACGACGCGCAATTTTCCGATATCTACGCGCGTGATATCTACGGCGGCGGCAGCGCCGGGCTCGCGCTCGGGCCGCTCGACGATCGGCCTCCCCCAGCCACCGCGAGCCTGCCGGACGATGCCGCGATCGCTCGTCTGAAATCTCGGACGGCAGGCGTTCGCGTCCTCCTGATCGTGCGACGGTTCTTCCAGAACCTGCCGACGCGGCAATATCTGTATGCCGACGATCTGATGCGCAGCGCGGCGCGGTTCGGCCTCGCCGCCCGCGAGATCAACAGCTACACCCCGCCCCCTGGGGTCGATCAAGCCGACTATCCGGATGCGCTGCAGGCGGCGATCACGGCGTGGCGGCCGCAGCTGATCGTCTTCGAGGATTTGTTCGAACGCGGGCTATCGGCGCTGCCGGCGCTGCGCGAGCGGATCGGTGCGGTCTTGGAAGAGGCGCGTCGTGCCGGCGGCGTCCGCGTGGTAAAGCTGCTGCCCGACGGCTGGCTGCCCGCTGCCGACTCGATATACCGCGGACTGGGCATGCATTTCGATCTGGTCAATCATCTCCATCCGACCAGGCTCCCGCAGGCCGCCGCGCGTGAGCTGGCGGCGACCTTCTGCTATCCCTTCCCGTTCGACAATCCGCCGCCGACAGTGCCGTTCGGCACGATTCCGCGCGTGTGCTTCGTCGGCTCGATCAACACCGAATGCCCGGCGCGGGTCGCCTGGTGGGCAGAGGCCGCGCGCATCGGCATCCCTCTCGACGTATTCCTGACCGATCACGCCGCCGCCGACCAGCGATCGGACCAGGATTACGTCAATCTGCTGTGCGGCTATCAAGTCTCGGTCAATTTCACGCGGCGCCATACCGGCGTGAGGATCGCGACCGGACGCGGCTTCGAGACCTTGCTGGCCGGCGGCTTGCTCCTGGAGGAGGACTCCGCCGACACCCGCTATTTCCTGAAGCCCGGCGCCCACTATGTCGGGTTCGACAATTTGACCGACCTCAAGCAAGCGACGACCGCGTTGCTGGCCGATCCCGCACTCCGCCACCGGATCGCGCATGACGGTCACGCATGGGTCGAGAAATATTTCACCGGCGATCATTTCTGGGCCGGCCTCTTGAGCCGGCTGGAGATCGACCGTGTCTGATCGCGACAGCGAGCTGCCGCACGACGCGGAAGCGGCGGCGGAGCAGATCGGCCGGCTCGGCTCGGCCGTCCTGCGCCGCGTCTTCGACCCGGTCGCCGTGCGGTCGTTGCGCGGCATGACCGCCGATCTGTTCGCCGCCTGGGAAGCGCGACGCGACCAGAACGCGCTCGAGGACATGGAGGCGCAGCATCTCGTCGGCGGAACGATCGTGTTTCGCTCGCTGCTCGGGACGCAGCCGGGCCAGGTCTTCATCATGGCCGCGCTGCAGGAATTCGTTCATTCGCGAGCCTTCGAGGTCTATCGACGCCTGTTCGGCGACGACATCGCGTTCCTCCTCGATGTCTGCCAGGTTCGGCGGCAGGACGCCGCCAACACCGGGCCGCATGTCCCCTACCACCAGGACCTGTCGTTCGTCGGCACCGAATTCCGCATCCTGAACAGCTGGATCACGCTCGACACGTGCGGCCCCGCCACCGCCGCGCCCGGGCTGGAGTTCGCCGCCGCCCGCGTGATCGAGGATCTGCGGTCGTCGCCGACGACTCAGCCCGTGACGGCCGATCGCTATTTCGATCGGATCGAGATCGACCCTGCGACGTTGCGCCAGCGAGTGCCCGAAACCGTGTGGCGGCGGCCCGATCTCGACGCCGGCGACGCCATCGTCTTCGATCAGTTCACGGTACACCGCACCCTGGCACGACCCGACCAAAACGCGTTCCGCACCAGCCTGGAATTCCGCGCCTGCAAGGCGGCCGACCTGCCGGCCGACCACGCTCTCGCGTCGCGCCTCCTTGCGCGCTGCGACGGCGCCGAAATCCGGTTCGCGCCGTGACCCGACCAGAGCGGTGTCCGATCAGGATGGAATCAGAAAATTACTCCGTCGTCATTCCCGCGACAGCGGGAATCCAGCTGCTCCGCAGATCTGGATCCCCGCTTTCGCGGGGATGATGGGACAGGATGACGGGGCAAGCGCTTCCACCCGAACGGATCCTGCCCTAGCGACCCGCCGCCTGGACCTTCGCCCAGGTGTCGCGCAGGCCGACCGTGCGGTTGAACACGAGATGGCCGGATCCGGAGTCGAGATCGGGGCAGAAATAGCCCTGGCGCTCGAACTGCACGGCGTCACCCGGCGCGACGTCGGCGAGTGCCGGCTCGGCGCGGCAGTCGTCCAAGATCTCGAGCGAGTCGGGATTGAGATCTTCCATCACGTCGCCGCGCTTGCCGGGCTCGGGCTGCGCGAACAGCTGGCTGTACAGCCGCACCTCCGCGGGCACCGAGTCGGCGACGGTGACCCAGTGCAGGGTGCCCTGCACCTTGCGGCCGTCGGGCGCATTGCCGCCGCGCGTCGTCGGATCGTAACTGCAGCGCAGCTCGACCACCTCGCCCGCCGCGTCCTTCACGACCTCGCGGCAGGTGATGAAATAGGCGTAGCGCAGCCGGACCTCGCGGCCCGGCGCCAGGCGGAAGAATTTCTTGGGCGGATCCTCCATGAAATCGTCGCGCTCGACATAGAGCTCGCGCCGAAACGGGATGCGGCGCGCACCGGCGCCGACATCCTCCGGATTGTTGACCGCGTCGAGCTGCTCCACCTGACCCTCGGGATAGTTCTCGATCACGAGCCGGAGCGGCCGCAGCACCGCCATGCGGCGCAGCGCGGTCTTGTTCAGCAGCTCGCGGATCGACGCCTCGAACATGGCGTAGTCGACCAGGCTGTTGGCGCGCGCGACGCCGACCCGGCGCACGAAGTCGCGCAGCGCCGCGGCCGGCACGCCGCGCCGCCGCAGACCCGCCAGGGTCGGCATGCGGGGATCGTCCCAGCCCGTGACATGGCCGTCGCGCACCAGGCCGGTCAGCACGCGCTTGGACAGCACCGTGTAGCCGAGATTGAGCCGCGCGAACTCGTATTGGCGCGGCCGCGATGGCACCGGCAGATTGTCGAGCAGCCAGTCGTAGAGCGGCCGGTGATCCTCGAACTCGAGCGTGCAGATCGAGTGGGTGACTCCCTCGATGGCATCCGACTGGCCATGCGCGAAATCGTAGTTCGGATAGATGCACCAGGCGGTGCCGGTGCGCGGATGGGCGCTGTGCAGGATGCGGTAGAGCACCGGATCGCGCAGATTGATGTTGCCGGCCGCCATGTCGATCTTGGCGCGCAGCACGCGCGCGCCGTTGGGAAACTCGCCGGCGCGCATGCGGCGGAACAGGTCGAGATTCTCGTCGACCGCGCGGTCGCGGAATGGGCTGTTGCGCCCCGGCTCGGTCAAGGTGCCCCGCATGGCGCGGATCGCCTCGGCCGACTGGTCGTCGACATAGGCGTTGCCGGTCCTGATCAGATGCTCGGCCCAGCCGTAGAGCTGCTCGAAATAATCCGACGCGTGATAGAGGTGCTTGCCCCAGTCGAAGCCGAGCCAGCGCACGTCGCGTTCGATCGCGTCGATATATTCCTGCTCCTCCTTGGTCGGATTGGTGTCGTCGAAGCGCAGGTTGCAGTAGCCGCCGAACTCCTGGGCGACGCCGAAATTGAGGCAGATCGACTTGGCGTGGCCGATATGGAGATAGCCGTTCGGCTCGGGCGGAAAGCGCGTGACCACCGAAGCCGTGCGCTTGGCGTCGATATCGGCTTGGACGATGTCGCGGATGAAATCCCGCCCAACCTCCGCGACCGGTGTTTCGCTTGCCACGCTGTGCTCCTCGGCGCCATCGTCCTAGTGGTCCGATCGCAACGCTTGGCTCCCAAGCGTAACGTGAATCGGCCCACTAAATGATTCTAGTGGCCTGCCCCAAACAGATCGTCGAACGATGTGTTTGGGGCAGGCCACTAGGTGAACCCGGTCGTTTCTACAGATAATCAACCGCGCCGGCCAAGCAATTGTTGCAGCGGAGGAACCATGGCGCAGACCGCGTTCGATCTGACCGGCAAGGTCGCCCTGGTGACCGGCGGCAATGGCGGCATCGGCCTCGGCATGGCCGAGGGGCTGGCCGCCGCCGGCGCCGACCTGGTGATCTGGGGCGGCAACCAAACCAAGCTCGCCACCGCCGAGGCCACGCTGCGCGCGTTCGGACGACGCGTGCTGGTCCAACGCTGCGATGTCGCCGACGAGCAAGCGGTCGAGCGCAGCTTCGTCGCGGCGCTCCAGGCGATGGGCCGGATCGATGCCTGCTTCGCCAATGCCGGGGTGACGCAGCAGCGCGCCGCGTTCCACGAGCTCAGCACCGCCGAATGGCGGCGCGTGCTGTCGGTCAATCTCGACGGCGCATTCTTCACCCTGCGGGCGGCCAGCCGCCACATGGTCGAGCGCGCCGCCACCGGCGATGCCGGCGGCCGGCTGGTCGCGGTCTCGAGCACCGCGGCGATCCACGGCGCCGCGCGCCACGAGGCCTATGCCGCGAGCAAGGGCGCGCTCCTCGCCATGATGCGCGCGCTCGCGGTCGAGCTGGCGCGCCACGGCGTCACCGCGAACGCGATCCTGCCCGGCTGGATCGCCACCGAAATGACCGCCGCGCGTGTCGGCGACACCAAGTTCGAGGGCGCGGTGCTGCCCCGCATTCCGCTGCGCCGGTGGGGCGAGGGAAAGGATTTCGCCGGCATCGCCGCCTATCTGGCGAGCGATGCCAGTCGCTACCACACCGGCGACGCCTTCGTGATCGACGGCGCCTACACGATCTTCTAAAGCGAGATCGGTCCTGCCAGAAGGTTTTAGCGCGGAGGACGCCGAGGATGCGCAGAGGACGCCGAGGAGATGAAAGCCAAGTACCCCTCCTCTGCGTCCCCCGCGCATCCTCCGCGTCCTCTGCGCTAAAATCTTCCTGGAGACGACCGCATCAGCGATCGCGCAGCTTGGGGTCGAGGGCGTCGCGCAGGGCGTCGCCGAACAGGCTGATGCCGAACACGGTCAGTGCGATCGCGAGACCGGGAAACACCGCGATCCACGGTGCCGTCGAGGCATATTCCTCCGCCCCGCCCTGCAGCATCAGGCCCCAGGCCGGGGTCGGCTCCTGGACGCCGAGGCCGAGATAGGACAGCGACGCCTCGGCCAGGATCGCCTGGCCGACGAATGCGGTCAGCAGGATCAGGAACGGCGCCATCACGTTGGGCACCATGTGGCGCAGGATGATGCGCGCATGGCCGAAGCCGCAGGCGCGCGCCGCGTCGACATACGGCACCTCGCGGATCGACAAGGCGCTCGCGCGGACCACCCGGGCGCAGCGCGGGATCAGCGGAATCGTGATCGCGACGATCACGTTGTGCACGCCGGTGCCGAACACCGACACCACGGCGAGCGCCATGACGATCAGGGGAAATGCCATCACGACGTCGAACACGCGCTGCAGGGTCATGTCGATGGCGCCGCCGAAATAGGCGCTCCCGACGCCCAGCACGAGCCCGGAGGCGCCGCCGACCACGGCGCAGGTGAATCCGACGATCAGCGCCGTGCGGGCGCCGAAAATGATGCGCGACAGCAGATCGCGCCCGAACTGGTCGGTGCCGAGCAGATGCGCCCAGCTCGGCGCCTCGGTCATGGCGGCGAAGTCGTTCGATGTCGGATCGAAGGGGGCGAGCAACTCCGCCCCGAGGCCGGCGACGAGCATAACGATCACGAGCGCGAGACCAAGCGTGCCGAGCGGTTGCCGGCGGCAGAAATCGAGCGCTCTGCTGGCGAGCGGCTTCGGACGGTCCGGTAGATCGTCGGCAACTGCCGGCGCGGCTGCGGTTTCGGTCGATACGATGGTTGACATGATGCGGGTTCCCGTCACCCGTACCGGATGCGCGGATCGATCCACGCGTAGAACAGATCGACGATCAGATTGGTCACCACGAATGTCACCACCGTCAGCATCACCAGCGCCTGGGTAAGCGTATAGTCCTGATTCTGGACCGCGAGCACGAACAGGCGCCCGATGCCATTGATGTTGAAAACCTGCTCGGTGACCACCAGCCCGCCGATGAGGAAAGCAAACTCGATGCCGATCAAGGTGATGACCGGCAGCAGCGCGTTCTTGAGCGCGTGGCGATTGACGATGATCTGCTCGAGCAGACCCTTGGCGCGCGCCGTCCGGATGTAATCCTCGCGCAACACCTCGAGCATGGCCGAGCGCGTCATCCGCATGGTGACCGCGGAATAGCGGTAGCCGACGGTGATCGCCGGCCAGAACACCATCGAGAGGTTGCGGATCGGGTCGTGCCACAGCGACACGTAATCGATCGGCGGCATCCAGGGGCTCCCGGTGAGCGCGTCGGTGATGTCCAGGATCGCCAGGATGACGACGATGCCGAGCCAGAAGGACGGCGTGGCGATGCCCGCAATCGCGACCGTGCGGACCACGAGATCGATCCAGCTGTTCTGCTTGAGCGCCGAGATGGTGCCGAGCGGAATTGCGATCAGGATCGCGACCACGGTCGCGAGCAGTGCAATCTCGAGCGACACCGGCAGGCGGACCGCGATTTCGTAGGCGACCGGCTTGCCCGACCACATCGATATGCCGAAGTCGAGCCGGCACAGGCCCCAGATGAAATCGAGGAACTGGACGATCACCGGGCGGTCCATCCCGACCTCGGCGTGGCACAAATCGACCGCGTGCGCGTTGAACGTCCCGCCGCCGGAGGCGAGGCGCACCACGCAGATGTCGCCCGGGATCAGGCGCATCAGCAGAAATACCAAGATCGCCGCCCCGACCAAGGTCGGGATCATCAGCAGCACCCGGTTCACAATGTAGCGATACATTCGCCCTTTCCGATCCTGTCCCCTGGTCCGATCTCATGAGCCGCCGGGCGGCTCGGCAGCGGCAGTATGGCCTATTTGTCGAGCCAGATGTTGGCCAAGTCCTGATTGACGTAGTGGCTCGGGCTGATCTTCCAACCTCTCACGTAGGACCGCTCCGGAACGATCCGGTACCACCAGAGCACCTGGATGGCGTGGGCCTCCGTGTCGAGCACGCGGTTCTCGAACTCGCGCATCAGGCCACGCTGCTTGGCGACGTCGGTCTCGTGGACCATCTTGTCGTAGATGGCGATCTCCTTTTGATCCTCGAACCGGCCATAGTTCTCGGTGTAGACCGTGGACGGCAGATATTTTCCGACATCCATCAGCGGATTGACCACGCCCTGGCAGTTGGCTTCGACGACGACGTCAAAATCGCCGCTCCGCATCGCCTCGAACCACGGGCCGGTCGGCACGACGCGCTGGGTCACGTGCAGGCCGATCTTGCTCCACTCGTCGATCACCCAGGTGCCGACGAACTTGTACGGCTGATCGACGTTGCGGTTCAACAGCTCGAACGTCAGCCCTTCGGCGCCGGCCTCCTTCAGGAGGCGCTTGGCCTCGGCCCGCGATTTGTCGATGTCGGGCCAGAACCCGGCGACCTTCTGGAGCTCGTCCTTGGTCGCCGCCAACGGCGACCCCGGGAAGACGATGCCGCCGACGGTGTGCACGTCGGCGATCCTGGCCAGCGCCGGCGCGCCACGCCACTGGTCGATCGCGAGCGCGAGCGCGCGCCGCACGCGCACATCATCGAACGGCTTCTTCTTGTGGTTCGGCGTGATCAGGTTGCCGCAGTTCCAGTCGCTCGACTGCACGGTGATCTTGTCGCCGAGCTCCTTGACGAGCTGGTCGCGCGCCGAGGGCGGCAGGCCGCGGAACTCCATCGCCGCACGGTCGGCGCGGATGGCATCGACGCGAACCGCCTGCTTGGGGGCGAAGAGCCCGACGAAGCCGTCGAGGTAGGGCTCGCCCTCGTGATAGTAGTCCGGGTTGCGCACGCCGCTGATCGATTGGCCGAGTTCGTACGCGGCGAACTTGAACGGGCCGGAGCCCATGATGTTCTTTTCATACCAGTGCGGATCCTTCTCCAGGATCGCTTTCTTGTAAACGTAGGCGTACGGGTCGGCGAGGCCCGGCAGGAACGCGTTGCTGGCGAACTTCAGCCGGAACACCACGGTCGACGGGTCGGGCGCCTCGACCTTGTCGACCATGACGAAGTAACTCTCGCGCGCGCTCGTCACGCCCTCGGGCGGATGGATGACGTATTGCCAGCTCGTCGCCACGTCGTAGGCCGTGAGCGGCGAGCCGTCGTGCCACTTGACCCCTTGGCGGATCTTGAAAATGTAGGTCTTGCCGCCGTCGGTCGGCTTGGGCATCTCGGTGCACAGATCGCACACGAAGTCGGTGGTCGACGACGGGTTGTCCGGATCGACCCGGATCAGCACGCTGTAGAACGGTGCGGTCGCGTGCACGGTCGCATAGGTAGTCTCCCGATGGCCGTCGAAGCTGGGCGGCGCGTCGGCCGGAATCATGTAGGTGAGCGTGCCGCCGTGTTTCGGCGTCTCCGCGGCGGTCGCCGGGGCAAGCCCCGCCACCGTGAGGACGGCACCCAGACCCGCGGCGAGCAAGCCCGTTGTTGTCTTGTCCATTGTCGCGGTCCTCCCTGTTCGTCGATCGCAAGTCGACTTCCGCTTCGTCGAACGCACCTCCCTCTGAATCGCGTCGCAGACCGGCCGCGCCTCGCAGCCGGCTATTTGTCGAGCCAGATGGTCGCCAGATCCTGGTTCAGATAGTGGCTCGG
>Ga0302324_100024611_pt1 | contig 11587 bp, 12 predicted proteins | sample Palsa_T0_1_FD_201949 | JGI IMG/M metagenome (GOLD analysis project Ga0302324, IMG submission 201949) | Peat permafrost microbial communities from Stordalen Mire near Abisko, Sweden - Palsa_T0_1 | ecosystem: Environmental > Terrestrial > Soil > Palsa > Peat permafrost | place: Sweden: Abisko... | reverse complement strand
CCTGCAGGATCAACCGTCCCTGCAGGATCAACTGGCCCGGCAGGATCAACCGGCCCGGCGGGACCAACCGGCGCGGCGGGACCAACCGGCGCGGCAGGATCAACCGGTCCGGCGGGAGCAACCGGCGCGGCGGGGGCGCAGGGCCCGGCGGGAGCAACCGGCGCGGCCGGGGCGCAGGGTCCGGCAGGCACGAACGGCTCCATCGCGACCGTACAAAATGCCGGGACGACTCTGCCGGTCGAAGCCGCGCTGAACTTCACCAATGGCGGCTGCACGGACGACCCAACGAATGGCCGCACCAACTGCAACGGCGCTGGAATATCCGGACTCAGCATCGATGTCAACGGAACCGCGCAGGGCACTCAGCCGGCGCTGAACCTGATTTCGGGTACCGGAATTGTGCAGGTGTGCGCCAATAATGTGGGCGCCAATCGCGTGGACTGTACTCCGAGCCTCAACACCGCGGTGGCGCTGACCATCGCGAATTCGCAGGCCGGCAAGCCGGACTTTTGTAATTCCACGAATGGAACCGACTCCTATACCTGCAGTCTGAACGCCTCCGCCGCGCTGACCGCCTACGCCGCCGGCATGCACCTCACACTCATCGCGGACACCAGCAGCGCCGGTGCGGCGTCCTTGAATGTGGACACCGTCGGGATTAAAACCATCAAGCAGTCCGATGGACTAACCGATCCGGCCTCCGGCCAAATCGTGGCCGGGCGTCCCATCACACTCTATTTCGATGGCACGGTTTGGAGGCTGCCGGCGAATTCGGGAGTGGGCGTCTGCGACGACCTGCACGCCATCAGCGGTTTGGGCAACTGCATCGCATCGCCTACAATTTTGGGCAGCGTGGCGCTCGCTTCGCAAACTGCGTCCATCAGCGCGGCCAACCTGGTTGCCAGTCCCGCCGTCGGTATGTATCGTGTGGTCACTGTGGCGCAAGCCACCACGGCGGCTACCTCGGGCAGCGGATGCGCGCTGGCCGTAACCATCGGCTACACCGACAGCGCCGGATCAACCACGAACAATACCATTAGCGGATTGTCTTTGGCCGCCCTGGGCAGATCCGCGGGAGCGATGTCCCTCATGGTTGCGAGCGGCACGGTTACTTATTCGACCACGCGAACGGCCGGAACCTGCAGCGGCGATCAATACGCGCTCAACATCACTGCCGAAAGACTCCAGTGAGCCTTGCCATTTTAGTTGAAATAGATAGAAAAGGAGACACAATCATGAGTACGCAATCCACCAGTATTACGGATATCCAGAATTCCCTGGCTGCCCTGACCACGGCGCAACAACAGGTATCCACTGATATCGGCTCCGCTGTAGCCGATATCACCGCCCTGAGCGCGCAGGTCGCTGCGTTACAGGCGCAAGGCGGCGCCACCCCACAACAACTCTCGGATCTCAAAACATCCATCGACCAAATCACAACCAACCTCACCGGTGCATCCTCCGGCCTGGAAGCCGTCCTGCCCACGCCCACCCCAACCCCCACGCCCACCGGCTCCTAGCCGGTTCGCCAAATGTGGTGACAGCAAGATTTCGTGCCTGTCACCATTTTTGCCAGGCTCCGCACTTCCGCCAACAGCTGTTAGCCGGCCTTCGGTTGGCCGGGACCGGCTAAACCTGCCGATCACGAACTGCGGCGAATGAAACGCAGCGACGATTCGTTGATGCAGTACCGCAGATTGGTAGGCGGGGGGCCGTCGTCGAAAACATGTCCCAGATGCGCGTCGCAGCGCTTGCAGAGCACTTCGATGCGCTCCATCCCGAAGCTGATATCCGAATGCTTCCGAACATTCTCTTCCGCGATCGGCGCACGGAAGCTTGGCCATCCCGTGCCTGAGTCAAACTTCGCTTCCGAACTGAATAGCGCGTTGGCACAGCAGATGCACCGGAACAGCCCCGTCTCGTGGATCTGGTAATACGTTCCCGTGAATGCGGTGTCGGTTGCCGCGTGCCGCGTCACATAGTACTGTTCGCTCGTCAAAAGCTTTCGCCACTCGCTGTCCGAGTGAACAACCTTTTTTACAATGGCTGTTTCCAGATTTGCGCCTTGGTCGCTAAACTTGACAATCGTGACCTCCACGCCGTCGCTCGCTGCAGCCTGATTACCGCGGCGCGGCCAAATCGCCGCCAGTGCCGCAAAGGCAAACGGCGTAATCCACAACATCCGCCGCCGTGTGATCGCTTCTTGGATTGCTGGAAACACTCATTTCATTCTCCCATGGCGATACATGTTACGATACGCGCTGATATGCGCTTTCTGCTGCTGTTTCTCGCCGCACTGCCGGTCTTGGCGCAGACTTCCAGGATTGCCAGCGGCCATCGCTATCCGCGCCTGGTTATCCGTAACGCCATCATCATCGAAGGCAATGGCACCCCCGCCTCCGGTCCGAAAGACATTGTCATCGAAAACGGCCGCATCGCGAGCATCGTTGCACTCGATCCAGTGGCGGTCAGCCGAGGGACCGCTACCCGTCCGCAGTCTGACGTGGAAATCGACGCTGCGGGCAAATACGTCATGCCTGGGCTGATCGACGCCCATGCGCACGTGCAGGAAGAACGCGGCGGAATTCCCCAGCCGCTCGAATACGAGCTAAAGATGTGGCTCTCTTGCGGCATCACCACCGTTCGCGACGTCGGAAGTAACACGCCCAAGACCATTCTTCTCCGCCAGCAAAGCGCGGCCGGCGAAGTCGCGGCTCCCCGCATCTTCGTCTATCCCATGTTCAACCTGCCATCCACGCCTCAGAACGCCGAAGAAGCCCGTGTCCGCATTCGCGAGTACAAAGCGATCGGCGCGGATGGAGTGAAAATCCTAGGCGTCTATCGCGACGTAATGGAAGCGCTGGAGGACGAAGCGCACAAGCTGGGACTGCGCGTAGCCCATCACACCGGCGTGGAAGAAACCAACGCCTGGGACGACATAAAATTCGGCACCACCAGCATCGAGCATTGGTACGGCATCCCCGACGCCGCCATCGAAAGCGGCCGCCAGGATTTCCCGGCCAGCTACAACTACAACAACGAGACGGACCGCTTCCGCTACGCCGGCCGTCTCTGGCGCGAAGCCAACTGGGACCTGTTGATGAAAGTGTTCGACGGCATGGTGGGCGCCCACGTCGCCTGGGTCCCCACGCTCGACATCTATGAAGCCAGCCGCGATCTGCAGCGCGCCCAAAACCAGCCATGGTTCCGCGAATACCTGCATCCCACGCTTGCGAAATATTTCGAACCGAACCCGGCCAATCACGGCTCCTATTTCTTCGGTTGGACCTCCACCGACGAAGCTTTTTGGAAAGAGAACTACCGCATAGAAATGGCCGCCCTGCTGGAATTCGAGAAGCGCGGCGGCTTGATCGGCTGCGGTGACGATGCCGGCTTCATCTACCAGATGTACGGTTTCGGATTGATTCGTGAGTTGGAGCTGCACCAGGAAGCCGGTTTCCAGCCGCTCATTGTGATCCAACACGCCACCGCCAACAACGCGAAAATTCTCGGCCAGGAGACGCGCATCGGCCGCGTCCGCACCGGTTACCTCGCCGACATCCTGGTAGTAAACGGCAATCCGCTGGAAAACCTAAAAGTTCTCTACCCCGGCGGCTTCGACGATCTAAAGGATGGAAAAGTGGTCCACACCGGCGGCGTGGAGTGGACCATCAAAGACGGAATTCCCTATCATGCTCCCACGCTCGCGGCGGAGGTTCGGGAGATCGTGGCGAAGGCAAAGCGCTAACACGCGTCGCTCTCAAACGTGCGCAACTCGTCGATCTCCCGTTGAAGCTTGTTTTTGCCGCGCTTCTTTCCAAGAAAGAAAGCTACAAACCATATGGCGAGAAGCAGGAAAAAGGGCAGCGCCCGGCCAGCATATCGCGATTAGGATGCCAGGCGTTGCTATTGCGCTGGATGTCGCGACCTGCGTCTCTGCCAAAAGGGCATCCGATGAATGCCCTCGGCATGCAGGTGGCGTTTGTACTGCCGCTGAGTTTGCCCCTGGTATTCGCAGCCACCGCGTATCGCGAGAACTGGTTTTATCCCGCGTTCATGATCGCTCTCGGCGCCCATTACCTGCCGTTTATTTTCATGTACGGAATGTGGCACTTCGGCGTGCTGGCTGCGGCGCTGCTTGGTTCGGGATTGGTGATCGGTCTCTATTTCCCGTCGACGTTCAGCCTCGGTGGATGGTTGACCGCTGGAATCCTCTTGGTCTTCGCGTTCGTCGGACGAAGCATCGCGCTCTCACGGCGCGAGGAGCCTGGCCAGCGTTAGTGAGTCATTGTTCCAATCGCCTCGCGGCTCGGCTGCGGCGCGTGCAAAGGTCCACAGCCGGACGCGCTCTCGATCCACTGCAAGCAGATCCGCAATGCGCGCGATTGTCCCGTCCGGGTCAGAACGCAATCTTGTAGCGCAGTTAAACAGGTGCTGCGTCGCGTCGTAAGCCGGATCTCCCATGAACGGTTTCGGATCGATTACAAGCCAGGGCTCTCTTTCGGATCGCAGGACATTGCCGGCGTGCAGATCCGTAGCAAGCATTACGGAACTCGACGCGGTGCGTGGCAATTCTTGAAAGAGCCGCAGGCCCTCGCGAACTAATCCCGCGTCAGGCCATTGCTCGGCGTCGACTTCTGTCTCATGGCTCCAATACTCCATCAAACGGGAAAGCGGGCGAAACGGATGCGTTTCTTGCGCCGGTCGCCAAAGCCGGCGAAGCAATCCCGCGATTATGGTATCTTGCTCGGACTCGGGCAGTGAACGCAGCGCAGTTCCCGGATCGCAACGCTCCAGCAGCATCGCGCCCAGTTCCTCGTTGGCAGCGAGCAGCCTTACAGTCGGATCTCCGCCCCAAAAGCGTAACCCTTGAATTTCGTGCGCCCCTTCGAAGTGCGGCAAGCCGAGTTTCAGTACAGCAGTGGATCCATCGGCAAGCGTCACCGACGTAATCCAGGCGCAACTCGCGTCTTCGTACGGCGCACCCAACGTGAGCGACCATCGCCGCTCCAAGTCTCGCACCACGCCCGGCAATCGGCGAAGCCATTCCGTGCGTTCCGGTGTGCTACCGCAATTCGTTGCGAGCCGTCCAGGAAATTTAGGCTCAGTCCGCGTTCTTGCTCCGGGCGGGTTTGCTTGCATGGCCCTCCTCCAACGCGCGGCTGAGGAGTGTCTTGATAAAACTTGCCGGCTGATATTTGGGCGCGGCTGCCCTCTGATCGAGTTGCCGCAACATGCCTTCCGTAAAATCGACATTCACACGACAGACGGCTCGAACCACAGTGAACTTGTTCGTTAAGTAAGCGGAAATATCTTGGCCTCGGGTTGCACTCTCGGCGATCTCGTCCGCGGAAGGCGACTTCTTAAATATTTTCGGCTTAGCTTTGCTCTTCCTCAACGGCCGCTCCCCGACTAAATGGTAATACTTCCAACGGGAAAAAGTAGCTTGCATGGGATTGCTTCACGGACCGGCCGCTAGCGATTCGCCGGTGGCAAACTCTTGACGGACAGCTCAACCCCACTTACTTGCGCTATCATGAATCTGTTGGACCATCCGGATTCACCGGAGGGATATACGAACCAAGAAAACGATCCAAAGCCAGGCCAAAGGACATCTATGGAAAAGCTGGCGCAAAACATTCAGGAAGCCTTCCTCAACAATGCGCGGAAGGATAAAACGTTCCTGACCATCTATCTGATGAGCGGCGTGAAACTTTCCGGCCGCATCAAAAGTTTCGACAAGTATTCCGTCGTGCTCGAAACCAATAATCAGGAACAGCTCATTTTTAAACATGCGATCTCGACCGTCGTGGTTTCGAGACCGTTCCATGCCGGCTCCGGCGGACATCAGGCTGCTGCGCCCGCGGGGGCTCAAAGCGCCGCGGCGGCTCCCGGATCGTCGGTGAGCGTAGAGCACCGCGAGGAATAACTTCGGTTTGGCGGTACCTGGTCACGAGCGTGCGATTCTGGTCGGGCTGGAGCTGACGTCTCGGTCGCGCCGCACTTCCGACCACGTTCCTTACGGCCCCGAAGAATCGCTCGAAGAACTGAAAGCCCTCGCCGATACCGCCGGAGCTGTCGTTGAAGAAACCGTTATCCAAGCCCGGCCTGCGCCGGCTGCGGCCACGCTGATCGGATCCGGCAAGGTAGAAGAACTTCGTAATTTGGTTGGCAGCCTCAAGGCCGACGTAGTCCTGTTTGATTCCGAACTCACCCCCACGCAGCAGCGCAATCTCGAAAACGCGCTCGATTGCAAAATCCTGGATAGGACTCAGTTGATCCTGGATATTTTCGCCCGGCGCGCCCGCACCCGCGAAGGTCAATTGCAGGTGGAGCTCGCGCAGTTGAACTATCTGCTGCCCCGCTTGACTGGACGCGGTGTTGAGATGTCCCGGCTGGGCGGCGGAATCGGTACCCGGGGCCCAGGCGAAACGCAGCTTGAAACGGACCGCCGCAAAATCCACGGCAAAATAAAAAAACTCAGCGATGAACTGGAGCATGTGCGCACCGGCCGAGGCACGCAGCGGCGCCAGCGGCAATCGGTGCCGCTTGAAACCATCGCGCTGGTCGGTTACACCAACGCCGGAAAATCCACATTGTTCAACCGCCTGACGGGCGCCGCGGTGACAGCGGATGCAAGAATGTTTGCCACGCTAGATCCTACGGTGCGGCACATCACGCTGCCCTCACACCGTAAGGTGCTGCTGAGCGATACGGTCGGCTTCATCCGTAACCTTCCCACCACGTTGGTCAATGCATTCCGCGCCACGCTGGAAGAAGTAGTGGAAGCCTCGTTGCTGCTGCATGTCGTGGATGCCTCCTCGCCCTATGCGCCGCATCAAACCGCTCACGTCCTCAAAGTCCTGGCCGAAATCGGCGCGGGCCAAACCCGCCAGATTCTGGTGTTGAACAAAATGGATCAAGCCGTCGAGGCCGGCGAGGATCCCGCTAGCTTGGCCCAGCGAGTTTTGGGCGAAGTCCCCGGACCCGTGGGTCTGGAAGCCATTCCGGTATCCGGGCGAACTGGTGCTGGTTTTGAGGCTCTCCTGACCGCCATTGACCACGGGCTGTCGCTCGATCCGGTGGCACTCGCGCGGTTCCGGATTCCCGCCGGCGAAGGATTGCCCATCCATCTGCTCCACGAGCGCGCCAAGGTTCTGGCCAGCCAATACCGGAACGAATGGTGCGAGATTGAGGCCGAGGCCCCGGAATCCGTCCGGCGCCGGCTCACCCAATACGTCGTCGAGTGATATTCTTGTCAACAGGAATAGTGTCCGCTGACTGGCACTCGGTATGACTGGCACTCGCATGAACATCCCGAACGCGCTCACCATCCTGCGCATTTTCTTTGTGCCATTTCTGGTGGCCGTTTTGGTGGAGCAAGACATGCGCATCGAGTGGCACGGCGCCGTCTGGATGCCCAACGAATTCCTGGCCCTCTGCATCTTTCTGGTGGCCGCGGCTACCGATCTTCTCGACGGATATCTCGCCCGCCGCTGGGGTCAAATCACCACCGTTGGAACACTGCTCGATCCCATCGCCGACAAGCTGTTGATCTCTGCCGCCCTGGTTTCCCTGGTTCAAATCCGCAGAGTGCCCGCCTGGATGGTGGTGCTGATTATCGGGCGCGAATTCGCGGTGTCCGGATTGCGCAGCATTGCCGCCGCCGAAGGCCACACCATTCGCGCCAGCGATCTGGGCAAGACCAAAATGATCACCCAGGTCATAGCCATTTCCATGATCTTGCTGAGCATCCACTGGCCGCAGTTGGCCGGTTTCGCGATGCTCTGGATGTGGGGCGTCGTGGTTTTCGGCCTGGCCTCGGCCATCGAATATTTCCGCAAGTTCTGGCGCACCGTGGACGACAAAATCAAACTTCGCCGCCGCAAGGAGTTACTACGCGTGGAGCGCCGGCAGAAGAAGCTGGAAGTACAGAAAATGGGCCAAGCCCAGTAGAGGTTCGAACACCCGTAACCGAACCGCGACCGCAAGGGAGCGAGTTTCCGGCTCAATCTGAAAAACAATCCCCCGAACACTATAAAGTCCCACCCCCCGCGCGCCGATCCCTGAAAGGTGGCTAAAACCGCTAGTAATGACGTCTTCTGCTTATACCTTTGGCGCTCAGTGGACGCCCCCGGCACCCTCTATCTCGCGCGCGGTGTCCAAAGCGCGCGAACAGTCTGCGCGGAGTTGATCTCCGCCGGGTATATCGTAAGAGTGGTTCAAATGGCAACCAACGCCGAATACGAGCTTCGCCAGGGAGCGCTGGTAGCTTGCGGCGCAGCCAGGTCCCACCGGCATCATTCCCCTACCGTCATGCCCCAGCCCGTGGCTTAATCTTTAATCGCCCTCTCGCGGTGCCGGCGGCACAATCTGAAATTTGTCCGGAGTAAATACCACCACCAGCACTTGTCCACGCCCACCCAGCGGACCCAGAAGTTTTCCGTTCAATCGAACCTCCAGGCCGGCCGCATTCCCCACCCTCATGGTCGCCGACTCCTTGCCTTCGACAGTCTTGGTCTGATTCGCCGCCAGCACGCCGGAGAACAGCCGCTTGCCTTCTGAAGAAATCGAAAGCCAGGTTTCCTCTCGCGCCATCAGATTGAGCAAAACCTTGTACCCAGCCGCGGCGGCAGACTCCGGCTCTTCTGGTGACGTGGATTTTTGAGGCGCGGCAGCCCTGGAGAACGCGGCAGGCGTTGTAGGAGGAGGAGCACTCCTCTCCATCGTCATTGGAAATCCACCGAGTTTACCTTGATGCCACCAAACGTAAACCGCCGAGCATGCAATCACCACGGTGACGAGTGACGCCAAAGATACTAACGCGCGGCGCGTGGCGAACCGGCGTGATCGTATCATCGGAGGTACATTGCGGGACACCACGCTCTCATATCCCGGCAAAGGTAGAGGCGCGTCGCCGCTCAACAGCCGATCCACTTCTGCCTGGATCTCTTGCGTATTCAGACCAAGAAACCGAGCGTACTGATCGACAAAACTTTTGTAAAAGAATCCACTCGGCAAGCTTGTGCGATCATCCGCCTCGATTGCCTCTAGGTAGCGGACACTCATTTTTGTCCGAGCCGACACCGTAGCTAAATCCAGCCGTTGTTCCAGCCGGGCACCCTGTAGTAACTTTCCAACCGACAGCATACGAATAGCCTTCCAGCTTACGGTTATAATACAACAGTCGGGTGATACAATTCCCAGGTCGAACGGTTTCGGTGGTGGTGGTAACGTGGAATCGCCGCGACCTTTTGAGATCCTGCTTGCAATCACTTACGCGACAGCAGTTGAACCAACCGTTTGAAGTGGTGGTGGTAGACAATGGTTCTGATGACGGTTCGCCCGAAATGGTATTGCGGGAGTTTGGCTCCCAGCCGGCATTCCGGTTGAAGTTAATTCGAAACCCGGACAACCGGGGTTTCTGCGCGGCCAACAATCAGGGCTTCGCGGCGTCTGATTCGGAGTTGGTTGCATTACTGAATAACGATGCGGAGGCCGAACCAAAATGGCTCCAGGACTTGGCGGGCGCTTTTGACGCTGACCATCAAATCGGGATGGCCGCTTCGAAGATTGTGGTGTACGAGGATCCCCGGCGCATCGATAAAGCCGGGCACTTGATATATCCGGACGGCCAGAATCGCGGGAGGGGAAGTGGCGAGATGGACCGAGGCCAGTATGATCGCGTCGAAGAGGTACTCTGGCCGGATGGATGCGCCGCCATGTACCGGCGTGAGATGCTAAACCAGATTGGAGGCTTTGACGAAGACTTTTTTGCATACGCCGATGACGCCGAGTTGGGCTTACGGGCCAGAATCGCAGGCTGGACGTGCCTCTATATTCCAAGCGCTGTGGTTCGGCATCATCGCGGCGCCACATTGGGTTTGCGATCCAGCCGCAGGCTGCAGCTCATCGAAAGAAATCGTGTCTGGCTGGCCGCCAAATTATTTCCCTGGAGCTTGCTGTGGCTAAACGGCGCCTACTACCTGGCCCGATTGCTAGCCAGCCTTCGGGCGGCGGCGCGCAACCGGGGGGAAGTGGGACAATTCCCGGGCTTCCGAGGAAAACTGCAGGCGGCGATGGCGCTTTGCATGGGCGACCTTCTCGCACTGAGGCTGCTGCCGAGGATGCTGGGGAAACGCCGCCGCGTAAACCAAATACGCAAGCTCTCACCCCGCGAAGTACGGAAGCTGATTTTGCGCTACCGGATTCCACTCAAGCAGCTAACGGAACAGTCGATTTGAATCCCACCGAAACACCCATCAAGATCGGCGCTCCGAAGGCTCCTGAAACAACCGACGGAACCGGCTACTCCAGAGTGGAGTGCCCCGGCTGCGGCGAAATCGGGGTGCGCACGCTATTCCATGGGCGCGACCGGTTGTTTCATACCACCGACAAGAGTTTTCTGCTGGTGGAATGCAAGAACTGCCGTTTGATACGCCTGGAGCCGCGACCGTCCCTGCAGGAATTATCGCGCTACTATCCGGCCGAGTATTGGTATGCGCCGGAAGAAGATACGGCCTCGAAAATCGAGGAACAGTATCGCCGGTTTGTTCTGCGCGATCACGTGAACTTTGTGATGCGGGCCTTGGAGAACTCCGGAGAAAACGGCTTGGTTGTGGATGTGGGCTGCGGCGGCGGTTTGTTACTCAGAATGTTGCGCGAGCGCGGACTGGCGGTTCTGGGACTGGAAAAATCTCACGAGGCAGCGAGCGCCGCCTGGAGAAGAAATCATGTGGCGGTGGTCCGTGGGGATTTGTCGGAAGGCCCCATCGAGCGGGGAACCTGCGCGGTAGTGACCATGTTCCACGTGCTGGAGCATCTGCACGAACCGGTTTCCTATTTACGATCCGCGCGGGATCTGCTGGTGGCGGGCGGCCGGCTGGTGATTCAGGTGCCCAATGCGTCGTCCTGGCAATTCCTGATGTTCGGCGAACATTGGAACGGCGTGGATATCCCGCGCCATCTGGTGAATTACCGGCAGCGGGACCTGGAGCATCTGCTCGACTACTGCGGCTTCGAGGTGGTGCGGCGGAAACACTTCTCATTGCGCGACAATCCGGCCGGTTTCGCATCCAGCATTGCGCCGTCGCTGGATCCCATGGCTCGCCGGGTCCGCAAAACACGTGAGACGCCCGCCGTGAAACTGATCAAGGATCTGCTTTACTTCGGCATATTAGTGGCAGCGCTGCCATTCACCTTGTTCGAGGCCGCCTGCGGCGCCGGCTCCACCATCATGGTTGAGGCGCGCAAGAAAACTTGACGTATCGGGCCATTGAGCGTCGCCTGCCGCGCTTTCTGCGCAGGCATGTGCTGCACTTTGAATCCGCGATTGACGATTCGCTTGAAAATTTCTCCACGGGCGTAGCAGCCGGGGCTCGGGTACTGGACGCGGGCGCCGGCGAACGAGTGCATGCCCGTTATTTCTCCCGCCAGCGGTATGTTGCGGTGGATCTTGCGGTGGGCGACGCAACGTGGAATTACGGAAAGCTGGACGCCATCGCGGATCTGACCGCGCTTCCGTTTCCGGCCGGATGCTTCGATGCGTGCATCAACATTGTTACGCTGGAACACATGCGCGAGCCCG
>Ga0302324_100024610_pt1 | contig 11587 bp, 12 predicted proteins | sample Palsa_T0_1_FD_201949 | JGI IMG/M metagenome (GOLD analysis project Ga0302324, IMG submission 201949) | Peat permafrost microbial communities from Stordalen Mire near Abisko, Sweden - Palsa_T0_1 | ecosystem: Environmental > Terrestrial > Soil > Palsa > Peat permafrost | place: Sweden: Abisko... | reverse complement strand
CGGCCTCGATGGCCAAGGCGTACGCGGGCGACGCCGGCTTTCGCGTCACCGCCTCGTCGCTTCAGGTTCACGGCGGGATCGGCTTCACCTGGGAGCACGACCTGCACTTTTTTCTCAAGCGCGCCACCGCCAACGCACACGCGTTCGGCGACTCCCGCTGGCACCGCGACCGCGTCGCTGACCTGACCGGAGTGTGATGATTGGCCCGCTGGCGCGGGCTTTTTTCACCCCACCCGGGGGCTCGCTGACGAGGCGGGGGCGGGAGAGGAAGCGATCACGACGGCCGCCACGGCACGACCAGAACGGGCCGGTCGGACAGGTGCAGCAACTTGAGCGGCGTCGAGCCGAGCAAGACCTCCTTGATCCAGCGTTCGCCGCGGTTTCCGACGACGATCAGGCGGGCGTCCCGCTCGTCGGCGAGCGCGACCAGTCCGGCGGCGGGCCCCTGTTCCACGATCACCGCCTCGATGTCGGCGTCGGCGTCGGCGTCGGCGGCAAGCGTGGTCGCCTCGGTCAGGCGCTTGGTCGCCAGCTCCTTCAGCGCGGCGTGGTAGTCGTGGAGCTCGCCGGCGACTGGGTTGAGGTCGTAGGCGAAGGCGATCACAACCTTCTCGCCGTAGGCTCGTCCCAGCTCGATCGCCGCGCGCAGGGCGGCCTTCCCCCCGTCGGACCCGTCGTAGCCGACGATGATCCCGCTGCTCATGACGTGCGCCCGGCCGGAGCGTCGGCGAGCACCGAGGGGTCGACCACCTCGAGCTTGCGGCGAAAGTATTCGGGCATCGTCACGCGTTGGACGATCATCAGCACAAGCCCGATGACGATCATCAGCAGCGCGATCGCGATCGGCGAGCCGATCCCGAGGAATGGCTTGGCGAAGCCCGCATGGGGCTTGGAGTAGACGAGCACCGCCTTGATCAGCACCCAGGTCAGCACCAGTCCGCCGAACATCGGGAGCACCCCGATATAGAGAAAGTTCTTGGCGCTCTTGAGCAGCTCACGCCGGTAGAAGATCACGCACGCGAAGCCGGTGAACCCGTAGTAGAAGGCGATCGTCAGCGCCAGTGAGGTGAACGCGTCGCCGATCAGGTTCGTCGGGCTGGTGACCGACAGCAGCACGTACACGAGCGTCGATACGACGCCCATCCAGATCGTCGAGAAGCTCGGGCTGAGGAAGCGCGGGTGAATGTTGCCGAACTGCCGCGGGATCGCCTTCATCCGCGCCATCGACAGCGTCGTCCGCGCCGTCGGCAGGATCGTCGTCTGTGTCGACGCCGACGCGGAGGACAGCACCGCGATGATCAGGATCTTGTTCCACGGCGAGCCAAGCACCCCGTTACCGAGCGGCGCCAGCACGTCGTTCGGGTGGGCGGCCAGCGACGCCACCCCGCCGTACGCCTGGGCGGCGGTCGCGACGAGCAGGTAGATGCCGACGAGTACGAAGGTCGAGACGATCGCCGCCCGTCCCGGAGCCGTGCTCGAGTCTTCGGTCTCCTCGTTGACCGTCACGCCCGAGTCCCAGCCCCAGTAGATGAACACCGCGAGCAGGATCCCGCTGTTCAAGGCGCCGATGCTTGAGACGGCGAACGGGTTGAACCAGGAGGCTGTCGGCTCGATCGAGTGTGCAGGGTGGTCGGCATAGACCTTGATCAGCGCCACCACCGAGAAGGCCACCAACGTCACGAACTCCATGCCGAGCAGCAGCCGTTGGGTGCGGGCGGAGATCTCGATCCCGATGTAGCAGATCACGGTCATGATCACGATCCACACGATCCCGATCACGGTGACCGCGAGGTTGCTCGGGTTGTTGATCCCGACCAGCGAGCAGGTGTAGACACCCGCCACGGAGGCCAGGCTGGGCATCACGAGCACATCGGCGACGACGATCGCCCAGCCGCCCTGCCAGCCCAGCCACGGCCCCATCGCCCGCGTCATCCATGTGAACGTGGTGCCGCAATCGGGGTCGGCTCGGTTCATGTAGTAGTAGGCCGCCGCGATCGCCGCCATCGGGAAGAAGCAGACGAGGATGACCGCCGGCGATTGGACCCCGAGCCCACCGACGAGCGCGATGTAGCCGAGCGTGGCCGCCAGGCTGTACGCAGGCGCGGTCGAGGCGACGCCGATCACGATGTTCGAGACGAACGAGATCGCGTTCTTCTTCAGGCCCTTGTCCTCGACGATGATCCCGGCCGACTTGGGCTGGGTTAGCGACGCGCTTTCCACGGCTGGCCCTTTCTAGTCATGCGACGGTGGCACGGTCCTGATCCCGCGCGGGCCGACAAGTCTGTCACGCTCACGGTGGCGAGATTGTCTGCCGTCAGGTGCAACACCGCAAGGAACTGATGGCCGAAGTGACGGTGACGCTTTGTACTCGTTGGCTAAGGCCAACTGGCCCAAGCCAACGCTACGGTCACAAGCGATGAATGGAGGCTCGCAGCGGGAACTGACGGTGGCGGTGCTCGGCGCAGCCGGCACGATTGCGCCGGCGATCGTGCACGACCTCGCGCAATCGCCCGAGGTGGGGCGGATGCTGCTGCTCGATCTTGACGGCGCCCGTGCCGCGGCGGTCGCCGCCGCGCACGCGGCGGACAAGGCCAGCGCCCACGCGGTTGACGCCCGCGCCGCGCACGATCTCGCCACCGCGCTGCGGGGCATCGACGTGCTCGTCAACACCGCCTCCTACCGGGTCAATCTGGACGCGATGCGGGCCTGCCTGAGCGCTGGCTGCAGTTACATCGACCTCGGCGGGCTGTATTGGATGACCGGCCGTCAGCAGGAGCTCGCGGGCGAGTTCGAGCGTGCCGGGCTGCTGGCCGTGCTGGGGATCGGCTCGAGTCCGGGCAAGACCAACCTGATGGCGCAGCGCGCGATCAGGCAGCTCGGGACGGGCGCGGGGGCGGTCGAGTCGATCGAGGTCGTGGCAGGAGGACGGGATCCGCAGGCCACCGACGATGGGCGCTTGCGTCCGCCGTACGCGATCCAAACCCTGCTGGACGAGCTGACGCTCGCGCCAGTGGTGATCCGCGACGGTCAGCCGAGCGAGATCGAGCCGCTGCAGTCGGGCGGGATGGTCGATTTCGGTGAGCCGATTGGACCGGCGGCGACGATCTACACGCTGCACTCCGAGCTGGCGACGTTCGGTGAGAGCTTCGACTGCGAGACGGCGAGCTTCCGGCTCTCGCTGGCGCCGCCGCTGCTCGCCCGGCTGAAGGAGTTGATCGGGGCGTCTGAGCGGGAAATCACCACGGCCGCGCGCGAGGCGGTGCCGGCCTCGGCGGAGACGGTGTCCGTGCACCTGGTCACGGTTCGGGCGGCTTCCGGGCGCAGCGTCACCGTGCGGGCGCTGACCCGGCCTCATTTCGGGCTCGGGGGCTCGATCGTCTCGACCGCCGCTCCGGCTGCGGCCACCGTGCGTCTGTTGGCCCGCGGATCGCTCACCGCGACCGGCGCCCTGCCGCCCGAGCGCTGCATCGATCCAGACGAGATGTTCGCCGAGCTGGAGAGCCGGGGCTGCAGCTTCAGCCTCACGGGTTGAAGCGTCAGTGGGGGCGCTCGCGCCCGATCGGCGGGCCCGTCGCGCCGGCGCTCATCGGCCGCGCAGGCCGCGCGCGCTGACCTCATGCGTGAGCAGCGCGAGGTCGGCCTCGACCATCATCCGGATCAGCGCTTCGAAGCTCACCTCGGGCTCCCAGTGCAGCGCCCGCTTGGCCTTGCTCGCGTCTCCGATCAGATGCTCGACCTCGGCCGGTCGCAACAGTCCGGGATCGATCACGACGTGATCGTCGATCGAGAGCCCGGCGTGATCGAAGGCGATCTGGAGACAGTCCCGCACCGAATGCCCCACGCCGGTGGCGACCACGTAGTCATCCGGTTGATCCTGCTGGAGCATCTTCCACATCGCTCGCACGTAGTCGCCGGCGAAGCCCCAATCGCGCTCGGCGTCGAGATTCCCTAGCTCCAGCTTCGTCTTCAGCCCGAGCTTGATCGCGGCCGCGTGCCAGGTGATCTTGCGGGTGACGAATTCGAGCCCGCGGCGGGGTGATTCGTGGTTGAACAAGATTCCGCTCGTCGCGTGCAGCCCGTAGGACTCCCGGTAGTTGACCGTGATGAAGTGTCCGTACGCCTTCGCCACCCCATAGGGGGAGCGCGGGTAGAACGGGGTCAACTCCGTCTGGGGCACCTCGCGCACCTTGCCGAACATCTCTGAGGAGGAGGCCTGGTAGAAGCGCGCTTGCGGGCACGCCTCGCGCATCGCCTCGAGCAGGCGCGTGACGCCGACCCCTGAGAACTCTGCCGTCAGCGTCGGCTGGACCCACGACGCCGCCACATAGGACATCGCCGCGAGGTTGTAGATCTCCTGCGGGCGCGCCGCGCGCAGCGCGTCAACCAGTGATCGCTGGTCGAGCAGGTCGCCCTGATGCAGGACGAGGCGATCGCGGATGTGCTCGACGCGCTCGAATTTCTCGGTCGAGGAGCGACGGACCATGCCGTGCACTTCGTAGCCCTGCTCGAGCAGGAACTCGGCCAGATACGAGCCGTCCTGGCCGGTGATGCCGGTGATCAGGGCGCGGCGCACGCTCATCGCGAGCTCAACTCCCGGCGTTCGCCTCCGGGGGTCCCGACCCCTCGCTCGCGCAACCATTCGACGGTCTGGGCAATCCCGGCGCGCAGGTCGATGCGGGCCTCCCAACCGAGCCGCTCTCGCGCCTTGTCCACCGACGGCCAGCGCCGCTGGACGTCGACATCGAAGCTCGGGAGGTGTGTCAGCTCGAAGTCCGCCGCGTTCTGACCGCAGGCATCCCACACCAGCGCGGCGAGCGCCTCGATCGTGATCTCCTGCGAGGAGGAGATGTTGAAATCATCGTTCTCGCCGGCCGGCGACGCCATCGCGGTGACCACTCCGGCCGCGATGTCATCGACGTGGGTGAATGTCCGCGTCTGCTGACCCGAACCGAAGATCGGCAGCGGGCGCTGCCCGGCCAGCGTCTTGGCGATCAGGTCGGGCACCGCATGGGCGATCCCCGGCTCGTCCCGGTCGGGCAGCTCGCCCGGGCCGTAGGCATTGAACGGTCGGCAGATCGTGAAGCGCAGGTCGTGCTGCTCGTGTGCGGCACGGGTGTAGACCTCCCCGGCGAGCTTGGAGAAGCCGTACGCCGAGCGGGGCGGTGGACAACTGTCGAGATGCGCCTCGGTGGTCGGGAACTCCGTGGCTCGCTCGAACACCATCGACGACGAAACGTACAAGAACCGCTGCACCTCGTGGTCGATCGCGGCATGCACGACAGCTCCGGTGAGCGCGTTGTTGGCTTCGGTGAGCGTGAACGGCAGCTTGTGGAAATTGGCAATCCCGCCGACGATGGCCGCCAGGTGGATGACGTGCGAGCAGCCATCGACCGCCGCCTGCGCGACCGCTGCCTCGCGCAGGTCTCCAAGCTGGACCTCGCAGCCCTCGCGCATCCAATCGGGCGCGGCACGGTGGTCGGAGACGCGCACCTCCCAATCCGGATCACGCAGCAGTGCCCTGACCACGGCGGAGCCGATCGTCCCGGCCCCGCCGGTCACCAGCACCCGGGCCATCAGCGACCTGGCCTGGGGGGGTCGGCCACTCGTGCGACCACTAGCGCGCGGCGTCTGGTGAGGCGTCGATGTCGGCGGTGTCGTCCCGCAGCGCCACCGACTCGGCGGCATACAGGAACACCTGCGCTGTCCCGAAGCTGTTCCACGGGTCGACCAGCAGGCACTCATCGGAAGCCAGCGAAAGGATCTTCTGCAACGTCTCCGGGCGCTCGAACTCAGAGTGGTTGGTGGCCACGATGACCACGTCCGCGTCACGGACGGCGTCGGCCAGCGGCTGCGTCGGCGTGGCGGCGTGCGGATCGCACACCGCGACATCGGCCAGCTCGCGCTCGAGCAGCCGGATCAGCTTGGGCGAGAGCGAATCGCGCTCGTCATCGGTGTCGCGCTTGAACGTGAGCCCGAGCACCGCCACCTTGCGCGAGGCGAGGCTGCCGATCCGGCGCTTGACGCCGTCGACGAGGAACAGCGGCACTCCCTCGTTGACCCGCGAGACAGCGAGCAGCATTCCTGGTGCGTGCGAGCGCTCTTCCGAGAAGGCGAAGTCCTTGCGCAGGCAGGTGCCGGCGGTCATCCCCGGCATCGCGATCCCGCCGCGTGGGTAATCGTGATTGATCAGGTCGATGACGTCGAACACATTCGCGTCGTAGCGCTCGCAATCCATCATCAGCAGATTGGGGAGCGCGAACGTCGCGTAGCGGAGGATGTTCGTCCAGATCTTGGCCAGCTCGGCCTGCACCGGAGTGGTGGTGACGATTGGTGCGCCGAACACGCTGAACAGGCTGGCTGCCCGCTCGGTCGAGGCCTCGCCGACGCCGCCGATGATGCAGGGCAGGGTCGTGATCTCCTCCATGAAGCGACCGGCCGCGATCCGCTCCGGCGCATGCGCGACGAACACGTCCTCTCCCACCCGCAGGCGGCGACGTTTCTCGATGTAGCCGGCGACGAATTCGGTCGTCCCCGGCGCGATCGTCGAGCGCAGGATCAGCGAGTGGCCGACTCGCAGGAGCGGCAGTAGGTCGTCCACGGCCGCTCGAACCTGTCGCAGATCGCTCTCGACGTGCGAGAACGAGGGCGTGCCGATCGTGATCACGATCTCGTCCGCCTGGGCGGCATCGGCCGCCCGGTCGGTCAGCTCGAGCCGTCCGGTGCTCAGGACCCGGTCGAGCAACTCTTGCGTTCCCGCTTCGTTGAACGGGATCCGCCCGGCCCGGATCGACTCGAGGATGCCGGGATCGTGGTCGACACCCAGCACCCGCAGCCCACGATCGGCAAAGCACAGCGCCAGGGGCAATCCCACCCGGCCGAGACCGATCACCGATATGAAGCGCTCGTCGGTCAACGTCAGTGCGCTTCGCGCGCGTCGCGCCCCAAGCTCGGCAGCGGCGCAAATCCGGATTCGGCCTCGTGCCCGCGAACCTCGCCCACGTACGCGATCGTGTCCAGCCGAGCGATTTCCCGCTCTCCCTCGAGCTTCGCCGGGTGGTCTGGGGGGAGTCCTCGGATCAAGGCCCTGATCCGCTCCCGCAGTTGCAGCGCGAAATGCGGAGTCGAGGCCCCCATCAGTTGGCGGACATCCTCGACCGTGACCTCTCGGCCCGCGCGCAGGCGGTCTGGGTTCTCAGCTTGACTCATCGGGAGCTCTGCGGCACCGCTTCCAGGAGGCTGTCCAGCTCGGCCTGGACCCCGACCGAGATCGCGCTCTGGTCACCGATCACCCAACCGTGGTTGTACACGGCGGCGGTGGGACCTTCCTGGGTGTAGCCGGGGGTCGCGTAATCAAGGAAGAAGTTCAGCACTGAACGCGGGAGAGTAGACGGATCGTTGACCAGGAGCTGAGGACCGTAGTCGCCGCTGCCCGACAGCGCCGCCGCGGCGGCGGCGTCAAGCGGTCGGTGGGCGTTGATCAACACGTAGCCGTGGCCGGGGCTGCGCATCGCCCAACCGAAGCTGCCCGGGACGTGCGCGCAGGGCTGACCGAACCCGCACGGCGGGTCACGAAACTCGGCGAACGCGACCGAGTTCGTCGCCGGGTCGCTCGCCCCGACCCGAGTCACGGCGCCGTATTTGCGCAACTGCGCGAGCACGCTGTCGGGGATCACGCTGGGCGGTCCGAGGACATAGATGTGCGGGCCCTGGTGGGACAACAGCGCCTGGCGAGTCGCCTCGGGGATCCCCGAGCCGGTCACGAACAGCACCGGGTCTCCGCTCTCCGCCGCCCAGCCGGCCGCCGGCATCGCATAGGCCGCGTTGTCGCCCGAGGCGATCACGACGTCCGGGTTGGCCTTGCCCTGTGCGGCGCTCACGAATCGGTCGATCTCCGCCGCCAGCGCGTACGGGCCGGCGCCGTTGATCGAGGCCGCACGCAGCCCACTCGGAGCGGGGACGCTTCCGACCCTGATCACCTGGGCTCCGCCCGCGGCTCCTGAGCCCGACGGGGCGAGTTGGCGCAGCGCGGCGGCGCTGGCCGCCGGCAGCGAGGAGCTGCCAGACAGCAGCATCGGCGCGCGGATCGGTGGAGCCATGAGAACGGCCGCGGCGATCGCCGCCTGCCAATCACCGGTCGGCGCGATCGCCACCGCGGCCGGGTGCGTTCCCGGCGCCGCCGACGGGTACACCGCCAGCGCGACACCGGCCGCGTCGGCGGTTGGATCGGTGCCGGGGACCCGCGTGGTGTTCTTGGTCGCCAGCGCAGGGAAGCCAAGTCCCTGGCTCGTCGAGGCTCCTGGCGAGGCATCCGACGTCGCGCTGACGGAAGGTCCACTGACCGAGTGCGTCCCGCCTCCGCATCCGGCGAGCACCGCGCAGGCGCCCAGGAAACTGACGAGGGTGCGCGGTCGCATGGCCCGGCGGACGTTAGCGACCCCCTGGGTCGCGGGCGCTGATCGGATCTGGGCCGTCGCTAGCTTGCGGGCGCCTGAATCTGTATATTGCGCCACGCCTAATCCGCGGCACCACATTCGCGGAGCGGGGGACCCACATGGATCCCAGGGGCTAATCCGGCGGTGAAACCGCCTGAGGCGCAGGCTCTTTTAGCGCCAGCCCGACAGCTAACCCCGCCGGCTGACGAAAGAGAGCAGTTTGCGGGCACAGCGACTGATACTTCCAGGCATTGCCGTACTGGCGCTCGTCGGAGCCTCTGAGGCCTCCGCGTCGGCGGTGACCCCGGCCCCGACCGCTCCGAGCGCTTCGGTCACGACCGGTGGCGCCGGCGTCGCCGGTCCGGCCACGCCGACCAGCACGCCGCAGCACCCAATCATCCTGGGGGTCAAGGCGAAGATCATCCACGGGGTCGCCTATGCGCCCTCGCTGGCCCCGCTTGAGGTCCAACGGGCGATCTGGGCGGGCAACCAGATCCGGCTCAAGCCATATCGGGTCGGTGGTGGCCACGGGGTCTGGGATGACACCGCGTACGACTGCTCTGGCTCGGTCTCCTACGTTCTCCACGCCGCCGGGCTGCTGCCGGTGTCGATGGATTCGAGCGAGTTCGAGAGCTGGGGAAAGCAGGGCCTGGGCCAGTGGATCACGGTCTACACGAACCCCGCCCACGCCTTCATCGAGATTGCCGGGATCCGTTTCGACACCTCCGCCGAGGGCGACCCGAACCCTCCGCCCGGCACCGGGCCCCGCTGGCGCCCGCTGCTGCAAGACACCGGCGGCTTCGAACCGCGACACCCGCCCAACCTGTAGTTCGGTTCCTCAAGGTCCAGCCCGCGGCTCGCCGCGGGCTGGACCGGTCTGCTTCACGCGTCCGGCTCGGCTTCATGGGCCAGCATCGCCGCGCGCTCGGCCAGTCGGTTGGCCCGACGCATCTCGGCTTCGCGCATCCGCCGGCGCTCGGCCGGCGTGGAGGCCAGCAGCGGCGGCACCGGCGCGGGGTGGCCGTCCTGATCCAGCGACACCATGGTCAGGTACGCGGTGTTGGTATGACGCACCGCGCCGGTGAGTGGATTCTCGGCCTCGACCTTCACCCCCACCTCCATCGAGGTCCGCCAGGCCGCGTTGACGCTGGCGCGGAATGTGACCACCTCGCCGAGGTGGATCGGGAACATGAAGTTCATCCGATCGATGCCGGCGGTCACCGACAGCCGGCCAGAATGTTTGATCGCCGCCAGGCCGGCGGCCTCGTCGACCAGCTTCATGATGATGCCGCCGTGGATGTTGCCCACATTGTTGGCATCGGTGACACCCATCAGATGTGAGAGCACCGCATAGGACTCGGAGACCGGCTTTGGTTTCACGCGCAGCGGATCCTAGTCCCGTCGCTCGCTACGCTTCAGTGGCCAGTCCAGCCACCCGCCAAGGAGGATGCGATGCCGGGACTCTCCGGGCGCATGTCCACAGTCGTCAAAGCCAAGATTTCCAAACTCCTAGACCGCGCCGAAGATCCGTCAGAAACGCTCGAGTACAGCTATCAGAAGCAGATCGAGCTGCTCCAGAACGTGAAGAAGGGTATCGCTGACGTCGTCACCTCCAAGAAGCGGCTGCAGCTGCAGGAGGAGAAGATCCAGCAGTCGGTGGTCAAGCTCGACACACAGGCGCGCCAGGCGCTGTCCGCCGGCAACGAGGAGCTGGCGCGCGTGGCGCTGGAGCGCAAGAACGTCGCCCAGACCGAGCTCCAGTCGCTTGACTCGCAGATCGCTCAGCTGGAGCAGCAGCAGGAGCAGATGACCGCCTCCGAGCAGAAGCTGCGCACGAAGATCGAGCAGTTCCGCTCCAAGAAGGAGGTCGTCAAGGCGCAGTACTCGGCGGCCGAGGCGCAGGTGCGGATTTCCGAGGCGGCCACCGGGGTTGGCGATGAGATGGCCGACGTGGGTCTGGCCATGCAGCGCGCGCTCGACAAGACCGAGAACATGAAGGCGCGCGCCGATGCGGTGCAGGAGCTCGAGGCGGCGGGAACGTTCGAGGATCTGACCGCACTCGGCTCAGGCGACGACGACATCGACCGTCAGCTCAAGCAGCTCTCGAGCACCAGTGAGGTCGACGCAGATCTGGCGAAGCTCAAGGCGGAGCTGGGCACCGGGGCACCGGCCCCGAAGGGCGAGCTCGGCGCGGGAGACGGCGGGACACCCACAGCGGGCGCGGCACCCCCGGAGAGCGCGCCGGCCGGTCAGGAGCAGGCTCAGTGATCGTCAGGATCGCCACCGAAGGGCAGTACAAGATTGCCGAGGGCGATGTGGAAAGGCTCAACGATCTGGACGACGAGGCGGCGGCGTCCTGTGCGGCCGAGAACGAGAAGGGGTTTCGGGACGTGTTCGCGGCGCTGCTGGATTTCGTGCGGACAACGGGTCAACCGGTCGCGGAGGATTACCTCGGCGGCTCGGACATCATTCTGCCGCCGCCCGACATCTCACTCGAGGAAGCCAAGGCCACATTTCGTGGTGAGGGTCTGATCCCGAACTAGCTGCCGTCGCCGGAGCGGCGACCCGGGGCGGGTGAAAATGGTGGGATGATGTGGGTTGTCGTCTGCCGAACGCTGCCCTCCCTATGGTGCTTGTGAGCCCGTAACTAGCTTGGCGTGGGGGCCTCCCCCGGATCCCGGGACTGTTGCTTTGAGCACGCTCTTCAGACTCGTCTGTTTCGGAGGTTCCTGGTGGACGACGGTCGCTGTCGTTGGAGCCGAGGAGGTCGGAGATGGATGTGATCGTGGAGCGCCCGGCGGCGCTGGATGTCCATAAGGCGCAGGTCACCGCCTGCGTGCGGCTGCCCGGGGAAGGTCGCGAGCGGCGCTCGGAGGTCCGCGAGTTCTCGACGATGGTCGGCGGTTTGTTGGTGTTGCGCGACTGGCTCAAAGCGCACGGCGTGACGCAGGTGGCGATGGAGGCCACCAGTGTGTACTGGAAGCCGGTGTGGGCGGTGCTCGAGGACGACTTCGAGTGCATCCTGGTTAACGCCCGGCATGTCAAGAACCTTCCCGGCCGCAAGACCGACGTCAAGGACGCGGAGTGGCTGTGTCAGCTGCTCGAAGCCGGGCTGCTGCGGGCAAGCTTCGTGCCGCCCAAGCCGATCCGCGCGC
>Ga0302324_100024606_pt1 | contig 11588 bp, 10 predicted proteins | sample Palsa_T0_1_FD_201949 | JGI IMG/M metagenome (GOLD analysis project Ga0302324, IMG submission 201949) | Peat permafrost microbial communities from Stordalen Mire near Abisko, Sweden - Palsa_T0_1 | ecosystem: Environmental > Terrestrial > Soil > Palsa > Peat permafrost | place: Sweden: Abisko... | reverse complement strand
AGTTTGGCAAGCGTTCGATAGTCGAGCACCGTGCGCGGCAGATCGTACGACTGCGCGAGCTCCTCGAGCACATCCTCGGCAGTCGAGGGCTGTCCGGTGGGCGTCTTGCGCAGCACCGGCAGCTGCAGCTTCTCAAACAGTACCTGCTGCAGCTGCTTGGGCGACTCGATGTTGAAGGGCGCGCCAGCCTGCGCCTGCGCCTGCGCGAGCAGCCGCGCAAGCTGTCCGGCAATATCGCGGCTTTGTTTCTCGAGAAGCTCCCGATCCACCAGCACCCCGTGATGCTCCATGCCGAGCAGCACGGGCACGAGCGGCTGCTCGATCTCTTCATACAGGCTCTGCAGGGCTGGCACGCCTTGAATCTGTGGCCACAGTGCATGGTGCAGCTGCAGCGTCACGTCGGCATCCGCGGCGGCGTATTCGGCGGCGCGGTCGACCGGCACTTCATTGAAGGAGAGCTTTTTCGCGCCTTTGCCGGCGACGTCCTCGTACTTGATCGTGCTCACGCCGAGGTAGCGCTGCGCCACTGCATCCATGTCGTGATTGCTGGCGACGCTGTTCCAGACGTACGACTCGAGCATCGTGTCGTAACGCACGCCCGCAAGCTCAATGTTGTAGTTGAGGAGAACGTGCGCATCGTATTTGAGATGGTGGCCGACTTTGACGATCCCGGGGTTCTGCAAAATCGGCCGCAGCGCCGCGAGCACCTCGGCGCGGTCGAGCTGCTCGGGCGCGCCCGCGTAGTCGTGACGCAGCGGCACGTAGGCCGCAAAGCCCGGCTCGGTGGAGAAGGACACACCGACGATCTCGGCGCGCATGTAGTCAAGGCTCGTCGTTTCGGTGTCAAAGGCGACGAGCGGTGCGTGCCGCAGCCGCTCGAGCCAGCGCTCAAGATCCGGCCATGTCGTGATGGTTTCATAGTGGCGCGGAATCTTCGGTGCTGGCGTCGCGCCCGCTGCCGAGGGCGTAAGCGGATGCTCCGCGCTTGCTGCGGGGCCTTCGAGCTGCTTTAGCAGCGCCCGCAGCTCGTAGCGTTCGTAGAGCGCGCGCAATTCCGGCACGTTCGGCTCGGCCGGGCGCAGCTGCGCGGGCTGCAGCGGCAGCTCAAGATCGGTGCGCAGCTTTGCCAGGCTGCGCGAGAGCTCGAGTGTTTCCAGTCCGGCGCGCAGATTTTCGCCGACCTTGCCGCCCACCTCATCGAGGTGCGCGATAAGCCCGTCGAGCGTGCGGTACTGGTTCAGCAACTTCGCCGCGGTCTTCGGCCCCACCATGTTGATGCCCGGAATGTTGTCGGACGAGTCGCCGACCAGCGCCAGGTAATCGACGATCTGCTCCGGGTAGACATCAAATTTGAGTTTCACGCCGCCGCGGTCGAGGGTGCTGTTACTCATCGTGTTGACGAGCGTGATCGAGTCGTTGACGAGCTGCGCCATGTCCTTATCGCCCGTCGAGATGAGCACGCGCTGCCCGGCGCTCGCCGCGCGGCAAGCGAGCGTGCCGATGACATCGTCCGCCTCGACCCCACTGATGCGCAGCACCGGCAGCCCCTGCGCGTGCAGGATCTGCAGCAGCGGTTGCAGCTGTGCGCGCAGATCATCCGGCATCGCCGGCCGGTGCGCCTTGTACTGCGTGAACAGATCGTCGCGAAACGTCTTGCCCGGCGCATCAAACACCACGGCAATGTGCGCCGGTCGATACTCCTTGAGGAATTTCACGAGCATATTGAGCACACCGAGCAGTGCGCCGGTCGGCTCGCCGCGCGAGTTTGACAGTGGCGGCAATGCGTGAAACGCCCGGTAAAGATAGGACGAGCCGTCGACGAGTACTAATTCGGCAGGAGTGTTCATGATGAATGCGCGCGCGAAGCGCTCCAGTATAGCGAATGCTGTCACACCGCCCGCCGCGCAGTGTCAACGCGGCTACCGGTGGCGCGCTGTAGCAATCATTGCCTTTCTGGAGTGAGCGCAAGAGATGGACGACCCCGCGCTAAACGCGGCGATTGCCGCCAACCGCTTTGGGCTGGGGGCGCGGCCGGGCGAGCTTGCGCGCGCCGGCGCGGATGCGCGTGGCTGGCTGAGCGCGCAGCTCGCCGGCGACGCGCCGCAGCTGCGCGGCACAAATCTTCGCGCTTCAGCTGACATATTGTCGCAGGCGCTTGAACTGCGGCGCGAGCGGCGTGACGCGCGTGCGGAGGCCGTGGCGCCCAACGCCGCAGTCGTCATGAAAGTCGCGCAGCTGTACCGCCCGATCTACATCGATGAGACAACCGCCCGCATCGGCGAGGCGCTCACCACCGAGCGGCCGTTCATCGAGCACCTCACCTATTTCTGGACGAACCACTTCGCCGTCTCGGTGGACAAGGTCGCGGTATTTGGCCTTGCCGGCAGCTTCGAGCGCGAAGCGATCCGTCCGCACGTGCTCGGTAATTTCACCGAGCTGCTGCTCGCCTCAACGCAGCATCCGGCGATGCTGCTGTATCTTGACAATCAGACCTCCATCGGCCCCAATTCGCAGCTCGCGCTGGGCGCCGCGCGCCGCGGCGGCGAGCGCCGCTTCGGTATCAATGAGAATCTAGCGCGCGAGATCCTTGAGCTGCAGACTCTCGGCGTCAGTGGCGGCTACACGCAGGCTGACGTCACGAGCTTCGCCAAGGTCATCACCGGCTGGTCGATCGGCGCGAACTTCGGACGCTTCGCGGGCGGCACGCCCGGGCAGTTCGTGTTTCGCGAGCAGATGCACGAGCCGGGTGCGCAAAGTGTGCTCGGCAAGCGCTACGCCGAAGGCGGCATGGAGCAGGGCGTCGCCGTGCTGCGCGATCTTGTGCAGCACTCCGCGACCGCGCAGTTCGTTGCCACGAAGCTCGCGCGCCACTTCATCGCCGATGAGCCGCCGCGTACGGCGGTCGATGCGCTTGCGCGCGCCTTCCACGACAGTCGCGGGGATCTGCCCACAGTGTATCGCGCCCTGATTGGCCTCAAGGAGAGCTGGGCGCAGGCGCTGGCGAAGTTCAAGACGCCGGGCGAGTACATCATCTCCAGCCTGCGCGGCCTTGATGTTCCAGTGCAGTATGCGGACAAGGCGCGCGCCTCCTTCGCGCTCCTCGGCCAGCGCATCTACTCGCCAGGCTCGCCCGCGGGCTGGCCGGATCGCAGCGCCGACTGGGACGGGGCGTCAGCCATCATGAAACGCATCGAATGGGCGGACGCGCTCGGACAAAAATTGGGCGCGCATCGCGATGCCGCGCAGCTTGCGCCGCAATGGCTGGGCGGCGCCATGAGCGCCCCGACGCACACCTCGATCGCGCGCGCCGCGAGTGCTTCGCAGGCGCTCACGCTGCTCTTGACCGCGCCTGAGTTCATGCGTCGCTAGGAGGAATTGAACATGACGGCGATCAAACGACGCGATTTTATCCGCACTGCCGGCCTTGCCGCCGGCAGCTTGCTGATGACAAGCAAGATTGCCTTTGCCGGCAGCGGCACGCGTCCGCGTTTCGTATTTATCATTCTGCGCGGCGCGCTTGATGGGCTGACCGCGGTGCCGCCGTACGGCGATCCGTACTACGCGCGGCTGCGCGGTGAGGTGGCGATTGCGGCGCCCGGAGCAGCGGGCGGCGCGCTCAGACTCGATGGGCTCTTTGGCCTGCACCCGAGTCTTGCGTTCTTAAGTGAGAGTTACGGCGCGCACGAGCTCATCGTCTTTCACGCCATGGCGAGCCCGTATCGCGAGCGCTCGCATTTTGACGGCCAGGACGTGCTCGAGAACGGCTGCGCGCATGCGCACGCGCTGCAGAGCGGCTGGATCAACCGCGCGCTCGCCGCACTGCCGCCTGATCGCAGCGCCCGGCGCGGCGAGTCGGGGATTGCGCTCGGACAGAATGTACCGCTCGTCATGCGAGGCCCCGCACCGGTTGCCTCGTGGTCGCCGTCGCATCTTGCCGCCTTGGATGAGGATACGCTGCAGAGAATCACGGACCTGTATTCCACCGATCCCCTGCTCTCGCAGCGCCTCGCCGATGCGCTTGCCACGCAGTCGGTTGCGGATGCGGCGCAGGGGGATTCGGCGATGGCCGCGGCGAGCGAGGACAATGCGCAGATCGCGCAGACACAGCTTCTTGCCCGCCCGGAACAGGCAAAGCCCAAGAGCGCTGCTCCCTATAAGGAAGTCATTCACGCGGCGGCGGGTTTCCTGCGCAGCGACGATGGGCCGCGCGTGGCGGTATTTGACGCGCTCGGCTGGGATACACACGCCAACGAAGGCGGTGCGCAGGGGCAGTTGGCGGGGCGTCTGGGCAATCTCGATGCGGGCCTGCGGCTTCTCAAAGAGGAACTCGGGCCCGTATGGCGCGACACCGTGGTCATGATCGCCACCGAGTTCGGACGCACCGCAGCCGTCAACGGCACGCGCGGCACGGATCACGGCACTGCGGCCGCTGCGTTCCTTGTGGGCGGCGCTGTGCGCGGCGGGCGCGTGATCGCCGATTGGCCGGGGCTCTCGGAGCGTGCGCTCTACCAGGGGCGTGATCTTGCGCCCACGCTCAACCTGCACTCGGCACTGAAGGGTGTTCTGGCCGATCACCTCGCGGTGAGCGCTTGTGCGCTCGACGCGTCCGTGTTTCCGGACAGCGCGGTGGCCAAGGCCCTGCCGGATCTCGTGCGCGCCTAAAGGTTATTGCGGCGCAGGCGCCGCGGGCGGCTGTTGCGAGTCGTCCTTCTGCTCGGGATCGATTTTTTCAGGCGGTCGCGCGGCTTCGGGCGAGGCGCTGACAGGTTTGACGACACTCGCTTTCTTATCCGGAAGATAGAGCGGACCTTTCTGTCCGCACGCTGCGAGCAGCAGGAGCACGATGCCTGCGCCGCTCATTACCCATTCGCTTCTACGCATATCCCTAAGATACTCTCATCTGTGGGGTGATCGCGACCACGGCCATCGTGATGCGCGAAATGCAGATGAGCCGCTGCCGCTCATCGCGAATCTCAATCTGCCACACCTGGCTCGTCCTGCCGCGATGCACGGAACGCGCGGTTGCCGTGACCACGCCCTCGCGGATGGGCCGCAGATGATTGGCATTGATCTCCTGCCCAAGACACACCTCACGCTCGGCATCCACGCACAGGTTCGCCGCGGTGCTGCCCACGGTCTCGGCGAGCGCCACGGAGGCGCCGCCGTGCAGCACGCCACGCGGCTGGCGCGTATTTGCGTCGACGGGCATGGAGGCGCAGAGAAAATCCGGTCCGATTTGCGTGAAGCGGATGCCGAGGCGCTCGATCAGCGTATCGCGTGCGCGCTCCTGCAACTCCTCGACGCTCGCGGCGTTGCGCCAAATGCTCATAGCTCGTTAGTCTACTGCCGATGAAGCTCTATACCTACTTTCGCAGCTCCGCCGCCTATCGCGTGCGCATTGCGCTCAATATCAAGGGCCTCTCCTACGAGGCCGTGCCGCGCCAGCTTGCCCGCGGCGAACAGCGTGCGCATGACTACTTGGAGTTAAATCCGCAGGGCCTCGTGCCGCTCCTCGTCGATGGGGAAGCCGCGATTTCCCAATCGCTCGCGATCATTGAGTATCTCGAGGAGACTCATCCGGAGCCGCCGCTCCTGCCCGCGGGCCGCGCCGAGCGCGCGCGCGTGCGCGCGCTTGCGCTTGTGGTAGCGTGCGATATTCATCCGCTCAATAACCTGCGCGTGCTCAACTATCTGCGCGGGCCGATGGCGCAGAGCGACGCGGCGGTGAAAGCCTGGTATCGGCACTGGGTGGCGCTGGGGCTGCAGGCGCTTGAGAGCGAGGCTGCGCGATCGCGCAGCGACGGCCAGCATCTCCTCGGCGCTGAAGTCACGCTCGCCGACATTTGCCTGGTACCGCAGATGTATAACGCGCGGCGCTTCGAGTGCGATGTGGCCCCTTATCCCAGGCTGCGAAAGATCAGCGCGTACCTGGAAGAGTTGCCCGTCTTTGCCCGCGCGGCACCTGAGGCGCAGCCGGACGCAGCGGCCTAAAGAAATACTAGCGCTTGAGTTTGGCGCGCACGCGCCGATAGGCCTCGCGAAACGGGATGCCTTCGGCGACCACCAGGCGATTGGCCTCCTCGGCGGCATGGATCGTGCCATCCAGCCGAATGCGCTCGGGATGAAATTGGAGCGCTCCGATCGCGGCGGGCAGTATGGCAAGTGTCTCAAGCGCGCTGTCGATGCCGCGAAACAGCGGCGCCTTCAAAAGCTGCAGATCGCGCTGATAGCCCGAGGGCAGCTTGGCCGTCAAGCCGAGCACCTCATCCAGGCATGCCTGCGCGCTCACCGCGCGGCCGCGGATGAGCTCAAACACGTCTGGATTGCGCTTCTGCGGCATGATCGATGAGCCCGTCGTGAAGGCGGCGTCGATGCTGACGAAGCCAAACTCCTGCGTGTAGAAGAGGAGCACATCTGCGGCAAAGCGGCCGAGGCCTTGCAGCAGGAGCGTGATCTCAAACAGCAGCTCAGCTTCGGCCTTACCGCGTGAGAGCTGCACGGCAGTGACGGGCGACTGCGTGATCGCAAAACCCAGCTTGCCGCGGGTCACCTCGCGATCGATCGGCAGGCCCGGAGTGCCGTAGCCCGCCGCCGAGCCGAGGGGATTCTGCGAGACGCGCCGTTCAACCGCGCGTACGCCTTGTGCGTCATCGCGCACCTGCGCGGCATAGCCCGCCGCCCACAACGCGACGGAGCTCGGCATCGCCTGCTGCATATGGGTGTAGCCCGGCAGCGGCGTGGATGCTTCGCGGCGCCCAAGCTCATCGAGCGCGGCCGCGACAGCTTCGGCGCCGGCGCGCAGCTGCGCGATCGCTGCGAGCAGGTAGAGCCGCAGCGCCGCCAGCACCTGATCGTTACGCGAGCGGCCCAGGTGAATGCGCCCGGCGCACGCGCCGATGCGCTCGGTCAGGCGCTTCTCAAGCGCCGTCTGCCCGTCCTCGTCAATGAGTTCGATGCGCCAGAGACCTTGCGCGTGCTCATCCGCCAGGGCGCGCAGGCCCGCGGTGAGGGCAGCAAGATCGGCAGCGTCGAGGAGGCTCGCCGCATGCAGCATCTCGGCATGGGCGATGGAAGCTGCGACGTCGTAGCGTACGAGGCGCGCATCGAGGGCGTGATCTTCACCCGCCGTAAAGCGCAGCACACGCTCATCGAGGCTGGCGTCCTTGTTCCACAGGAAACTCATGACCGCAGCATCACGTACTTGCCGTGATCTCGGCCGGCGTCAACGCATTGACGTCCTGCACGACCAACGTGCCCGTACCCTCGTTGGTGAATATCTCCCCCAGAATGCCTTCGGGCGTCTTGTAGGAGACGATATGCACGCGGCGCACGCCACCGCGCAGCGCATCCTCGATCGCCTGCGCCTTCGGCAACATGCCCTCCTGCAAAGCACCCGCGGCGCGCAGTCGCTGCAGGCCGCGCAGGTCGGTGTAGGAAATGAGCGAGCCGGGATCGGCTGCATTTTCCAGAATGCCGGGCGCCGCGGTGCACAGGATGAGCTTCTCCGCTTGTACCGCCGCACCGATGGCCGCGGCGACCGTGTCGGCGTTGATATTGAGCAGCACACCCTTCTCGTCGGCAGAGAGCGGGCTTACGACCGGCATCAGGCCATTGTCGAGCAGCTTCAGCAACACCGCGGTGTTGACCGCGTCAATATCACCGACGAAACCGTAATCGATCGTGCGATCGCTGCCGTCCTCGAGCTTCACGGGCGCGCGACGGTGCGCGCGTACCAGCCCCGCATCAACTCCGCTGATGCCGACTGCGTCGATGTTGAGATCGCGGCAGATGGCGAGGATGCGCGTATTGATGAGGCCGTTTAGGACCATCGCGGTCACCTCGATCGATTTCTCATCGGTCACACGCCGCCCGTCCACGATCTGCGTGGCAAGCCCGAGTGAGGCGGACAGTTCCGTGAGCTGCGGGCCGCCGCCGTGCACCATGACGACCCGCACGCCGAAGTAGTGCAGGATCGCAAGCTGCTCGATGAGGATGCGTGTTGCGTCCTGATTGGCGAATATGCCGCCGCCGGCTTTCACCACGAAGGTCTTACCCTTGTACATGCGGATGTAGGGGGCGGCGCTGCGCAGAGCGCGGATGGCGAGCGCGTGGTCACTGCGGCTCATGATCATGACTGTCTTATACTCCCTGCAACATTTGATGGAGCACTGCCATCTGCACGACGAGGCGATTGCGCGCCTCGAGCTGCACGACGCTGCGCGGACCGTCAAGCACTTCATCGGCAACGGCAGTGTTGCGCCTGACCGGCAGACAGTGCATGAAGCGACACTCCGCGCGTGCGTGCGCGAACCAGGACTCGCGCACGCACCAGTCGGTGAGCGCACGGCGCAGTTGCCCATCCGCAGCGGCATCACCGTAGGGCGCGGTCGCGCCCCACTCCTTGGCGTAGACAATATGCGCGCCGCCGAGCGCCGCGGCGCGCTCGCTCGTTTCGCGCACCGACCCGCCGGCAAGCGCCGCGGCGCGCTCGGCCTTTTCCATGATGGGCCGTGGCAGCGCGTAGCCCTCGGGACGCAGCACCACAACCTGCATGCCGCGCAGCGCCGCCATGTGCACGATGGCCGCAGGCACTGCGAGCGGCAACGCGCGCGGATGGTAAGCCCAGGAGAGTACAAATTTTCCATCGCGCGGCACGTCGAGGTCATCGAGCGTCTTCCAGTCGGCGAGCGCCTGGCAGGGATGATTGGCCGCGGACTCAAGGTTGACGAGCGGCTTGTCGATGAGCGAGGCCATGGCATTGAAGGTGGCCTCGGAAAGATCGTCCGCAAGATTGTTGCCCGCGGCGAACGCGCGAATCCCGAGCACATCGCAGTAGGAGGCGAGCACCGGAATGCCCTCGCGTATGTGTTCGGCCGCGGCGCCGTCCATCACGACAGCGCTGCGGGTCTCAAGACGCCAGCTACCTTCGCCGGCGGTAATCACAAAAGAGCTGCCGCCGAGTCGCGCCATCGCTGCCTGAAACGAGGCGAGTGTGCGCAGCGAGGGGTTGAAGAAGAGCAGGCCGAGGATCTTGCCCGCGAGCGCCCGCGGCTCGGGGTGGCTCTGCAGACGGCGCGCAAGCTCAAGGAGCGCGATGATTTCGTCGCGCGGGAAATCTGCAAGATCAACGAAGCGTCTCATCGGCACGCGCTCAGGATGAGATCGACACGAGCGCCGCGCGCAGCCGATCGACGTGTGCTTCTTCGAGAATGTAGGGCGGTAGCAGGCGCACGATCTTCGGGTCGCTTGCCGTACCGGTGAGAATGCCGCGCGCGAGCAACGCCGCGTGGACTTCTTTTGCCGGCGTGCGTGTCACAAGGCCGGTGAGAAATCCCGCGCCCTGATGAGCGACCACGGGGCCGACGAGACAGGTTGCGCGGATATAGGCACCGACGCGACGCACGCGCGCGAGCAGCTCCTCGGACTCGATGGCGTCGATCACCGCCTCGATCGCGGCGCTCGCCATCGGGCCACCGCCGAAGGTGGTGCCGAGGCCGTCGAGCGTCAACGCGGCGGCCGCGCGCCCCCTCATGAGGAGCGCCGCGCATGGAAAGCCGTTGCCGAGCGCCTTGGCGGTTGTGATCATGTCGGGGATCACGCCGTACAAATTTGCGGCGAACGGGTAACCCGTGCGCCCGACTCCGCACTGCACCTCATCAAAGATGAGCAGCGCACCGCTGTCATCGCAGCGGCGCCGCAGTGCCGTGAGAAACTCGGCGCCCATGTCAAATGCGCCGCCGACGCCCTGCACCGGCTCGACGATGACCGCCGCCGTATCCTCGCGAACCTGCGCGGCGATCGCATCGAGCGAGCGCCGCGGAATGAAGCTGACATCAAACGGTGTGCGCGGGAAACCAAACCATTTGTGCTGCGCGCCCCAGGTGATGGCGCCGGCGGCGGCGGTGCGTCCGTGAAAGCTGCCTTCGACCGCAACGATCTTGGATCGCTGCGTGGCGCGAAACGCGAGCTTCAGAGCGTTCTCGTTCGCCTCGGCCCCGCTGTTGACAAAGAACACGCGCTCGAAAGGTAACTGCGAGAAGCGCACGAGGCGCTGCGCGGCGCGCGTGCGCACCGCCATCGGCACGGCGTTGCTCTGAAAGTTGCAGGTCGCCGCCTGGGCTGCCAGCGCCGCGGTCCAGCCGGCATGCCCGTAGCCGAGCGCGGCGACCGCATGGCCGCCGTAAAGATCGAGAATCTGCCGCCCATCGCGCGTCGTGAGCCACACGCCCTGCGCTGCGACGACCTCGATCGGGTACTGCGCGAAGACGGGCGCGAGATAATCCACCTCTGCCATCACGTCCATCCGGCCGCCGGCGCGGTGAGGCCCATCGTTTCGGGCAGGCCGAAGAGGCGGTTCATCCACTGCACCGCGCCGCCCGCGGCGCCCTTGGTCAGGTTGTCGATGGCGCACAGCGCTGCGAGCGTACGCCCGTTCGCAACCGCGGAGAGGTGCGCGTAGTTGCTCGCCACGACGTTTTTAACGCGCGGCGCGGCATCGAGAACGCGCACGAACGGTGCGTGCGCATAGAAGCCGCGCAGCGCCGCGAGCACCCCGGCCGTGTCGAGTGCGGCGGTGAGTTCGGCCTGCACAGTCACATGAATGCCGCGGGCAAACGGCCCGGAGTGCGGCACGAAGGCGATATCGACCTCGACGCCGCACGCATCGCGCACGCAGGCCTGGATCTCCGGAACGTGGCGGTGAGTGAGGGCGCTGTAGGCGTAGAGGTCGCCATGGCGCAGCGGATGATGCGTGCCCTCGATGGGCTTGCGGCCCGATCCTGTGCTGCCGGTGACGCCAGCAACGAAGAGCCGCGGGCGCGTGAGCTGCAGAGCGAGGAGCGGCACCACGGCAAGCAGCGTCGCCGTTGCGAAGCAGCCCGGATGAGCGATGTGGGGCGTGGTCGCGGAGGCTAAGTGTTCCGGCAGTGCGCATGTGAATTCGCTGAGGCGCCCCGATACGCGGTGCGCATGGCCGTAGGTCGACTCAAATTCCTCGGCGCTGCGATAGCGAAAGTCAGCCGAGATGTCGACCACGTGCACGCGAGCGCCGCTCGCGCTTGCCTTGCGGAGGAGCGCATCGATCAGCGGCGCGGCCGCGCCGTGCGGCGCCGCGCAGAACACGGCCACCGCGGGCGCCCGGGTGATGTACTTCTCGATCTCGGCCTGCGCGACGAAACGCGTGTCGCCGTAGGCGCTTGCCAGATGCGGAAAGGCCCGCGCTACCGCCTCTCCCGGACGGCTGTCGGACATCACGGCTGCCAGTTCAAATAGCGGATGGCCGGCGATCAGACGCAGCAGTTCTCCGGCGACATAGCCCGAGCCGCCGAGCACGACGGCCGCGATCGGCGTATTCACTGCGCCGCCTTGAGTCCCACGGCGGCGATTACCGCATCGGCAAGCGCAGCGCCGTTCGAAAGCGCGTTGCAAGCACCGACCTGCATCTGAGTCGTGATGATCTCGACCCCCACCTGATTGTCGGTGGCGGGCCCGGTGACCGCGCAGGGTTCGATGCCGAAGCGCTCCCGCAGCAGGTTGACGCCGCCCCATGCGGCGACGGGATCGTTGGCGGAGAGCAGTACGGCGGAGAG
>Ga0302324_100024601_pt1 | contig 11590 bp, 9 predicted proteins | sample Palsa_T0_1_FD_201949 | JGI IMG/M metagenome (GOLD analysis project Ga0302324, IMG submission 201949) | Peat permafrost microbial communities from Stordalen Mire near Abisko, Sweden - Palsa_T0_1 | ecosystem: Environmental > Terrestrial > Soil > Palsa > Peat permafrost | place: Sweden: Abisko... | reverse complement strand
CTCATTCTCGTTGGAATCGACCTTTTGCTCGGTGCCTTCGGAATCCACGGATTTCAAGTGGGGCGAAAGCTTGATTACCTTTCCGCTGGCGAGCGTCAGAGTATCGATGCGAATCGCCAGTTCGGCTTTCCCCTTGACACGCCCGCTACGTAACGAGTGTGTCACCACGCCCTGAACGTAACTTCCTTCGGGCACCACGATCTGGCCATTGGCGGCGATGGGCGCGGCGGTTCGCAGATAGACGTAGTCGCCCTCGCGGGCGGTGCGCGTACTCACGGAATTCTCCAGGCGCAGCAGCACGTGGCTGCCTTGCGGAATTTCCGATGCCGCGGAAATCAGGGAAGCGGAAAGCATCAGGACGGCGAGACGCATGGAACGCTCCTTCACCTATTATGAGCCCGGACGGTGGGGCGCGCTACATTTACTGGCCCCTACCACCGCGGCTGGGAGGCGGACCACCCGACGGACGGTTGAGTTCCTGTAATTTTTTCCACTGCTCAGGTGTTAAAACGCGCCGGATGGCGAACAGAAATCGTGCGTTGGCCTTCTCGAGCTCGGCGCGCGCTTGCGCCACCCTGTCAATTTCCGCCAGGGTTTTGGCTTCATCCGGAGAATCCGTCGACATGAGAGGTTCGAGCGTGATCTCTTCCTTTTTCAACGTGGCGTCCAGGTCCACGAGCTTCAGGCGATACTGTTGGAATACATCTTCGATCTTCTTTTGTTGATCGCCGTTGATTCCCAGTTTCTGCACCATGTCCGGATTTCGCCACCACGTGCCCGGCGGCAGGGAACGCTCCATCGGCGGACGGCTGGCGCGCGGCGGAGGCGGAGTTTCACGGCCGCCGTCGCGTCCGCCCGGGCCGCCAAATCCGCCCGGCGGAGGTCCGCCCGGTCCCGGACCTTGGCCTTGCGGCGGCTGGCCTTGCGGCGGCTGCGCCAATGCGATGGCGCCAGACACGATCAGTACGAATGCGAATCTGCGGATATGAAGTTTCATGCTTTATCGCTCTTGCGACTTCTGATTCTGTTCCGTGGAACTGGAATTCCACGTCGCCAGGGTCACTAGCGGCTCCATCGGCTGGGGAACGGCCTGCGATATTTCGGCATCCACGGTCTCCAGCAACTGCGAGTCGGCCAGGGCGGAGCGGGCAGATTGGTCGGCTTGTTCCCGCAGCGCCTGCTCATGGACGCGCACTCTCCACGTAACCGGCACGGCTGCCAGAACCAGCAGCGCGGTGGCCGTCAAGGCCATGCGCCGCCATGAAAACCAAGTCGCGGGCCGCGGCTCCGGCTGGCGCCACGAGGGCGCCGGCACGAAGCTGGCGGGCTCTCGCATGGCGGTTCGAAATTGCGAAAGCGCGTTCTCCATGCGTGTCAGTTCGGCACGGCACTCCGCGCATCCCGCCACGTGCTCCTGCAATTCCCAAGGCCGGTCGCCGACAATCCATTGCGAGATTTGTTCCGCCGACAGATGCTCTATCATTTCGTTTTCCCAATTCGATCCCGTACCGCCTGCACCGCCCGAAAAAGGTGTATCTTTACGGTTCCTTCCTTTAATCCGGTTGCCGCGGCGATTTCCAGTATTTCCATATCTTCCACGAAGCGTAGGAGGAAGACCGTCCTCTGCCTTTCGGACAGGCTCCCGGTAGCATCCCAAACAGCTTGCACCTGTTCCTTCCTCAATGCCGCGGTCTCCGGCGATGCGCCGTTATCGGCGATCCAGCTGGCCGCGGCAGTCACATCGACCGCAGTCTTGCGCGCCCGTTTCCAGAACTGCAGACGGCGATCGCGAATGTGATCCCGCACCAAATTGACCGCGATCTGCATCAGCCACGTGCTGACGCTGGAGTCACCGCGAAAACGATCGCGCGCTTTATATGCCCTGAAAAAGCAATCCTGCGCGAGAGTTTCGGCGGCGTGCCGATCCCGCAGGGAAGCCAGCGCGAAGCGAAAAATCTTCAGCCAGTGGAGCCGCACCACGGACTCAAAATCGTCCAGCTCATGCGAACTCGTTACCGCGGTTGCCATCCATTCAACCAGCGAACTTTGCCCCATCTTCGACCTGTGTAGACGAGTACCGGCTCGCAAGGGTTTACACGGAGCGTCCTACCCAATCGTAACAACGCAGCGGTACTTTAGACACATGGAACGAACGGAATACGACGAGAACAAGATCGACGAAGCGGTTTTGGCCTTGCTAGGGTTTCAGGCTTTCGAGCAAGATGAGTACGGCGCGCGTGCCTGGAAATCCTACGATTGGGACATCATGGACAGACTGCACACCAAGGGCTACATCTCCGACTCGAAGAGCAAGGCGAAATCGGTGGTCCTGACTCCGGAGGGACTGAAACGCTCGCGCGAGTTGTTCGAGCAGTATTTTGCCTTGAAGCGCTGAGTTGTCCTCACTCGCACCGTAAGGCGCGAATGGGATCGAGCTTCGCCGCGCGGCGCGCAGGCACCAGGCAGGCGACAGCGGCGATCGTGAGGAGCACGGCGGGGACCACGGCGAACGTCAAGCGGTCTGTGGGGCTGACGCCGTACAGGAGGCTTGCGGTGATCCGGCTGACTGCCAGCGCTGCGAGCATGCCGATCGCGCAGCCCACGAACGTCAGCGTCAGTCCCTGACGCAGCACCATGCCGAGCACTTGACCGCGCCCGGCGCCCAACGCCACGCGAATTCCGATGTCCTTGGTTTGCCGGGCCACCGAAAAACTAATCACGCCGTAAATTCCCACCGTCGAAATCAGCAGTCCCATCAGCCCCGCGAGCCCAAATAGCGCCGCCGAAACACGGGGCAGGAACAGCGCCTTCGAAATCTGCTCGTCCATCGTGCGGACATTGAACACCGCCAGCGTGGGTTCGATCTTGCCGATCATATTGCGAACCGGGGCGGCATATTTAGCCGGATCGCCGCGCGTGCGAAGAGCGAGCGTAATACCGGTCAGCGAATCGTTCCCGCGCGCGTCGCGCGCGATCGGGAAATATAAGCCGGGGTGGGGTTCCTCGCCGATGGCACGCGATTTCGCCGTCCCCACCACACCCACGATGCGCAGGCTGCGCTTGTAGAAGTCAATGCGCCGGCCAACCAGGTTCTCGCCGGGAAATGCCCGGGCGGCGAACGCCTGGTTGACAATCACGATGTCGTCCGCGGGGACACCGCCGCGGAAATTCTCGCCCGCGACAAGTGGAATTCCGAGGGTCTCGAAGAAGCGCGGCGCAACTGAATAAATCTCGACGCGGACCGGGCTCTTGCCGGGCGCGGCCGATACTATGTCCCGTGTTCCCTCCACATCGAGCGGTACGTTACTGGCGAGGGTGGCCGATTCGACACCGGGAAGGCTTGCGGCGCCCGCCAGGATCGCATCCAGCAATCGCGCCGAGTCGTTGCCGGAGCGGCCGCTCAGACTGGGATCGAAGCCCATGAGGAGTATGTTGCGATGGGACATACCGGTGTCGATCTTGCCCGCGGAGTGCAGACTGCGCAGAAATAACCCCGAACAGACCAGCAGCACCAGGCACATGGCGACTTGCGCCACTACAAGAAGGTTGCGCAGTCCGAACCGCCGCCACGGTCCGATGTGTACGCGCTCGTCTTTGAGCGCGCCGGTCAAATCGGGACGTGTCGCCCGTAGCGCCGGGGCAAGACCGAAGATCAGGCCCGTGAGGACGGCGAGACTCATGCTGAACAGCATCACGCGGTAGTCCAGCGGAATGGAAAAGTCGATCGGCAGCGATAGCGGAATGCGCACGCGACCGATCGCGGCGGCGCCGGCGCGCGAAATCGCGTATCCGGCGGCCCCGCCGGCGAGCGCCAGCATCACGCTTTCGGTCAGCAGTTGCCGCACCAGCCGTCCGCGACCCGCGCCGATGGCCAGCCGTGTGGCGATCTCCTTTTGGCGGGCGGAGGCGCGCGCCAGCAGCAGGTTGGCGACATTGGCGCAGGCGGTGCAAAGAACCAGCACCGACACTGCCAACAACAGCGCGAAGAAAACCACGATCATGCGGCGCATTCCAGGATTGAGTTGCCCCGCCCGTTCAACGTAAAACCCGCGGTCGTCGTTAGTCGCGGGCCATGCCGCGCTGAGGCGTTTGCCGATCACAGCGAGCTCGGCCGCGGCGGATTGCGCGCTCACGCCATCGCGCAGGCGGCCGGCGGCCGATAGCCACTGGTTTAAGCGGTTGTGCAAGTGGTCGCCGCCCATCCCCACATCGGCCAATGCATCGAGCATGGAAAAGGGAATCCAGAAGTCTGAGAGGAACATGGTTTCCACACCGCGAAAGCCACGATCGGTAACCCCTACAACGGTCACTTTACGGCTATTGAGGTCGATGCGCTGCCCCACGATCGCGGGGTCGCCTGCAAATCGCGACCTCCACAAAGAGTAGCTCAGCACCACCACCGGCGACTCGCCCTGACGATCGTCACGCGCGGCGTCAAACCCGCGGCCCACGGCGAACGAGGGGTGGACCACGTCGAAATAGTTGGCCGTCGCGATGGTTCCCCAGTAGCGCTGCGGTTCGCCTCCGCCGGAGATGCTCGCCGGCATGAACGGATAATAACTCGTCATACCCTGGAAAGATCCTGCCTGTCGAAGGTCCGCGAAATCGGGATAGGCCATCGATTCTCCGACGCGGCCCTCCCGCAAATCCCGGCCGGAGATACTCATCAAGCGCGACGGATCGTGCACCGGAAGCCGGCCGAATAGAGCGACACTGGCGATGCTGAAAACCAGCGAACAGGCGCCGATGCCGAGAGCGGCGGAAAGCGCGGCCAGCGTAGCGAAACCGGGCTGTTTGCGAATGGTGCGGGCTGCGAACGTCGCGTCCTGCAGCAGGTCGGCCAACCAGCGCACCATCCATGTCTCGCGCGCTTCTTCCTGCCGCGCGGTGGGGTTTCCGAATTGCCGCCGCGCGGCGTTGCGAGCGTCCTGTTCCGCCATACCGTCCTCCACGAGTTCCCGGGTTTTCAGCTCCAGGTGAAACTCCATCTCTTCGCGCAGGAGTCGCGCGCGTTCGCCCGAATGGAGCCAGTAACGGAGCCTTCTTCGCCAGCGATCCCGCATTATGCCGTCCCCATCACGCGCGCGATGGCCCCAGTCATCTGGCGATAGCGGGCCGTCTCGGAGGCCAGAGTCTTGCGCCCCGCGGGCGTCAGTTTGTACATGCGCGCCCGTCGGTTGTTCGCCGAAACGCCCCACTCGCCCTCGATCCAGCCATTGAGTTCCAGGCGCTGCAGGGCTGGATACAGCGAGCCCTCTTCCACCTGCAGAATGTCCTCCGAGAGCTGTTTGAGCAGTTGCGCGATGGCGTACCCGTGCATAGTACCGCGGGTGAGCGTTTTCAGCACCATCATGTCGAGGGTGCCGGGCAGCAGATCGCTCTTTCCCATAGACTATCTGATTATACGAGAAAGATTCGAAAAGGTTCTGGAAAAACTTGGGGTCTGCCTATTTCTCCGGGTCGATCTGGTAGGTCTGCGATCCCAGATTCACGAGCACGGGCTCGTCCAGCGCCAGATATTGCGCCATTACGCCGCCATGCGAAGCGGCCAGGTCGAAATACTGCTGGCTGAACTGCACGATATGGATGGCGTGCGCGGCCTGCTCGGCGGTCACGCTGGAATCCTGCCAGACTTGCGCCTTCTTGAAGAAGACCTTCTGACCCACCTGCTGCATTTTGGGTTGCGCGGCAACTCCGCCGGGCCTACCAGCCATTACCGGCGGCGGCGGAGCAGCAGCCTGGGCAGTGGTGGCGTTCTGAAATCTGGCCTTCAGTTCGCGCTGTTCCACTCCCGCTTGCCCGGTGACGGTCACCATCTGAGTGGCTACCGAATCGACCGCGAACATATTGTTGGCGGCCCTGGATGTGAGGTTCACGGCGTCATCCGTCAAAAACGACGTGTAGGGTGTCAGAATGCCGTACTTCTGCGAGAGCGAGACCAATTCGTCGACCAGTTCCTGATTGCGCCCGTGCAAATCCAGGTCGTCGATGATTTCGCCGATCCGGCGCGTGGCCCAGAGGCGGGCGACAAAGGCGTTGGTATCGTCCGCCGGCCCCTCGGCGAAATTCGCAGTGTAGGAGTAAGTCACTTGCTTGCCCGCGGCCTCGCCGGCCAGCTCGATTTTGGCGGCGCCGCCTTGGCGATACCGGCCCACCAGGACCAACTGATCGCCGCGGAACAGATCGGGCATCTGGCGCGGATAGGCGCGCGCCACCGAGCCGCCATCCAAATGAATATCCACTGCGACCGCCGTCATTATCGGCGCGGCGATCTTACTATAGAACGCCGATACCGGCGCTTCGATATTCTCGTTCGGCTTGACGTAGGTGGATGCGCCGCGGAGCTCTCGCGCCAGCCGGTCGAGCAGGCGCGCGTTGACGTCGAACCCCACGCCGAAGGCGAACAGGCGGGCATTCACCTTGTTCTCGCGCGCGGCGTTGGCTGCGATCTGCATTTCGTTCCGCTCACCGACCGTCGGTTCGCCATCCGTCATGAAGAAGAGGTAATTGGGCCGGGAAGAATCGGTCAGCATGCGCAGTCCGGTGTGCAGTGCGCCATCGATGTTGGTGCCGCCGCCTGCTTCCAGGCCGTTTACCCATGCGATGGCGGCGTCGATGGAAGCAGCATTCGCGCGCTGCAACTCGGGCCGGAAGGCTTCCACCTCGGAGTCATAGGAGACGATGTTGAAGGTGTCCGCGGGGTCTAACTGGCGCAATAAATATTGCAACCCCGACTTCACCTGCGCGATTTTCGGCCCGGCCATGCTGCCCGAGCGGTCGCACAGGAACAGCACGGTCTTGGCGAGCTTCACGGCGTGGTCGGCGCGGGTATCGGGCGTGGCGAGCAGGGCGAAATAGCCATCCTCGTTGTCTTCCGGCTTGTAGCTGATCACGTTCAGGCCGACGGGGCTCGAATCGGTGGAGTAAAGCAGCCGGAAATCATCCGCACGGGCGACGTTCTTCAGGCTCAGTTTGACCGCCGCGCGCGATGCGTCGGGCCGCTTAATATCGACATCGTGGGTGGGGCTGTAGACCGTGCGGATTTGCGCCGGCGCGGCGATGTTCACGCTGACGGTAAGATGTTCCACCGGCTGCGCGGAATGTTTGGTCGTGCCCAACGGCAGACGGAAAGCGACCAGGCCGCTATCCTTCTTGAGTAGCTGCGAATATTGCAGCTGGACAGTGCTTTGACCGCCGGGTGAGACTGGGAAAACGCTCGTCTGGAAGAGATCGCGGCCCAGGTACTCGAGCAGCGCCGGATCGCGTCGGCGGCGCACGATATCTTCGTAAATGCGGCGAGCTTCGTCGCGGCCCATCACCTTGCCGGTGAGCTCTTTGCCGTCCACCAGGAGAGTTAAACCGCTGACCGCGGCGCCTTCGGGCAGCGGAAACAGGACCTGCGCCTCCATGGGAACGGACGAGGGATTGCGAAAGACCTGAGAGACGCGGACTTTGGCGGCCTGATCCTGAATGTCGGCGCGAACATCCACCGATTCGATGCGGCAATCGGCACGAATCGGCCATGGACGGATGATGTTGATGGGCGGGCGCCCGATGATCACTATCTGCGCAAATGCCGGGAGCAAAGAGAACGCGAAAAACGCAAGGAATCGCCGAAACATGTAAACCTCCGCGTTGGAAATGCCGCGAAGGGGGCGACCCTTTCAAGAAGAAAATCATTTAGCTGTGGATGTGGCTCTGGACTTCAGTCTGCTGGGTGAGACTCTTCTCGACCCGCCCCCCGAGACGAGTCTCAGAACTCCTGAGGTCGTCCCCGCGATTTGGGTGGGGAGGAAACTGACTTGAGCCAGTTTTTGGCATCACGCATACCGCTCCCTTTGGTCACGGCTCGGAAACGCAACGTGCCGATACTGTGCCGCGACCAGAGGGAGCGGAGTGCGGGCTCATGTCAAATTCCACGACTTCAGGAGTTCGGAGTCTCGGCGCTGCAGACACGAGCGCCTGTGCCGCGTCTACCAGTTTTTCTCCCACACACGCACTATCGGATAGCGTCCATTGTCCGAAGGCTCGTATTTCGAATGCTGGTACCACCATTGGAGACGGGCGGTCCGGTCCGCGGCGAACGCCGGATCGGATGCCACTTTCGCCAGAAATTCCTTGGCCAGTTCGGGATTGTCGGCCATCGTCTTACGCGCGATCGGCTCGGAAAGATATTCGCCCGGCATCACGCTTTCCGGTACCGCGCCGCCTCGCCCCGCGCCACCGCGGCCGCCACGGCCGCCGCCGCCCTCGAACACCTGGTACATCAATCCCCAGCGGGCGAAGGAATCGGGGGCCTGCGGCTCGAGCGTCGCCAAGATCAGTCGCGCGCGCCGTTGCTTCATCGGCACCCAGTACGAGCCCTCGGGAATCGTGATCTTCTCCTTCACCAAGCGGGCGTCGAAATTACCGAGCATGATATGGCCCTCCTGCGGCCCGTTAGTCCACGTGACTCCCGAGAAGCGGTACGTCTCGAATTCCTGCGTCAGCGGTTTGTTAGTCCGCTCCATCTCGACCCCGTGCAGCGCAAGCAGGTCGACAATCTGCTTCCACGCCGAAGGAATCAGATATCCCAGGGGCATCTGCGCTTCCAAGGTGGTGTCGATCTGGTCGTGAATCACGGTTTGGATGTTATCGGGCTCGGCCAGATATTGCAGGGCTGTCGTGCCAGTGACGACGCTCGGAACTTGCCCCTGCTTCAGCGCGAGGTACACCAAAGGACGGCTCTTCTGCGCGCTCACCGTTCCGGCGAGATAGACCGGGGCGGCCGAACGGTCGCCGGCGAGTGCAGCCATCTGCTTGTCGGCGTCGCGTACCGCTTTGCGCAGCGCTTCGGGATCGAGCAGGATGGTGTCGATGGAGTGCCGCATGATGTCATAGTTCGCCCAGGCGCGCGTGCGAGCGGCTTTCAGACTGTGCGTTTCCACCAGCAGTGACGGCCGATTCTGGAGCGCTACGTAGAGGTGCGAATAGCGCGGAGAGAAGACCTCCATGAAGAATTCACGGCTCGCGCCGCTGCCGCGGAGAGCGCCGTAGGGAGCCACCATGTGCCCGTCGGCCGCCATGCGCTTGTCGAGTTCGGGAATGAACTTTTCGCGCACCCATGTGCCCGCCGGCTCGGCGATATCCTGATTGCGCGCCATGTCCCAGGTGACGTCGTACTGCATGTCGGAGCCGTCGGTGACGTGGTTGTCGATGTGAAAGTCGGGATTCCAGGTATTGAAAATGTGCAGCCAGGCGCGCATTTCGGGAGTGTCGGCCTTGATGTAATCGCGATTCAGATTGAGGCGTTGCGCGGTGTTGCGCAGGCCGGTATCGCGCGGACCGTTCTGCTGCGGCCGATTATACGCGCTGATGTGCTCGTGGCCGTCGACATTGAATACCGGAATCATCACGAAGATGGCCTTGTCGAGCCATGCGGCGAATTTCTTAGTCACCGTCATGTCGCGCACGAGCATGAGGACGGTGTCCTTGCCCTCGATTTCACCGGCGTGGATGCCGCTCTGTATCAGGATTACTACCTTGTTGGTGCGCGCCGCGGCCTCGGGCGTGAAGGCGCGGTCCTGGGAGACCACCAGCGCAATCATGGTGCGGCCCTCGGGCGTCGTACCGATATTCAGCACCTTCACCTGATTTGACGCCCTCTCCAGCCGGTGCGAAATGTCGACTGCCTCGGCGTAGGGCGCGGTCAGATTCCAATCGCTCTTTTCACCGGTGGTGAGCAGATCGGGCGGCGATGCCTTGGTGCTGGCCGCGAGCGATGCGGCGGCTTTGGCGGCGGGCGGTTCGATGGCCGAATGGGGCGCGATGGGCTCCTCTTGGGCCAGGCACAGGACACTCAGGGCGCAGAGGAGCGATAGGCAGCGGAGCATTTGACGATGGTATCGCAGGTGGGACCGGCGGAGTGTCCCACCTGCAACCACCGCATTCGCTACTTTGCCTGCAATTCCTCCATGTAGTTGAGGAGGCCGTGAATGCGATCCTGAACCACGTTGGTGTTGGTTGTCATGTTGCGGAAATCGCTACCCCAAATCGGCATGTTTGCGGTTCCATGGGCCGCGGTCTCGACTTCTCCATTCATCATCTTGATAAAGCGTTCTTCCGGAAATTGTCCATTGTTCTGACGGGTCAACTGGGTCAGATCGGTGGGGCTTTGCTTGAGCGCAACAGCCGCCGGACCGCCGCCTTTTCCATCCGTGCCGTGACACACGGCGCAGTACTGGCCATAAAGCGCTTTTCCGCCGATGGCAGTGGTGAGATGGGGGGCGACGGTTTTGACTGGTTTGTTAGTCTGGGCCGGGCAGTAAATGGCGAACGAAGCCAATCCGGCGAAAACCAGCATAAGAGGCCTGAAATTCTTCATAGCTGAATTATACGGCAGCACCACCTCGAAGGGAAGACTAAATACGTCGGATTTTCCGGCTAGCACCTCGTGCAGGTGGGGGCAGGAAGATTGAGACCTACATTGGAGTGCCGGAGCTTGAATGCCCTGGGAACTTGGTCAGGGCGATGGCGGTTGGGTAGCACCATTCTGCTCCGGCATTCCTTGCTACGAAATTAATACGGATAGCTACCGCGAGCCATACCCAGTCCGTAGTAGCGGGTAGCAATTTGAATAGTAGAAACAAACTTTACCGGTTCGCGCTCATGGAATGTGATCTCCATGACCATCGACCTTTCGAGTTTGCCTTCGTGGCAGTTTCCTCGCGGATTTCGTCGCTTTCGGGAAAAGCCTGCGCCAATCATTCGCAATTTGCATCCAACTAAAAGATGAGCGAACCGACACGTGTCAGTCATCCCATTTACAATCTGCTGCCAACTGAAATCAAGGGATTCGATTCTCTCGCTGACCTTGCTTTGGATATGCACTGGTCGTGGAACCATGTAACTGACGAGATCTGGCGACAGCTCGACCCCAGACTGTGGAAAATCACACATAATCCCTGGGTTGTGCTACAGACGGTGCCGCCAGAACGTATCGAAAAAGCGCTATCCGACCAAGCGTTCCGCACCTCCGTGGAAAGCCTCCTATCGGCCAACCGCGAGTCACTGGCAGCGCCTGCCTGGTTCCAGCTCAATCATCCGGGGACGCCGCTGACGTGCGCCGCCTATTTCAGCATGGAATTCATGTTGAGCGAAGCGCTGCCGATCTATTCCGGCGGACTGGGCAACGTGGCCGGCGACCAATTGAAGGCCGCGAGCGATCTGGGCGTGCCGGTGGTTGCTGTGGGACTGCTTTATCAGCGGGGCTATTTCCGCCAGGCCATCACGCAAGATGGCCGGCAGCAGGCGCTCTATCCGTACAACGATCCCGGGCAGTTGCCGATCACGCCGCTCCGCCAGCCCAACGGCGAATGGCTGCGGCTGGAGATCGTACTGCCTGGATATTCGGTTTGGCTTCGGGCCTGGCAGGTGCAGGTGGGCCGCGTGAAGCTTTACCTTTTGGATAGCAACGACGCGGCCAATTATCCGGTACATCGCGGAATCACCAGCGAGCTGTACGGCGGCGACTCCGAACTTCGGCTCAAGCAGGAAATGCTGCTCGGAATCGGTGGATGGCGGCTGCTCCGCGCGCTCGGGATTACGCCCC
>Ga0302324_100024600_pt1 | contig 11590 bp, 9 predicted proteins | sample Palsa_T0_1_FD_201949 | JGI IMG/M metagenome (GOLD analysis project Ga0302324, IMG submission 201949) | Peat permafrost microbial communities from Stordalen Mire near Abisko, Sweden - Palsa_T0_1 | ecosystem: Environmental > Terrestrial > Soil > Palsa > Peat permafrost | place: Sweden: Abisko... | reverse complement strand
CGGGCTTGACGTGCTCCGGCCGCAGCGGCTCGGTCAACAGCGGGTTGGCCATCAGGTAGATCTGCCCCACCGACAGGTAATTCGCGGCCCGCCAGCACGCGTCCAGCGCGTCGAGCTCACTGCTCGTCAGCGGCCCCGGTTCAGTCTCAGTCACGTGTAAAACCCCTTTATTATCTGAACGTGACGTGGTTCTTGCCCACGGTAACCATCTTCTATCCTTTGCGTGTCAGCTTTCCTGGCGAGTCAGCTCTGCTGCGCGCATCAGCTCTGCTGCGCATATCAGCTCTGCTGCGCATATCAGCTCTGCTGCGCATATCAACTCTGCGGCCGGATCAGCGCAGCTTCCCCAGGAACGGGTCCTGGGCACGCAAGAGTTCCAGCTTTATTCGCGCGTTCGTTACCACGGTCCCATCCGAGTCGGCGAGGTCGAGGCCGACGTCGGTCACCTCAGGCAGGTCGTCAGCGAGCCGGGAGACCCGCAGCAGAAGATCGCGCAGTTCGGCCGCCGGGCCGCCGCCGCCGGGCCGCCGGGGTACGGGTCGGACGGATTGGATCAGCAGGTCCGCGTCGGCGTTGGTCAGCGGTATCAGCCGGGCCGACTCGGTCCCGCCGATCCCGAGCACCAACAGCGGGCCGAAGACGTGGTCGGCGGTGACCCGGACGATCACCCCGGTGCCGTCCGCGGGATCACCCGGGGTTATGCCGTAGCAGTGCAAGAGGTCGGCGGCGGCGGGTGGCGGGAGCCAGCCCCCCGCTGGCGGCTGGCGGAGGAACTCGCGCACCAGCGTCCTGGCCTGTTCGGGGTTGATATCCGGCAGGTCGGGCAGCTGCCCGCGCGGCTGCGCCCGCCAGGCCCCGTAGCCGGCCGCGCGGGCCAGCGCGCCCGCGGCGGCTTCCGGGTAGCTGTACGCGGGTATCCGGCTCTGGCGGCCAGGCAGCAGCCGGACCGATTCTGGCTGGTTGAGCACGACGGCGGCCAGCGGGATGCGGACGTCCGCGTGGACGATGGCGGACACCAGATCACCGGTCGCCCCGGTGGGCAGGACCACCGCGATGATCGCGTCTACCTCATCGTCGGCCGCGAGCAACTCCAGGCACTGGCGGTAATTCTGCTCCGACACCGTGGTCCCGGTGTCGACAGGACCTGAGCCGACCGGGTTGGGGCCGCGAGTCAGCGTGCGCAGCCGCCGCCTGGTCGGGCCGTGCGGGCGGTAGACGGTCAGGCCCCGGTCGGTGCAGGCGTCGGCGGCCAGCCGCCCCGCGCTGCCCACGTTGGACACGATCGCGACCGTGCGCCCGGCCGGAACCGGCTGGGTGGCCAGCAGCGCGGTGGCCTCGATCAGCTCGCCGAACCCGGATGTGGTGATGACCCCGGTCTGCTCGAATAGGGCCTCTCGGTCGGCCCGCCCGGCGTAGCTGGTCAGCACGGGTATGGCGGCGCCGACCCGGCGGGCGGTGCGGGCGAACTTGCGCGGGTTGCCGAACGACTCGATGTACAGCACGGCAACCTTGGTCACCCCGTCGTGTTCCCACCACATCAGCAGGTCGTTGCCTGACACGTCCAGCTTGTCGCCGACCGACGCGAACGAGGAGATCCCGACGCCGAGCCGGGAGAGCTGGTCCATCAAGGCGAAGCCTAGGCCGCCGGACTGCATCACCAGGCCGGCCGTCCCCGGCCGGAGGCGGCTGGCGGCGAACGTGGCGTCCAGGCCGATGCCGGGCACGGCCACGCCGAAGCAGTCCGGGCCGACCAGCCGCATGCCGTGGCGGCGGCACACCGCGAGCAGGTCCGCGCAGGCCGCGACGTCTAGCCCGGAGGTGATCACGACCAGGGCACGCACCCCGCGCTGGCCGCACTGCTCCGCCACGTCAAGGACCGCCGCGGCGGGCACCGCGATCACCGCCAGGTCGGCCGGCTCGGGCAGGTCGAGGACCGAGGTCAGGCAGCGCTCGCCGCGGATCTGCCGGGCGCGTCGGTTGACCACGTAGACGCGGCCGACGTAGCCGCCGGCCGCGATGTTGTCCAGGATCGCCCGGCCCGCGGTTCCCTTGCGCCGGCTCGCGCCGATCACCACCACCGACTCGGGCGCGAGCACGGGACGCAGGCTCGCGTTCTCGGCCCGGCCTGCCCGTTCGGCCCCGGCGGGCAGGTCCAGGGCGGCCGTGCTCATGGACGGTCTCCTTCCCTAGGTAGACGACTCCGGATCAGAAGATCGGGCCAGTCACGATGGGAAACAGGTCGGGGTAGCTGAGGCGGTCGCGGACGGCGACGACGCCCTGGACGTGCCGGATCTTGCGCACCAGGTCGTGGCCGAGCGCGACGCTTTCCGGGCTTCCCCCCAGGGTCACCACGCCCGCCTGGACGCCCACCGTGAACTGATCCGGGTCCTGAAGAAATCCTTGCACGATCACGTTGTCGATGATCTCCTGGCGGATTTCATCGTCGGGCCGGTCGTAGACCGCCAGCACGTCGGTCCGGCTGATGATCCCGACCAGGGCGCCGCTGCGGTCGATGACGGGAAGTCGCTTGACCTGGAGGGTGTACATCAGCCGGGCGGCCTGCTCGACCGAATCCTCCGGGGCCACCGTGACCGCCGGGTGCGTCATCAGGTCGCGCGCGGTGAGGCCGTCGGCCTTGTCCTGCTCCCGGCGGTGCAGCATGGCGGTGATCGTTCCGGCGTGGTCGGCGTTCAGGACCTCCTTGGCCAGCATGTCGGCCTCGGAGACGACCCCGATCACCTTCCCGTCGTCGTCGACGACGGGAAATGCGCTGACCCGGTTTTCGCGCAGCGCGGCGGCCATCTCCTTGAACGAGGCACCGAGCTTGACCGCCACGACTCGGGTGGTCATGATCTCCTTGACGATGGTCTTCATCGCTGTCTTCCCATCCTTGGATCGATCTGGCCTCTCTCTTCGTCCGAGCGGTCGAAGACGGACAGCACGTCGGCCCGGCTGATGATCCCGGTCAGGTGACCATCCGCATCGACGACGGGGAGCCTGGAGATCTTGCTCTCGTACATGAGCCGGGCGGCGTTCTCGACGGCGGCGTCGGGGGAAATGGTCACCGCCGGGTGCGTCATCAGGTCGGCCGCGGTTATTCCGCGCGCCTTCCCCTGCTCCTTGCGGCGCAGCAGTCCGCCGATCATGCCCGGCATGCCGTCGTAGCCGCCGTCCAGGGCTTCCTTGGTCAGCAGGTCGGCCTCGGAGACGACGCCGATCACTTTTCCTTCGTCGTCCAGGACAGGGAACGCGCTGACCCGGTTCTCGCGCAGGGCAGCGGCCATCTCCTTGTAAGGCGCGTCCTTGGTGACCCAGACCACCCGGCTGGTCATGACGTCCCTGACGGCGGTTTTCATCGTTCTCACTCCCGTTTCTTCTTGCCGTTCGTCAACTGAGGACGACCTTGAGGGCGCTGGTGTCGGCGGCGCGGGCGAACACGTCGTACGCCTTGTCGAACTCATCCAGGCTGAAGTGGTGGGTGACGAACCGCTTCGCGTCGATCTGGCCGGTGGTGACAAGGTGCATCAGGGTCGGGGTGGAGGAGGTGTCCACCTGGCCCGTGGTGATCGTGATGTCCTTCATCCACGCGTCTTCCAGGTGCAGCGCGGCGGCCCGGCCATGCACGCCGATATTCGCGATCCGGCCGCCCGGCCGGATCAGCTTGACGGCCAGCTCGAACGTGCCGGGCGTGCCGACGGCCTCGATGGACACATCGGCGCCCAGCCGCTCGGTCAGGTCCCTGATGACGGCCAGCGGGTCCTCGCGGGAGTTGTTCACGGTGACATCGGCACCGAACTGCTTGGCCGCGTCCAGCCGGGCATCGGACCGGTCGATAGCCACGATGTGGCTGGGGCTGAACAGCTGGGCGCAGGTGATCGCGGACAGGCCGACCGGCCCGGCCCCGACGATGGCGACGACGTCTCCGGGGCGCACGCCGCCGGCCAGGACGCCGACCTCATAGCCGGTCGGCAGGACGTCGGCCAGCATCAGGGCTTCCTCGTCGGTCAGGCCGGCCGGGATACGAAACGTGGACGTGTCGGCGAACGGAACCCGGACGTACTCGGCCTGGGTACCGTCGATCTTGTGGCCGAGGATCCAGCCGCCGCCGCCCAGGCACTGCCCGTAGCGGCCCTCACGGCAGAACCGGCAGGTCCCGCACGCGCTGATGCAGGAGACCAGCACCCGGTCGCCGGGGGCCAGGGTTTGGACGCCGTCCCCGGCCTCCTCGACGGTGCCGACGGCCTCGTGACCCAGGATCCGGCCCGGGCGCACCTCGGGCACGTCGCCCGCCAGGATGTGCAGGTCGGTACCGCAGATCGTGGTCGCGTCCACCCGTACGATAACGTCACCATCGTCGGTGATCTCGGGCTCCCGGACCTCTTCCCAGACCTTGTGCCCGGGACCGTGGTACACGAGGGCTTTCATGGCCGCCTCCAGTTGTCCGTATCGTTGCCTCTAGCCTGGCGCTGCGGGCCGGTGCGAAGGCAGGGCCGAAGGTCCATAACCGGCCGGGTTGAAGGTCACCGCGATTCCGGACGAACGCGATTTCGCGGTAAGGCCGCGCGGCGCTACGGTCATGACTAGGCGACAGGCCCGCACTGGGGAAGGACCAGACATGTCTGACCGCACGATCACGGAACTTGACGAGGCCGAGTGCCTCCGGCGGATAGCGCGAGGCGGAATCGGCCGGATCGCTTATCACAGCCGGTTCGGCCCGGTGGTGCTGCCGGTGAACTACAAATGGCACGACGGGGCGGTCGTGTTCCGCACCGTTGAACACAGTGCTCTCGATGAGGACCTGCAGACCGGGATCGCCGGAGGGGACTACAAGGTCGCGTTCGAGATCGACGACATCGACGTGGCCGGGCGGCAGGGCTGGAGCGTACTGATCCAGGGGCCGGCGCACCATGTGTCCGAGGCCGAGCGCGAGTCCGCCCTGGAGGCGGGCGTCGAGCCCTGGCCAAGCGGCGAGAGGGAACTGTTCGTTCGGATTACCCCGTCCCGGGTCACCGGTCGCCAGATCTCGCCCGTCTAGGAGCCCGACGGGCGCGGACCAGGAACCGGAGCCCGGCGGGGATCACCCCTGGCGTTTGTCCGGGTACTCAACGCTCACGCGTAGTCGTAAAACCCCTTTCCCGACTTTCGGCCAAGACGCCCGGCGGCGATCATGCGCTTCATCAGCGGTGGCGGCGCGTACTCCGCCTGCTTGAACTCCTCGTACAGGGACACGCACACAGCGTTGAGCACGTCGAGACCGATGAAGTCACACAGCGTGAGCGGGCCCATCGGATGGCCGGCGCCGAGCTTCATGGCCGCGTCGATGTCCTCCCGGCTGGCGAAGCCCTCATCGAACATGCGGACGGCGGCCATCAGATACGGCGTCAACAGGAAGTTGACGATGAAGCCGGATCTGTCCTTCGTCTCGATGGCATGCTTGCCGAGACGCTCCGCGAACTGGTTGGCCGCCGCGACGGTCTTGTCGCTGGTGTCGAGGGCGCGCACGATCTCCACCAGTTTCATCACCGGTACCGGCGAGAAGAAATGCAGACCGACGACGCGTTCGGGATGGCTCACCATAGCGCCCAGTTGGGCGATCGGGATGGCCGAGGTGTTCGAGGCGATAATGGTGTCGGGGCTGACGATCTGGTCGAGGGACTTCATGATGGAGAGTTTGAGGTCCAGGTTCTCGGGCACGGCCTCGATCACCAGGTCGTAGCCGGCGACGTCCTTCAGGTCACTGGTGAACGTGATGTTGGCGAGGGCGGCGTCGCGCTGTCCGGCATCGAGCTTGCCTCGCCTGACCGCGCCGCCCAGGGATTTCTCCAGCCGCGCACGCGACGCGTCGATGAACTCCGGCAACTCGCGGATCATGACTGGGACGCCTGCGATCGAGGCGGACTCCGCGAGGCCCGCTCCCATGAATCCACCACCGACGATGGCCACTGATTCAATTGTCTTCGACACGTTTCTTTACCTCCGTCTGAGTGGACTCACCGGCGAAACCGGCGCGCGATGGTCTCATACGCTTGCTGCTTTGGATTCTTCTCGCCGGTTCTGGACTGACGAGTCCGGTGTCTGTTCCCCGACCCAGTTCATGGCTTCTTGGCGGCTTTCGTAGATGTGCGGAGCCAGGCCCCGGTCGGACAGGTGCTCGCTGAGCTTGAGCCGCATGAAGGAGCTGGTGGTGTATCTGGTCGCGCTGGCGTAGTAGCGTTCGGCCAGCGAGCGAATCAGGGCTTTGTAGTGGTCGGCCAGGGCCGGGTCGAGGTAGAAGTTGTCGTAGTTGATGACCATCTGGACCTTCTTGCCGATCACGGCCAGGCGCTTGCCGACCTCGGTCCCGATCGCCTGGATCTCGTCCTCGGTGACCAGCGACATGCCCTCCATGTTGAGGAAGAAGATGTTGCGATCGGCGTCGTAGGCGAACCGGGCCTCCAGGGGCATGGTCAGCAGGTCGTCCTTCAGCCCCATGGGTTCGGCGGCGAAGATCCGGGCGTCCATCAGTTTCGGCTCGCCGCGGATGATGGGCTCGAACCCGATGTGGGCCAGGATGTCCTTCTCGAGGTCCACCCATGGGGCGATCTCGGTGAGTTCCAGGCCGTGGGGGGTGAGCTGGAAGACGCACCGCTCGGTCACGTAGAGTACCTGCTGGCCGGCGGCGGCCGCGTACGGGCCGCTGAAGGTCCGCTGTTCGACGTCGGCGAGGAACTTGGGCGCCACGACGCTGTCGGCGATGACGAGTCGGCCGTCCTGGACGGTGCAGCGGCTCGGTGCGGTGAAGGTCCCGGCGAACACCAGCCGCTTGGCGTTCTGGCTGATGTTGATGAACCCTCCCGAGCCGGCCAGTTTCGGGCCGAACCGGCTGACGTTGACGTTGCCCAGCCGGTCGGCCTGGGCCATGCCGAGGACCGCGATGTCGAGGCCGCCGCCGTCGTAGAAGTCGAACTGGGACGGCTGGTCCAAGATGGCCTGGGCGTTCAGCGCCGAGCCGAAGTCCAGCCCGGCGGCCGGCATGCCGCCCATCGGACCGGGTTCGGCGGTCAGCGTGAGGTAGTCCAGGAAGTGCTCCTCGGCCGCCACGCTGGCCACGCCTTCGGGGAGGCCGATGCCGAGATTGACCACGCTGTCGGGCCGCAGTTCCATCGCCGCCCGGCGGGCGATGACCTTCCGCCCGGTCAGCTCCAGCGGCGGGACCGTGTTGCGGACCCGCCGCAGTTCCCCGCTCAGCGCCGCCGAGTACGACGTGCCGAAGGTCTGCCAGTGGTGCTCGGGCTGCGAGACGACGACGCAGTCGACCAGGACTCCGGGGATCTTCACCTCCCGCGGGCTCAGGCTGCCGCTCTCGGCGACCCGCTCCACCTGCACGATCACCAGGCCGCCGGCGTTATGCACCGCGGTGGCCACGGCGAGCGCCTCCATGGTTAGCGCTTCGCGCTCCATGGTGATGTTCCCTTCGGGGTCCGCGGTGGTGCCGCGCAGGAACCCTACGTCGAGCGGCAGCGCCTTGTAGAACAGGTATTCCGCGCCATCGAGGTTGATCAGCTCGACGCGGTCCTCGGTGGTCCGTTCGTTGATCTTCCCGCCGCCGTGCCGCGGGTCGACGAAGGTACCCAGTCCCACCCGGGTCAGCAGCCCGGGCTTGCCGGCGGCGGTGTCCCGGAACAGCTGCGACACCACGCCCTGCGGCAGGTTATGCGCCTCGATCTGGTTGCCCGCGGCCATCTTCCCCAGCTCGGGCGACAAACCCCAGTGACCGCCCACGGCCCGCCCGAGCAGACCCTCGTGGCAGAGCCGGTCCAGCCCGCGGCCCTGCCGGTCCCCCGCCGCGACGGTAAAGACCAGCCCGAGGTCGCGGGGAGCGCCGGTCAGCAGGAAACGCTGCTCAAGCGCCAGCGTCAGCTCCTCGGCGAAGCACTGCCCCACGAACCCCTCGACCGCGACCCAGTCGCCGTCACGGATAAGCCGGACCGCCTCGGCGGCGGTGACGACCTTGTCCCGGACCGAGGTTCCGGACAGCGATTCCGCGGGGATCTGCATGGTGTTTTCTCCTCGAGCCGATCCGGGACCGCTGGGGGGCACGGGCGGTCAGCTGAACGCGCCGATGCCGGTGATGTCCCGGCCGACGATGAGGGTCTGGATGGTTTCTGTGCCCTCGAAGGTGTGGATGGACTCGATGTCGGCCATGTGCCTGATGACGTTGAAGTCCAGCAGGATGCCGTTGCCGCCGAGCAGGTCACGGGCATCGGACAGGACCACCCGGGCCTTGCTGGTGTTGTGCAGCTTGGCCAGCCCAGCCAGCGTCGGGGCCAGCTTCCCGGCCGCTTCCAGCTTCGCGATCTGGACGCAGTACAGCTGCATCGCGGTCACATCGGCGAGCATCCGGACCAGCCGCTGCTGGATGATCTGGAAGCTGGCCAGCGGCTTGCCGAACTGCTTGCGGCGCTTGGCGTAGGTCAGCGCGGTGTCGAAACCCGAGACCGCGTGGCCCAGCGCCATCCACGCGCAGGCGCTGCGGGTTCCGGTCAGCACCCCGGCGCAGTCCCTGAACGAATTCGCGCCCGGCAGCCGGTTCTCCGCCGGGACCCGCACCGCGTCGAGCTCGATCTCCGCCTGCCACACTGCCCGCAGCGATCCCTTACCCACCATCAGCCTGGCGTTGTAGCCAGGGGTTCCCTTCTCCACCAGGAACCCCTTCACCGTGCCGTCCGAGGTGTCCCGCGCCCACACCACCACCACATCGGCGATGGTGCCGTTGCCGATCCACTTCTTGTGCCCGCTGATGACGTAGGACTCCCCGTCCGGGCTGGCCGTGGTCTCCAGCGAGACCGAGTCCGACCCATGATCAGGCTCGGTGAGCGCGAACGCGCCGATCTTCTCCAGCCGGGCCATCGGTCCCAGCCAGCGCTGCTTCTGCTCCTCCGACCCGCACTTGGCGATCGCCTTCATCGCCAGCCCGGCCTGCACCGCCATGAACGTGCCCAGGCTGCCATCACCCCGGTTGATCTCCATGTGGATCAGGCCGGCCGCCAGCGGATCCATCGGCGCGCAGCCGTAGCCTTCGATCCCGTCGCCGACGATGCCGAGCGCGGACATCTTCTCGATCAGCGGCCAGGGGAACTCCGCCCGTTCCCAGTAACCGTTGATCACCGGGAGGACCTCGGCATCGACAAACTCACGGGTCCGGACCAGATAGCTCTCCTGCTCCGCGGTGAACGGCTCACGCAGCCCGAAGTAGTCGGTTCCCAGCGCCTCGCCGATGCTGTACTGCAGATCCATAACCCGGCCTCCAAAGCCTTCGTGCCGATCATCGGACACGGACGTGCCCGGCGCCTTCGCCAGGGATTCCAGCCCGGCCTGGCCGGGCCCGTTCGTCTCCGGCCCCGGCCACTACGACACTCGGCGTAGTTCGAGGCATCGGATTCAGCAAGCCGGGCGACGCGGCCAGAACAGACGACCCACGCAACAAAAGTTCCGCGACATCAGCCTCGAACTCGTTTTTTAAACACGAGTCCTCGGGCAGTCCAAAGCGTGACTACAGCCTGCGTCGGCGTGTCTGCGTCGGGTAGGGACGAAGGTCCTGATCTGACAAGACATCGGCCGGGTCCCTTTCCCGCCTGCCTGGGGGATGATGCACGGGGTGGCACCAGAGCCGGTGCCGACGGCTGGAGGGCGTAATGGCGAACCTGAATTCCGTGCTTGCGCAAGCGGCGGCCGATCATGGCGAGCGCCCGGCTGTCCGGCTGGCACGACACCAGGTGGTCGTCATCGGTGGCGGGTTCGGCGGGGTTAGGGTTACGCGTGCGCTGGCCCGCGCCAATGTCGACATCACGATCGTGGACCGGACCAATCACCACCTGTTCCAGCCGCTGTTGTATCAGGTCGCCACCGGGATCCTGTCAGATGGCTTGATCGCACCGGCTTTGCGCAGCGTGGTCAGGAAACAGGCCAACGCGCGCGTCGTGCTGGCCGAGGTGCAACAGCTGGATCTGGATGGCCGGGTCGTGCATGCCCTGGCCCCGGACGGCCGGAAGCTGACGCTGCCGTACGACAGCCTGGTGGTCGCCGCTGGGTGCACGGACGCCTATTTCGGGCACGACGAGTGGGCTGTGTTCGCGTCTGGCCTGAAGACCCTGGAGGACGCCCGCCACCTCCGTGGCCATATCCTCGGCGCCTTCGAGATGGCCGAACTGGCCACCGACCCGGCCGAGCGAGCGGCCTACCTGACCTTCGCGGTCATCGGAGGCGGACCTACCGGAGTTGAAATGGCCGGCCAGATCGCCGAGCTCGCGCACGAAGTGCTGCCGCGGGAGTACAGATCGGTGGCCACGACGGAAGCGAAGATCCTGCTGATCGAGGCGGGCCCGGAGGTGCTCGCCGCGTTCGCCCCCAAGCTGCAGCGCTACACGCGGCAGCGGCTGCAGAAGATGGGCGTCGACGTGTTGCTGAACACGGCGGCGCGAGCCATGGACCAGTCCAGCGTTACGGTCAAGGGTCCTGACGGAGAAAGGCGTATTCCGGCCCTGACGAAGATCTGGGCGGCCGGGATGCAAGCCTCCCCGCTGGCGACGATGCTGGCCAAGGCGACCGGTGCCGATACCGATCGGGCGGGCCGGGTGGCGGTGCGGCCGGATTGCAGCCTGCCCGGTCACCCAGAGGTCTTCGCGATCGGGGACATGGTCTGGCTGAACGACCTGCCGGGCGTGGCCCAGCCCGCAGTCCAGGAGGGCCACTACGTCGGCAGGTTGATCGGCGCCCGGCTGGCGGGCAAGACCGACATGAAACCCTTTGCGTATCACGACAAGGGCAGCATGGCCACGATCGGACACCTATCGGCCGTCACGGACTCGTTCGGGATGAAGTTCACGGGCGTGGTCGGCTACACGATGTGGGGTTTCGTTCACGTGCTCTACCTGGTCGGCTGGGGCAACCGGCTAGCCGCCATGTACAACTGGGCGCGGTCACTGACCTTCACCAAGAACCGGCCCTACCGGACAATCACCTTCGAGCGCGCGCGGTACGAGCTCACTCACGACACGGGCATAGATCCGAACGAGCTCTAGCGGACTCCCGCCGCGGCCGTGGAATCGCACCTGGAACATCGTCCGCGCCTTTGGTGTCGGTTCAGATACCTTCACGAAGTCCTCCGGCCGGCGCCCTTGGGGACGCCGGCCGGAGGACTTGCTGGTTGTGCCGCGGTCGTGGCTTGTGGCCGGGACCGGGGTTATGCGGTCTTGACCGGGGCGGACGGGGTAGGCCCGGTGGCCGGGATGGCCTCGTGGGTGATCTCGGGCCGGCGGCCCAGAGCCAGGGCGAACACCGAGCCGATCAGGGTCAGCCCGCCCAGCCCGAACGCGACCAGCGCGGCGATGTAGGTGATCTGCGAGACCTTCCACCAGCCGTAAGCGTTCAGCAGCATGCTGCGCAGCGACTCACCCTTGAACACGGTCGCCACCTGGCCGGCCAGTGCCACGTTCTTAGGCTGCGCGATCGACTCGGCCGACAGCTGGGAGTAGGTCTTGCCGCCGCCGATCTCGGTCAGGTGGACGGCGATGAAGTGGTCAGCGTAGGCCTCGGCCTGCTGCCCGGTCAG
>Ga0302324_100024599_pt1 | contig 11590 bp, 8 predicted proteins | sample Palsa_T0_1_FD_201949 | JGI IMG/M metagenome (GOLD analysis project Ga0302324, IMG submission 201949) | Peat permafrost microbial communities from Stordalen Mire near Abisko, Sweden - Palsa_T0_1 | ecosystem: Environmental > Terrestrial > Soil > Palsa > Peat permafrost | place: Sweden: Abisko... | reverse complement strand
GACGGCGTCCGTTCCCGCGGGAAGAGTGCCGAACACATCTGCAGGATCGCCGAGACGGGCGGCACAGAACGCATCGGCGACGGCATCGGGTGCGAACCGGACAAGTAGTGAGGCCTGGAAGACCCGCGCCATCCGTCCGACGACCGAACGTGCCCGCCATTCGAGCGTTTGTGGTTCCGAGAGGTCGCCATGGAGGTCGTCGATCGCCCGGTCCAGTAGGGAATTGCCGGTGCCGGCCAGTGCGACCTCAGACCAATAGGCCGCGATGGCGTCGGGCTCCCGGGTCATGGCCCGGAGCACGTCGAGGCAGATCACGTTCCCCGAGCCCTCCCAGACGCCGTTGACCGGGCTCTGACGAAAGAGGCGGGGAATCCCCGACTCCTCGACATACCCGTTACCGCCGAGGCACTCGAGCACCTCGGCGGCGTGTTGGGGCGCCCGCTTGCACGTCCAGTACTTGACGATCGGCGTGAGGAGCCGTCGGAGCAGGCTCTCCGACAGGTCGGTGGCCGGAGCGTCATAGGCGCGAGCGAGCCGGAGCGCCGACGCCGTGGCGGCCTCTGACTCGATCGCGAGATCGGCCAGCACATTCGTCATCAGGGGCTGTTCCGCCAGCACCCGCCCGAAGGCCCTCCTGTGCATGGCGTGCCAAATGGCCTGGCTCACCCCCTGGCGCATCAGTGCCGCCGAACCGAGGACGCAGTCGAGCCGGGTGTGGTTCACCATCTCAATGATGGTGCGGATGCCCCGGCCCTCCTCGCCGATCAGCTGGGCCCACGCGCCGAGCAGCTCGATCTCGCTGGAGGCATTGGATCGATCACCCAGTTTGTCTTTGAGCCGTTGGATGCGTATCGGATTGCGGGAGCCGTCAGGGCGCCACCGTGGGGTGAGAAAACAGCTGATCCCGTTGGTCGTCTGGGCGAGCACCAAGAACCCGTCGGACATGGGGGCCGAACAGAACCATTTGTGCCCGGTCAAGATGTAGCTCTGCTCTGCGCCATCGCCCGACGGCTGCGCCCGAGTGGTGTTGGCCCGGACGTCCGAGCCGCCCTGCTTCTCCGTGAGCGCCATGCCGCAGGTCACCCCGGCCTTCTCCGAGATGGGCCGGTTGGCGGGATCGTAGGTCGTCGAGCGGATCAACGGCTCCCAGACGGCGGCCACCTCTGGTTCATGGCGAAGGGCGGGCACAACCGCGTAGGTCATGGAGATCGGACAGATGTGGCCCGCATCGACCTGGTACCAGACGATCACCTTGGCCGCGCGGGCCACGTGAGCCCCCCTACGGGCATCGGACCACGGTCCCGCATGCAGGCCGTGGGCGATCGCCGTACGCATCAGGTCGTGGTACGCCGGATGGTAGTCGACGACGTCGATCCGGTGCCCGTAGCGGTCGTGGGTGCGCAACGTCGGACCGCACTCGTTGGCCACGCGTCCGAGTTCCTGATACCGAGCCGAACCGGCCAGCTCGCCCAGGGCCTGCAGCTCTGCTCTGGCCCACGGCGCTCCCTCGCGGTCGACCGCGTCGGTGAGTGCCCGGTCGGCACCAAAGACGTCATAGGCCTCAAGCGGGGATGCCTGATTGAGGACTTCGTGGGTATCGAAATACGCAGACATGAGAGCCTGCGGACAGCGTATGGTATTGGTCGAAACCGGTCAATCAACGAGAAAAAGGACCGGTCGAGGGTCCACGGAAGCGTCAGGCGCGCGCCGCCACCCCACCGTCGACCCGTAACAGTGCGCCCGTCGTGTAGCTCGACGCGTCGCTGGCCAGGTAGGTGACCGTTCCGACCATCTCTGTCGGATCAGCGACCCTTCCGAGCGGAATGCGGTTGCGGTCGACCATCCCTTCGGGCCAATGTTTCGAGGCATCAGTCCAGAAGGACCCGGCCAGCACGGCGTTGACTCGGACCTCCGGGGCGTAGGCCTGTGACAGGCCGACCGTGAGGACATTCAATCCGGCCTTGGCACATGCATACGGGAGGGCCACACCGGCTCCTCTCGCCGCACCTCCACCTCCTCCTCCGCCTCCTTGAGATCCGATGCTGCTGATGTTGATGATGGATCCCCCGCCGGCCGCGGCCATTTGGTCGGCAGCCAAGCACGACAGACGGAACGGTCCCTTCAGGTTCACTGCGAACGTCTTGTCGTAGAGCTCCTCGGACAGATCCACCAGCGAGGTGTACATCGGCGACATCCCGGCGTTGTTCACGAACACGTCGATCCTCCCGAAGTGCTCCATCACACTGTCGATCAGCCCTCGACAGTCATCCCACTTCCCGACGTGGCAGGCCAACGGCAGCGCTCGCCGTCCCGTCGAACGTTCGATCTCGTCTGCCGCGACACGACAGTTCTCGAGTTTGCGGGACGCCACCACCACGTCGGCGCCGGCCTGCGCCAACCCCTCCGAAAGCGCCCGGCCCAGACCCCGAGCTCCCCCGGTGACCACCGCCACCTTGGCCGTCAGGTCGAAGAGCTGCCCAGGCGAGAGATCCGTCGCCTTCACGAGCGCCCGCCCGTGTCATCGCTGCGCATAACCGGCATCCACGAACCACCTTCCTCGGCAGACCATCGCTCTCCAGAATCTCTGTGGCCAGCTCAGTCAGCGCTTCGGACGAGCTCCGCGGCCGTCTGTGCCGCCATCAGGATCGAATCGTTGTACTTCTCCAGCTTCGGATTGTCCGTCTCCCCTTTCAGAAAGCGGGCGTACCCACCTTCCAAGATGATCGCGCTCTTGAAGCTGGCCAGGATCTGATAGTAGACAAAGTTCCGAAGTGGCCGTCCACACTGCTCCTCATAGACGGCCAGCATCTCGTCTCTGAGCGGCATGCCCGAGTAGTCGACATACTCGGTGAGCAATTCGTCGTCGTCGGTGGCTGGCCAATGGCCCAGTAGCCAGGCCACATCGAGGAACGGATCACCGATGGTGGCCATCTCCCAATCGACAATGGCCGCAAGCCGGGGTTGGTCGCCATGCCGGAACATGACGTTCAAGAACGCGAAGTCGCCGTGCATTATCCCGGGCGTCCACTCCGCCGGCCTGTGCGTTCGCAACCACGCTGCGGCTTGATCGAGCCCGGGTATGTCCCTGAATCGGAACTGGGCCCAATGCGCCAGCCAACGATCCACCTGTCGATCGTGGAATCCCTCTGGCTTGCCAAAACCCTCGAGTCCCTGCGCGCGCCAGTCCACGCATGCGACCTTGGCCAGGCCGCTGATCAGCTCGATCGCCAGTCCGCGTCGAGCCCTCTCGTCGGACCCGAACACTCCCGGCCAACGGTAGGAAGCTGCCGGTGACCAACCGTCGATACGCTCCATCAAATAGAACGTCGTGCCCAGCACGGACTCGTCGGTGCAGAACGCCACGGGTCGCGCGTGCGGCACATCGGTCCCCTCGAGCGCCGTAAGCACCCTGAACTCGCGGCCCATGGCCGCTTCACGCCCCGCAGGGATAACGCGCGGTGGACGGCGCAGCACCACATCGAGATCAGCCCGCTTCAGACCCGCGACGATGTTCTGGTTGCCGCCGCTGATCACCTCAATGGCAAGAGGTGAACCCTGCCCGGGAAGACCCTGGCGGTCCAGCCAGGAGGCCAGCCGCTCGGGGTTCAGTTGCTGCTGGACCAGCTCATCTGTCGTCGCGTGAGTATCCAAGTCAATCCCTTGCCGGAGGAGGCTCCATGGCGGCCGTCTCTCACGTTAGACGCCGCACAGGATATGTACGACAACATGGTTGAAACGGGGCGGTTAGATTCGGCGTCGTGGCAGATCGACATTCCTGGCTGGACGGCATGCGCGGTGAAGCATCGTGAGGGCCGGTGGGTTCTTCGCCTCGGCCCAGTCGTTCCCGGATCGTGAAGTCTTGATCGAACCGTCGGGCGCCCGTGTCGCAGCGGGAGAGCTCTTGGCCATGATGAACCGGACGGCCCACGGGCTGCGGGCCCTCGGAGTACGCCCCGGAGAGACCATCGCCGTGGTGATGTCCAACCGCCGGGAAGTCATCGAGTGCTATGGCGCGGCGATCCAGTCAGGCCTTTACTTCGTGGCGGTGAACTGGCACCTCACTCCGGGCGAGCTGAGCTACATCCTCGCCGACTCGAACGCCAAGGCGGTCTTCACCGAACACCGCTTCGCCGAGGTCGTCGGCCGTGCCGCAGGTGAGGCGAACATCGACCAATCCGCGGTCTTGGTGGCCGACGGCTCCGATGGATTCCGGTCACTCTCGGAGTTCGTCCAAGGGCAGTCGAGTGAAGCTCCATCCGACCGATCGGCGGGGCAAATCATGTTCTATACGTCCGGGACGACCGGGCGACCCAAAGGTGTACGTAAGTCATTCCGCGCCGTCGCCTCAGATGAGCTGACCCTCACCAGCGGCATCGGTCCGATCGGCAGGGTCGCGCAGAGTGACGACTCTCTGGACACGCTGAACACCGATCTGGTCTGCCTGGCCTCGGGGCCCTTTTACCACGGCATGCCGATCGCCAGTGCCGTCAGCTCCCTGGACAGCGGCGGCTCGCTTGTGGTGATGGACAAGTGGACGCCCGAGGGCTTCCTTGACCTCGTTCAGCAGCACAGGGTGACGTACGCCAACGTCGTACCCACGATGTTCCATCGACTCCTGGCTCTGCCCGAAGAGGTACGTCGGAAGGCCGACGTGTCGTCACTGCGTCTCGTCAGCCACGCTGGTGCTCCCTGCCCGGTCGACGTGAAGCGGCGCATGATCGAGTGGTGGGGGCCGATCATCACCGAGAGCTACTCGTCGACGGAAGGAGCTGGGACGACGGCGACGTCCGAGGAGTGGCTCCGCAAGCCGGGAACGGTCGGCCGGCCCAACCCCGGTGTCGAAATAATGATCCTCGACGACGACGGCAACGAGCTCCCCTCTGGCGAGCAAGGACTCGTCTACATGACCCCCACGCTCTGGGAGTTCGAGTACCACCACGACTCGGCCAAGACGCTGTCCGCCCGCCACGACAACATGTTCACCGTGGGCGACATCGGCTATCTCGACGAGGACGGCTACCTGTTCCTCTGCGACCGCAAGGCCGACACGATCATCTCCGGGGGTGTCAACATCTACCCTGCGGAGGTGGAGGCAATTTTGCTGCAACATCCAGCGGTAAGGGACGTCGCAGTGATTGGAGTGCCCAACGACGAATGGGGTGAGGAGGTTCGCGCCGTCGTCGAGCCGTACGATCTGGCCGGTACCACGTCCGACCTCGAGGCCGAACTGATCGAGCTCTGTCAGTCGCAAGTCGCCCGTTTCAAGTGCCCGAGAGGGGTGGATTTCGTCGAGTCCCTGGAGCGTGACCCCAATGGAAAACTTCGCAAGGGTGTCATCCGGGCCAGATACTGGCCTGACGCGGGCAAGCGAATCTGACCCTCAGGGGCCCAGCTGCATGTCGGCGCTCGCCGGCGATCCTCTTTCCCCGCCGGAGGAGCACCTGTGCACGGCGCCGACACCGGCGCAGTGGCCTGGGGCGCGGGTCACAACACGAGAAGCTGATCCGAAAGCCGCGTGAGATCGGGAAGGCTCATCGCCGCCGGGCCGGTGAGGTAGCGCTCGATCGTCCCGTACTGGCGGTCGAGATACTCGAGGGCGGTGGCCATGGCCCAACGTGGTGCGGTCAGCACCCCGGCGGCAGCCTCCGGGGCCAGACCCAGCTTGATCAGGCGCTCGAAGGTCTGGTCCTGCTGTGCCCGTAACCGATAGCGCGCTGTGAGCTCGTAGTCGTCAAGTATGGCCTCGCGCTCGACGCCGAGCGCCTCGAGCAGCAGTGCGGCAACCAGCCCGGTGCGGTCTTTGCCGGCGTGGCAGTGGAACACCGCGGGAAGGCCGTCAGGCTCGGCCAGAGCGGAGAAAAGCTCCCCGATCCGGGCGGCGGCGTGTTCAATATGTCCGACGTAAATTCCACTCAGGACTCGTTCGCCGTCCTCGCCCGTCGTCCCGTCGAACGCGACCGGCGTGGTGTCGTCAGTCGGTCGCGTGAGGATCGGAAGGTGCCGAGAGGGCATCGGGTCAGGCCGCTCCGCGCGCTCGACTTCGCCCCTCAGGTCATAGACCGCCCGCAGGCCCAGCCGGTCGTAGAGGGCGAGGTCGGCTTCGTTCATCCCGTGCAGGCTGTCGGACCGGAACACCTGGCCCCACCGGACCCGTTGGCCCGACCGCGAACGGTATCCCCCCAGGTCCCGGAAGTTGGTCACGGTCTCGAAGGGGATCCGGCGCTCGGCCGCGACCACCGCCGGGCCACCCGCGTGGGGTCCCACTGATGCGAACTGACGGCCGCCGGGACGTCGCGCCACCCGTAGCGACGTCTCGCCGGCCGGAACGGTGGCCTCATGTTGATGGTCCACACGGTCGGCCGAGGCTCCGATCGCCACGTCCACCGCCACCGGTTGGCCCTCGAGCTCCCACCGGACGATCAGGTTGTCGTCGCCGGTTTGATCGATTTCGACGTGCACGACTGCGGTATCCATACGACGAAGCTAGATCTATCGGGTTGCGGGGAGCTAGCCGGGAGGTGAACAGAACGAGAACTCTGTGACACAAATGGGCATCGGCTACCACGCTGTAGTGTCGTACGCCAGGGTCACGTCGACTACACGGGGGTCTGCGCATGCGAGTCTTGGTGTTGGGTGCCGGGTTTGGCGGGTTGGAGCTGACGACAAGACTCTCCGAAGAGTTCGGCGACGACGTCGAGGTCGTGCTGATCGACAAGGCCGATGGGTTCGTGTTCGGCTTCTCCAAGCTCGACGTGATGTTCGGACGTGCCGCGCACGAGGTACGCCACCCTTACGCTGACATCCTGAAGCCCGGTGTGCGCTTTGTGCGAGCGACCGTCAGTTCCATCGATCCGACAGCACGAAGCGTCGAGACGGACGTCGGGCACTTCGAAGCGGATGTGATGGTCATCGCCTTGGGCGCCGACCTCGATCCCGGAGCCACACCGGGACTCGTCGAGGCGGGAAACGAGTTCTACACGGTGGAAGGAGCGTTCGCCCTACGTGACGTACTGGCGACCTTCGGTGGCGGACGGGTCATCGTCGGGGTCACGTCCACGCCGTTCAAGTGCCCGCCCGCCCCAAGCGAGACGGTCTTGTTGCTGCACGACTACCTTTCGGCTCGTGGTGTGCGGGATCGGTCGGAGATATCGCTTGTGATGCCACTTCCGGTGCCGATCCCACCGTCGCCAGCGGCGTCGGAGGCACTGCTCGAGGCGTTCGCCCAACGCGACATCCGCTGGTATCCCAATCGACTCATACGGGAGCTCGATCCGGTGGACAAGGTGGCCCGGTGCGCTGACGGAACCGAAATGCCCTACGACCTGTTTCTCGGCGTCCCGACACACCGCGTGCCTGCCGCAGTCCTCGAGTCGGGCATGACCGTCGAGGGATGGGTCCCCGTCAATCCCCTCACGCTCGAGACTTCGTACCCAGGGGTATTCGCCGTCGGAGACGTCACCAGCGTCGGCACGCCGAAGGCGGGCGTCTTCTCCGAGCGACAAGCCGCGGTGGCGGCGGATCGCATCGTCTCGGTACTCCGAGGGGGCGCCGGCACCTCGGAGTACGACGGCGCCGGCAGTTGTTACCTCGAATTCGGCGATGACCAGGTCGCCCGGGTCGACGTCACGTTCGCGGCGGGGCACGCGCCCACCGGAACGTACAAGGGGCCCTCAGAGGAGCTGGCGGCGGAGAAAGCCGAGTTCGGCGCCAGCCGGATATGGCGGTGGTTCGATCGCGCCTGGACTACCCTGCCCGAGCCGCGTTGAGGGCACATCGGCGGTAGGTGCGAACCTTGTAGGATCAGGTCCCGTGGGGGACGGTATCGAACGTGCGGTGCGGCGGTTGGTGGACAAGGACGAGATCGTCGACCTTGTCCACCGCTACTCCTACTACGTCGACCAGAAGTTCTACGACGAGATCGCCGAGCTGTTCACGGAGGACTGCGTGGTGGACTACGGGCCAGGGGTTGGTCCGCCCGTGCAGGGGCGCACGGCGTTTCGCGCCATGTTCGGAGCCGGTCGCGGGTTCGTCGTCACCAGCCATCACAACGCCAATGTGCTGGTCAGCTTCGAGGGTGACGATCGGGCCACCGTGCGCACCTCGTGCTATGCCTGGCACGAGACGTCACAAGGGGCGACCCCGCGCATCTGGGGCGCCTACTACGACGTCGTCGTGCGCAACCCCGAGGGGTGGCGTTTCGCAAGGCGTCAGCTGCGCGTGGCGGGCTCCGAGAATTGGGACGCCGAGTGGCACCCACTCGCTGACGCCCCCAAGATCGACTTCTGATCAACGGCGTCTGCGCCCGATCAACGGCGTCTGCGCCCGCCCCGCTGTCACCCCAGTTGCAGGCCAGAGCTCCGGACCTTCGCGCCGCTCCGCCGCCCCGCGGGCCGAACCCTCGGTTCACCGCCGTCCGCGGCTCGAGGCCCTGCCACGTCATCGTGGGTATCCTGGGTGTAGCTGTTCTAGGGAGGGAACGATGGAACTCGAGGACATGATCCTGATAAGCGTCGATGACCACGTGGTCGAGCCGCCGGACATGTGGGAAGGTCGGGTCCCGAAGAAGTTCGCCGACCAGGTACCGAAGATCGTCGTGCAGGACAACGGCACCGAGGCCTGGGAGTACCTCGGCAGGCGGTCGACGAACGCCGGTCTCAACGCCGTCGCCGGGCGACCGCCCGAAGACTACGGGCTCGACGCCCAGGCGTTCGCCGACATGCGCCCGGGCTGTTACGAAGTCCACCAGCGCGTGAGGGACATGAGCGCCAACGGTGTGCTGGCCTCGCTCAACTTCCCGTCGTGGGCCGGGTTCGCGGCAGGCCAGTTCCTGCGCACGCCGGACAAGGACCTGGCGATTGCCCTCCTTCGGGCCTACAACGACTGGCACGTCGAAGGCTGGTGCGGCGAGTATCCCGACCGGTTCATCCCACTGGGGCTGGTGCCGGTGTGGGACCCGCAGTTGATGGCCGGCGAGGTCCATCGATTGGCGGGGATGGGTTGCCGCGCCGTGACATTCGCGGAGAATCCGGCGCCGCTCGGGCTGCCCAGTCTGCACTCCGATCATTGGGACCCGTTCTGGGCCGCCTGCGAGGAGGAGCAGACGGTTGTGTGCATGCACATCGGGTCGTCCTCGCAGATCGCGATGACCTCCGACGAGGCGCCCTTCGGCGTAAGTCACAGCTACGGGGCGACGCGGACAATGGGCGCCGCGCTCGACTTGGTGTTCTCGTCGGTCTTCAGTAAGTTTCCGACCTTCACCGTCGCTCTCAGCGAGGGTGGGATCGGGTGGATCCCGTACCTGATGGACAAGATGGACAACCACTACGCCCACCACAGGGCATGGACGGGCGAAGACTTCGGCGACAAGCTCCCGAGTCAGGTGTTCCGTGAGCGGATCGTCACCTGCTTCATTGAGGACCCGACGGGCATCAAACTGCGCCATGACATCGGCATCGACACGATCACCTGGGAGTGCGACTACCCACACTCCGACTCGACCTGGCCGACCTCGCCCGAAACGTTGTGGAAGGACATCGGGCACATCCCCGACGAGGATATCGACAAGATCACCCACCTGAACGCAATGAGGGTGTTCCACTTCGACCCCTCCCCGCAGCGATCGCGTGAGCAGTGCACGGTCCAGGCGCTGAGAGCCGAGGCCACCGACGTCTACACCGGCTACCACCACGCGCCAAAACGAGGATCGATGCCGGCAATGGCGGCGGCCCTGCGCGACCACGTCGCCAAAGTCTGAGTCCCACAGGACGGGGAACAGGGGTGGCCTGGCACCTGTGCCAGGGCTCGCCGAACTCGATCGGACGAGCGGAACCGACGCGGTGGCGCTATGAATAGACCATGACCACAGTAATAGTGCAAGGAGTGTTCTCGTTTGACCCGGACGATCGGGCGTCGTTCCTGGAGGCGAGCGTCGAAGGAATGCGTTCCTCACGACAGGAAGAGGGCTGCCTCGAGTACGTCATCGCTGCTGATCCCCTCGATCCCGGACGTGTGGTGCTCTCCGAGAGGTGGGAGTCCACCGAGGACCTGCAACGGCACCTCCAAGGTCAGGCGGCCCAGCGGGACGATCAGGCTCCGCAAGCGGGCGCTCGGCCAACACCTCTCGGCATTGAAATAACGGTGTACGAGGTGGCATCGTCTCGTCCGCTGAGGTGATACTCAGCTCCGCGGGGCGTAGGTGAGTATCCCAGAAGACGAGGGGAGGCTGTGATGACCACTACGGCCGTAGAGTTCGATCCGTTCTCCGAGGTGTTCTTCGACGATCCGTACGACGTCTACCGACGGCTCCGCGACGAGGCGCCCGTCTACTTCAACGAAGGGTATGGCTTCTATGCCCTGTCGCGCTTCGCCGACGTCATGGCCGGCCACAAGGACTGGGGGGGCCTGTCGAGCGCCCACGGCCTGGACCTGTGGATGATGTCAAAGGATCCTGAGATCATTCGGTCCTACCGCAGCATCATCACGATGGACCCGCCCGAGCACGAGCGGTTCCGTGCCCTGGTCAGTCGCGTCTTTACGCCACGCGCCATCAAAGCGGTCGAGCCAATGGCTCGTGAAGTGATCCGTCTGTACATCAGCGGGATTGAGGATCGTGACGAGTTCGACGCCGTAGAGGAGTTCAGCGCCCCATTCCCCGTGGAGGTCATCTCACGCATGCTCGGCGTACCGGCCGAGGACCGACAGCAGATCCGCCACTGGCTCGACCTCGGCCTGCATCGGGAGCCCGGACGGATGGACCCCACGCCGGAGGGTGAGCAGGCGATGATGGAGTCGGGCATGTACTTCTACAACCTGGTCACGGAGAAGCGGAGTCGGCGCGATGATGACATGCTGTCCCGCCTCACCCAGGTCACCGTCGACCGGGGTGACGGCACGCAGACCGGGCTCGATGACCAGGAGATCGCCGGGTTCGCCACCCTGCTCGGTGGTGCCGGCGCCGAGACGGTTACGAAACTGGTGGGCAACGCCTTCGTGCTCTTTGCCGAGCACCCCGACCAGTGGCGGAAGGTCTGCGGCCACGCCGGGGTCATCCCGCGCGCCGTTGAGGAAGTGCTCCGCTTCTGGGCGCCGTCGCAGATCCAGGGTCGGTTCTCGGTGGAGGAGTTGGAGTTCGAAGGCGGCACGATCCCACCCGGATATCCCGTTCTGCTCCTCACCGGCGCAGCGACACGCGATCCACGGGCCTACGACCGCCCGGACGAGTTCGACGTCGAGCGCGCTCCGCGCGTCGCCGCCATCGGCCTGGGCCACGGCGTACACAGCTGTCTGGGCGCCGCGCTGGCCCGCATGGAAAGCCGCATCGCCCTCGAGGAAATGGCCCTGCGGTGGCCGCACTTCGAAGTCGACGAGTCCGGACTCCGGCGGGTGCACATGGCGAACGTAGCCGGCTACTCGCATGTGCCGGTCCGGGTCACCTGACGACCAAATGCCTTCGATACTGCCCCGGTGTCGTCCGTCAGAACGGCTACGTCGTACGTGACCTCGATGCGGTCCCAGCCGCCCGGTGCTCTCGATTGCCTTCAGCAATACGGGGTCACTGCAGATCGAGTTGATCCAGCAGCTGAACGACGCG
>Ga0302324_100024597_pt1 | contig 11591 bp, 10 predicted proteins | sample Palsa_T0_1_FD_201949 | JGI IMG/M metagenome (GOLD analysis project Ga0302324, IMG submission 201949) | Peat permafrost microbial communities from Stordalen Mire near Abisko, Sweden - Palsa_T0_1 | ecosystem: Environmental > Terrestrial > Soil > Palsa > Peat permafrost | place: Sweden: Abisko... | reverse complement strand
GTTTTTTCTACAGCCAATATGGGGATCGGGTGGGATGGGATGGTTGGGGGGCAGTTGTCGCCGATGGGCACGTATGTGTGGGTGGCGTTTGGGATGGATGAGCAGGGTAGGGCTGTACAGCGGAGGGGGACGGTGATATTGATAAGATAGGGTTGGTTGGTTTGCCCACGGGGGGTCGGGGGGCGCAGCGGTCGGGGGGGCGCGGCGGCCCGGCGGTCGGTGATGATTCTGTGACGGGGTGCGCTTATCTTTGCAGGATGTTAGGTAAATTGACTGGCTGGGACGAAACGATTGTTGCGCTGGCGACGCCGCCGGGGATCGGCGCTATCGGTGTGATCCGGGTGAGCGGGGCGGCCGCCTATGCTGTGGTGGGTGCGTTGTTTGTGAGCAAGGATTTAGCTGTTCAGCCTTCGCATACACTGCATGTCGGGCTTTTGAAGGAAGGGGAGGAGGCGCTCGATGAGGTGGTGGTTTCGTTGTTCCGGGCCCCGCGGTCGTATACCGGTGAAGATGTTATTGAGATCTCCTGTCATGGCAGCCCTTATGTCCAGGAACGTGTCATCGGGGCGCTGCTGCGCCAGGGGGCCAGGCTGGCCAGGGCGGGGGAGTTTACGCAGCGGGCTTTTCTCAATGGCAAGCTGGATTTGGCCCAGGCCGAAGCGGTTGGCGATCTCATCGCCAGCCAGAGTGCCGCCGCTGCCCGGACGGCTTTGCATACGATCCGGGGCGGATTTTCGCGGGAGCTGCGGGATCTGCGGGAGCGGTTGATAAGCTTTTCGGCGCTGATCGAGTTGGAGCTTGATTTTTCCCAGGAAGATGTAGAATTTGCAGATCGGACGCAGTTGTATCATCTGATCGAAGAGGCATCGGCGACGACGGCGGCGTTGTTGCAGTCGTTCCGGCTTGGCAATGTCATTCGCAATGGGGTGTCCGTGGCGATTGTGGGGAAGCCGAATGCGGGGAAGTCTACGCTATTGAACGTCCTGTTGAACGAGGAGCGGGCGATCGTTTCGGAGATTGCGGGGACGACGAGGGATACGATCGAGGAGACGCTGAATATCGGGGGGATCTTGTTTCGACTGATCGATACGGCGGGGATCCGGCACCATACATCGGATGTGATCGAGCAGCTAGGGGTTGGGAGGAGTCTGGAAAAGATGGAGCAGGCGGATGTGGTGTTGTATTTGTATGATGTCCGGGAAAGCCGTTCGGAGGTGGAGCGCGTGCGGGGAGATCTGGCGGCTCGCGGGAAGGCGTTTTTGCTGGTGGCGAATAAGGTGGATGTGGGTTTTGAGGGTGGGGGCGCGGGGGTCGCTGGTGGCGGGTCAGGTTCTGGTGTGGGTGGTGGTGCCGGCGTTGGTGATTTGGATGATGTTGGGGTTGCGGGTGCCGGTTCTTTGGGCGCTGGTGCCAGTGCTTCGGGCGTTGCTGTTGCCGATGCGACTTCTTCGGTGGCGGCGCAGGTGCGGTTTACGGAGGAGGTGTTGATTTCGGCAAAGGTGGGTAGGGGCATCGATGTGCTGAAGCAGCGGTTGGTTGACCTGGTGTTGCAGGGAGAGGCGGCGGGAGATGGGACGATCGTGACGAATGCGCGGCATTTTGAGGCGTTGCGTCTGGTGAACGAGTCTCTGGGGACAATTCGGCGCGGGTTGGATGAGTTGCTGCCGGGAGATTTGTTGGCATTGGATATCAGACATTGTTTGCATTATTTGGGAGAGATAACGGGGGAGATAACGGGGGAGGAGAGGTTGGGGTATATATTTAGTAAGTTTTGTATTGGGAAGTGAGCATGCCGCCAGGCATGGGGCGGCCCGAAGGGACGTGGTGACGGCGAATGCCGGCGTGGTCACGCGGGACGCGGGGCGGGCGGGGCGAGGGTAGGTTGCGGAGAGTAATGCAATCTGGATTCAGAAGTACGCAAAATGCGTACTTTGGGTAGGTGCCGTTATCGGGGGTTTTCTTTTGCCTTTACTTGCCTTCTTCTGCCTTTAGTCGCCGAATTCTTGTTACGAATCCGGGACTAATTCGATTTTCAGGGGACCTTCCGGTTGTTGACGCTGGGAGTTGATACGGTATGATACGATAATATACGGTATGATACGGCTTCTGGGGCGAGATAACTCAAGCAAATACACCAGTATGAGCAGCAATTTGAGAGTTGTCAAGATTTGCGCCTTTTGTAAGCAGGAATTTATAGCCAGGAAGACTACTACGGAGACCTGTTCTGCTTCTCAATGTGTCGCCGCTGACTTTGAGGAGGTGGGTTGTTGCGGGAAAGGTCAAGTCGAAGAAGGTAGGGAATAAATGAAGAAGTCGTAATAAAATTTCTGAGTTGTGCTGCATATAAATTGTAATACGTCATTTACCTTATCTAGATCAGGCTTTTGAAACCAAGAAGGAGACTTGGGAACGGACCTATAAACGATCCATGTTTACTATCTATGGGTAAAGTAGTTCGACGGATTGTCGGTTCGCTTCTCTTCGCTAAGGTTTCTGTACTCCGCTCGGCCCTCCTAACAAGCCAATAAGGGCTACCAACATTTCTAAACTAGAGGTTGACGAATAGATATTAAAAATTTCTGTGCATCAATTAATTAATTTTTCAATTGCGGGTACCAGGGGATGTAAATTTTGAGCGTCCGAAATAATTCAAAGCCACCTTGTTTTTATCATTTCCCCAAAGTATTAAATAACCATTCAAAAAATTTGCCGACGTCCACCACGGGAGCACGGTATATTCGGCTAATTTTACCGGCAGCTTGCCTTCAATAAACCTGTAACTGCAGGCGGCCTCTTTGTCGAATATGAGCAAGAGTTCCAAACCTTGACTTACAGGTGGTGTAATTACCCTTTTGATTTCTGGTAGATTCGTATGAGTAGCGATCAACAAGGGTTTCTTACCTGGTATAATTTTGTATTCTTTTAATCTGCCGTTCGAAACTACAAGAAGTCCGTTACGAGATACAATCACCTGACCCGCCTGATTTTCTTCGTGGTTGAGTAGGGCGATTCTTTTAAGGTCATTTGAATACATCCCGAGACCTTCATTTGTAAGCGCATACAGGTTGCCACCTGCAAATTGTGCAGAGAATACTCTGCCGGATTCGCAGCACGCGTTCTTATTATTTTTCTCTCCTACTATATATAAACCATTTTCACCGAACGCAGCCAGTTTGCCCCTGAACGGCAGCAGGCCATTAATACCATCACACGGAATGCGCATTGCCAGGACAGGGATATACGGATTGCTGATATCATATCCAAAGATCTCATTATCATTGACCGTAAATACCATCGGACTATTTTTATTAACGCAGGCCAAAACCTGTTTTGTTCCTGAGGGAATAACGATTCCAGACATTGTCACCAGTTCTTGTTGCGTTACTACCAACGATTGGTGTAATTCTTCTGTATTCATCGCTGCCTGTTCTGCTTTTTCAGGAATAATTTCCAAAAAATCTGAAGTAACTGCACGGGTCATCACGCTTGTCGTCAAAGTCCCCGGCTGAACACTTTGCACAACCTGCAGATTTGTTCCCCGGGAATCTGCGATACGAATTCTTGAACCCCTTTCCAAACCATTCACTTCAATCTGGTAGTAATGGTAGAGTTTCTCACCCGGATAAGGGTCAATACTCCACCTAGCCCTATATTTTCCTAAAAAATTATTGTTTACCATCTCCTTACACCTGTTGAGTTGTGCTCCAATTCCCACTATCATCGCGTCAACGTCTTGTTGCGACAATGGGGGAATATCTCCAAGGGAAATCAGCCGGATTCCACCCGAAGTAGCAATAAGTAGTTGCAGTGGATAGGGACTGGCAAAATATGCATCTCCTGGATATGGAAGATCAATGGTTATCGTTGCAGGCGTTTGCGGCGCCGCAATCGCAAATGATTTGGGAAAAATATTCAGATTGTCGCCTATGACCTGCGCATAAAATGTGTACACCGGGGCAACACTGGCGGATTCTATGGTAATAGTTGCTTTTACCTGTGCATAATTCTGAGGGTTGGCTTCAACCTCTTTTATAAGGGAAGGACCAATATCCGCACAGGAGAATGAAGGACTGTCCCAGAACAGAGCGTACTGAATATTAAAAACGGCTGCCGCCGTGCCCACAGGATTGGATATTAGTTGTCCCTGTAATCCCAGACCATCGGTAAAGACTTCGATCGACTCAAAATTGAGTGATCCGAACGGTGTAGAAATAGCTTTAAAAGTCTTGTGGCAAATCAATTCGTTGTCGCTAACCTGTTTGCAATCGTCAACAGGTGGAAGATCCGGGCTTTCGGTTCCTTTTAAAATTAAAATTGTTGAAAACGCGCCTACCGCCCCGGTTACCGGATTTATCAGATCGGTGAGCCATGGCATCACGATATCTGTTCCAAGGCCTATAGCAGCTCCCAGAAAAGAGGCCTCTATCTCACAGAGTCCGGCGTGCGTCTTCCAGGATAACAAAGTATCAGATTTCAGATCATTTGGTGTATCTACAGTAAGGGTGGAATTCAAATAAACATCCGTCCAAATCGTGCATAAGGGTGTGTTAACATTCCCGCTGAATGAGCTGTTGACTGTGGCAATACCACCTGTCCCACTAAAGACACTGGATACTCCGGAAACTAAAGTGAATTGTGGATTCGGGTGCTTTTCAAAAGAGGTATAAATCTGTTCCTGCGTCTGGTATTCGATACAATCAGAATCCAGATAAACCGCATAAATGGCCCCATTTAGCCGGTTTGTAATGTTTCCAGAATAATAGCTTACCCAGTCCGCCGGTATTCCTCCTCCCAACTCCTGCCTGAAAGATAAAATGCCCATTTGCAAATTAAATGACATTCCGGTATTAATTGGTGCTTTGTCCAGGTTTCCGCCGAATGCATTGTTGGCAAGTCCTATGACCTGTTGTATTCTACCAATAGAATTACTAGAAAAAAACCCGCCTGTCCAAATTTCTAATTGTTCTGCAGTCGTTCCAAGATTATAAAGAGGGAGAGAAGTTATTGAATTACTTTCATAAGTAAGAGTCAACAGGTCTACGAGATTTGCGTCTTGATAATTTTGATTGTAATATGTTTCTGAATATTGAATGTTGTAATACACATCAACAGCAATAGTGTAAAAGACAGAAGGGTTGCCATTTGGATGAGACTCCACATCTGCGAGATTCACCAAGACAATATTTACCGGCTGAACAAGTTGCAACAAGTTCTGAGTTTCCAGTGTATTACCTATTCCATTTGGATTCTCATAACTGCTATCATCATAATATACCGGAAGCTGCTGAGTGCCCGGGGATTCAAGGCGATTGTTTCCAAACTCAAGATGATCAATGGCAAATACTTGATTGTTAAAAGTAATTGTCTGCGAAAAATCTATCTTCTGTGACTGCAGGGAAAGTAAAATCCCATCAAGGAATGCCTGTGTGGTTACCTGAAATTCAACAAACATGTCGGAAAATTTTATAAATGATCGATTAGATAAATATAATTTGGCCCTGGGGATGAAAGGTTTTTAATCGACGAATGACATTGAAAAATCGATATAAGAGCAATATATTGTCTCCAGGACAAGTAGCAAATCGATGCTGGCATCGATGAATCAGATAGTTTTTGAGCTGGAATATGATTGTAGCCGGTTTTACGATTTTGATGAGATCCCACTTGACTGGCTGGAGGATACGCTTTCTGGGGCTAGATAACTCAAGTAAATACACCAGTATGAGCAGCAATTTGAGAGTTGTCAAGATTTGCTCGTATTGCTGCTGCCAGATGACTTGAAGGGAGGATCACCGAAATTTACCGTTAGCGAAATCGACCCCTGACCTGTTTTGGTGGTGAAATTATATGTGAACGGAAATACGAGCCAGCTGTTCTTGCCGACCATGAGACCGATTTTTGCTTTTAATACGGGCTGGAGCTCCTTTTCCTTGGTTGACAGGCCGCTCATGATCCAGTTGCAGCCGCCTGTAAGGGAGGCTTCTACTACCGGACTCTCCGAGGTGGTTCCATTTTGATCGGTATTCTTCTTTGTGAAAAGAACCTGATTGAAACCTATCTGATCGGTTATCTGCCGTCGATTTATTCGGATTTTTGCTACAATGGTGTCATCTCCAATCTTCAATGAACCGGAGATCAGTAGCTGAGAGGTTCGCTTTGTATCCTTAAACAGGCAGAAGCCTTTAATCGACTTAAGGGCAAATTCATACCCTTGAAAGGAACTGGCATAAAAGGCGTAGGTGGCAGTTGGGCTGAATACGACATTCCACTTGTTCTTTACGCGTGTGAGCTCCCGATCATAGTATTTGGCCAATTTAATCAACGCGTCATATAGTGTCGTCTTTTTTCCTTCCAGATCTTCTGCCTCCATACCCTGGAGCGCGGCAGTAAGTGACTGTCCGTCGGGTAGTGTGATGTTCTTTAGGGAATTTGGGTCGCCAGAAACAATGAATTTGGTCTTAGCATCTTCAATGGTATTCTGAATAGCTTTTTGTGTTTTGTTATCGCCAGGATATTTTGTAGCAAGCTCTTTCATTATCTTATCATCTAATAGGACTATTGGCCCATTGTCCAGTGAGGTGCCATAGTCCTTGAACTTCATGGTGTTTGCGTCATTGAAAATGGGAGCACTCGACACATCATTGGCGGTAATGACTCCCAGATTGAACCCTACAGAGAGATTACTTGGGTTGAAGTTGTTCTTATAATCAAATGCCAGGTTTGGTTCAAAGTTCCGGTCAAGCCACAGACGTCGATAGTTATCATCATTGTCCAGTTTTTTGTTAAAGACTTTTCGAATACCGAATAAGGTACTTTTAAACGTAACCGATTTATTGTCCGACGTGACGTCGTTGGCCGCAACCTGGTATAACAGACCCAGTATATCCCAGGAAGAGAGCGTTTTTTCCTTACTGGCGATGGTCAATAGTTGTTCATTTGTTTTCGCTGGACTGACTTGTCCATAAGCGATTCCGAGGGACAGAAAAGAGGCTATCAGGAGGGGTATAACTATTTTGATCATTGTACAATGAATTGCTGTTGAATAAAAATGTTGGGGCCTTGCGCGTTTGCATTAACGGGGCTGTCGATATCTCCGGTCACAGTCAGGTTGCAGGAACCGCCAGTGCTCCCATGGATCTTTATGGTATACAGGCCGGTATTGACATGGAAATCACGCTGGTCCGGCCCACTTGCTCCATTGACGTCATAATTGAAATTAGAGCTTGCACTTTGAATGACGACATGCCCCTGGCCACCGGTCGCGCCGGTAAAAGTGATGTTTACTGTGATTTTTTTCATGTTTTTATTGCAAGTAATGGCGTCACAATGGTAAAAGCAACGGGAAAAACACCCATTTTTTGGAGGGACAACCCCAAAGTTGTTAGTTATCCGGCGATACAAGGATTTTCGGGGACCTTCCGGTCAAAAGCACCGGAAATTGGTTTCCGGGGCGAGAAACCCCAAAAAATACCCCCATCTATGAGTAGTGATTTGATAATTGTCAAGATTTGCGCATTCTGCAAGCAGGAATTCATTGACAGGAAGAGACCAGTTCGGAGACGTGTTCTGACCCTTGCGCAAAGCGATTATACAAGGTTAAACAGAGGGAGATGGCTATCCAGCGGGCGGAGATCCAAACGATAGTTAAAAGTAAGCCTCAGGCGTTTGTTACTGGGGAGCAGGTGAAGGTGATTCAGGCAAAGTAGTGGCTGACGTTGAAGGAGGCGGCTTTGCTGTTGAATGTGTCGCCGTTGACATTGAGACGGCGGACGCTGGCGGGTAAGGTCAAGTCGAAGAAGCTGGGCAGAAAGCATATGTTCAGCAAAGCGGATTTGTACGCAATGGGAACAGTTTTCACAAAGGAGGCATCTTCTTCGCTGCTTTCAGAACTTGAGTATACGCTGCCATGGAGGCCATCAAAGGCTTGAAGGATAAATTCGGCGGAAGCAGTCTTTTCGGTAATGAAAAAGATGAATCTTTTCAGGGGTCGCTTGCGGCAATTTATCAAACTTTCGGCGGGAAAGATTTATATCCGAGCGTGGAAGAAAAGGCTGCCAACTTGTGGGATAGCAGCCTTCCTGTTTGTATGGTTTCTGGAGAAGAATGGCATTTTATATAGAGCAGATGGATCCAAAAAGATAGCTGATAACGCGTTGGTGGCGCTTACCCTGATGATAGCAGAAAGTAAGCCGGAAGAAAAGGACATGATGATTAAGGTGGTCGTCAATCTGATCAACCTGAGGAATTAAAATTTGTTACGAATCTGGGACTAATTTCCCTGAAACGCCCTGAAGCCGGGCGTTTTCATTTTCTGTATTGTCACCTGATTTTATTAATTCTTAATTGTATATGAATTGAAAATCAATGGGTGAATTTAACGGCGGGATCACCGTATTTTTTTCATATTTTAGGACAAAACTTCTTAAATGTCAAGCAGGTGTAGTATGTATGTAAGAGCTTTTGGTAATGAAGAGGAGAAATTCAATTGGAAAATCAGAATGGAACGATAAAAGAGAAAAATGGTATAAAGCGGAATGCCTTAAAATAGCTTTCCAGACGGGATTCGAATTAACTGAAAAGGATCAGAAGGTATATAAAGTTGTATCGGATGATGACGCAGCAGGAGTATCGACTTTTCAACTTGCAAAGCTCAACACATGAAAATAATACCAATAACTCTGGTCGTTTGGCTGGTTACGATCCCGGTGTTTGCACAAAAGATCAATTGGCAGAACATGGACTTATTGCAGGACAGTGTTTTCGGGATCAGTACCGAAAGAGCATATACGGAATTGCTGGCGTACAAAAAGGCAAAGACCGTGATTGTGGCTGTGCTCGATGTCGGAGTCGATACCAGCCATGAAGACCTCAAAGGTGTATTCTGGTCCAACCCCCGGGAACTACCGGGTAATGGCATCGATGACGATCACAACGGGTATATAGATGATATTCATGGTTGGAATTTTTTAGGGGGCCCAAAAGGGGATGTACAGTACGATAACCTTGAATTGACAAGGCTCATTCGTAGGGACAAACCGAGATATGATACACTTACGGCGGCAGTTGCCTCCGGCGCTGACAGAGCCGGTTTCTTAGCCTATAGGGCAATGCTGGCGGATTATACTGCCCAGATTGAGGACGCAAGGTCTAACCTGCAGGAAAACGTCCTTATTTTAAATGCCTTGGATTCCATGGCGAAGAAAATGGGCGGATACCTGACCAACCATCCGAGTTATGAAAATCTAAAAAAGGAAATAAGAGAAGACAGTATTATGTACAGCCATAGCCTGAATTATGATTTAAACCTTGCCTATGATCCCCGACCCCTGGTAGGAGATGATTACAACAATGACCACGAGCGTTTGTATGGCAACGCTAATATAGTCGGCCCTGACCCCTCGCACGGAACTTTTATAGCGGGTATTATCGCGGCGATCAGGGGAAATCATACTGGCATAGACGGGGTAGCAGACCATGTACAGATAATGGTCGTCCGGATGGGCTGTGACGGGGATGAGCGCGACAAGGATGTGGCAAATGCTATCCGTTATGCCGTCGATAACGGGGCTAAAGTGATCAATATGAGCTTTGGCAAGTATTACAGCTGGGACAAGAAAGTGGTGGATGAGGCAGTAAAATACGCCATGAGCAAGGATTTGCTGATGGTGAATGGCGCTGGTAATGATGGGCTGAATTTGGACGATTCAGCAATTGGCTGGTTCCCTTCGAAATACTACGAGGATGGCAGTGGCCACGCTGGCGCCTGGATTACTGTGGGGGCCAGCGGCTGGCTGGACGATTCCTCCCTTGTTGCACCCTGGTCGAATTATGGTAAAAAGCGCGTGGATGTATTTGCTCCCGGGATCCAGCTCTATTCGTGCGCACCGGGTTCAAAATATGAATATGGAGATGGGACAAGTTATGCAACGCCTGTGGTGGCCGGTCTGGCCGCCCTGATTCGCGAGTATTACCCAAGGCTGAGCGCGGTCCAGGTAAAAGAGATCATCCAACGATCTGTCGTGAAGCCTACGCATGCCGTGATCGTTATAGAAGGCTCAAAAAATAAGGTTGAAAGGAAAGTATACCTGAGCGATATCTGTACTTCTGGCGGCGTGGTAAACGCCTATGCCGCGCTAAAGCTGGCGGCGACGTATTAGGAAAACGTCAGATATGAAGTCATTTTACATTCTGGGATAGAATTTGCCATGATGTAATTATCAAAGACAATGCGGACGTGGATTGGCCGGTTACTCCGCCTGCAAGGATCGGCCCGGGTTTATCCGGGCTGCGCGGAGACCGTGATAGCTGACCGTCGCCAGGGCGATCAGGAAGGCGGCGGCGCCGGCAACGGCGAATATCCACCAGGAAAGGCGGATATGGTAGTCCATGGTGGCCAACAGCTTTTGCATGGCCACGATGCCCAGCGGTACTGCAATAACACAACCGAGCGCAACGGGTTGGAGGAATTCGCGGCCAAGCACCAGCCAGAGGCTGCCATCCGTGGCGCCAAGGACTTTACGGATGCTGATTTCCTTCTTCCTTCTTTCCACGATGAAACCGGCAAAGCCGAAGAGACCCATACAGGAGACAAAGATGGCGACACCGCCGAAGGTATTAACCAGTTGCTGAATACCGAGGGCGCTGACAAATTCCTGCTGATAAGATTCTTCGGTGAAATGGAAGCTAAAGGGATAGTGCGGGTTAAGGTCCTTCGCAATTTTTTCGATGCGGGCGAGACGATCCCGCCACTGCCCGTCATTAGTGAGCCGCACCAGGAAATGGCTAAGGCCGTTTTTGGACAGGTAGACGATCAAGGGCGGCGTGGTGCCGGCGGACCTTGCTGCCATACTGCGTAAGACAATTCACGCTCCGGGTCCGCGCTACCGATTGCAGGGCCGGCACCTCCTTCCTTATGGCGGGGCCCAGGGGCATCGGGGTGAACCGGTTTGTAACGACAGTTTCAGAGTGCTTAAAGTTGAAAATCACCTCGTGGATGGCTTTGTGATTTTTATTGAACTTGTTGGCGCCAAGCCGGTCCATGACAAAGAGCAGGATGATGATGCCTACAGATAATCCGATGGTGAGGCCGCTGATATTGATGGCAGAAGCGACCTTGTTGCGGAGGAGGCTGCGCCAGGCCATGGTGAAGTAATTTTTTAGCATAGAGGAGGCATATGCGGGGGTAGGCCACCAAGATAATGCCAGCTTTCAAACGTTTTGGAAATCAATTGCTTATATTTTTCTTTAGGGTTGGCATGCCCATTTTCGATTCAATGCCTGTTCGATTATGATTAAATATTAGGTTCACTGTTTCTTCTGCAGGTCATCCAGCTTTTTCCGGGTAACGGGATTCTCATTCAGCGCCAGCGACTTGTTGTAATATTCGGCCGCGCTGCTATTATCTTTTTGGCTGGCGTAATAGTCGCCCATTGAATCGAGTGCACTTGCGCTGTTGGGATAATTCTTTATATTGAGGCTAAAAAGGGAAAACGCTCTATTAGGAAAGCCGGAAATAAGCATTTGATAGCCCAGTCCGTTAATCATTCCCTCTCCCGGAAGGACTGTATAGCCCATGTGTTTCGATATATTTA
>Ga0302324_100024596_pt1 | contig 11591 bp, 14 predicted proteins | sample Palsa_T0_1_FD_201949 | JGI IMG/M metagenome (GOLD analysis project Ga0302324, IMG submission 201949) | Peat permafrost microbial communities from Stordalen Mire near Abisko, Sweden - Palsa_T0_1 | ecosystem: Environmental > Terrestrial > Soil > Palsa > Peat permafrost | place: Sweden: Abisko... | reverse complement strand
GCGGCGCCGAGCGAGATCCAACCCGACTGATCCTGCGGCTGGCCCTCCAGATGGCGCGCGAGCGCGGCGATGGTGCCGTTGTCGGCGCTCGCCGCCGCCGGACCGCTCCAGGCGCGATTGCCGATCAGGCGATAGAGGATGACGCTGGCGCCGATCACGCCCAGCACCGCCACCGCCGCCGCGATCGGCGCCGACGGCGCATCCGGCCGGCCTCGCAGCAGCGGCCAGCCCAGGAACAGCGCCGCAAGCAGTGCCAGCAGCAGCGCGGCGAGTACGAATCCGGTCATGGATCGAGCCCCTCGCCGTTCGCGCCCGATTCATCGCTATCCGTCAGGCGCGCCCGCCCGCGCACGACGCGCCAGCCCACCACCAGGCCGACGCCCATGAGCAGCACCGGCGCGGCCCACAGCCAGGCATTGCGCCATGTCATGCGCGGCCGGAACAGGATGAATTCCCCGTAGCGCGCGACCATGTGATCGCGGATCTGATCGTCGCTCTGGCCCGCCAGCAGCAGCTCGCGCACCTGCAGCCGCAAGTCGGCGGCCAGGCTGACCGAGGAGTCGGCCAGCGCCTCGCTCTGGCACTGCATGCAGCGCAGCTCGTGCGTGAGCTCGTAATAGCGATGCTGCAGCTGCGGATCGGGCAGCGGCGGGGAGGCGTCGATGGCGCCGGCCAGGCCGGCGAACATGGCGCCGGCGCACAGCAGTGCCAGGCCGCCGAGCCATCCGGCCAGCCTCATGCGCCGGAGCCCGTGCCCACGGGCGCGCTCGCGGGCGTAGCGGGCGACTCCGGCCTGCCAAGCGTGGCGCTGATGCGCGGCAAAAAATCACGTTCCCAAACCTGCGGGGTCATCGCGCCAATATGCTTGTAGACCACGGTGCCGGCCGGGCTGATCAAAAAACTCTCCGGGGCACCATAAACGCCCCAGTCGATGGCGACCCGGCCGTCGTGATCGGTACCGACCCGCTCGTACGGATTACCGAGCTGCGCCAGCCAGGCCAGGGCGTCCTCGTCCTGGTCCTTCCAATCGATGCCAATGATCGGCACCCGCGCTTGCTGCTTGATCTGCAGCAACGCGGCATGCTCGGCCCGGCACTCGACACACCACGTGCCCCAGACATTGACCAGCGACCAATGGCCCTTGAGCGCCTCGGAGCTCAAGGGCCGGGTGTTGTCGAACAGATTCGGCAGCGTGAACTGCGGCGCCGATTTGCCGATCAGCGGCGACGGCAGATTGTTCTTCTCCGGCGCGCGCTTCAGGCCGACCAGCAGCACCACCAGCAGCAGCGCGAAGGCTGCGAGCGGAAGCACGAATCGGTTCAAGTTGCCCCGCCGTGCTCGCGTACCGACTCAGGCGCCATCGCGTCGACCGGCAACGCAGCGCCGTTGGCAACCAGACCGCCCTGGCGCCGCCCAATGACTGCCGTCACCCCGCCGAGCGCCATGATCAGCGCGCCGACCCAGACGAGGCGGATCAAGGGTCGATACTGCAGGCGCAGGCTCCAGGCGCCAGCTCCCACGTCCTCGCCCAGCGCGGCCAGCAGGTCGCGACTCAATGCCGGGGCGATCGCCGCCGTGGTCTGCACCGTGCCCTGCACCCAATAGCTGCGCTTTTCGGGGTAGAGCACAGTCACCGGCTTACCGTCGCGCGTGATGGTGACTTGGCCGCGAAATCCTTCGTAGTTCGGTCCGACGATTTCCTGCACGCCGTCGTAACGAAATTGATAGGCGCCGAGCTGTGCCGACTGACCGGGCTTGAGGGCAATGTCGCGCTCGATGGTATTGGACTTCACGAACGTGATGCCGAGGACGAATATACCCAGACCGATGTGCGCGATCGACATGCCGGCGACGCTGGCCGGCAGGCGCAGGTGGCGGCGCAGCCGCTGGAGCGGATCGATCAACGCCGAGAGGATGATCCACAAGCCCACCGTGGCGCCGATCGGCGTCAGTGGGAGCGGATGCGCGTAGACACCCAGGCTCAGCGCCAGAGCCAGCACCACTGACACGCCCAGTGCCAGCAGCAGCGGGCGCCGCGCCTCACCGAGGCGGCCACGCCGCCAGCGCGCGTGCATGCCCAGCGCTACGAGCGAGAGCAGCGGCAGGATCGGCACCAGAAAGCTCGGGTTGAAATAGGGCGGCCCGACCGACAAGGTTCCCAGCCCGAGCGTATCGGCGATCAACGGCGCCAGCGTGCCACCGAAGACCACGGCCGCCGCGATCGTCAGCAGGATGTTGTTGAACAGCAGGAACGACTCGCGTGAAATGAATTCGAAACCGGCCACTGATTTCATCAGCGGCGCCCGCCAGGCGTACAGTCCGAGCGCACCGCCGATCATCAGCACCAGCAACAACAGAATGAAGATGCCGCGGCTGGGGTCGGCGGCAAACGAATGCACCGAGACCAGAACGCCGGAGCGCACCAGGAAGGTGCCCAGCAGACTTAACGAAAATGCGGTCACGGCCAGCAGCAGCGTCCAGCTCTTGAACAGCCCGCGCTTGTCGGTCACGGCGAGCGAGTGGATCAGCGCCGTACCGACCAGCCAGGGCATGAAGGAGGCATTCTCGACCGGATCCCAGAACCAGAACCCGCCCCAGCCGAGTTCGTAATAGGCCCACCAGCTGCCCAGGGCGATGCCGCAGGCCAGGAACGCCCAGGCCATCACGGTCCAGGGCCGCATCCAGTGCGCCCAGAGCTGATCGCGCCGCCCTTCGATCATCGCCGCGCAGGCCAGGGCGAAGCTGACGCTGAAGCCGACATAACCCATATATAGGATCGGCGGATGCACCGCGAAGGCGGGATCCTGCAGCACCGGATTCAGATCATTGCCGTCGGGCACCGCGGGAATCAGGCGCACGAATGGGTTGGAGGTGACGAGCGTGAACAGCAGAAAACAGCAGCTGATGATGCCGAGTACGCCCAGGGCGCGCGCGGCAAAGGCTGGCGGCAGCGCTCGCGTGTTGGCCACCAGCGCCATGGTCCACACACCCAGCACCAGGATCCACAGCAACATCGAACCTTCGTGCGCGCCCCACAGAGCGGTCACGCGGTAGAACAGCGGTAGCGCCGAGTTGGAATTCTCGGCCACGTAGCGCACCGAAAAATCGTTGTCGACGAAGGCATGCACCAGGACCCCGACCGCCAGCGACACGAACACGAACTGACCGCAGGCGGCCGAAGGCACGACGGCGAGCCAGCGCTCGCGCTTGAGTGCGGGGCCAGCCAGGCCGAAGAAGGCCTGCGCGGCCGCCAGCATCAGGGCGAGAATCAGCGCGTAGTGGCCCAGTTCGACGAGCATCAGCGTGCCTCGCCCGCGGCGCTGACGGCCGCGGTCTTGCCCGGCTGCGCGGGCGTGCCGGCCGATGCGCCCGCGGCCGCGTTCCGCTGCAGCGAGCGTGCGACCTCGGGCGGCATGTATTTCTCGTCGTGTTTGGCCAGCACCTCGTCGGCCACGAAGGTGCCGCTGGCGTCGAGGCGGCCGTGAGCCACGACCCCGGCACCCTCGCGGAACAGGTCCGGCAGTACGTTGGCATAGCGCACCGGCACATCGTGCTTGAAGTCGGTGACTACGAAACGCACCTCGAGGGAACCCGGTGTGCGTTGCAGACTGCCCTGCTCCACCATGCCACCGAGACGAAAGCGCTGGCCAGGCTTGACCTCGCCGGCCGCGATCCGGCTCGGATCGAAATAGAACATGACGTTCTGCTGGAAGGCGCGTAGCGCCAGGCCGCCGGCGATGCCGACGCCGGCGAGAATGCCGAGCACCCAGAACAGCCGCCGCCGCCGCGGTGTCATGAGGCCGCCCTCAGGGCCGCCAAGCGCCGTCGCGCCTCACGCTGGGCGGCACGCAACGAGCGCCGCGCCCAATGAATGTTCAGGCCGACCACGGCCGCGGTCAGCGCATAACACGGCCACACGTAGCGCGCGTAACCACCCATCTGCAGAAACTTGAGCATGTCTATCTCTTGCCCGCCGCCGCCCCGTCCAGTGCCTCGGCCATCCAGCGCGCATTGCGCTCGCGCCGCAGCAGTTCGCCGCGCGCGCGCGTGAGCAGCAGGGCGACAAAGTACGCGCTGAATCCCGCCAGCATGAGCAGCAACGGTACCAGCATCGCGGCCGGCATGGTCGGCTGGCCGAATTTCATCACGCTCGGAGCCTGGTGCAGCGAATTCCACCAGATCACCGAGTAATGGATAATCGGCACGTTGACCACCCCGACGATGGCGAGCACCGCGCTGGCGCGATCCGCGCGCCCGGTGTCATCGATCGCGTTACGCAGGCCCATGTAACCCAAATACAGGAACAGCAGCAGCAGCTCGGAGGTCAGCCGAGGGTCCCATTCCCAATAGGTGCCCCACATCGGCCGGCCCCATAGCATACCGGTCGCGAGCGCCACTGCGGTAAAGGATGCCCCGATCACCGCGCAGCTGGCCGCCACGGCATAGGCAACCGTCATGCGCCAGATCAGGCCGACGGCCGCCGCGCTAGCCATCACGACATAAACCATGAGCGAAAGCCAGGCCGCCGGCGCATGCACATAGATGATCCGAAAGCCATCGCCCTGCTGATAGTCGGGCGGCGCCAGCGCGAGGCCGCCGATCAGGCCGCCCAGGCACAGCAGCGCCGCGGGCCAGCCGAACCACGGCGCCAGCCGCGTCGCCAGGCGGTAGAAATGCGGCGGTGAGCCAAAGCGATGGAACCACACCCAAGCCACGTTGACTCCCGGACTTATTCCAATCCAATGCGCACCGCAGCAGCCAGCGCCCAGGGTGCCAGCGTCGCGCTGAGCACCGCGATGGCTGCCAGCAGATACAGCGGCGCCGCGAGCGGCTCACCAGCAATCGCCAGAGCGGTCGCACGCGCGCCGAAGATCAGCACCGGCACCGCCAGCGGCAGCACCAGCAGCGCCAGCAACGATCCATTGCGCTTCAGGCTCATGGTCAGGCCGGCGCCGACCGCGCCAATCAGGCTCAGGGCGATGGTGCCCAGCAGCAACGCCGCCAGAATACCCGGCATGGCCCCGTAGGGCGCGCCGAGTGCGGTCGCCGCCAGCGGCGCAATCAGCACCAGGGGCAATCCCGTCAATAACCAATGCACCACGGTCTTGGCGAGCAGCAACCCCTGAAATGGCAGGCCGCACAGCGCCAGCTGTTCGAGCGCGCCGTCCTGCGCGTCTTCACGAAATAGAAGATCCAGAGCCAGCAGCGAGGATAACAGCGCGCCGACCCACAGGGCAGCCGGTGCGATGTCTCGCAGCAGCGACAGCTGCGGGTCGAGCGCCAGTGGAAACAGCGTCGTAACCACCAGAAAGAAGCCCAGCGGCTGCAGCGTGTCGCCCGAACGCCTGAGCGCGAGGTGCAGATCGCGCGCGATCAGAGCGCCGGCCGCGCCCGCGAACCCGACGCGTTCCTGGTTCATTGCAGCGTCAACGATCGCAGCTGCGCGGCGGCCAGATCCAGCACGCGGTGCGTCGCGACCACGGCCGCGCCGCCGGCGCGCAAGTGCCCGTCGATCAGTTCGGCCAGCGCCGCATGACCGCGCTCATCGAGATTCGAGCCCGGCTCATCGAGCACCCAGAGCGATCCGCCCGTGAGGGCCAGCCGGGCCAGGGCCACGCGGCGGCGCTGGCCTGCCGACAGGTGTCGCAACAATTGACCGGCCGCCTCGGCAACTCCGGTGCGCTCCAGGGCGAGGGCGATGTCCTGCGGCCGCGCGCGCCGGCGCAGCGCGGCGGCGTAGTGCAGGTTCTCGGCCGCGGTCAGATCGGCCTTGAGGCCATTGTCGTGTCCCAGGTAATTGAGCTCGCTGTGAAACGCTTCCCGGTCCTCGAGGATGTCGCGGCCGCGCCAGAAGATGCGGCCATGCTCGAGCGGCACCAGCCCGCACAGCGCGCGCAGCAGCGTGGTCTTGCCGGCGCCGTTGGCGCCGGTGACCTGCAGGCACTGCCCGCCCGCCGCCGCCAGGCAGATGCCGCGCAGGACATGCTGCTCGCCGCGCCATAACTGCAGATTATCGGCCGTCAATTCATTCATCTGGTGCGGACGGCGGGATTCGAACCCACACTCCCTGTTAAGGAAGCAGATTTTAAGTCTGCTGCGTCTACCGGTTTCGCCACGTCCGCGCTCGCGGCGCGGTCGCCACGCCAATGCGCGCATTATGCGTTAACGCCCGCACCGCGTCGCCCGATCCAGCACGCCACGCTTTGCCGGTACACCAGGCGCTGCGCGCCGAAGAGCCGACTCAACGCCTGTTTCTCGGGAATGATCTGCAGCAGAGTGATCACCAGCACGAATAGCGGCGGAATAAGCCAGGCGCTCGCACTGCCGAGCCACAGCGCCAGCCGATCGACAGCAGCAGCAGTTGCAGATACATCGGATTGCGGCTGATGCGAAAGACCGCGTCGGTCACCGGTCGCTTGGGCCTTACCCGGATCCATGGGATTGACGGTGGTGCGCACCTGACTGAAGCGCCTGAAAATGATGTAGCGCCCCCACCGAAGCAGCCGCGACCAGCATCACGATCCGTGGCGGAATGCGCGGCTTCAGACGATCGACTCCAAACACCGGGGGCGCACTCCTCAACCTTCCTGCAATAGGTCTGGCGCGGCCGGTGGCGCAGCAGGAAATTCAGGCGCGGCGCTGGCGCTGGCGCTGGCGCTGAGCCTTGATGCGAGATTATAAGGGATAAAAAAATATTTTTAATCATTTAGTTGAGAGACTTTCCTCATGTCATTAAAAGGTTGATGAACGGGCTGTCACTGATGTGCGACACGTCGACATACAGCAACAGATGTTGCTAGGTGGCACTTGACCGAGGAAGCCCGCGCGACCAGGGCGCTGCGACGTGGACCAATAAATATAATGGGAGACCGGTTTTTTAGCCGCATCGCGCTCTGCGCGCTGCTCGCCACGCTTGCGGCCTGCAACGACGGCTCGAGCGAGGATGCTGCATCCGCGGCCGGCGCCTCCATCGACAGCAGCGATCCAAACGCGGTTGCCGAGCGCAATGCCGCGGCGACGCCGCAGACCGGGCTGGTGCTCTCCTGCCCCACGGCAACAGCCACGGTGCAATTCGCGAAGTGCCCGGGTGGCAAGCTTGTCTACGTGGTGCCTGCCGCCGGTGTCTATGTCGAGTCGTCTACCGTCGCGACGACGACCATTCCCGCATACGCGGCGGCGACACACGTATTCCAGCCGTATCAGAATGCCGTCGAGGTGGTCACCTGCAAGATCGCGGAGACGCCGGGGCTGACCGTCACGTACTCCACCGATCCATGTACGCTGGCTCATGGTCTGGTCGCAGGCCCCGCCGCGGCAGGATCTTCCAGCAGCAGTGGCGGGCTTTCCTCCAGCAGCTCCAGCAGCTCCAGCAGCTCCAGCACCTCCAGCGGCGGAGTATCGAGCGGCAGTTCCTCAGGCGCCGCCTCCTCCAGCGGCAGCTCCTCGGGCGGCAGTTCTTCGGGCAGCAATTCATCGGGCGGCGGCTCGTCGAGCAGCTCCGGGGCCAGCACCGCACCACAGACCGGCCTGGCGCTCTCCTGCCCCACGGCAACAGCCACGGTGCAATTCGCGGCCTGTCCTGGGGGCAAGCTTGTCTACGCGGTGCCGGCCGCTGGTGTCTATGTCGAATCCTCAACCGTTGTGACCACCGGCTTCCCCGCCTACTCGGCCGCGACGCATGTCTTCCAGCTCTATCAGAACGCCGTCGAGCTGGTGATATGCAAGCTCTCGGAGAAACCCGGACTGACCGTCACCTACAGCACCGATCCCTGCACGTTGGCTCACGGTCTGATCGCAGGTCCTGCGGCCGGTGGATCTTCCAGCAGCAGCAGCAGTGGAGGGTCTACCTCCAGCAGCTCCAGCGGCGGGGCGCCGAGCAGCAGTTCTTCCGGCGCCAGCTCATCCAGCGGCAGCTCCACGGGCGGCAGTTCTTCGGGCGCCATTTCGTCAGGTGGAAGCTCCTCAGGCGGCAGCTCCTCAGGCGGCAGTTCCTCAGGTGGTAGCTCCTCAAGCGGCGGTTCCTCAGGCGGCAGTTCCTCAGGTGGTAGCTCCTCAAGCGGCGGTTCCTCGAGCGGCAGCAGCTCATCCAGCAGCAGCTCATCCAGCAGCAGCTCATCCAGCAGCAGCTCATCCAGCAGCAGCTCATCCAGCAGCAGCTCATCCAGCAGCAGCTCGTCGAGCGGCAGCTCTTCCGGCAGTGGCTCTTCGGGAAGCAGCTCCTCCAGCAGCAGCAGCAGCAGCTCTTCTGGTGGTAGCAGCTCATCGAGCGGTGGTACCGGGCCGGCGGCACAGCTCGCCGCCAAGCTCGGGGCGCCATCACGTTTACTGCTGGGCGAGGAAGAGTCGGGTACGCCCAATGATATCGCCACCTGGGAGAGCCTTGGTCTGCCGCACCCTGACACTTTTCAGCGTTACCTGACGGGTCTCAACTGGACCAGCTGGAACAGCCCGGCCGGGGCATACGCCACCATCGTGATGCAGGATGCTGACGCCGCTGGTGCGATTCCATTTATCACGCTCTACCAGATCGACGGCAACATTCAGATCATCGCCAATCAAGGCCAGATGGCGACCTACTGGGCCAACTACAAGCTACTGCTGCAGCTGATCGCAGCCTTCGGCAAGCCGGTGCTGATCAATTTCGAGCCCGACGGCTGGGGCTTCATGGAGCAGCAGCAACAGAATCCGAATCTGGTGTTCGCCTATGTGCAGAACAATCCCGATTGCTCCAGTGAGCCCAATACGGCGGTTGGCATGGGGCAGTGCCTGCTGATCATGAGAAACAAATATGCCCCGAATGCCTACGTCGGTTACCCCTATTCGCAGTGGGGTGGCACGGCGGCACAGGTCACGGCGTTCATGCAGCAGGTCGGTGCCGGACAGGCTGACTACATCGTCGGCCAGACCTCCGACGTTGATGTTGGGTGTCTAGAGGCTGTCGCCTCCGAGCCGGCGACCTGCCTGCGCGGAACCGGCGGGCAGAAACTCTATTGGGATGAGACCAACACCACGCACCCGAATTTCCAGGATGCTTTCAACTACATCACCGCATACCAGACGGGCATCGGCGGCAACCTGCCGATCATCTGGTGGCAGACGCCAGTGGGAGTGCCGTCCAGCACACCGGGTGGCACGATGTATCACTATCGCGATAACCGGGTTGACTATTTCCTCAACCACCCGACCGAACTCACTGCGATCGGCACGCTGGGGATCAGCTTCGTAGGAACCGGGGGCGCCACGACAATCCTGACGGACGGGGGCCAGTTCCAGAATCTGGCCGGTGCCTATTTCGCAGCGCCCGTGCCGTTGCCCTGAGCATCGCGGCTGAGCGCAGCCGGTGCCGAAGACAGCGCACCGGAGCCAAGCTCACCGGGTACCCCGGTCAGGCGGCCGGGCACTCATCGCCGAACGGGACTGGCGGCTCGGAATGGGCCATATCGGGAGGCGGAAACGCCTTGCGAAAGGTGAAGGCTTCCGCGGTGGGCCCCTTGCTGCGCAGAATTTCCAGCTTGGCAATGGCCTCGGCGACGCTGGGCCGATGACCTTTGGTCACCCACCAGAGTACGAGAAAGACCTCGTGCATGCGTTCAAACCATTCCCGACGACGGCGCATGATCTCCACATGAGCTGAACTGTAGACATAGCTGTTGAGCGACTCGACGTCGCGCCAGACGGACATGTTGAGCAGCATGTTCTCGTCCTCGAATGGACGAATCGCCGTGGCATCGCCCTCTTCGGTTTGCAGGCGCCACACAAATCCCACAGAGCGCTCGGCCAGGGCGTTGATACGCTCGAGGTTTGCGGCGAATTCCGCCATGACCGGCGAGTCCATCGGACCCTTTATTATGCCGATGTTCAATTGGGCAAGTTCATAGGCGGACATGCGCATTCCTTCGCTACGAGTAGAGTCCGGCGATGGTCCTGACGGCGTGCTCTGCCTCGGCTCGATCGGGCATAGCGGTGTCATCGTTAAATCCGTAATAGTCGCTCTCCCCGATGACCTGGAACACCAATCCGTCGCGACGCGGTATGAACGCAACGTCCTTGTAGAACAGTCCGTAGTTGATGTCGGGTTGCGGAATCATATGCGCCAATTGCCCGCGCACCGGAACGACCGATTGATCGTCGAACAGCGCGCGAGCGCCGTAGCCGGTTGCATTGATCACTGTCCTCTGCCGCAATGACGCCAGATCGCCCGGTGTGTGAAACTCCGTGATCTCGATCTTGCCACCATTGGCGATGAAGTCCGACATCAACATTCGCGCGTACACCATCAGATTGAACATCATCGGCGTGTCGCGTCGCAAATAGCGAGCTCCAAACTGATGACTGCCGGGTGCAAACTCCTGTGCGTGCGGCATCAGGTCGGCGATCAGCTTGCTTTGTAGTTCGGCGAACGGTGGTCGCTCGTCGGCTGGCAGATTAGCCTGACGGTTGCGCTCAGCCGCATCCCGCACTTCGTAGAGATCGATGAATTCGACGGGATCGCCCGGCAGACCGAGCAGGCTCTGATATGTCTGGAACGATTCTCTGGCCATGCTCTCCCACATTCGCTGGAATGATGGCGTTGCATGTTCCTCGAGGCATATGCGTGAGTCGGGCGACCAAATCCCGGTAGCGAACGACGAGCGCACATTCGGCGGCAAGTCCTTGGCGTAGATCGTCACATCGGCGCCGGCACGCTGCAGCAGCAGGGCCGATGTCAGGCCCAGAGCGCCGCAGCCGACGACGGCAACCTCACGCGCGCCGGTCGCCATGGCTTTCCGGACGGCAATACTGCTGGAACCCCACGACAGCGACCAGCCGCTGCCACCATGCCCGTAATTGTGGACGATCGTCTTGCTACCGATCTGCTCGACATCGAGGCGCGGACCCTGAGCTCGGAACGGTCGCGTGCAGACAGTGATGCGGGTGATCCGGTCGGTGGCTGCGCGCAATGGCGGCAGTTGCAAGCGGCTCGGGGGTACGGTGTCGCGCCTCGCCCGCGTGAGGCCCGAGCCACAGCCCTCCAGCGCTGTGAGCGTGAACGCTGCCCCCGCTGCCGCTAGAATTTCTCGACGAGTAGTTGGATTCTGCACGCAATGTCCCTGCCGTCCGAACCAACCGGCATTGTAAGTAAGAACACGCTGATGCGCCGGCTCGATGCCTAGAGTGTGGTCCTGCGCGAGATGAAATCTCCCCCTCTGCAGGATGGATCGGACTGAGGCTTCGGCAACCGTTGCCGGTGGCCCCCCACACGGGCCGCGCAGCCGCGATGCCGCATGTGAAGACGGCCCTCCCGCGCGTTGCTATTGCGGTGAACCTGAATGATAATAATTCCCATTAGTATTATTCATTGTCACGCGCTGTGAGCCATCCATCCAAATTCCCGGGTTGATTCTCGCGGCGCTGCTGCCGTTGCCCGCCCGTCGTGCCGTTAGGCGCTGCTTCATCCGGCTGGATCCATTCTAGGGGATAACCGCTAGAACCCCACCGGAACCCCGAGTTATTTCGTTTCGAACTTGATCACCAGTTGCGCGCAGCCGGACACGGGCGCCCCGTCCGATGAGGTGTCTGGCCGGTAGTAGGCAGAACCGGATGCTGCGATT
>Ga0302324_100024595_pt1 | contig 11591 bp, 15 predicted proteins | sample Palsa_T0_1_FD_201949 | JGI IMG/M metagenome (GOLD analysis project Ga0302324, IMG submission 201949) | Peat permafrost microbial communities from Stordalen Mire near Abisko, Sweden - Palsa_T0_1 | ecosystem: Environmental > Terrestrial > Soil > Palsa > Peat permafrost | place: Sweden: Abisko... | reverse complement strand
CCGGACAGCGCCATACGTTCGATGGCCTGAGTAACACGGTCAAAGCTCGCGCCGGTCGCCGCCGCTGTATCGGCGGCTGCCTGCAAAGCCTTGTAGGTCTGTTCGGTGCTGAACCCAAGAGCCGTCATCTTTTGGGCGGCACCCACCAGAGGCTCAAAAGACAGGGCGTCTGACGTCGCCACCGTCTTAAGTTTTTCGATCATCTCATCCGCTAATTCAGCGCTTCCGGTCAGAGCGGTTAGCGATATACTGGCTTGCTGGACGTTTCCGTACACCTCAAGGGCTTCGCCGGCGAACTCCTTCATTGCTTCGGTGATTACTAACGCCTCACCGAGTTGTATAAGTTGCTCTACCACACCAGCGATTCCGCCCTCGGCTTCATGGCCGGATTCCCCGACTTCGTTCAGACCATCGGAAACGTCATGCAGGCCAGCTACAGATCCCGCTGCGGTGTCCCCTATATTAGAAATTCCTTCAGCAAGCGTGGCAAGGGCAGGCTCAACCGATTCAACCGTGGAGCCAAACGTTTCAAGAGCAGATGTGGCTTGATCAACACTATCCGATATCCCGGTGTCGCCAGGGACATTGAATGCTGCTGCTATGTCTTCAGCGCCGGTTTCCGCCGCTTTAACAGCGTCATCGAGCGAGCTTTGAAGGTCTGACCAATCGCCAGTGATCAGTACGGGTATCTCGCCAATCGGTGCGCTTGCCATGTTTTATCCAATCGCCCACGGTGGAAGATCATCCGGTGGGCAGTCCTTCTGTATTTTCAAAAGCTCGAGGTTGGCGAGCTGCGCGGCAACCGTAGAGGCGAACCGCTCATTGGTGCGCTTGTGCCGGTCGCCTTCTCCGAGAAAGTCTTCCGGCGTCCAAGGTGCTTCCGTTGGTTCGCCGCGCTGGTCCCTCGCGAGAAAGTTAACGTTGGCGTACATCGAGCGTTCAATCGCCCAGCGCAACAGCGACTCGCGGTGAACAGTTCGAAGCGCCTGCAATTCCCGAGCAGTGAGGTTCCAGAATCGCTCTGGTGGCACTCCCAGACCATTGGGAGAGGTGGCGAAGGCCCAAAGCCTCAACCACCGTTCTTCCGGGTCTAGTTCGGCCTGGTCGTCGGCTCCTGCGCCGTGGCCAACTCCGGAGCCGGTGTTTGTGCTGACCACCGCGTTTTTGAGAAGGCTTCCACGATCGCGCGAGCAACGTTCGGGATTTGATGGTACTCGAACAGGTCTGCAAGTTCGTCCGGAGCCAGCTTCAGACCGTCTGCTGCCAGACATGCCGCCAGAACGTCGAAAACGAAGGTTAGACTGGCGTGGCCCGGCGTGATGGACCCATCGTCTTCTTTCCGTGGTAGCCATTCCTTAAACCGTTTTCCGAACTCTTCTGGCGGAATGCCGTATTGCTTTTCCAAAAGGTACTGCGCACGAAGCCCGAACTTGACCTTGTGAAGGCCATGTCCGGGAACTTCGATAATCGGATACTCGATCGGCGTATCTACTTCCATTTGTCAGGCTTCCTCTCTTTCAATTACACCAAGCTCGGCACAGTGGGACCGCTGTAGGTGAGATCGATCGACGCTTCGTAGACCGCACCAACTTTGCCGGTGATGGCAAAGCCAGTAACGTATGCCGGGAAAGCGTCGGTCGAGTTGTTCCCGTCCGGATAGACGAACTGGTAATCTCGCACCAACTGTTGAACCAGCAGGTACCGCAACCCGGCCGGGACGCCGCCGCCGTTCAAAGAATTGCGGTGCGTGACTTCCTCCATGATCCAGTAGATCTTGAAGGAAATCTTGCCGAGATCGAGCAGCGTTGGAATCTTCACTTTCCAAAGGTTTCCGACGTTCGTCACGTCCACTGTGTCGGCCATGATCGGAAGCGAGACGTCCGTGGCGTTGGCGATGGTGTACATCGTTTCGGGAGAGCCCGCCGTACCCACCTGCAAAAGTGTTCCTCTTACCGAAAGCGCCGGCCCGATAGGGCTCGTGATAGTTCCAGCCATGTTAGTCTCCTCTTACAAAGTCTGATTCCAAAAGATCATTGCATCGATCAGCAGCGTCCACCGTGGCGGCGTCGGTTGCGGTGCATAGCCTTGCCGCACTCCCGCTACTTCGTTCGGATATCCCGGCAAGTTCGCCAGGCCCACGCCGTTGAACTGATCCAGAAACTGATAAAACACCTGCTCGACTGTCCGCGCGCGCTCCGGATTGGTGTCCCAAATTATGAACTGTACCCGAGCTTGCGCGGTGGCCATCCGCCCGGTTAGTGCGTAGGATTGCGGTTGTGAAATCTTTGTGACCACGATTGCCGGATACGATGAGCCTTGCGCAAGCTGGTTGTCGTACCAGGCAGGGGCGGTTGGATTGCCCGGCGCCGTCGCAAGTAGCGAAGCTAACGGCGAGTAGGCCGATGCCTGCGATAACAGAAGAGCTTCTAGAGAAGCGCTCATGCATTGAATGCCGCTCCAATCTGGGAACGAAACAGTTCCATGATCGGACCCACAGATTCATCCATTGCCGGCCGCATGTAAGGCTGAGCCACCATACCAGGCCACGTCGGACTGTACGGCCCAGCGCCGGCGCCCGGCGAGCTCGCACCGCGGATACCTGTTCCAAATTCAACGAACGCCGCATAATCTGTATGCGGCCCAACAGTTCCACGTACGGTTGTATCGAGCTGCTCCACTTCCACCGTGATCGAGTCCCGAAGGCGTCCGGTATCAACCGGGCAATACTCCTGTGCTGTGGCCTGAATGAGCCCGCACGCCGCCTCTACGCTCGCCAGCACTGCAGGGGTGATCACCACGCCGATGAACTGGCCCAGATCGTTGCGCGGCCGGAATGTTGCAGTTGCGGAGATCATAAATTTACTACCCTGAGGCGCATTCTGGTTTGCGTTCCCTGCGAATCCGGTTCCGCTCCGTAAATGTCGTAAGTCTGAGTCTGCCCTGTTACCGTGTTGGTGAGAACCGCTCGCCATCCCACGTCGCCCCAATTGGTTGACGGTCCCAACTGCGGATAGGATCCGGCGAGCAGGACATGGCGAAGGCCCGAAGACTCGACATCCTGAACGGCGTGAATCTCGGTTGCCGTGATGCCCGAGCCGAAGCCTTCCGGCGCATCCATGCAGAGAATCGATTGCAGGCCTGACACTGCAACGTAATTGCCCGAAGGCGCGCCGGAAGTTCCTAAAAGTCCGTCAGGAGCTTGAACCGAACAGACCGACACGAATAGACCCGTACCCACCGCTGCTTTCATCAGCTTGCTTACATGGCGACTGAGTGGATTCTGAGCCATTACGTGTTCTGCCGGTACAGCATTTTCCAAAGCCGTTCCCGCGCCGAGAACTCGTTGTTTACCATCTCGCTTATCGCAAAGTAGCCCGCGTTCATTTCGTCTTCGATGTAGCTGTCCGCGATCTTTGCCAAAGCCGCCGCCGCTGCTGGACCGTTCATGTGGACGTCCAAGATGTTGTCGATTAGCTGCCCCGCATTGCTCGCCGATAGGCTGCGAAGCAAGAGCGCCGCTGCGCGCCGGTACGAAATCACCTGAGCCACTGGAACTGCGGGACTGTAGCCGGTCAGCCCGATGATCACATTTCCCGAACTTTCGATCTGCATGGCCGCGTTTATTTCCGCGTCCTGAAAGATCGGGTTTGCCGGGTCGGTATCGAACACCAACAGCCTTACCGTTGAAAGCTGCGGATAGTTCGTGAAGTCGTAAGTGAAGCTCATCAGGCACGGTCGTTAAAGCCGCCCTCCTAGGAACCGCTGCCGTTCGAATACGCAGCCATGATCGGGTCGATTTGCGTTCCACCGAACACGTCGCGGATTTTGTAATGAATGCTGTCCGTGTCGAAGTCACCTTCGAGCGGAGACATGTTGGAGGTTCCAGGAATCACGCCCGTTCCCGGTCCCATCGTGCCTTCCCCGATCGCTACCGAGTTCGGCAGCTTCATGAACAGCTCGGGAGTGTTGTGACCGCGCAGTTTGCCAAATTCGAGAGCAGGCCGGCCATTCTCGGGATTCGAGAACAGATACCACCCGGTTGTTCCGTGCGCGGTGTCAACGATCGGCAAGTAGTAATTCACTGCCAGCCGAACGATGTTCTTGGCCCAGTTCATCGCGTGCAACTGTTGGGCGAGCGTTGCCGAGAGATTCGCACCGTTGATCTGCTGAGTACCGCCCTGATCAGCCATCAACACGTAATCCGTGTTCAGGATGTTCATGGCGATGGTCTTCAAAGCCGGTGGAACTACCAGCGTCATGGCTTCCACGCTGATCGGCTGCCCGGTCGTATCCACCTGGTTCATCAGCACCACCATCGCCTGCTGGAGCGCCGCGATGGTCAGGGCCGGATTGTTGGCTACAAATGACCCGCCAGCGTTCGCCGCGTTGATGATGTTTTTGTTGCCGTTCGAAAAGAACGGGTTGCCGTTGGGTCCGTTACCTGAGACATTGTTCGCGTATAGCTGGGTGACGAAATACTCTTCCGTCCGGCGAGCGCCGCGACCGAACCGCGCCGGTGTGTCCTTCAGCGCATTCAAATCGTCATTGACGAAAGTCTCCCAGAAGAAGGGCATCCGCTTGCCATACTTCTGCAACCGATACGTGTAACCGGCGTCGGTCAAGTAATCCTCGGGATACTGTGCGCCCTGCTCAATGGGCGTGAGCTGTCCAGGGTTCGGCTGCGCTGAAGTCTGGATAGCGGCGAGCAGTCCGGTTCCACCATCGACACGGAACCGCTTCACCGGCCGAAAGTCGGAAACCTCCGACTGGTTGGCCACCAGGTTCCAGGTGTAAGGCGTCTCCAGGTAGTTCGCCAGCACTGCGCGGTCAATCACATCACCGAACAAGTTCGGGAAGTCCGAGATGGACATGGCTTCCTGGAGGTTCAACAGATCGCGCTTCGATCCATTGAAGCCACGATAGATGATCGTGGCCGCTTCCGACATCCGGGCTTCGTAGTAACGGCGCCCGCGCTTCTCTTGCATCCTCCGGACAAGTGAGCTGGTGTTCGCATACCCGGATTCGCGTTCATTCTCGCCGGGGTAGCTCGCAAGCGACACCCCAGGCATCCGCCCGTTGTCGCCCTCGGACATTCCGCCGAAACGCGCGCGCCAGTTTCCGTCTGTGCCGAAGTCGCCCCAGTTTTTTACAACGTCATTGAGTCCAATCATGGTTGTTTGTCCTTTACGCCGCGTTCTTCAGCAACACCGGAATGGTGGCCGTCAATCCAGCCGCAATCGGAGCCAGCGCGATACCAACGAAAGTTCCGGTCGTATCCGCGCTCAGCTTCGACCCGTACGTGATGCCGGTCAGCACATCGTACGTTCCACCGTCCGCGTACACCGCGTCTCCGATTCGGATCTGGGCGCCAGCCGAAGGCGAGCCTTGCGTCTGGGCTTCCACCGAGAGATTGAACGCGCCTTCGAAGTCAACGGTGATGAATCCGGTTCCGGAGTCGTACACTGGCAGACTCGTGTTTTGCGCGGTAGCTGTCACGCCACCCATGACGTGGGTGCCACGTCCCAGCAGCACCACGACGCCGGTAGCGATCGAGATTCCAGCCGGAAGCTGAAGGTTCAGCGTTGCGAAACGTTCAAGGTATTTGTTTGTCATGGCCTACGCCGCCCGCCCTTCTTTGAAAGCTTTCCGTGCTTCTTTGCGCTTCTCGTACGCCACACCCGAAGATTTGCTGAGCTTCGGCCCTACGAAGATATCGACAAGCGAACCCATCGACTCTTCGTAGCGCTCCGTCAGCTTCTTCTCATCGGCTTCGGTGAACTTGCTCGCTTCGGCTTCGGTCATGCGCGCGCCGAAGTTGGAGCCTCCCGAGTAACCCATGTCCATCAGGAATTGCGCGACGTCCTTCGAGACACGCTCAACCTGTTCGGTGAGCTTCTTCGGGTCGTCGGCGATGCCTTCCTGAAGGACACGCTTGATCACTTCATCCTTGCCAGCGTTCGGTAGCCGGATGCCCGCCAGGTGTTCGCGAACGACACGCGGACCATCGGAACGCATCAGTTGTTCCTTGAGCCGTTTGTTTTCGGCTTCGAGCGGAGCCGTGCTCTCCCGAATGAGCGCCAGAACTTCGTTTTTGTCCATGTCTACCTCTCCCTCTTTTTTCGACTCCGTGAAAATCTTTCCATCGCGGCCGGCCTTCGTGACGAAATCCACGCTCGCGGCGTTCTTCAATGCGGTGATGACTCGCGGTTTGCCATCCGGTCCCCTTGCCGATTCGTCGCGATCGCCACCGGCGCGAATCGATAGCCCGATGTGCGGACCCATTTCCTTCACCTTGGCCGCGTAATCCGAGAACACCTTCGCCTGTGCGTAGAGTCCCGGACCATCGTGCCCCGCTTCCATCCACGCGGCGTCCGATGTCGTCACCGCTGCCAGCCGGTTCAAGTCGCCTTCCGGTCGCGCGGACTCCTCCGCGTCGGTGTCATGGTTCCAGAACATCTGCGTGCCAGCTTTGAAGACCTTCGACTCAGCGGCTTTCTTCAGAACTTCCGGAGGATAGTAACCGCTCGATCCCCGGCCAGGTGATATGAGTTTGATCGGATACGTCGCAGTTGCGGCCTCCTGGAGCCGCGGTGCTTCGCAGAAGTGAGCGGAGCTTTCCACCAGCAGCGTACCTTCCGGCTTCCAGGTTGACTTCGCTTCATCGGCGTCCTTCAGGGAATCCGGAAGTGCGAACCCTTTCGCCTTGGCGATGCGCTTGATGTTCGATTTCAGCGTGTCGCTCGAGTAATTACCCGGTCCCGCGCGTCCGATGCTGTGAAGTGCTGCTGAGACGTCTTCCGCTTTGAGAATTGGGAAACTCTTTCCTTTGCCGGCGAAAGATCCGGAATCAGCAGAGTTTCGCGCCTTCGCGCCGATGAAGCGCTCGTAAACCGGAAGCTGCAGGTACAGGCCTTCCTTGCGCATCGCTTCGTCCATGCTGGTGTAAGATTCATCGTCGCCAGCTTCCGGAACGTAGCTCGTTACCGGGATGACGTTCTTCGAACTGTCGAAGTCGATTCCGCCCGTCGCCTTCCCGCCGCGTGTCCCCAACTCGTACGGAGCTTGCCGGATGTCGCCCTTGCAGACGTAGGTGCAGTTTCCCTCGGTTCCGTCCCCATCATGGTCCAGGTACTCATCGTCCTTGTGGGATTTCCCGGACGTGTTCACATGGTCGTTGATGATGTCTTTCAGCCGGTCTTTGACATCGCCGTGCTGCATCGCGGCTTCTGAGATTTTGCGAGCGACAAGCTGAAAACCGGGCGAAAGAGCGCTTGCGGACATTAATCAGTAACTTACGGCATACCACATGTGGGTGTACAGGGATGTTGCGCAACATTCTGTTGTGATACCATTGCGCCATGCCGGGGAAACGCGATCCAGGGTATTACCGGGACTACCGTAAAACCGTGAAACCAATAAACGAACGGGAAGCGCGCGAAGAAGGTTTTAAGGCTGGCGTGGATGCTTGCGTGAAAGCGCTCCGGCAGCGCGGCGAGCACGTTCTAGCTCACCGGTTGGAACTTATCAACGCCCACGAGAGCTATGAGCTTCAGCAGCAAAGAAAGCTCGTGAAGGCGATGAGTCCTAACGGTGTGGAACGTTCCACGTGAAACAATTCCCAGCGCCCGGTTGTGACAGCCGCACGCTGGGGTTTCAAAGGTGGGATACTTCCATAGCGGATTAGTGGACGTACAGGGTATCTTGATCGTTGACGTGCTCGAACACCTTGACGTCTGCCTTGAACGGCGTTCCAGCTACTTCGGCCTTATACAGACCCTTTCCCGGTGTTCCAACCTGATCCAAAACGTCGCTTGCGAGTGAACCAGGCTGCACTTCAATGCCGTGCCCCACGCCTGCGACCATGACGGTCAGACGCTTTGAGCCTTCCGGCTGCTTTTCGCGGCCCGGTGCTTTCTTCTGGTCGGACTGCGGATCTACTGTTTCAGTTTCATGTTTCATTGTGGAGACTCCTTCGAAAGAGATATTAGCAAATGTGAGACGCGCGAACTGCTCAGATTTGCACAGTGTCAGTTTCTTCGGAAAGAAGCACATCCACGATCTGGATAGCGGCCTCGACGATCGCTTTCGAGTCGTCTGTCACCAGTTTTAAGTCGTCTTCGTCGCGGGCTACGACGTTCGGAGTCACGAGCGAATGCAGGACCATCACCCGTTTGGGATTCATGCTCTTGACTGGATAGCGGTTGCCCGGGTCATTGGCTTCTCGCGGGTCCATTTGACGTGGTGCCATCGTGCCGCGCACGTTGTAGCGGATGCTTTCCTGGACATCGCGCGTCTCCAGTTCGCAACCGCAGTTCGGATGTGCCGGTGGCTCATCGTCACCGCTGGGAAACTGTTCTTCCATGTCGATCCATCCAGCATCGGCATTCTCTTGGCAGACTTCGCACGTTCCACCCACCCAGCTTTTCTCCGTGGCACCTTCATCCGCGGCTTCGCGCAGCCGCTTGGAGCGCTTCTGAAGCTGAGCCTCGGTAACCTTCGGGCGACGTGGCAACGGTTCCAGGTGGGCGACGGCTGCATGAGGAAGGTGAACTGGCGCCGCGCTCGCCATTCCGGTCATGTGTGCAACTAGCTTTTGAACGAGTGGCGAGTGGCTGATCACTACCACGCTTTTCTTTCCGGCTCCCAGCCGTTGAATCTCCGCAAGCGCGTCTTCCGGTTTGGCGTCCGGATCGAGAGCCGATGTGGTCACCGGGTCCAGGTCCAGCTTCTTTCCAACGCGCTTCGCGGTCTGTTGCGAGCGCTTCATGTTGGACTGTAGAAGCATGTCGTGCGGTGGAAGCTGTTTCTTCAGCCAGCGGCCCATCATCTTCGCCTGCTTCTTACCGGTGTCGGTCAGCTCGCGAGTGGGGTCCATCTGCTCGCCGTCGAAAGGCTGCGCGTGACGCATGATGTAGATCTTCACGGCGTCCCCACATTCGCGTTGACTATAAGAAACCCACTGGCCAGTTCGTAACTCTCCGCGCCATTCACAAGATTCAATTCACACGGCATCGAAGCGACTGCGCCGTCGATCAGATTGAGCGCCGCTGTGTCTCCCGGCTCGATTTGAAGCGTCGCGCAGTCCGCACCACCCGCAATATTCGTGATGGTGATTCCACTCGATGGCGAACTTTTGTCGAGCACAAAGCCGTCGGCTTTATACGCCGCGTGGAACCAAAGCGTCAGTCCTGAAAGCGGTTGAGGCGTCACGCCGTCATACTGAAATACGCTGAGAAAGAAAACACCGGTCTTGTCCTGAGTCATCGACAATTGCAGCATCAGACTATAGTACCTTCTGGAGATCCAGAAACAATAATTCCGATCGGTCCAGCCGGCCGAGCGCTTCCAACCGGACGAATTACGATGTTCACAGGCGGTGGTGGCTGCTGCGGCGCAAACAGGTATCCGCCAAAGTTCGCTCGGCCGCCGTCCTGGAAGGAATACTCAACTGCGCGCACAAGTTTCTGCCACGCCAAATTGTCGATAACGGGAGCTTGGATAGAGAACAGGTAGCCAATCGCCCTCGCCCGCCCAGCTTCATCCCACTGGTAATCAATTGAACGATGCAGCGAGCGCCAAGACAAGCTGTCGGGCTGAATGACAGGCGTACCGAACACCCATCCGATTGCTCGCGCGCGTCCAGCTTCTTCGAAGGTGTATTCGATGGAGCGCCTGAGTGCGCGCCACGGAATCTGGTCAGCAGCCAAATGCGAAGCGTCCGGAATCCACCGTCCCGACCGAGCCCCTTCATCAAATGCGTACTCGACCGAACGCCGCAAGCCACGCCATGCCAACTGATCGGGCTGCACCACAGCAGTGGCGAACAGCGCGCCTGATGTTTTTGCCAGACCAGCTTCATCGAAGGCATACTCAACATTTCGCTTGACCTTCTGCCAAGCCAGGTTATCGATTACCGGAGCCTGGACGGTCCACGGCGCGCCATTGACCTTGACACGTCCGGCCTCTTCGAACGTGTACTGAATGTCCCGATTGATTCGGCGCCACGTCAGATAATCGGCAGGTGGTGGCTGGAATGGATAAATCCAACCGGAAGTCTTCGCTAATCCAGCCTCATCGAAGCTGTAGGCAATCGCGCGCTGGAGTCCACGCCACGGGATCTGATCGTTATTTAGATTCGAGGCGTCCGGTATCCAGCGAGCGGTTCTACCGGCTTCGTCAAAGCTGTAATCGACGCTTCGCTTTACCTTCTGCCATGCGAGGTTGTCAATAACCGGAGCTTGCGTTACCCACGGTGGGACGTTGGGCTTCGCCAGGCCACCGTCTTGGAACTGGTACTCTATGGAGCGCTGCAGCGAGCGCCACGCGATAGGATCTCCGACATTTACGTTTGGCGGTATCCACTTCGGATTTCGTCCGGCTTCATCGAACTGGTATTGAGTGCCGCGCTGAATTGCGCGCCAAGCCAGCTGATCAGATCCTAGGTTGGAACTGTCAGGCAGCCATCTAGAAATCCTGCCTGCTTCATCGAACGTGTAATCTACGTTCCGATTTATTCTGCGCCAAGGGAGTTGGTTCGCTGTTTCGCCGGGAATCCAGCGCGCTTTACGTGGAGGTTCTTCTGGTGGGGGTTGCTCCACCGAGCGGTTGACCTGTCGCCACGCTAATTGGTCAACCGCTGGTGGAGCTGCAGTGTACGGAAGCCAGCCGGTGCTCTTGATGAGCCCCAGCGTCTCGATGATGACAAGGCTGTACCGTACGATCACACGGTCCTAACCTAGCGATTATCCGCCAGTTTCTTCGAACGTCACGCCACCCGAGAATGCACACGTCCCGGAAACTGTCGAGAGCAATTCAAAAAGGAACGCCTCAGCACCTCCGAATACTGGCTCACGCCCTTGCGGGTAACTGAAGTCGTAGCCGGCATAAATATGGCAGCCGGTCTCTTCAAGTACCGTGAAGGCGCCCGTTGTGGTCCCAGTGGTGGTGTCATTGACGCGCGCCGTTGCGGTCGCAGCCGCATCGCCGATATCAACAGGCCTCGGAGTGGCCGCGCCGCCGCCCGATCCAACGGTGAACGTGGCGGATGACAAACGCGCTCTAATCTGAAGCATTTGAGCAGTGGGAATGGATGTGTTGGTTGCGCCAACACGCATACGCTTGACTTTCACCGTTCGAACGCCGGCCGCGATGGTCAAACTTACAAGCGTCTGGGCCGCCGAAACGGTGACGTTTTCAAAAGTTACTTCGTAAATGCGTGGCATGAAATCTCCTTGGGGTTAAGTGTACACGATTACTGATACCGTGTCTCGTACATGCTGATGACCGAAGCGATGACATCGGGAGAATCTTGGTGCTGCGCGCCGCCCACATCCAAGAATCCCGTCGTGGTTCCGGCAGGGAACGCGCCAGGGATTCCCGCTGCGCGCGCGAGTACGCCTTGGTTCGCCAGTTGGTTCAGTGCGAAGTTTCCACCAGCGGCGTTGACGAAGAACGATCCGGTGACGTTGTTTATGAAGTTGATGTTCTGGTCCACATAGGTCGTCGTTTGATTTGTCTGACCCGACGTGTTGTTATAGGCGCCGCAGTTCACGAGCCTCGTGGGCTGGGAATTTCCATTGAATCCGAATCCT
>Ga0302324_100024592_pt1 | contig 11592 bp, 11 predicted proteins | sample Palsa_T0_1_FD_201949 | JGI IMG/M metagenome (GOLD analysis project Ga0302324, IMG submission 201949) | Peat permafrost microbial communities from Stordalen Mire near Abisko, Sweden - Palsa_T0_1 | ecosystem: Environmental > Terrestrial > Soil > Palsa > Peat permafrost | place: Sweden: Abisko... | reverse complement strand
CACTCCTGCGGCCAAAGATATTATCCGGCGATCGCCGTGCGCCTGAATCAGGAAGGCACAACCGTGCTGGCGTTCAAGATCACGCCTGACGGCTCTGTAACGGACCTGTCTGTTTCCGAATCGAGCGGGCATGATGCGCTCGACCAGGCGGCGATTACATGCGCTCAAGGTTGGCAGTACAAACCGGCAATGCAGAACGGCGCGGCCATCGAGGTTCCCTGGAAGGCAAGCGTCAAATGGAGTTTGAGTGGCGGCTGATCCCTAGGGGAGGGAAGCCGATTTTAATTGGAATCTACTTACGGAGAATCGAAACAATGATCTCGAAGCATCTGGCGATTGCAGCCGCGATCGTTTTCCTGTCCGCCGCCAGCGTCGGCCAGGCAATTGCACAAACGCCTCCGGCTCAACCCGCCATGGCGGCCCCAAGCGGAGCAACGCCCGCAGCAGGTGCTCCGGCAGCTGGCGCCCCAGGACCGGCAATGTCCGGTCCGGCCGCAACGGCACCTGCGCCGGCTCCGACCGTCACGCCACCCGCTGCCGCTCCGTCCGCTCCAAAGGAGAGCCCCTATGGTCTTGTCCCGCTGTGGGTGAACGGCGACTTCGTTATCAGGTCCGTGATCGTGCTGCTCGGCATCATGTCTGCCGGCACGTGGTACATCTTCATCACGAAATATCTCGAGCAGGCTCGCGTTCTTGGCCAGGCCAAGACGGTCGAACGCCGGTTCTGGAGCTCGAACAATCTCAATGAAGGCATCGACAAGCTGCCCAAGAACAGCGTGTTCCGCAGTGTCGCGGAAAGTGGTGTTCGAGCTTCGGCAGGTCAGGGCACCGGCCTTGTCAATCTCAATGACTGGATCGGGATGTCGCTGAACCGTCAGCTCGACGAGGCGAACGCCCAGCTGCAGAACGGCATCGCGTTCCTCGCATCGGTCGGTTCGACCTCGCCGTTTATCGGACTGTTCGGCACCGTCTGGGGCATTCTGAACGCCCTGATCGCAATCGGCATCGCGGGCCAGGCTTCGATCGACAAGGTTGCAGGCCCGGTCGGTACCGCTTTGATCGCGACCGCGCTCGGCCTTCTCGTCGCCGTTCCGGCCGTGTTGCTCTACAACTACACCGTTCGCCGCAACAAGGTCATCAATGAGAAGCTCAGGAGCTTCGCGGCGGATTTGCAGACCTATCTCGTGACCAACAAGAAGTGACGGACGCGCGCGCTCGGCAAGGACTCAGCACATGTCAATGAATGTCCAATCCGCGGACCACGATGAGGTAGAACTGAACACCACGATCAACACGACGCCGCTCGTGGACGTGATGCTCGTTCTCCTCATCATCTTCCTGATCACCATCCCGGTGATCGTGAAGACGGTGCCGCTGACGCTTCCGAATGCGCGCAATATCGCGACCATCACCAAGCCCGAAAACATCGTGATCGCGGTGGACAAGGACGAGAACATCTACTGGAACAACGCGCCCGTTCAGGTGAGCGAACTTCGGCCGCGGTTCGACGATGCTCTCAGGCGCGCCCAGGCTTCGGGCGCACCTCTTCCCGAAGTTCATATCCGCGGCGACAAGGATGTGCGCTTCGAGGCCATCGGCCGGGTCATTCTGGCGGCCCAGGAAGCGGGCGTCCCGAAAGTGGGCTTCCTCACCGAGCCGCGCAACAACGAAGCCGAGTAACGGCCATACCGGAAAGAAGAAGGTAATCTGAAATGGCAATGAATCTCGGTTCCGGAAGCGGCGAAAACGAAGTCATGGTGGAGATGAACACGACGCCGTTGATCGACGTCATGCTCGTTCTGCTCGTGATGCTGATTATCACTCTGCCGATTCAGACCCACGCCGTGAAGCTCGACATGCCGCCCCCGAATCAGAAACCACCGACGATTCCGCCGACCGTGGTGGCGCTCGGAATCGACTTCGACGGCACGATCACCTGGAACAACACGCCCGTGAACATGCAGCAGCTCGACGGCTATTTCGTCCAGGAAGCGGCAAAGGGCGATACGCAGGATGAAATCCATCTGGCTCCGAACCGTCTTGCGAAATACGATACGGTGGCCAAGGTTCTGGCCGACGCCCAGCGTCTCGGCGTGACCAAGATTGGATTCGTCGGCAACGAACAATATATGAATTGATGCGAGGGACGACCGCGGTAGCGGAACATGCGGTCGCATGCGTCCGAGACCCGCGCCTTGAATTCAGAAGAGGTCTCAAGATGATTTCGTTCAATCTCCGCGCCCTTGCAACGGCGCTTTTCCTGGGAACCGCAATTGGGGCTGTCGGCGCTTTGCCGACGGCCATACCGGCGGAAGCCGCCGCGCGCCCGGCAGTGGGGAAGCTTCTGCAAGAAGCAATTCGGTTGGCCGGCTCGGGCAACACCAGCGCCGCCAGCGAAAAGGTCCATGAGGCAGAGGCCGTCGGAAGCCTGACCCCCGGCGATCAGCAGGCGATCGAGCAGACGAGGGCCTATGTTGCCGCCAAGAGCGGCAGCGGCGCGACGGGCTCCAAGGCGAAGTTCGATAGCGACTACGATAAAGGCAATTATCGTGCAGTCGTCGGAGAAGACGCCGATGAGCTTCGCAAAGCCGGCCAATATGACGGCACAAGCGAAATCGTCGTCGCCCAATCTTACTATCAGATGGGTGATAATGCCTCGGCCATCCGCATGCTGCGCGACATGCACGGGCAGCAGCCGCTCGAATTGCTGATAAGTGCCGCGTATCAATCGCACGACGACGATGCCATGCGTACGGCGGCTGAGCAGCTGATCGTCAATTACAACCAGCCGAAATACTGGACCAATCTGCTGAGCCTGGCGGACAGGACGCCGGGGATGTCACCCGAGAACACGTTGGACGTTTATCGCCTGCGCCTGCTTACCGGCACGATGCGGAATGGCGACGATTATACGACAGCCGCCGAAGTCGCGATTCAGGTGAACTGTCCGACGGAAGCGCAAGGAATTGTCCAGAAAGGCATCGACGCCAAGCTGCTCACGGGCGACCGCACGGTACGTCTGATGACGATGGCCAAGTCGCAGGCAGCAGCGGAAGCTGCAGGGCTCGCCCAGGAAGCAGCGGCCGCAAACGCCGCAAAGACCGGCGACGCGGACATCAAGCTTGCCGCACAATATTGGGGTCTGGGCCGTTACCAGGACGCGCAGGCCGCGGCGAAGGCGGGCATTGCCAAAGGCGTCACGGACACCAACCTCGCACAGATTCGCCTCGCTATGGCCGATATCGGCCTGCACCAGAGGGACGCAGCGGTGCATGCGCTCAACGCGGTCGCAAATCCCAAACCGGGCGATGCGATACTCGCCCATCTGTGGTCGATCTACGCCCGTACGCATTAGGGCGGTTTCGCATTGAGTTGACGCAGGTTCTTATACTTCTCCATGGCTGGCGCCCGAGCCGGCCACCCAGCCGCTGCGCGTTCCGCCGACGCCAAGGCTTCGGCGGACACGAAAATTCAATTGACCCGGCGAAGCTTCGGCGAAGCCGGGCCGCGCGGCGAATGAGCCTTCGCCATTTACCTGCGGATGAAGCGCCTGTTGGGCTCGCAGACGCTCGCCCCCTGGGTGGCCGGGTCACGCCCGGCCATGGTGAAGGGAGGGCTCAATTCATCGGAGTCGATGCTTGCGGCGCGCCCGGCCGTGCGCCCTGCACCGAGACAAGATAAGCCCGCACGTCGATGTCGGGAGGTGCGGCGATGCCTTTCCCGGGCCCCGGCGTTCGCAGTTCGTCGAGCGTGAAATCCATCTCGGCTTCATAGGTGCGGTCGATCTGGTTACGCAAATTCTGTTCGGCCGCGTACCAGGCCTGCTTGAAATTTCCGTCCCTGCAGGTCGACAACTCGACGGGATCCGTCGCGCCCCAGCGGCGCTCGACGCATTGATAGGGGTCGAACGACATCAGGAACAGGCGACGGCGCATGTCGTCATAGCCGAGCGTCACCAGCGAATTGTCGGTGCGGACATAGGTGAGCTTGCAGGCGGCGGCCTCCCGATCGTAAACCGAAATCAGGTCGCCCACGAGATTGTTGCCTTTGTAGACAAGCTTCGGATCGCCGGCCTCGTACATTTTCACGAAGCGTTCGGTCTGGTCGCGCAATTCCTTGAACGAAACTTTGAGGCGGGCATCGCGCGACGGCGTGGAATAGTCTTCCCAATTGCCTTCGGTGCCGTAGATGTTGGGCGGCAGGCGCGCCGGTTGCGGCAGGTTCTCGATTCCGGCGGCCAGCGCCACCTCGACGGCATCGCTGCGGTAATGCAGATCGTTGCAGTTGGAATCGACCATGTCGTGCACTTCCTTGACGGGATCGAACTGCAGCTTCCCGCCCGCCATCACCGCGCGAACATAATCGTAATAGTCATAGGTCTGGCCGTTCAGCACGAATGCGCCGGTATCCCAACGCGAATCGTCGGCCGGCCGCGCGCCCGTGCCGAAGAATTGGGTCTCCGAATAATCCGGAATGTCCTTGTTCGCCGCCAGCATGACATGGCCGCCGACATAAACGCCGTCGCTGCGCCGCGTGGCCCCGACAAGCCACATCGGGCGCCAATTCTTGAAACCTGCACCCATATCCGGCCGCGAGCGGACGAACCGTTCGTCGTAATAACCGCGCGTCACCGAACTGTCGGGATGGGCATCGATATATTGCATGCGCCCGTTTGCTTCGATGCGAAAGATAATCGCCACATGGCCGTTGGGATCGTAGACCATCGTGCCCGGCCGGATGGACTTCACGCTGATTGCGGGAGAATACATGTCCGGCTCGTAAGGTCCGTCGAGATCCGGGTCGATGCGAAAGCTTGCCGACGACACGGCATCGCGCATCACATCGATCATTTCGTAGCCGGACGTGGAATAGGACAGCACGTCGGTGCGCGCCGAAACTTCGTTGCCGGCCGCGGTGTAGCGGATGTCGCGCGTGTGGCCGCGCGCCTCGACATCGCCTTCATAGGAAAAGGGCAACCCCCGTTTCCAGGCGAAATAGCCCCGCAGCACATAGGGCAGGTCGGCACAGTCCGAGCGGAACGGCATCGAGTCCGGATCGCTGGCGCGGAAGGGATTCGCCGGATCGTGCAGGCAGGTGTTGACCGTGCGACAGCCCGAATCCCCTATCGCCTGGATGAATTCGCCGTAGGCGCGCTCGTCCGCGCCGGTCCAGTGGTCGTAGCGGACAACGATCAGATCGGGCCTGCTTGCGACCACCGTGGGCGTGGGTTTGGCGGGGGCAATTTGTGGCGCAAGAGGCTTTGCAGTGGCGGCTGCAGTTTGCGGCGCCGCCGCCTCCAAGGGATGTGAAGCGCACGCAAGAAGCGCCGCGCAAACGGCAAAAGCCAGATATCCCGCCCGCATTCCGACCTCGAATGCCCATCCCGACTTAACCGTAGCGGGCCGGGCCGGCCGGTCAAGCCGTGACGCTTCCTGGTTAACAGCGGGCGACCGCCCGCGCGAAGTTCGTGATATTCCAATGTATAGAACGCGGGGACGACAGGAATTTGGACCGATGTTGACGGACGTCGAAGCCCAGGCGCTTCTCCTGAGCCTGCGAGTGTCGTTGGTCGCTGTTGTCGGCGCACTGCCTTTTGCGCTCGCAACGGCAGTCCTTCTGGCGCGCGCCCGCTTTCCCGGCAAAACGCTTGTCGACAGCGCGCTGCACATTCCGCTGGTCTTGCCGCCTGTGGTCGTGGGCTATCTGTTGCTGACGCTCCTGGGGACGCGCGCGCCCGTGGGTGCGTGGCTGCTGCACAATCTGGGGATTCGCTTCGCGTTCAGCTGGACCGGCGCCGCCCTGGCGTCAGGCCTGATCACCTTTCCGTTCCAGCTGCGCGCCATCAGACTCTCGCTCGCAGCGATCGACGGCGGGCTTGGCCAGGCTGCGGAAACTCTGGGCGCGGGGCCGCTCGATCGCTTCTTCAATGTCATGTTGCCGCTCGCGTTGCCTGGTATCGTGACCGGTGCCATCACGGCGTTCGCCGCCAGCCTGGGCGAATTCGGCGCGATCATCACATTCGTCTCCAACATCCCCGGCGAGACGCAAACCCTGCCGCTCGCGATCTACAGCGCAATTCAATCGCCCGGCGGGGAAGCGGAAGCGGCGCGACTTTCGCTTCTTTCCATTTCGCTTGCGCTTGCGGGCATGGTGCTGGCCGAAATGGCAGAGCGGCGCACGCGCGCGCTTGTCGGCCAATGACGATCGATATCGCCATCCGTCAACGGTTCGCGGGCTTCGAACTCGACGCGGCTTTCCGCATCGCGAAGCCCGGTGTGACGGCCTTGTTCGGCCCGTCGGGCGCGGGCAAGACGACGATCGCGAATGCGATCTCGGGTCTGCTCCGACCTCAGGAAGGGCGCATCGCGATCGACGGCCGCGTCGTGCTCGACAAGAGCGCGGGCATCGATGTGCCGCCGCGCGCGCGGCGCATCGGCTACGTGTTCCAGGAAGCGCGGCTGTTTCCGCACATGAGCGTGGACGGAAATCTGCGCTTCGGCTGGCGCCGGGCCGCACAACGGGCAAGCGAAGATGAATTCGCGCGCGTCGTCGACATGCTGGGGCTCGATCACCTGCTCGTGCGCAAGCCGGCAAAGCTTTCCGGCGGCGAGAAGAGCAGGGTTGCGCTGGGGCGCGCCCTTCTGGCTTCCCCCGCTCTGCTTTTGCTCGATGAACCGCTGGCAGCGCTCGATGCGGCGCGCAAGGCGGAGATATTTCCGTATCTCGAAAGACTGCGCGGCCGCCTGCCGATGATCTATGTCACCCATTCGCTTGATGAAGTTACGCGCCTGGCCGACGAGCTGGTTTTTGTGAAGGCGGGTCGCATTGCGGCGCAGGGCTCGGTGTTCGATCTCTTGCCCGATCTCGAATTTGCGAGTCTCGCAGGCACGCCCTCCTATGGCGCGGTGTTCGAAGCGACGATATCCGCACAACGCGACGACGACAAATTGACCGTTGTCGCATTCGATGGCGGTAAGTTGATTGTACCGCGGATCGCGCAGCCCCTCGGCACGCGGCTGCGCGTCAGGCTGCGCGCCGAGGATGTGATGATCGCACGCGAGCGGCCGCGAGAGATCAGCGCCAACAATATCCTCGAGGCGGCGATCGTTTCGCTGCGCAGCGACGACGACGGACATGCCGACGTGCAATTGCGCTCAGGCGGCGTGAAGCTTGTCGCGCGCATCACCCAGGCGTCGGCTGTTCGCCTGGGTCTCGCAGCCGGCACGCCGGTCTTCGCCGTCGTCAAATCGGTGATCGTCGATTTGCGATGAGAATTCCCACCCTCCCCTTGAGGGAGGGTCGAATTGCGCAGCAATTCGGGGAGGGGTATTGCATCGACATCAGCCCTCCTCCAAGGGGAGGGCGAAAGACCTACGGAGACGAACATGCCCCTGATTCCCTATGCCGACATCGCCGCATTGCCCGACGACGTGCGCGAGCGCTTCGAGAAGCTGCCGCGCAAGCTCAACATCTTTCGCATGTGGGCGAATGCGGCCACCTGCTTTGTGCCGGGCATGCGGTTCGGTGGCGCGATCCTCTCCAGGCAGAAGCTCGATCCGGCTTTGCGCGAACTGGTCATCCTCTGGGTCGCGCGGCTCGAAGGCGGCACCTATGAATGGGTGCAGCATGTGCCGATCGGCGAGGCCGCGGGTTGCCGCAAGGACCAGATCAAGGCGCTCGAAGATGTGCGCATCGACGATGCTGCGTTCAATGCGAAGGAAAAGGCGCTGCTGCAATTCTCGCGCGAAGTCGTCAGGGACGTGCGTGCGAGCGAGGCGGCCGTCGCCGAGATGTCGAAGCATTTTTCGCCGCAGGAAATCGTCGAAGCGATCCTCACCTGCGGTTTCTATATGACCATGGCGCGCATGACGGAAACCACGCGCGTCGACGTCGACGCGCCGGCAGGATCGGCGCTGATCGACGAACTGAAGCGGATCAGGTGACTGGAGATTTTTCGAGCGCGTTGACGCGGGCCCGCTCCGTCACGCGCGCTCTCGCGCTCGTGACACCTCCCCCGTAAACGGGGGAGGAAAGCGATTGATGCTGCTCGTTTTTCTTTCCTCCCCCGTTTACGGGGGAGGTGCTGAGCGACGGCGAAGCGGAAGGGGCCCGCGAGCGATTCAATGCGATCGCAAGACGCTCTAATCCTGCGACCGGAACACGAAGCGTTTGGATAGGGTGAAATTGAATATGAGTCCGAACAATGTTCCCGCCGCGAGTGCGAGATAGGGATTGTCGGCAGGAGGCGGCGCGAAACGCAGCAGGCTCACATAAAGCGCGTAATTCGCCACCGCTCCGAGGCCGTTGGCCGCGACGAACTTCACCCATTCGCGGGTCAGGCTTGTGCGTGCCGCGTGCTCCCGGAATGTGAGCATGCGGTTGCCCCACCAGGTGAAGGTGACGGCGACAAAAAATGCGGGAACCTGGCTGGTATAATAGCTCAGCGAAGTGAAGTGATGCACGAACCACAGCGCGATCTCATTGACAACGAAGCCGGCCGTACCGACGGCGGCGAAACGCAGAAATCGCGAAGCGATGAGTTTGCGCGCGAAATCCAAAACAGCGTTCACGGAAGCTTGAGGTCCTTCGGACCGGGGATCGCGAGATAGGCGATACGCTTCAGCTCCCAGCGGCCGCGCGTGACGGTGTCGAGAATCAATCCGCTGGCGAGCGCCAGAAATGCAAGGATCATCAGCGCCGTTGCCAGCAATGCGGTCGGCAGGCGCGGCACATATCCCGTTCGCACATATTCGAGCACGACCGGCGTGCCGACGAGGAGCGATGCCAGCGCCAGAATCGCGAAAATGCCGCTGAAGAAGACGAGTGGCCGCTCTTCGCGCACGAGGGATGTAATCGTCAACAGGATGCGAATGCCATCCTGGTACGTGTTGAGCTTGCTGACCGAGCCGGCCGGGCGTTCCTTGTATTTCGTATCGACTTCGACCATCGGCATCAGAAGCCTGACTGCATGCACGGTGAGCTCCGTCTCGATGCCGAAGCCTTCCGCCGTGAACGGAAAGGATTTCACGAAACGCCGCGACATGATGCGGTAACCCGTCAACAGATCGCCAAGCTTGACGCGGAACATCATCGCGGTCAGGCCGGTGAGCAACCGGTTGCCCAGCACATGGCCGGCCCGATAGGCGGCGTGGCCGGTCGCGATGCGCCGCCCCGACACGATGTCGAGATTCTCGCTGACCAGCTTGCGCAGCAGCGCAGGCGCCACGGAGGCATCGTAGGTGTCGTCGCCGTCCACCAGCACATAGATGTCGGCTTCGATGTCGGCGAACATCCGGCGCACGACATTACCTTTGCCCTGGCGTGTTTCGGTTGCGACGATGGCGCCCGCGTCCCGCGCCCGCGCGGCCGTTTGGTCGCTGGAATTGTTGTCGTAGACATAGATCGCGGCATCGGGCAGGGCGGCGCGAAAATCGCGCACGACCACCGAGATGGCGGCCTCCTCGTTGTAGCAGGGTACGAGAACGGCAATGCGGGCGGGGGCGTCATTCATGGCTTGGGACTCGAGGATCGGATCACGGGACAGAACTGATAGAGCCCGCCGAGGTTCGTGACCATATCCCGGCAATCCGGGGCCCGGATCGCCAGACCATAGACGGCCAGCGCATCGCGGTTCCGGGCCGCCTCATAGGGGATGAAGATCGCATAGAGGTCGCCCTTGAAGGCGTCCACACGGCTGCGGGTCTCGGCGGTCAGCTTCGAACCATCCTGAGGCTGAATCATCCAGCCATCGATCCGGAGGATGGGAATCCGGGGCGGAAACGACGGCGCCAGATAGCCCATGGGCGCCTCGCCGGTCATCAGCAGCATGGTCGTGTCGGGATTCGCGATGGGCGGAATGGTGACCTGGATATAGGGATCGCCGAGAGGCGCGCGGGCGAGCAGGCCGGCGCGCGTCGTCGCGAGCACGCCCAGCAGCAGAACGGCGATGGTGACGAGACGCGCGCGCACGCTCGTCGGCACCAGACTCACCGCCACATAGATCGCGAGCGGCGCGATCATCTCCAGCAGCAGGATGTAACGGTAGATGCCGAAGATCTTGAGCCATGCGATATAGGCGACGATGACGAACGCGAACAGCGCGGCCGCTACCGGTGTGTCGATCATCGGCTCGCGCGCTTTTCGCCCGAAGTACCAAAGCGGCAATGTGAGGATCACCAGCACATAGGCGAGCCCGACCCGGATATCCTGGAACGGCAGATCGTCGGCCACGCCCCAGTCGACAGAGAACAGCAGCGGAAACAGCAGCTGGTGCTTGAGATCGGTGGGGATGAACCGCATGTCGCGGTAGGATGCGGTGAGCGCCAGCGGCGAATGAAAATACTCGTTGAAATAGGGAAACAGCGGATTGCCCGTGAGGTGCTGCATTTTCACGAACCAATAGGCCGCGAAAAGCGCCACGCCCACGACGCCGCCAAGCCCGCCCGCGACGAGCCGCGTACTTCTGTGCCGCCCGTCGCCCGGAAGAATCGCCAGCGCCGCGGCGAAGCCCAGCGCAAACGGCGCCTCGGGCAATTTGAGGCCGACGGCGCTTCCGGTCAGCAATCCGGCGATGCCCGCAACGACCATCCCGCGCCACAGCGGACCGTCCCGCAGCACGTCGCGTTGCGTGATGACGAGCGCCAGCCCCGCCAGCACGAATACGCTCATCACATCGTCGTAATAGGTGGCGCCCGCGAGGCTGACGGTGAGGCTCCCCGTCAGCGCGAGCAGCGCGATGATCGCCGCAATGATTTTCTTGTGTTCGGAAACGACGACCGCACGCGCGATCAGATAAATCGGCACGACATTCGAACCCTGCACGGCACCCAACACGCCCAGCGCAAACCAGGAATGGGTGTGCGTCGCCAGCCAATAGAAGGGAATGTCGAGAAACGGATTGTAGAAGGTCGCTTGGTGCGCGACGGCGACGTCGACCGCCATGCGCCCGTTCAGGAACGCGTAAGGTATGTACCAGTGATAATTGCGGAAGTCCCACGACATGTCCTTGCCGTGCGCAACGACGAAGACCGCCCAGCCAAGGATCAGGGCTGCGAGAAACAGCCATTCCTCAAGCGAAAGTCTGGCTTCAAGCGCAAGTCTGGCTTCAGGCGCGAGCCGGGCTCCGCGGGGGGCGTCGTCTGAAGGTTGCATTCCGGGGTAGGGCTCGCGCGCTCGGGGGCTGTGAACGGAGTATGCCTTACCACGCACCCCCGCCAACAGGCCTGCGTCCCGTTGCGCGGGCGGTCTGGATGGTATTGGCCCCGTTCCAGCGCCGATTCGGGTTGGACCGAACCGCCCCTCTCCTCGCTCCGCTGGCTCAGTTGGATGACAGTTCGATCAAAAGCCTGTCGTGTGCTGCCTGCCAGGCTCGTGCTTCCGGTTTCCGGTTCAGAGCTATCCAGCCCTGCGATTTCAGGAGTGCAGGCGGAATCGCGGCCTTGTAGGGAATGGCGAACAGCTGATCGTCACGCTTGTCGTAAGCGCGCCCGAACCAGACGATCGCGCGCGAAACGTCGCCAGCCGCCAGATAGAAGCCCCCGATATCGGTTTCGCCGAACACGAAGGCGGGAAACCTGGCGGCGATGTTGTCCG
>Ga0302324_100024590_pt1 | contig 11593 bp, 6 predicted proteins | sample Palsa_T0_1_FD_201949 | JGI IMG/M metagenome (GOLD analysis project Ga0302324, IMG submission 201949) | Peat permafrost microbial communities from Stordalen Mire near Abisko, Sweden - Palsa_T0_1 | ecosystem: Environmental > Terrestrial > Soil > Palsa > Peat permafrost | place: Sweden: Abisko... | reverse complement strand
ATGCTGATCTCCCGCGTGTATTGGAGACCTGTAGGCGGATCGGGAGGACCTTCGAGGCGCACTGTGCATCGGGCGCCCTGGGCGAGAACAGAAAAGGCATAGGCGCCGTCGTCCAGGGGAGTCGAAGCTCCCTGCCAGTGCTGCTCGTCATCATTCCCTTCCGGCAAGGGCCAGATTTTGTCACCGCCATAGTTAATCCAGCGGCCCGCGGCTTCCGCAGGAGAAATGTATTTCCCCTTGTAGACCGGGTTCACGAATAGATAAGGGTGCCCGTTGAAAGTAACTTGTATGAGCCGGCCACCCACCTGCGGAATAAAGGTCAATTGCACCCAGTCATTCGAAACTTGCTGCGCCTGCCAACCTTCGTAGACAGTTGAATGAACCTGACATGGAGAAGGCGCGGCGTTTGCCGTAGAGGCGGCCACTGCCATTCCGGTGCCCAGCAGGCAGAGAATCGCAAGATGTCTCATCGTTAAACCACCTGGCGCCGGGCTTGCGTCAGCAATTGCTTCAGCCGCTTGCCCACGATAATTTCTTCGCCTGGCCTTAGCGTCATGGAAACGATCTGGAGCTTATCGTCTTTCCTCGGGGCCTTCGCAGCGCTTGGCTTCTGGGATAGGACGTCGCTTGGATTGTCTTCGGTCAGGACCGCGATGCCCGGAGTGCCCTCGAGCAGTTGTTTTGCGCAGTCAGCCGTGCTGTAGCGCCAGGCTTTTTGATCCCAGGAAATGCTGAGCGTCGGGCATTGATTTTCTTCAGGAGTGAAGACCTTCGTCTCCACTCCAGGAACGGTTCCAACCAGGGTGGCAATGCGTTGGACCCGCGCTCCCCATTCCTGGTTGAGCTTGGGCACATCCATCTTCAACCACGTCTCGACCGCGGCCAGACATCCCATGATCTCTTCTTTGCCAACCTTCATCGGGCGGCACACAGCGCCCTCCCAGGGATTGCTGTTGGCCAGGGCGGCCTCGATGAGATCTTTGCGGCCGAGGAGCAGGCCGCTCGATTGCGGCCCGCACAAACCCTTGCCCCCACTGAAGGTGTAGAGGTCGCAGCCCATCCTGGCGAATAACTGCAGCTTGTCTACGGGAGGGATGCCGTCGGCCGCATCCATGAAGATGGGCACGTGATGATCCTTGGCAATCGCGATCTCCTTCGCCAGCTGCTCGGGAGACGAGCTAGTGTAGACCATCACCGTGTTGGGAGTGATGGCGTTGGGAATCTGCTCTGCAGAATCGGCAAGGACGAGTTTGCCTCCGGCCAGGCGGATGGCGCTGTCAAAGACGCTCCGCCCGCCGACCATGACCACTTCATTCTTCAACCCCTCGGTATTCGGCAGCTGCCAGATTTTGTCCGGGTCAGTTCCAGCGATACATCCTGCGGTGGCAACCGCCATGGCGCCGGCCGCGCCCGAGGTGATCATGCCGGACTCCGCGCCGGTGAGCTCCGCCAGGCGACGGCCCACTGCGCGCTGCAGGTCGAATATATTGACAAAGTGCTGAGAGGCCTCGACCTGGGCGGCTCTCACCTCGGGCAGTTCGAGGCTGGCGCTGAGATAGGTCCAGGTGCCGCGTCCATTGATCAGTGGTTTCACCCCGAGACGGGTGTAGATATTGTCGGTCGAGTTGCGGGCAACTTCTGCCCACCCGGTCCCCAAGGCCTCCTGCAGACCGACCTGTGCCAGCAGGGGAAAAGCAGCAGCCCATTTCACAAAGGATCTACGTTTCATTTTCTTACCGCGATAAATGAGATTTGCTCAGCAGCTTCTTCGCCGCCCTCGAAATTCTGCTGGAGCGTCGTTCTGGCGGGATAAGGCGGCTTGAAGAACTTGCCATATAGTGGATTCATCTGCGTATCATCCTTGATGTCGCGCAGGTAAACGGTGCTGAAGACGACATTGGAGAAATCCATATCGACCTCTTCCAAACCATCGAGGAGATTGCGCATGGACTGACGAAGTTGCAAATCGAAGAGAGGCGTAACCATGCCCTGACCCGGAATAAATCCATCCTTGGCAGATAAATAGAGGGTGTCGCCATAGAGGATTCCAGGGCTCGCGGTGGGGCTGGGAGGCATATTACGCGGACGCACGGCTTTGCGTTTGCTTAGATCTGCGCCTGCGATGCAACTGAAGACCATGTGTTCTCCCTTGGGGAGGCCAACCACCTGGATCGTGCCGCGCCCGGGTGTATTGCCGAATTCAAAGTAAGTCTTATAGACCTTACCCATGACGTCATACTGGCCGCTCACGCTCATATAGGGATTGACCCATAGAACATTCTTCATGCTCATCTGGGCGGCCTTCAGGATGGTGCTCACATTTTCGAGAGCCTGCCTGGTTTCGGCGGAAAAATCAGATGGCAGTTTTCCCGCGAGCGGATCCTCTCCCCCTTGCGCTGAGAGATAGAGGATCTCACCAGCCAGGATCGCAGGAGGATCCACGCCTGGCCCGCTGGGCCATCCCGCAGGCCAGATTGCCTTCCGTTGCCCCGCGACGGCAATGCAGTTGATCTCCACCTTCTCTCCATGCGGCAGGGCGGCGACCGTCAGCACTGTTCGTGCCGGAGGGCTGGAGCCAATCATCTTCCAATAAACATCGTCCATGGCGGCCAGGTCGTGCGGATCGGTCAGATAGATGTTCATCCAAACGATATTGCCAAAATCCATTCCTGCGCTGTGCAGCACGGTCTGCACGTTACCCATTGCCTGGCTCATTTGTCCGGCAAAGCCTTTTGCAGTAGAGCCTCCTTGACCTGATAAGTAGAGCGTGCCGTCGGCAAGAAGGGCAGGACTATACGCCGCATCGCCGACTGCATAACCCGACGGCTGGATGACCTTAAAGGCGGGATTCTGGGCAGGGAGAGACGCCGGCAGCAACAGCAGACACACGCAGAGGCGGTTAAATCGATGCATCATTTTGCAGGCTCACAAGTACGGGATAAATCCATGCGCACGGGTCGATATCTTATACACAGAAGTCGTCGCGGTGATGTAGAGCGTTGAGTAATCGGAGTCTCCCCAGGCAAGGTTCGCAGGCTGCTCCGGCACCACAATGGTTCCCAAATGATGGCCAGCCGGATCCCAAACCCATATGCCCTTTGGACCAACGACATATAGGTTTCCCTGGCGATCGACCTTCATGCCATCCGGCACACCGTCGTTTTTGCCGCCCAGCTCGACGCCGAAGATGCGTCCGTTGCTCAGGCGGCCGGCGCTGAAATCGTAAACGCGGATGTTGCGTTGGGTTGAGTCGTCCACATAAAACTTCGTGCCGTCGGGGGAAAAGGCTAGCCCGTTGGGATCCTCAAGATCTTTGGTAAGCAGTTGAAGCTGACCATTGGATGCGATTCGGTAGACGCCCTTGAAGGGGATTTCCTGCTTTTGATCTTTGGGCAGGTCAGAGGTTGGGTCGGTAAAGTAAATAGCTCCATCAGGGCCCAGCACGACGTCGTTGGGGCTGTTGAGACGCTTCCCCTGGTATCGATCCACGACTGTCGTATAGCTCTTTCCATCGGGCGAGAGACGAATGATCGCACGCAGAACACTGGCGCAATCCAACAGCCTGTGTTGGCGATCGTAGGTGTTGCCGTCGGGATCTCCCAGGGAGAGGATCTCCTGCTTCTGGCCGGTGACGGTATTTACCTTGAAGATCTTGTTGAGCGTCTCGTCGCTTACCCACAAATAGCCGGATGGGTCCCAGACTGGCCCTTCCGTAAAGCCGAAGCCAGTGGCCACTTTGGTCAACTGTGCCTGGTGGTCGAATAGATTCCAGAAGCCCGGCTCGACGGCCTCAAGAGAAAACGTACGACTGTCGGCCCGGCTTCCGAGTATCGCTGCGAAGCCGAGAGCAACGATCGCGATGGTGCGCGGCAAGGCTTTAATTGTAGTCGTCATCGTCAGATTTTGTGGAGTGCGTAGGGGAGTGTTTGCTGTTTTCATCCCCCGCCTCGAGCAGATAGCTGACCAGGTCATCCAGTTCCTTGCCGCTTAGTGCCGATCCGGCGGGCATCAGGGAACGAGAGCCGATATCCACCTGGGCGAGTTCCGAATTAGGGAGAAAATGAAACGCTCCGTCGGGCGTTTGAATGGAGAGGGAAAAGTTGTTCTTGACCTTGAGCATTCCAGTAATTTTTTGCCCGGTAAGTGTCACCACGGTGGTGGCTTTCTTGTCGGCGGGCAGGTTCTTATCGGGGTCGAGGATGATCGCGCGTATTTGATCCGCCTTAGCGTCAGCTCCGTAAAAAGACAGGTCGCTGCCAATAAATCCTCCTCTGCCGTTGACCATGTGACAGCTGGAGCATTGCGCATTACCGAAGAAGAGTGCCTCTCCTTGTTTAGGATCGCCGGGGAGCTTCACAATATCTCCTCGTCCCTGCAGGGTCCTCAAGTAGGTGACAACATCCGCCACTTCCTGCTGCTTCAGGGATGGGAAGGCCGGCATGCCGGCGCCGGAAATCCCATAGCGGACTATTCCAGCCAGCTCGCGGTCCATAAGGTGTTGTACTTCTGGGGCGGTGGCGATGTTTGGTGCGTGCTCCCCGCCGCGGCCATCCGCGCCGTGACAACCGGCGCAGTTAGCGGCGAAGATGGCTGCGCCGGGCTGCTGCGCATGCAGCGCAGCCGCCGAGAGCAACGCAAGAACTGCGGCGCGGACGAAGAGCCCCTGCCGCCACCCCATCTTCGTCACAGGACCTCTTCACACCTCAAAACAAGAACTTCAACGCCACTTGCATGATACGGGGATTGTTGAAACCAGTACCAGTTACATAGCCGAAACCACCCTGGCCAGTGTTGTTGATGACGCCCTGCTGCGAACTATTAAACGAAAACTGCGCATGGTTGAAGACGTTGAATGCCTCTGCCCGGAACTCCAGTTTGGTGCCCTCTGTGATGGTGGTAGTCTTCAGCAACGCCATATCGTAATTGTCGAGGCCAGGACCGGAGAAGAATCGCCGCATTGCGTTTCCCACCTGTCCGATCGGCTCCGGAACAAAGTAATTGGGATTGAAATAGGGCAGCCCCTTTCTCGGGTTCTTATTTTCATAAAGATGGCTGCCGTTGTTGGCGTAGCTGGGCACATCTACGTTTGCATTAAAGGCGCCAAGCAGCGAATTATCGTCATTCTCGTTTAGACTGATCGGCTCTCCCGTGGCGAACGTAGATACGCCTGAGAGCTCCCAGCCCGCGGTCAGTCGCTTCGCAACATCCCCTCCGCCGATAAAGTGATCGAAGGGCAACTGCACGGTGTAGCTGGCGACCAGATTGTGGGGGACGTCAAAATTCGATAGTGCGTAGGTCTGGGACGGAGTTATGGGATTGGTTGCGTCGAAGGAATCCGAACCATTATCCATCGACTTCTCAAAGGTGTATCCAATCAGGAAGTTAAGGTATTTTTCGGTGTGCTGCAGGGTCACTTGCAGTGAGTTGAAGTTGGAGCCGACCGCCGTCTTCATGTACGGATTGCTGTTGAAATTGAGCCCGAAGGGCCGGGTTCCGTTCACTGTCGCGCCGCTCGCGGTGGTGTAAGCCGTGTCTTCGCCGTAGGGGCCGCAAGTTGTCGTACCGGGCGCTACATTGGCTGGGTTACTCAACTGAAGACAGAGCGCCTGGTTGCCAGGATTCGATTCCTCAAAGGTGAGCAACTGCCTCCCCACCGTGCCGACGTAGTTCACGGTGAGCACGGTTGCGGTTCCCAATTGACGCTGGAGAGAGAGTTCCCATTCCTGAACATAGGGCATCTTGTTTTTATAGTAGTAATAGTCTGATCCGCCGATGGGTGTCGCTGCCGCCCAATTGAAGGTTGTATCGGGATTTTTAGGGGACACGTTGGTTGGAGGAAAGACGAAGGGGAACTTCTGTCCCGCGGAAATTCCCGATGGCCGATCGACGAACGGGGTGGCCAGCTCAGTCGATGAGACAGAATAGTAGTTGCCATAAGGAGCATCGCCTACTTCAACGAATCCGGTGGCGTCTTCAATAGAGCTATAAAAGATACCGTAACCGGCACGAATGCTGGTTTTTCCGGCTCCGCCCAGAATTTTACCGAGAAATCCGTCGCCCACATCCGGGGCGTAGGCAAACCCGATCCTGGGACCGAAGTTCGTGTACTTGGTCGGTCCGAGGGTGCGAGGAATGCCCGGGTCTCCTGGCACCACCAGACCCAGTGGGGCGCCGGGGAATGCTTGTGATTGCTCACCAAGAACGACCGTCTCGAGCTTGTTCTGGGTGTCGTACCAGGGAGTGGCGACTTCCCAACGAAGACCGTAATTGAAGGTGAGATTGCGAGATGCACGCCAGCTATCCTGAAAATAAAATCCGTAATATTTGCTACGCGAGTCGAGGAGCTGCTGGCTGGCCTGCACGAAGCTGTCGGGCGCTCCGATCAGGAAATCGGCAAAATCCAACCCGGTTTCTGACCCGTTAAAACCAAAGCAGGCGTCATAGCAGTCGTAGTTTCGCTCGTTGATCTGGTTGTAGTGAAGGTTGGCGCCGAATTGCAGGGTGTGCGTTCCAAAGATCTTGGTGACGTTGTCGATGATCTGAAAGGTGTTGTTGTATTGCCTCAATGCATCCGGCGGAACACCCAGACTGAAGTTGTTGAACATCAAATTCGTAACACCTTCGTACGAAGGTTGGATGGGAGAGATACCGCCCGCGGGGCTCCACGGAGTAACAAACCCCTGCGAGGCAAGGGTAACGCCCAAACCCTGGCCCGCGGTGGGTTGGCCCGTCTGGTTTACATCGCGCAGATAGGCGAGACGAAGGTCGTTGACCGTGGACGCATTAAACGTGGTGGTCAACCCTAAATTGATCATTTGGGTTTTACCCTTATTGGTTGCGGCAAAGCCGGGCACGGTTACCTGGCTATAGGGATTCACGGTGCTGAATCGATCAAAGAAGTAGTAGCCAAAGACAGCGCCGAATCGCGTAGGAACGTCTATCCGGCCACTCCCCTTGTCGTCGGTCAAGGTCTCGTTAAAGGCGGAGGTGGAGTAGTTCGGGCTATTGTTGACAACCCCGTTGGCCGCAGGCACATACTTCAGTGTGTTCGTCGCAACCGGCGACCACGCACTCTGGGGAATGACCGCATTGGGAAAGACGCAGGTTCCGGGGTCGGTGCAGCCCGGAGTGTAATAGTTTTCGCCCTGCGCTACGGGATATCCCAATGTCTGGGAAAGAGTGTTGGCCCATCCGGCGCCGACGACTGTGCCCGTAAGCGCGCCCGCCTGGTCGGAAAGGTCACCCGTGCGGTCGGAATTGGAAGGCACTGGATAGCTCTGAGTCGCTCCCAGAATCTGGCGCGTTCCCTGGTAGTCGGCAAACCAGAAAATCTTGTTCTTGCGGATCGGGCCGCCGGCTGCTCCACCAAATTGATTCTGGATATAAACGCCCCGGGTCGGAGAGTAGTAATTTCTGGCATCAAGGTCCGTGTTGCGCAGGAAGTCGAAGACCGTCCCGTGATACTGATTGGTTCCGGACTTGGTGACTACGTTGATCTGGCCGCCGCTGTAGTTTCCATACTCGGCGTCGAAGTTGTTGGTGATGATACGGAACTGCGCGATGGAGTCGAGATTGGGGATCATGGCGGCGCCGTTGTGCACGCCCTCTTCTGCATTTGCCCCATTTACCATGAACGCGTTCGATCCGGTGCGGCCGCCGTTGACCGATTGTTGACCGTTGTCCAGGTCACCCGACACCTGCGTCGCGCCGACACCCGACGTGCCGCTGTCCTGGCTATGGGAATAAGGCGACACGCCTGGCTGCAACTTCAAGAGGTCGATATAGGAACGTCCATTGAGCGGCACGGAGGTGATCTTGGTGTCCGGGATGACGACGCCATTCTGCGTGCTTTGCGTCTCCACCTGCAGAGCGTCGCTCTTTACGTTCACCGTATTGGTAACGGTCCCGAGCTGCATCGTGATGTCGATGCGGACATCAGAATTAGCGTCGATCTTTACCCCGCTCTGCGCGTAATCCCGGAAGCCTTGTTGGCTGGCGGTGACGTTATAGGTGTCAACATTGAGAGTGGGAAATCTATAAAAGCCCTTGGAGTCGGTGACCGCCCTGCTCTGCACACTGGTCGAGATGCTGGTAGCGACGACGGCGACGCCTGGGACGACGGCGCCGCTAGGGTCAGTGACGACCCCGGAGATCGAACCGGTGATGGCTGCCCAGGCCGCGAGCGTACACAGGGGTACGCCAACAAGAGACACTAATCTCAAGATTCGATTCACAGGAATGACCTCTCTCAAATAAGGATCAGTTGGAGCAGGGAACCCGAAACCAAACGATGATAAAAAAAACTAAACGATGGTAAAAAGAGGTTACTGTTGATCCTGCATGGTGTCAAGAAATGCACCCGGCCGGCACTTAGTCTAGAATCGCATCGTTTTTCAATTGCCTGGAGGGCACACCACCCGTATGGATAGTTTCAATAAGCCGAAGTTAAGCAGGCGCACATTTGTGCAGCGCTCGTTGATCGCTGGAGCGGCCACTTCCCTTTTGCCAACCGGGGGTCAGGCCGCGACGGCTCCTGTGTCTGTGCCCGTCGGGCCTAACCTCTTCGAGCAGATTGGCGTGCGCCCGCTCATCAACGCCAAGGGCACGTACACCATCATCAGCGGTTCCCTCTCTCTACCCGAAGTGAAGCAGGCGATGGAAGAGGCCGGGCGCCACTACGTGAACATGGATGAGCTTATGGCTGCGGTGGGCGCACGCCTGGCAAAGATCACCGGTGCGGACTGGGGGATCGTGACCGGGGGCTGTGCAGCCGCTATCGCCGGCGCAACCGCAGCTTGCATCGCCGGGACCGATCCGGAGAAGTCGCAGAAGATGCCTTACCTCGCCAAGGGTGGTCTCAAGAACCAGGTGATCATCCCCAAGCACTCGCGCAATCCTTATGACATAGGTGCGCGCTTGCTTGGCGTAGAGGTGGTCGAGGTGGAAACGCCGGAGCAACTGCAGGCAGAGATGGGCCCGCAGACGGCGATGATCTACATACTGTCTTCGCCCGCGGCGGCCAGCGGCCCGCTCAGCATCGCTAACATCTGCCAGGCCGCTAAAGCCAAGAACGTTCCTGTCTTCGTGGACGCGGCGGCGGAAGAGCTTACCATCCCCAATATCCATCTCGGGGCCGGGGCAACGCTGGTCGGCTATAGCGGAGGCAAATGCATGCGCGGGCCGCAGTGCGCCGGGCTGCTGCTGGGAAAGAAGGAACTGGTCCAGGCAGCGTGGTTCCAGGCTGCGCCGCACCACAACGTCGGGCGCTCCATGAAGGTGGGCAAGGAAGAAATCATGGGCATGCTCACCGCGGTCGAGATGTGGACCAAGCGCGACCACCAGGCCGAATGGAACACGTGGAAGGAGTGGCTGGCCAACATTGAAGCCAGGGTCAAGCCACTGCCCTCAGTGACCACCGAATACCTAATGCCTGAGGATCTGTCGAATCATTCGCCGCGGCTGCGGATCAAGTGGGATGGAAATGCACTGAAGATTACCGGCACTGAGCTGGCACAGACGCTCGATGCGGGTACACCGCGCATTCAATTCGATGAATCGAGCGGCACTCGCCCCGACCACATGGAAAGTTCGCTCACGATCATGCCGTACATGATGATGCCGGGCGATGACAAAATCGTGGCGGACGCGATTTTTGCCACGCTCTCACACCCGCCGAAGTTCTCCGATCCTGAAATTCCGCAAGGCGCCCCAGCGAATGTGGCTGGGATCTGGAAGGTGCAGATGACATACCAGTGCGGCGAAGGTTGGCAACGCTTCCTGCTGGAACAGCAGGAAGGCGGAGTCACCGGGGTCCATCAAGGTGAGATCTACAACGGGAATCTTAGCGGGAAGGTGCACGCCCAGCAGGTAAGTTTTCATAGCGTCATGCCGGTCGGCGGAAACGAGATTCGATATACGTTCAGCGGCACGGCGAACGGCGATTCCATGAGCGGGACAGTGGCCCTGGGCGAATATGGCCACGCCCAGTGGTCGGCCACCAGGGAGACGTAGGAGGTTCGTCAGCGAGTTTGAGGGAAACTGTGGACCCTCCACTGCGCTATGCTCGATGCAGATGGGCTCGTGGTTTGGAGAGGGTTTTGAATCTGCAAAGAAGTGGCTGCAAACATTGATGCCGAGGTGCTGGGGTCGATTTGCTCTGATTTTTACCGTGACAGCGGTACCGTGGGTATCGCTGTTTTGCCAGCAAACCACACCGCCGGCCTTGCCGGCAAACCTGGAGCCAGTCTTCTCCGGATTTGAGCCTGACGAGAACAGTGACTATGGTTTGGTCTATGAACCCCTAGACAGCTGGATCTATCCGGCCTTCGAACGCCTGTTTGGGCTGGGGTATGCGGACTCCGGGTACCTGGGCATGCGGCCTTGGACGCGCAACGCCTGCCTGCGGATTCTTCAGGAGACCTACCCTAAGCTCCAGGATGCGCCCCAGGACACCGAGGCCTGGAGCATCTTCCAAGCCTTGGCGGTGGAATTTGGAGCCCACGCCGGACCGGCCACGCCCCGCGCCGAAGTGGCAAATGTCTACACGCGGAATATGTATATCAAGGGTCCCCCGATCAATGACTCCTTCCACTTCGGGCAGACCCTTATCAATGATTACGGACGCCCCTATCAGCAAGGCTTCAATGCTCTGGACGGTTTCACAGCGAGGGCCGAGGGTTACCACTTTTCGCTCGATGTGCGGGGAGAGTATCAACACGCGCCAGGTCGCGCCGCCTATCCCGAATCCGTGCAGGAACTCTTTGCCCAAATTGACAGCACTCCCCTGGTGGCGCCCGAGCCGGTGCCGCAGACCAACGTCTTTCGCTTGATCAATGCCAATTTCGCCGCTGCCGTGGCCAACAACGAGTTCTCGGTCGGCAAGGCGGATGACTGGTGGGGCCCGACACAAGCCGGAAGCATGGCGCTGAGCAACAATGCAGAGCCCATCTATGCCCTGCGCATTAACCGGGTAGTGCCGTTACGCATTCCGCTGCTCTCTGACGTCTTGGGGCCGATCCGCTATGAAGGAATGTTGGGCTCGCTGAAGGGGCATCGTTATCCCAATGAGCCTTGGATCCACGCCGAAAAATTCAGCTTTAAACCGACCAGGAACCTGGAATTCGGCTTTTCACGGGTGGTCATCTTCGCCGGGAAAGACCATGTCCCGCTCACTATCGGCTCGTTCTGGCACAGTTTCACCAGCTTCAGCAATGTGAGCCTGGCGGAGAAAGAGAGCCGAAACGACCCCGGCTTTCGCAGTTCCACGTTTGACTTTACGTGGAGGCTCCCCTGGATGGAGAAATGGCTGACTCTCTACACCGACTCCATCGTTCACGATGACGTGAGCCCCCTGGCCGCACCGCGCCGCGCCGCCGTCAATCCCGGGCTCTACCTGTCGCACGTTCCGGGGCTCCCGCATGTGGATCTGCGCGCCGAGGCGGTGTCAACGGACCCCGTTTCGTCCTCCCAAGGAGGCCAGTTCCTCTATTACGAATTCGAATATCCAGACGGCTATACGAACAAAGGAAACCTGTTTGGGAGTTGGATGGGGCGGGAGGGCAAAGGAGGCCAGGCGTGGCTGACCGACTGGCTG
>Ga0302324_100024588_pt1 | contig 11594 bp, 13 predicted proteins | sample Palsa_T0_1_FD_201949 | JGI IMG/M metagenome (GOLD analysis project Ga0302324, IMG submission 201949) | Peat permafrost microbial communities from Stordalen Mire near Abisko, Sweden - Palsa_T0_1 | ecosystem: Environmental > Terrestrial > Soil > Palsa > Peat permafrost | place: Sweden: Abisko... | reverse complement strand
ACCACGGGTCGATCAGCGGCAGCGCGATCTCGGGACGCTCCAAGCTCTGGAGCCATACGTACGGCTTCTGCTCTTCGAGAGCCAGGACCACGAACTCGCGCAAAAATCCGAAGCCGGGCAGCCCCCACTTGAGTGTGAAGACGTCTTCTTCGGGCACGGAGATCTCGCCGAACCGGGTCGTATTGACGGTTCGTACTACCGGAGCGGCGGCGATATTCGAAGTGTTCATGCGGTTCCTACAGGTAGTCCATCAGGGTTTTGCTCTCGAGATGTGTGGTCGTCGAGTAGGCTGCTTGCAGTGCGGTCTGGGTTTCGGTGAACTGCGAGATGACGCTCGGAATGCTCGCGTCTTCGATTTGCGACTGCACTGCGGTATCGTTCGTGATTGACGTATTATAACGATTGGTCAGTGTGTTCAGGGTGTCCATCGACTGACCGACCGTGGACCGAGAGACGAGGGCCGCCGTGATGACATTATCGATGTCACCGAGCTGCCTACTTAGGTTATCGGTCACTCCCGCTTGCTGCGTTAGCCCCATCGCCGAAGTGAAATTTCCCGCAGTATCGGTGATGGTGTAGGGGGCGTTCGAGGACAGCGTAAGCTTCTGGGTGCGTTGGTCCCAGGTGGCGGTTACGCCGGTCGTCGCCGATTGCGCGTTAATCGCCCCGACCACGCTGGTCGCCGGGTTGCCGTCGATCGAGTCGGTCGGCGGAATGGTGAAGTCGAATTGGCCGTTCGTGCCGTAGTCGATCTCGAACTGGAGATTGCCGAGCGGGCCGAACGTTAGCGGCGTCGAGAACGAGTTCGCCTGCGAGGTGAGCGACGCGGTTGGATCGAGGATCTGGCCGGCGCCGTTGACTGGTTGCGCGCTCTGATCGATTGAGTTTCCCGTGACCGATGTTCCGGCGCCATTGACGACGATCGGCCCCGAATCGTTGAGTGTATTCCGAAGGTTCGTCAACACCTGAAAGACATTCAGGCTGCCGTCCGACGCATTGAAATTGAATGCTTGCTGCAACGTCGTCGACAGGCTAATGCTCTCGCCGTCGGCGTACAGCTCACCGGTTTGCGCGTTGTTCCCGGTGAACGTGACGCTGCTGATCGGCGTGCCGGTGGTCTGAACCGGAGGCGTTGACGTATTATCCGTTCCGCCGAAGAGATACTGACCGCCGTACTTGCTGTTCGCAAGGCTGACGACTTGTTGCAGAATCTGTTCGACCTGATTTGCGACGCCCAATTTGTTCGAGGGATCCATCACGTCGCTGGCAGCTGAGACCGCGAGCTGGCGCGCACTTTGCAACGCCGACGTCAACTCGCCCATGACGGAGTCAACTTCGGTCAGCTCGTCGCTCGCCTGCTGGGTATTCGTCGCGGACGTCGTCGTGTCGGCGATTGCGCTGCGAACCTGGAGATCCTGAGAGATTTGTGATGGATCGTCCGAGGGCTGGACGAGTTTCTTTCCACCCGACAGTTCGTTGCCGAGCTGCGTTTGGGTGAACATCAGGTTATCGATCGCGAAGGTCTGTTGATCGAAGAGGTCGGTGGTCGATATCCGCATGCTCATGTTACTGGATCATCCCTAGGACGCTTTGGAGCATCGTATCGAGCATCGTGACCACCTTCGCGGCGGCCTGATACGAAGTTTGATACATGATCAAATTCTGCGTTTCTTCGTCGAGGTTGATACCGTCGATGCTCTGACGCGTTTGGTTGATGCTGGTTGCGATATTGGTCTGGGTCGTCGTTCCCGTCGTCGCAGTCTGCCCGTCGAGACCGACTTGCGCGATCAACGACGCATACGACTGTCCGAGCGTCTGCGTCTGCGACGCGATGACTCCGGTAAAGTCGCCCGGTGTCACGGCATTCGTGCTGAACGTTACCGCCGCCGCGCCGTTATTCGTCATCTGCAGCGATATCGTTCCGGTATTTCGGTTCACCGCCGTAACGACGCCGTTCACAGTTTGTCCGGCTTGATTCACGAACGTCAGCTGATTCCCGACGTTGATCTCGCTGAACTCCGGCAAGGGCACGGCGCCCTCCGAGATGGTGATGTTCGTCTGGCCGACTGCCGCCGTATAAACACCGGCAACGACACTCGGACCCGGCTGGAACACGCCGACCTGCGTGTCGATTCCCGGGACGCCGACGTTGTCCGAAAACATCGCCGACATGTTGATCGACGCGCCGTTGTCGTCGGCCGCGTACGCGTTGGTCGCGTTTTGCTGCACCACCGTTGGGGCGGCGTTTACGACGTAGACTTCAGCGTTCGAGACGTGATCGTTGCCGAGCGCCGCGCCAAGCGTCAACGTTGTGCCAGTGATCCCTGTGATCGTATCGGTTTCGTAATTTCCATTACCCGCATCGATCGCGATCGTCTGCCCGATAGCAAACCCCGTGACGTTCGCGAGGGTGATCGTGTTCGATCCGGCAGCCGCGTCCGCGGTCAGCTGTGAGTTTGCGATCCCATCGATCCCGGCCGCGCCGAGGACGCCGAGCAGCGAACTCGCCATCGGATTGACGGCAGCCGAGCCGGTCGTGTCACCCGGATCGTTCGAGTCGCTGATCGAGAAGGTTGGGCCGGCTACGTATCCGGGCGTCGCGCGCAGTAAACTGCTCTCGTTGTTTGAATCGCGCGTGAAGACGACCGTCTGCGAGGTGTCATCGTATGACGCCGTTACGCCCGCCTGCAGCTGGTTAAAGCTTTGAATGAAGCTGTCGATCGAGCTCGCGTTGATCTGACCAACGCCCGGCGTCGAATTGTACGTAAAATTCTGCGTCACGCCATCGACCACAACCGTCAGCGATCCATTGAGAGCCGCAGTTGGAGCGACTTGCAACGTCGGATTGTTCAGGAGCAGCGTCGACGTGTCGACGGTTTGATTCGAGGAGTTGACCGGGTTTGTCAGCGACCCGTTCGCCGTCGATGCAACGGCGGCCACGACCTGAGTGGGGTCCGTAATCCCGACCTGAATGTTCGTCGAGCTGATCGCTTGCGAGTTAACCAGCGGCTGCAGCAGACCGACGCCCGGGGCACCGTTCTCGTCGTAACCACTCGTCGTGACGCGATCGACTTCGGTCGCGAGCGCGTTCGTGAACGAGTTCAACTGTTGCTGATAAACGCTCAGCTTGTTGTTGTACAGATCGACGAGTCCGGCGAGCTGGCCCTGACCGAGCGGAATTGCCGACGGGTTGAGCGGGTTCGCATCGGTCGTGAAGCCGATCTTCATCTGCGTCGTGCCGTTCGCAGCTGTGCCGATGACCGGCTGCGCAAGGGTATACGCAGTCGTATCGTTCACGAGGGCAAGACCGTTGACCGTAACCAGCGCCGAGCCGTTGGGCTGCAAGTTCGTCTGCACCGAGAGATACTGGGAGAGCTGGTCGATATCGTTATCGCGCTCATCCTGGTACGTCCCCGGCTGCTCGCCGGCGGCCGTCTCCGCCCGAATCTGCCCGTTCAGCTGTGCGATGTTCGTCAGCAGGTTGTTGACTTGCGTAACGAGCGAGGACGTCTGGTTGAACACCTGCGACATCTGGGTGGTCAGACCGTTGCCCGTCGTCGAGATCGCGCTGACCAACGACTGCGCGCTGCTAATCACGCCGGACGCTGTCGACGTATCGTCCGGATTCGCTTGCAGCGTCTGAAACGATTGCATGAACGCCGTGTAGGCATCGTTGATCCCACCGGCGGGCTCCGCAAGCAGCGATTGAGCCGCACTCAGTTGGCTCTGCTGCACCGAGTAGTAGTATTGCGACGACGTCGCGTTGCGATACAACGAATCGTACGAATCGTCGTGCACGCGCTGAATCAGCGACATCAGAACGCCGTCGCCGAGCGTGCCCGGCGTCGTGAGCATGGGAGCACCAATCGTCCCCGTAACCGGCGCTTGCGGGGTCAGGATTGCCTGTTCCCGTGATGCGCCCGGCGTGTTGACGTTGGCGATATTGTTGGACGTGACGTTCTCGGCTTCTTGATAAGCCGCGAGCGCCGAACCAGCCAGAGATAAACCGAAGAAACTCATCCTTGAGAACCCTTACTAGACCTGGTGACTGACGATCATGCTGCGATCGGGAGGCGGCACCATGCCGCGCCGTTTATACGTGAGAGGCTGCATCTGTACGCGCCGCATAACGGCGACGATTGCCATGAGCCTTTCCATTGATCCGAGGATCAAGGCTCGATTGTTGCTGTTGATCAAATCCAATTTGATCGTGTAGTAGTGCAGTTGCCGCATCCGCATCGAGAGCTGCGCGGCGACTGCCGGCGGCGCGAATTTCGAGACTTTCTTTAGCGACATATTGCCGAAGCCGCGCTGCTGCATTGCGCGCCGCTGCGCACGTGTCGAAACTAAGGCTTTGCGTGCCGTTTCAAGCGCGCGCTGCGTCTCGTGGATGCGCCCGGGGACATTCTGCACGAGCGCGATCGACATCTCGAGCGCTTTTTCGTTCACGGCACCGAATGCCGCACATTCGCGACCCAGCGCCTCGACGAACGACTCCCAGGAATCGTTCATGAGGCACCTCCCTCAGCGACTAGGTTTGGGCGATATTCTCCACGACCAAGCGTCGCAACATACGCTCGACGATCTCCTCGGCCGGCACCCAGTAGCTGCCTTCCTCGATGCGTCGCTTGAGCTCGTTGACCAGGCGCTGGCGGTAATAGGGCTGCGCGATGACTTGCTCCCGCAAAGCCGTGAGCATCGCCGCTTCGTCGCTCGGTGAAAAGGAGTCGCTCGCCGTGACCACCTCGACGTCCGAGGTGGAACCGCTCCGTTGAATGACCCGGAGTCTTGCGCGGTATACGGCTACCGCTGACTCGATTTCCGCCCGAGTGATGATCATGTGCGCAGGAGGCTACCCTTCTCCGGTCCGTGGTCGCAAACCGGCTACGGATAGTGTCGGGATGGAGAGGCTCCCACTTTAGAGCGGCGATCCAGAGGGTCACAGGTTTCCCGCCTTGGTCGAGCTCTTGGCTTCGTTGCCCGCGTTGGCCAAAACCGCCGACCGCATCTGGCCCTCGATCTCCTTCGCGATGCCGAAGTAACCGGTCGATGCCATGCTTTGGGCACGCTGGTCGTCGAGCATGTCCGAGAAGATCTTCTCGCCCGGCGAGCGCTTGCCGAATATCGTGTCGTCCGGTTGATCCTTGTCCATCTGGTGCAGCAGCATGCCGACGAACAGACCTTCGAATTGCGTCGCGACCTTGTGCAAGTTCGCGAGAGCGGCTGTCTGGTCGGGCGTGAGCGGCTTGGTGGACGCGCCGGCGATTGGGTCGATCGGCATTAGATGATCTCCACGTCGGCTTGCAGCGAGCCTGATTCGCGCAGTGCTTGCACGATCGCGATCAGGTCACGCGGCGAGACGCCGATGGTGTTGAGTGCGCGGACGACTTGTGCGAGCGTCGGTGCACCCGAGATGAATACCAGTTTGTGTCCCGATTCGGTCGCTTGAATGCGCGTATTGGTTTGCGTCTGGCTTTGCGCGTTCGTGAACGGACCTGCGGGGACGACTTGATTCGTCGTCGTGATCGAGATCGATAGGTTGCCGTGTGCGATCGCGCAGGGTGCGAGCGTGATGTCGCCACCCATGACGACCGTTCCGGTCCGCTCGTTGAGCACGACCTTCGCGATCTCGGAAGCATTGAGCTGAAGCTCGCCGGCGTCTGCCAAGAACTGAACTTGGTTGTTCAGGTACGGCTTCGGCAAATTCACGTGAACCGTTTCGGCATCGAGCGCGATCGCGATCGGTCCGAAGCGGGCGTTGAGGACTGCTGCCAAACGCGCAGCCGTTTGAAAATCCGGGCTCGTCAACACGTACGAGAAACCGGCTGGATCCGTGCGCAAATTCGTCTGCATGTCGCGCGCGATCACGGCGCCCTGCGGCACGCGTCCCGCCGCGGTGAAGTTGACGCTGATCGAATTCGCGCCACCCGCGCCGCCCGTCGCGACACTGAAACCACCAACGGAAACGGGTCCTTGCGCTGTCGCGTACACGAGATTGTTCGCGGCACGCAGCTCCGTCATCACCAGCGTTCCACCTTGCAAACTCGTCGCGTCGCCCATCGAGGAGACAATCACGTCGGCGTTGTCGCCGGAGTGCGAAAACGGAGGAAGGTTCGCAGTTACGACGACTGCCGCAACGTTGCGCGTACGAACCGATTGCAAGGCCGTCGAGATACCGAACGACTGCAGAATATTCTGAATCGTTTGGCTCGTGAAGATGACCTGTGTCGAGTCACCGGTGCCGCCCAAGCCGGTTACGACGCCGTAGCCGACGAGCTGGTTATTGGTGACACCTTGCACGCGCGTGACATCTTTGACGCGCACGATCTGCGCGAACGCAGCGGTCGGCGCGAACGCTGAGAGCAGCGATGCAACGATGATCGCGACCAGAATTCGCTTGCGGACTACCATATCCAATCGATGATCCTCTGGATGATGCCCTTCTTGTCCTCACCCCAGTTGCCGTCGAAGTCGAGCTGAACGTTGGCCATGCTCGTCGACAGAATGCTGTCGGTGTTGTCGATATCCGCAGGACGAATCGTCCCGGTAACCTTCATGTTCTGCGCTTTGCCGTTGATGATGATGCGTTGCGTGCCCGAGACGACGAGTGCGCCGCTCGGAAGAATCTCTTGAACGGTCGCCATCATCGTGCTCGTGAACGTCTGTGAGTTCGCGCGAACGTCGCTCGTGTTGAGTGCGGATTGTCCGCCGATCGAGCTCGGGAATCGCAGGAAGCCGACGCCGGCGATGCCGGTTCCGGATGCGAGTCCGGCCGACGCGGCTTTGCTGCGCGCCATCGTCGACGAACTGTTTTGTGCGACGTTGAAATTGAATACGATCGTGACGAGATCGCCGGGCTGATGCGCTTTGAGATCCGGTCCTAAGCTGAGCGGATGTCCGGGCGATGCCGGTCCGGGCGCCGCGACGTACAGCGTGTCGGCAAACGCGGCCTGTGTCCCCAATAATGCTGCAACTGCGAAGAGCGCAAGGCTGATTTTGCAAATGAAACGTACCATTATTGCGCGTCGCCTCCCGGAAGCGTGTATTCAACTTGACCGGGACCGGTGACGGTCCCGGAGAGCGCTTTGCGCGTCACCGGATTGTAAACCGCGACGACTTGACCCATCCCACCGCCCGTGCGAGCCACGACGTCGGCCGTCACTGCAACAGGACCGTCGTGCAAGATGTAGACGACGGGCTGACCAGCCGTCACCAATTGATTGATGCCGGTCTGCTCGAAGTACAGCGCCTTGCCACCGCCGACCGCGACATTCAACTTGCGCCCCACCAACATTGCGATTTCGACCGGCCCACGTCCGTTGCTCTCGACGCGTCCGATCGTGACGTTGTCGTCGGTGAGCACGGCGCCGGGTTGCAAATCGCGCGCGGCAACTGCAGTGTGGATGAACGTTACGATCCGATAGCCTGCAAAAATCGTGCGGACGGGCTTGCCGTCGACATCGATGGTGATCGGAATCGCGATGTACGTCGGATTGTATTGCGTCTGCGCTACCGAGATCGTGACTTTGCCGGCCGGTACCGGTTGATCGGTGAACTTGTAATCTTGACGGACTTCGCGATCCGGCCCGTTGATGACGGCGTGAACCGTCTTTTCGGCGAGCTCCATCAAACGCGCAGCGGGCACGATTTGCGTCGTCACCGATGTTGCCGTTTGACCGAGAGCGCATGCCGGCGCCGCGAACGCGGCGACCAGCATGGCAAGTGCGAAAAACCCTTTCAAGATATGCCTTTTATTGCTTCGTCTGGATGGCGGTTGCGAGCATGTTCTCGGCCGTCGTGATCGCTTTCGAATTGGCTGAATACGCGTTTTGCGCGACGATCATGTTGACCATTTCATTGACGATCGAGACGTTGCTCTCTTCGATGTAGCCGCCCTCGAGCGTACCTGCACCGTTGAGACCAGGCTGCGAAATGATCGGCGTACCGGATGCTCCGGTTTGCTGGAACAAGTTTTGTCCCATCGGCTGCAAGCCGGCTGCATTCGTGAAACGGACGAGCGTGATCTGTCCGAGCGTCGTCGGCGTCGTGGCGCCGGGCGTCAACGCCGTGACGGTTCCATCCGTTCCAACGGAGACTTGAATCGCGTTCTGCGGAATCGTGATCTGCGGCGAGAGGAAGTAACCGTCAGCCGTCACGACTGCGCCGGTTGCATCTTCTTTGAAGCTGCCGTCGCGCGTGTACGCGGTCGTTCCGTCAGGCAGCGTGACTTGGAAGAAACCGTCTCCCTGAATCGCGATGTCGAGCGGATTGCTGGTCTGCTGGAGCGAGCCTTGCGTGAAGATCTTCTCCGAGCTTGCGACCTTGGAGCCGAGACCGACATCTGATCCGACCGGGACGATCGAGGATCCGACGGGCGAGCCGGGCGCTTTCAGGGTCTGGTACAGCAAGTCCTGAAACCGCGCTTGGTTCATGCGGAAGCCGGTGGTGTTAACGTTGGCCAGATTGTTCGCAATCGTGTCGAGATTATATTGCTGCGAAATCATCCCACTGGCTGCGGTGTAAAGTGCGCGCATCATGGCGAGTTACTCTGTCCCTTCCCTGTTACGAATTCTGACCGACGCTGGTGATGGATTCGGAATTCATGGTGTCTTGCGTTTGGATCATCTTGGTGTTTGCATCGAACCACTGTTGTGCGTTGATGAGGCCGACCATCGACGTGACAACGTTGGCGTTGCTCGTTTCGAGAAAGCCTTGCGAGACCGACGTCTGCGTTGCATTGACGGGCGCGGCGGTGCCGCCGTCGACAAACAGGTTTGAACCCTCGGGACGCAGACCGTTCAGATTGCCGAACTCGGTCATGCGCAACGTCGCGACCGGAACAGCTTCTCCCGTCGGGTTGTTCGGATCGGTGACCGCAATCGTGTTGGTCGTCGAGTCGAAGCTAACTTTTCCGTCGGGAATCGTGATCGGGCCGTTCGTGCTTAACACGAGGTCGCCGCTCTGCGTGACGAGCTGCCCTTGTGCGTTGCGGTTGAAGTTGCCGTCGCGCGTGTAACGGATTCCGTTTGCCGTCGCAATCGTGAAGAATCCGGGGCCGGAGGCTGCCAAGTCGAGCGGCGCACCGGTTTGCTGCAGCGAGCCTTGCTCGAAGTCTGCTGGCGTGTCGTAGACGTGCGAGCCCGACCCGAGTTGCCCGACATAATCCGAAACGCTCTTACCGGGAACGGTCGTACCGGGCGTCGTGCCCGGATCTGACTGAACGCGGTAGATCGCCATCATGTCGTTGGACTGGACCTGCATCAGCGTGCGCTTAAAGCCCGCCGTGCTGACATTCGCGAGATTGTTCGCGATGTTGTCCACGTCCATCTGTGCAACGAGAGCCCCGGCCGCAGCCGTGTAGAGTCCTCGAACCAAGAGAAAAACCTCCGCATGTGGGGTCAACCGCAATCGCGGTGACTCCTGAAGCCTTCAATCGATCCAGCTTCAGGGCGGCTCCCATCCCATGCGAAGGATGTCCAAGCCGCTTACTTAGACTTTCGGCCTACCCGGGGTGCTACTTTAGATTCCTGAGTCCGCTGAGGCTCGCGACTCGGCGACATTCCCCTCGCCGACGCTCGGGAAACGTCACCAATTCGCGAGCCGCCGGGGCAGCTAAATCAAAGCAGCACCGCCGTTAGGCGGTGCTGCAAAGTGTTGGTTAAGGCGCCGGCTCGGGGTCTAGACCGTGATGCGGGCGACTTCGTTGTACGCGTCGAGGAGTTTCCCGCGGATCGCGATCGTGTACTCGAGGGCGAGATTCGCCTCTTCGACGGACGTAACGACCTTGTCGAGATTGTTGGTCTTGCCCATCGCGAGGTCGCGGACGTTTTGATCTGAGTCTTCGAGCTTAGTGTTGACGTCGGAGAGCAGGCCCATGACCGAATCTTTGAAGCTCGGGACGTCGTCGGTGCTGTTCGCGGTCTGCGCGCTATTGCTGGGCGCCAGCTGCGTGATAGTCGGCGTTTCGGTGCTCGGAAGCGTGAGATCCGGAACGATCGGATTGACGTCCATTAAGCTTTCAATACTCCCATGACAGCGTTGCCCATTGCGCGAGACTCTTTGATCGCCGAAACGTTGGCTTCATATGCACGTTGGGCAACCATCATGTCGACCATCTCTTTGACGATCTGCACGTTCGGGTAGTGAACGTAGCCTTGCGTGTCTGAATCCGGGTTTCCTGGATCGTACACGAGGCGGTCAGGCGACGGATCGTCAATAATCTGCAAGGTTTTGACGCCATTGAGATTGCCAACCGCATTGGGATCTGCGCCGGCCTGCTGCGCTTGCTGCTTGGCATCGTCGTCGGTCTTCTGCGCGAAGACGACGAGCTGGCGCTTGAACGCGCCGCCGTCAGGCGTCCGGGTCGTATTGACGTTTGCGATGTTATTGGCGATGACGTCCATCGCGAGGCGTTCGGCGGAAAGGCCGGACGCACTGATTTCAATCGATGTATAAAAGTTTGCGTCGTTCGGCACGTTATGCGTGCTCCTCAATCGCTGAGCGAATCCGCGTATACTGCGTGGTGAGGAACTCCGACATCGTCTGCTGGTACGACGAATTTTGCGTTAGCTCCGCCATCTGCTGATCGAGATCGACGTTGCTGCCATCGGGACGCATCTTGATCGGATTGTCGACGCGAGCGGCCGAGACACTAAACGGCTTCGCGGGGATCTCGCCGTTGATCGAGATCTGGCGCGGATTGTCCGTCGCGAGCGTGAGCTCGTTTGGATCCGGCGGCGTCGGTTCGGTCGCTGCGAGCGCCTGTTTGTAGGCGACTTCGAATGTCGAATAACCGGGCGTATTGACGTTCGCGATGTTGTTCGCGAGGGCGGCATGCTCAAGGCCAGCGCCAGACATGGCGTTTTTGAGCAGCTCCGAGGTCGTTCCGAAAGATATACCAGCCAACAGAAAAAGCTCCTAACCTTCCCACTTTCTATCGGCGCTTCGGGACCCGAGTTTAATGCTGAGCAGCGTGTAGCGCCGCGTAGAGCCCCCCTCGCGCGAGTAAAGATTCATGCGTGCCCGTCTCCCGGACGCTCCCACGCTCGATGTAGAGGATCTTGGTCGCCCGCCGGATCGTCGAGAGCCGATGGGCGATAATCAGGATCGTCCGGCCGGGGAAGATACGATCGAGCGCTTGCTCGATCAGGACCTCTGAATGAGAGTCGAGGGCGCTCGTTGCCTCATCGAGGATGAGGATCCGGGGGTTTCGCACGACGGCCCGGGCGATCGCGATCCGGGCCCGTTCGCCGCCCGAGAGTCGCACTCCGCGATCGCCAACCCGGGTCGCGTACCCGTCGACGAGCCGGTCGATGAACTCGGCGGCATTTGCGATCTTCGCAGCTTCGACGATTTCGTCGTCGGTCGCGTCGAGGCGTCCGTAGCGGATGTTCTCCGCGACCGTCCCGGCAAAGAGCTGGGTCTCTTGGGGGACAAGCGCGATCGCCGACCGCAGAGCCTCCAGCCTGATGTTCTGCAGGTCGATGCCGTCGAGCGTGATCCGGCCGCCTTGCGGCTCGTAAAACCGGGGCACGAGATTTGCGATCGTCGTCTTTCCCGCACCCGAAGGACCGACGAGCGCCACGACTTCACCA